>Ga0194051_1002014_pt1 | contig 10189 bp, 11 predicted proteins | sample SepL2320m_MetaG_FD_161275 | JGI IMG/M metagenome (GOLD analysis project Ga0194051, IMG submission 161275) | Anoxic zone freshwater microbial communities from boreal shield lake in IISD Experimental Lakes Area, Ontario, Canada - Sep2016-L239-20m | ecosystem: Environmental > Aquatic > Freshwater >...
TCGCTCCACACTCAATGCACACACCTAACAGCGAGTTTTAGCGTGGGGCAAGATCGCGGATTCCCTGTCGCTGGTCATAGCCAAACGGTAGGAGTGCCAGTGCTGGGGTGGTGACGCCGTTCGCTACGTATCGATCAATCTGCTCGCGGCAATGCTCGGGGCTTCCCGAAATGATGAGTTCGTCCACGAGAGAATCCGGGATCGCTGCGAGTGCACCCTGACGATCCCCTTCCGCCCAGAGTCGCCACATCTCGCGGAGTTGCTCACCTCTCCCCATCCACTCATGAAACGCCGCGTAGACCGGAACGGTGAGGTATGCAGCAATCGCATACCGGCCCATGGCTAGGACCGAATCTCGGTCGGTGGTCGGTGCAACGAATATGCGCGCCACTACTTCCTTCGTGGGGGCTTCGACGGTGCCGTTGCCCGCCGCCTGAACAATCGGAGCCACCTTGGCAACATCCTCGGCGGATAGCCAGTTGATGATCGCCCCGTCGCCCTCGGTGCCAGCTAGGCGCAACATGCCTTCGCGTAAGGCCGCAATCAAAATCGGAGGCTGATTGGCAGGTCGGATCCCAAGACGAAAACCCGTGACCTCGGAGCTACCGAATCTACCCGTGATTTTCTCGCCCGACATGGCAGCTCGCAGAAAGCGCACCATGTCTTTGACTTGCCGATAGGGCTCGTCAAAGGGAACTCCGTTCCACCGCTCAACGATGACGTCAGAGGAGGTGCCGATTCCAAACACAAACCGTCCCGGTGCGGCATCTGCTAGCGAAGCCACCGACTGCGCAAGCAGCGCAGGGCCTCGGGTATAGGCCGGCACGATTGCTGTTCCAAGCCTCAACGATGGTGCCCATGCTGCGGCTAATGCCAGCGGCGTAAAAGCATCTGCACCGTTCGCCTCTGAGGACCACACATCGGTGTACCCCAAGTCTGCCAGTTCCAGAATCCAGTCTTTCTGTTCAGCGAGCGGTACGCCATCAAAGGGAATGGTCATGCCATAGCGTCGACCCGGCGGCAAGGAAGGACCTGCTGATTCGGGGGGAGTGACAGCCTCGGTAGGTGTAGACATTTGTTCACCCTAGGCCGAAGCCAACAGCCGCACAGCACCTAATTCGCATAGCACCTAGTCTGCGATCGATTCTGTTCACCTACCCCGCAGCGTCTTAGCTGTGCGGGGTTAACCGTGCGGGTTGTGTAGGACGGCACTCTGGCTAGCCGTTGCCAAAAGAGTGCCGTCTTGGGCCCACAAAAACACTGACCCGTGACCAAACCCGTTACTCACTCCATCAACCCTGATGTCACAGAGAACCCACTCAGCGGGCTTGAGTCGTTGCACTCGAATCGTGTTATCCAAACTGTTGGATGGCACCCATCGACCCGTGGCCTGAGCAATTCCGAAGGGTAGGTAATCGCCCAAAATAGCCAGCCCTGCAGCAGACATTTCAATGTCGGGCGTCTGAACCCACAGAGCGGATCGTCCCCGCGGTGCCGGATGGCCATCAATCTCATCCCAAGGCGACCCGAGTGCCAATCGGATATTGAGCCGACCCATGATGGATTCGCTGTCCTGCACCATTGCGCTGCGAAGGGGACAATCCTCGGGGTGGGGAACCTCGGGCATCGTGCGCCACTGCTCATCAATCTTGATGTCTTTTGATCCAAGGGCCGCGTTCACCGTAAGAATCTCTCGGTCGCCCACTCGACCAACAGCCCGAGCCTGGCTGGTCCGCTTGCCAGCCACGGCCACGGTGACATCAAGATCCATGATCTCTCCGACCATGGCAAAAGACAGGTATTGCGCAGTGGCCCAGACCACGGGGCGTTCGCAAACTGCTTCCATAGCTGACACCGCTGCGCCAAGCCCGCAACCGCCAAACATGAATCTGTCCCGCGTCGCAATCCCATCGGTAATGGGTACGTACCAGCGGGAGGGATTGTGTGTTGGGGTGAGGCCCAAGAACTCAGCAGCATCCATTCCTACAGAGTACGGGTCTGAGAGGGGCTCCTAAACATCCGTGAACATGGCGGGACGGAGACGCAGGCACCCGCAATCTCTGGCCTCGGGGCGCTGAAGCAAGGCGGCCTATCAACTCGTCGTATTATGTGCCGAGCCCGGCTTGTTCAACAGAGCGCAGCAGCCCATGGGTGTAGTTCTGCAACCGTTGCTCTGATCGGGGATAGACATGACAGATAGCCCATGGCTCGGGGATGCGTGCTCGCTCGTAGATGCGTTTCGTGCTCGCCATCACTCACCCGCAGAAGAACTAGAAGCCACGCTTCACGCAATTGAGCAAAGTGAGACCAATTCATTTTCATACGTTGCGGCCGAGTCGGCTCGTGCCCATGCAGCTGTGGCGGATTCTGGCCAGCCATTCGGTGGCGTTCCCTTTGGCATCAAGGAGCTGAGCCACTACAAAGACTGGCCAAATACCGAGGCCTCACTGGTGTTCGCCGATCGTGTCGGTGAGCACACCGACACCATGCTCGAGCGAGCCGAAACCCAAGGCGGTCTCATTCCGGTTGGAATGACCACGGCCTCCGAATTTGGCGGCCTGAACGTGAGCGTCACCAAGCTCAACGGCATCACGCGCAACCCGTGGCAACTCGACCGGACAGCCGGGGGTTCATCAGGAGGAAGTTCAGCCGCAGTGGCTGCTGGGCTGCTCACCATGGCATCGGGTGGCGACGGAGGCGGATCTATTCGCATCCCCGCTGGCTTCAACGGTCTGCCCGGCATGAAGGGCACTGCCGGTCGAATTCCCCGCGGGCCAAAGGCACTGATTCACCCCATGACTGTTGTGTTGGGAGTCATGTGCCGATCAATCCGAGACATCACTCGCTTCTACGACGTCGCCGCTGGTTATGACGCTCGCGATCCTTACTCTCTTCCCAAGGTCGCTGGATGGGAACATCACCTTGGGTCACACCTTCGAGCGTTGCGAGGACGCAAAGTTGCAATCGTCTCCGACCTTGGTTCCGCCGTGGTCAACCCTGCCGTGACCGAACTCGTGAACGAGGCGGGCCGTCTCTTGGCAGACGAGGTCGGGTTAGAGATCGTCCACGTTGACCTTGCGTTCCCGTCCATGGGTTTTGAATGGGCGCTGGGAAATCTGTCTGGACTCTATGCCGACCTTGAGGGCCTCTGGCCTGAATGTAAAGACCAACTCACTCCAGAGATTGCCTTTGGAATGAGTATCGCCGAGCGCAAGTACTCGCTTGCCATGATGGCGCGCTCAGAAACAGCACGGACTGCTGCGAACGAGGCAGTTGCCGATGCGTTCGATCAGGTTGATTTCATTTTCAGTGCCACCAACCCTGACGTCGCGTTTCCTGCCGAAACAACCCTGCATCTAGAAGTTGCTGGTCAGCCCGTAGGCCCAGAGAACAACGGAGCACTAACTATTCCGTACAACATTGTTGGTAACCCTTCGCTCTCGGTGCCAATTGGTCAGCTCCACGGATTACCCGTAGGCATGCAGATCGCTAGCCGACACCATCAAGATGCGCAGGTGTTGGACTTGGGCTTAGCCCTTGAACGAAGCCGCCCTTGGCCACTAGTTGCGCCTGCGGCTCCCTGCTAAAGATCTTTCGCTAGATCTGCTCAAATCTGACCGGGTTGTAATCCCCCTTGCTTCACTGTCCCACCCTGGCCTCATACTTGTTTCATGACCGAGCAGCTCACTTTGATGACGGGGGAACCCAGTCAATGCCCACCCCTTCCAGAAATTTCGGGCGCCACCAGCCCACCAGCTCAAGCACGCTGCATTTCTGATTCTTCAGCGAGCTCTGATGTGAGTCCACTCCGAGCAGAGCGGGGCCCTGTGCTGCGGATTGAAAATCACACCAAACAAAGCGCTCGGCTCGGACTGCAACAAGCGCGAGCTGCCCTCTCCGAAGCAAACCGGCGCGTGGCCGAGCGTGAGGCCCAGCGTCTCGCTCAGCGAGAGGAGCAACTGCTTCAACTGTCTGACGCAGCTCGCAAACTCGCCCTCGTCGCGTCCGCACCACAGCAGCCACGGCTGCCCCTAAGCAGCGAATCACCACCTGAAGCATCGCGAGCCGCTGCGTGATCTCGGCTCGGTGGCGTCTCACTGCTGCTACCGGAGCTGAACCTTGGCCTGCCATCACGAGTCAGTCGAACGATGGGCCCCTAGGCGGGAGATCTACGAGAAGCCCTGAGCGAACACTCGGCAGGTCAACAACGGTGGCACCTCGCTCAGGAGGATTGCTCAGTGGCTGTGTTTTGTGCGCATTCTGCGCACTGGTATTTGCCGGCTGTTCCCAGCAAATTGTTGGCTCAGCATCAGACAAACTCAAGGCAAACGCCACCCTTACGCGAGTCGTTGATGGAGACACCATTGTGGTTATGTCGGAGGGGGTCGAGGAGCGTGTGCGCCTAGTAGGCATCAACACGCCCGAGAGCGTTCACCCAACAAAACCGGTGATGTGTTTCGGCAAAGAAGCCTCCAAACATCTAGCGACCCTGCTCAAGCCCAGGACAGCTGTTCAACTTGTCAGAGACGTAGAACCTCGAGATAAATACGGACGCCTGCTTGCGTACGTGTACCGAGCTCAGGATGGGCTCTTCATTAACCTTGAGCTCGTCACCTCGGGCTTCGCAAATCAATACACCTTCCCACCAAACGTTGCACACGTAGAAGAGTTTCGAAATGCAGCCTCAACTGCCCGGGCCGACGGGATTGGTTTGTGGTCAGCCTGCCCTAGGCCGTTCGAGGAGTAGCACCGCTTCGTTGCAGGTCTCGCAGCTCGCGCCAGCCGATCAGGACTGCTCCAGATGCCGCAACTTTGTCTCGCATGCCTTGGTCCTCAGTGAGCAACGCCAAGTCATCAATCCTGCCAGCCGCATCCGGCGCGCATGCTCGCAGCTCGCCATGATCAGCAGCCGGGTGCATGTAGATTTCGGTCACGCCAACAGCTAGGCCAGCGAGAGCCTCTTCGAACGGAGCCCGGGCGCTGACCCCGGAATAAAACACCAGCGAGTCCACCGTTAGGATTCCGGCCTGCTCAGCGAGATCGCGAAAGGGAAACCCAACTAGTTCTTGAGTGTCAATTGAGGAAAGGCGAATGGGCAGGTCAAACTCCATTGCTAAGTTCAGGTAGACGTCGAAGAACTCAGGTCGTAGCTGCAGCGTGCCCATATGAGAGTCAAGGTGGGTCACATCAATCCCCCACTCGATCGCCCGTTCAATCTGCGCACGTAATTCGCGATGCGCCTCATCTAGGTCTGCATGATCCCAGACGTCAAGAATCGTTTGCGGAAATCCTCCGCCACCATCGAGTAGCGACGGCGCCTGCGTAATCGGTCCCCAGCGGTAGAACTCGAACTCGGCATTCAGGGTCAGATGGACACCAACGTCTTCACCTTCGTAGTGCGATGCCGCCGCTCGGGCCCAAGGACAGGGCACCATGAGCGTTGCAGAGGTTGCCATTCCTTGGCGAAGTGCTCGGTAGACCCCTTCATTCGCCGAGTGACACATTCCTAAGTCGTCACAGTTAATGATGAGGAGTCGGGCATCGGATTCGTAGCCGAGTTGTTCAACAAGCGAGCTCACTTTGGTGACGCTAGCCCTCTCTGAGCTTTCTGAGGTCTCGTGAGTAGATCTGCGAGACGCGACCCGTGCGCGCCTCGCAGGCAGCAACAAGTGAGGGGAACGACTTTGCATAAACAATTTCAGCAGTCTTGATGCCAGCTATGGACATGTCGGAGCGGATCAAATCGAGAAGTGGCGCCAGCACTGCAACCTGATCACGAGTGGCGCTCGGAGCATCACCGCGTACGTCCTGCTCCGCAGCGATTACTACAGGTGCGATTACACCGACGCGGAAAACAGAATGAACTGCAAGGCCCAGCATTCGCCTATCGGCTGCACCGATGGCAACTACTGCTGTTCCGGCTCGGGCAGCGCGCAAGATGCTGTCGAGATGTTCCGAAGCATTCCGCTCAGCAAAATTCATCGCTTCAGCAATCGCATCATCAGACTCGACACGTGCAATCTGGACACCCGGGGGGCATGGGATCCGACCCGTTTGCAATGTGGGGCAGAGGTAATCGAGTAGCAGTCCACGAGACTCGTAACCCATAGATTCAGCCAGGCAGAGTGCCGCAGTCCATCGCAGATCCACGCCGCTGAAAAGACCGAGTGGTACATGTCCACCCACACACATTTCGTGTGCGCCGTGACCTCGGGCCCATCCTTCAGCGGCCAGGAGGAGGCTGCGCGCGAGTCCTCGACGGCGACGGCTTGGGTGAGTAACAACAAGTTCGACCCGGCCAAGTGGAGCACTGTTTAATCTGCCTGAAGGTTGCGTCCCTATGCCCCGCAGAACGACACAGGCTGTGCCATCAGCAGTTCCGAGGACGGTCCGCAACGGGTCTTCAACTGTTGGAAAACACATCTCGAGGTCGTCCTCATTCAGCAAACCCCGAGCAAATCCAACATCACAAAGCGACACGAGTGCCGCGAGATCACTCAGCTCCCAAACTCGAACCTCGCTACCTAAGGGCTGCAGCCCAGCCGCTTCGGGTAGAGCTACCGAGTCCATTGGGTCACTGGCGTCCGGGGATGCCAGCGAACAAGTCGCTCTCGGGCAGTTCGGACTCAACAAGAGATTGCGCAAGGACGTAATCGTCGAACGGGTGCGCATCTCGTGCAACCTCTGTAGGCAACCCAAACCAGAACTTCTCGGTGGGGTCTACCTGAGTTGCATGAGCGAGCAGACTTTTTTCTCGCACCTCATAGAACTCCGAGATTTCAACGCGAGTGGTGATGCGGTCAGCTGATTCCATGGCCTCGATCTGTTCGATCCACTCGCCACCGAATGGGGATTCAAGGCCAAGTTCTAGATATTTGCTATGTAATGCTTGGATGCGTTCTTTTGACCACTCGGTGTAATACAACTTGAGTGGTTGCCAAGGTTCCCCCGCATTCTCATACCAAGCTGGGTCGCCCGCCCGGTCAAAAGCAGGCAAGGTGATCTCGTGTACCTTCAGATGATCGGGGTGAGCGTAGTGCTGCTGGTCATCGCCGTACGTGACGATTACTTGAGGGCGGTCACGGCGAATAATGCGAACCAGTCGCTCAACAGCCTCGTCAAGGGGTGCATTCCAAAAATTGTCTGGTCGGGCGTTGTCCTCGGTGTCGGGCATCCCAGAATCGTGATATCCCAGCATCTCGACATTCTCATAGCCAATAATTGCTGCCGAACTGTTCAGTTCTTGGACTCGCACCGTTGCCAGATTCTCTCGGACTTCTGGACGATCCATGGCCGGATTCAGAATGTCTCCGGCCTCACCGCCGGTGCAGCACACCAGAGTTGCAAAAATGCCCTCGGAGCGATACTTCGCGATGCTTGGTGCGCCCTTTGATGCTTCGTCATCTGGGTGAGCGTGAACAGTGAGCAGTCGAAGCGCAGGAGAAGCAGTCATCAACTTTCACTTTAGTAGTCCCTCAGCAGGTTCTTCAGACAGGCCAAGAACGGATGCCCCACGGGAAAAATCAGCGAGGCGCGCCGCTGCGTGATTTGGAAAGTGGCACCAAGCTGAACTCGCCGGTGGGATCATCCTCGTCCTCGACCACGGCCCAGCCACATAACTCGGCCAAACGGCTACGGCCCTCCTGCGGGCCTGATGCAATGAGTTCGTCAAGGGCTTCGATGACAACTGCACCTCGGGGTCGATAGATATACCGATTGTCTCGGCGAACTGCAAGGACGTGGAAGCCGGGTTCAATATCGAGTTGCAATTCCGCAAGGCTTCGGCCGGCCACAGAGGATTGTGTTGCGACTGGCACCTGTGTCGCTACAACATCGGCCTCACCAAGGGCGAGTTTCACAATCGGGTGAAACCCTCGATCATCCGTGATGAGCCAAACCATCTGCGCTGCCTGATCTCCGAGTTCCTCTGCGGCTGAAGCCAACTGCAGCAAGCCTCGCAAGGGAGCAGGGTCCACATCTTGCTTGGCTGCTCGAAGCACCCAGAGTTGCAGATGATCCTTCATCTCATCGAGTCGCTCGGCTAGGTGCCGTACCTCTGCAGCGAGACCGTTATCTCGCAACGCAAGCGCTGAGTATGCGAGTCCAACCGCTGCTTCAGATGTGTTTTTCATTTCCACGAGCACATCAACCGCACGGTCAAGATCAGTGAGCGCTCCAGCCGGGGCGCTCAGTGGTGGGTCCCAGGTTGGAGCTGCAGCGAGTTCGTGCAGGCGCACGATCCCAGCTGGTGAACCTCGCAGAAACAACACATCACCTGGCACGACGATGAGATCACCGTCGATCTCGTCGATCATCCACGATCGATCCCGACGAATCGCCACCACTCGCATGCCGCACTGAATCGTGATCTCAAGATCCTTCAGCGGGCGGTGTGCCATGTGCGACCCCTCGCGAATCCACACACGATGAGAGACCTCTTCAGCGTTTGACAAGTCACCGATCAACTCGTTCGGGATTCCCAAACGATGGGTGACAATTCGAGTCACATCCACCGCCGCGTTTGCAATGCTCTCGATGGCCGAAATGATCTGCAGAACCGAGGCCATACCCTCTGCCTCTGCAGGACGCCGAACCGCCATGAGGCTCACGGCCCTCATGTCTTGTACAAGGTCATTCATACGCTCTTCAAGTTCAGCAACCTCGTCGGCCATGCCGGGATCGTTGAAATAGACAGCCGCGTAGGCCAAGTCGACCATGATCTCCGAGGTGTCTTTTGCCTCGGCGATCATGGCCCGCAAACTTCGGGGTCGATCATCCATAAGAAGTTCTGTCAGGATAGGCCGTCCCGAGGCCTAGATGACTCTTTCTGTTGCATATCCGATGAATTGGATGAGTTAGATCACCACAGCGAGTTGCCGAGACTCGACAAGAAGGTGGCCATCCGCATCAAAGATCTGCCCATGCTCGACGAGATAACCATCTTGCGATAGCGGGCTTTCGAACAGTACAAAACAGAATGCATACGGGTCTGTAGGGACTGCTCTGAAGTGAACTGTTAGGTCAATCGTCGGAACCAACAGGGGTTCTCTGACCCGACTAAAGATGGGTGGTAGCCATGCATCGGCCATAGCAGTGAGTGCAATTGCGTCAATAGCCTCTCCACCGGTGGGCCGCAGCCAACCTCCCGTTCGAGCCACCGACTCTCCAGAAGGCAGCGGCTTGAAGGGATGCTCCCCGATTACCCACCGTTGCTCATAATGGCCGCGCATTGGCACATCGCGGTCGGGGTCGAGATCCTCAACCTCGACCTGTGCCGCAGACGGCACAGGAGTTCCGTCTGCGAGTCGCGGTAGTCCGGGAAGTTCATCAAAGCTCAGCGAAGACTCACGATCTTCAGCAAGTACTGCGAGTGCGATCACCATGGGTTTGCCATGCTGAGTCATCCGGGCGGAAACATTTGAAACCATTCGACCCGTGCGTTCGATTGTCACCTCGATCTCAACTGCACCCTCTTGCGGAACGCTCAGGAACTGTAGGTTGATCGACCTGGGTGTTCTCTGTGGATTCTCCACTTCGGCGCAGATTGCACGAAGGACAACAGCCGCCACATAGCCACCGTTCGGCCCCGAGATAATCCACCAACTTCGCTCCATCGTTGCGCTGTAGTGACCTGGCTCTGTTCGAATCACTGCAGTGTCAGTCGAGAACTTTTTCATGAGGCGGTATCCGCTATCGATGCTCGGGCAACAAATGGGGAGGTTTGCAGAACTTCAAGACCAGTTTGCATAGGTTCCCATTCTCTAGCACTTCCCCTTCATCACCGCGCAACCTGCCCGCAGGGCTCACTTCTGCAACACTGCTAGTACGTGCCGCAGGTGACAACGGGCGAAGAGCGAGGAGATCGGTTTGGGTATGAGCGAGCCAGAGGCCCACGATACCGTCAACCTTTCCACGCACCCCAACGCACCAACAGCAAGCCCTGCGCGTGCTTCAAACGCAGTAGTTACTGCTACCGATCCGAATCCACCTGCAGAATCGCGAGCGGCGGTAACAGCTTCCGCTCAGAGTCACCCAGCGCTGCAGATTCATCATCATGCCCAACAGGAGTTTGCTCGTTTCATTCTGCAAAGCTCAACTGCTCCTGCTGGCAATCTGGCAGCCGATGCGGTGAGATGGGCGTGCAGTCAACTCGCCACTGGCGCCTCACCCCAAGCGCTGTGTTCTGCGG
>Ga0194051_1002016_pt1 | contig 10184 bp, 12 predicted proteins | sample SepL2320m_MetaG_FD_161275 | JGI IMG/M metagenome (GOLD analysis project Ga0194051, IMG submission 161275) | Anoxic zone freshwater microbial communities from boreal shield lake in IISD Experimental Lakes Area, Ontario, Canada - Sep2016-L239-20m | ecosystem: Environmental > Aquatic > Freshwater >...
GCTTCGGACTGCGTAAGGGTGATGCCATAACGGGTGTTGTCCGTCAGGCTGTTGAGGGCGAGCGCCGCGACAAGTTCAACGCCATTGCTCGCATTGACACAGTCAACGGTGTTGAGCCCGAGAAGGCAAAGAACCGCATTGAGTTCAGCAAGCTCACGCCGTTGTACCCGCAAGAGCGTTTGCGTCTCGAAGGCGACCCCACGAACATGACCGCTCGCGTGATCGACCTGGTTGCCCCGATTGGTAAGGGCCAGCGTGGATTGATTGTTTCGCCACCCAAGGCGGGTAAGACCATGGTCTTGCAGGCCATCGCCAATGCGATCAGCACCAATAACCCGGAATGTCACTTGATGGTTGTCCTGGTGGATGAGCGTCCAGAAGAAGTCACTGACATGCAGCGTTCGGTGAAGGGCGAAGTCATCGCTTCTACCTTCGACCGTCCGGCCGAAGACCACACGATTGTTGCTGAGTTGGCCATTGAGCGCGCCAAGCGCTTGGTTGAACTCGGACACGACGTTGTTGTCCTCTTGGACTCAATGACGCGATTGGGTCGTGCCTACAACTTGGCCGCTCCTGCCAGTGGACGAATTTTGTCCGGTGGTGTGGACTCGGCTGCCTTGTATCCGCCCAAGAAGTTCTTCGGTGCTGCTCGCAACATCGAAAATGGCGGATCGTTGACCATCCTGGCTACTGCTTTGGTCGAAACCGGCTCACGCATGGACGAAGTCATCTTCGAAGAGTTCAAGGGCACGGGCAACATGGAACTTAAACTTGATCGCCGTCTTGCTGACAAGCGCATCTTCCCTGCAGTTGACGTGGATTCATCAGGTACGCGTAAGGAAGAGATTCTGCTATCTCCTGATGAGCTCAAGGTCACGTGGAAGCTCCGTCGCGTGCTCCACTCGCTGGATCAACAGCAGGCCATCGAGTTGTTGCTCAGCCGTCTGCGCGAAGCCAAGACCAACTACGAATTCCTCATGCAGGTCCAAAAGACCACGCCAGGTGCGCCTGGTCAGCCTGACGAAGACTAGGGGCCAAGCCCGCACTCACCAGTCAAAACCTTGGCTGGCACACTAGGGGTGGTTCCGGTTCACGACATGCGACCTGTGTGATCGACCCGGAACCTTGATGAGGAGTTAGTCACCATGAAGAACGACATTCACCCCGCGTACGCAGAGACCACGGTCACCTGCACTTGCGGATCGTCTTTTCAGACTCGTAGCACCGCTGCCAACGGCTCGATTCACGCTGACGTCTGCAGCCAGTGCCACCCCTTCTACACCGGTAAGCAGAAGATTCTCGACACCGGTGGCCGCGTTGCCCGCTTCGAAAAGCGATTCGGCAAAGCCCCCAGCGAGTAGATTTCTTGCAGCGCCGGATGCCCGTGACTTCACGGTGCGTCCGGCGCTGTTGTCTTGTCCGACACGTTGATGAGGGATTGGGAGGTAAGCGCGGTGTTTGAGCACGTTGAACAGCTCGTAACAGAGCATGCTGAATTAGAAATCGCCATCGCCGATCCATCCGTGCATTCGGACCAAGGTCGGGCCCGAACTCTGAATCGTCGCTATGCCGAAATCACTCCCACCGTTCGTGCCTTCAAGGAGTGGAAGCAGTTAGGCGAAGATATTGCCGCTGCGCAAGAGTTCCTGGCAGAAGATCCCAGCTTTCGTGAAGAGATCATCACCATCACTGCGCAACGCGAGGAAGTCGAAGCTCGGCTGCGCGAGTTATTGATTCCACGCGACCCTGATGATGGGCGTGATGTGATTATCGAAGTTAAGGCCGGAGAAGGTGGCGATGAATCGGCTCTCTTTGCCGGTGACCTCGTCCGCATGTATTTGCGTTATGCCGAGCGCCGTGGTTGGAAGACGGAAATTATTGACGCCGTCGAGTCCGATCTGGGTGGCTACAAGGACATCTCTATTGCGGTGAAGGCCAAAGGGACACCGGAGTTGGGAGATGCTCCGTGGGCCCGCCTGAAGTATGAGGGTGGCGTTCACCGAGTCCAGCGTGTGCCGGTCACGGAGTCCCAAGGTCGCCTGCACACTTCGGCCGCGGGGGTGTTGGTGATGCCCGAAGCCGAAGATGTCGAAATTACGATTGACCCCAACGACCTTCGCATTGATGTGTATCGCTCGTCAGGTCCTGGTGGTCAGAGCGTGAACACCACCGACTCGGCTGTGCGCATCACGCACGTTCCTACGGGAATCGTCGCGAGTTGCCAAAACGAAAAATCCCAACTGCAAAACCGTGAGTCAGCCATGCGCATCTTGCGCGCGCGTATCTTAACCGCAGCTCAGGATGCAGCCAATCAAGAAGCATCCGATGCTCGTCGATCGCAGGTGCGAACAGTGGACCGAAGCGAGCGAATCCGCACGTATAACTATCCGGAGAATCGCATCAGTGATCACCGGGTGAACTTCAAGGCCTACAACTTGGACCAAGTTCTTGATGGCGATTTAGACGCCATACTCCAGGCCTGTACTGATGCAGATAGTGCCGCGCGCCTGTCGGGATCATGAGTCCGGAGCCGTCGACCTCACTGGATGAGGTGTTGCGTGCCAGCAGTGAAGTTCTTTCGCAGGCTGGGGTTTCTTCCCCGCGTCACGACGCCGAAGCCTTAGCCAGCTATGCGCTGGGTGCGGACAGATCGGCTGTGCGAACCTGGCTTGCATTGGGTGTCAGTATCAATGCCGAGCAGGTCAGCCACATCCAGGCCCTTGTTGAGCGGCGTGCCGGTCGAGAGCCGTTGCAGCACATCACCGGATCAACCGGATTCGCGCGGATTGACTTACTCGTCGGCCCAGGAGTCTTTGTTCCACGCCCCGAGTCGGAGTTGTTAGTTGAGCGAGCGCTGGTCGAAGTGCAGTCCATCGTGACCGCAGGACAGGCACCGATTGTTGTTGATTTGTGTAGCGGCTCGGGTGCCATCGGGCTAGCAATCGCGCACGAGTGTTCAACGGCGCAGTTGCACGCAGTGGAATTAGACGACGATGCGTTCTTGTGGCTACAGCGCAATGCTGAGGCGCTCAACCTCGGTGCGCGCGTTCAGGCGTATCACGAAGATGCAACGTCGGCGTTACCTAAATTGACCGGTCGCGTTGATGTGGTGGTGTGCAATCCACCCTATGTGCCTCTTGATGCAACCATCCGCGATCCAGAGGCTGCCCGATTCGATCCTCCAATGGCGTTATGGGGTGGCATTGACGGTCTGGATGTGATTCGCGGGATTGAGGCGAACGCAGCTCGACTGCTGAAGCCAGGTGGGTTGTTGGTCATTGAGCACGCCGACGTACAAGGCGAGACGCTGCCATTGCTTTTGATGAGCAGCTATCACGATAATCAACGCGTGTGGACCGAGGTTATGGATCAGCGCGACCTCACTGACCGGCCGCGGTTCACCGTCGCCCGACGAGCAGGTGCGGCATGAGCGCTATTTTTGATTGTTCCAACGAACTCGAACGTGAGCGTGGCCTCGCACTCGCAGTCGCTGTCCTCAAGCGCGGTGGGCTGGCAGCCTTCGCCGCAGATTCAAGTTATGCCCTCGCCTGTGATGCATTTGATCGGTCAGCGGTAGCCGAATTGTTGAAAGCGAAAGGGCGCGATGCCCGGACACCGGTGTCAGTTCTAGTTCCGTCGGCAACAACGGTCGGTGGGTTAGTCCATCAGGTAACTGACACGATGACGGCCGTTGTGGAAGCTTTTTGGCCAGGCGATGTCACCATCGTCGCGCGTAGTGCAGGGTCGTTGGCCTGGGACCTAGGGGACACCGGTGGAACCGTCAGCATCCGTATGCCGTTGGCGGAATTGGCACAAGATGTGTTGATTCGCACCGGCCCACTGGCCGTGATGTCGGCGAATCGAATCGGGATGCCGGCTCCCTTGAGCGTCGCGGAATTGGTCGCCGGCCTCGGCGAAATTGCTGAGCTAGATGTGATCTTGGATTCAGGAGTGCTCGATCAACAGGCACCAAGCTCGATTGTTGACCTGACGGGTGAGCGCCCGCGATTGCTGCGTGAAGGCTCGGTCACTGCCGATCAATTGCTTGTGGTTTTGGGCGATCTAGAGGTGTTGGAGTGAGTGGTGGGAGGACTCTGACCGTCTGCGCCTTTTGCTTTGCCTGGTCATAGACTGAAACCAACTATTAGCCACGCTCGCCACAGGAGTTCGTATGACCTCGTCCGATGTGCCCTTTTGGGGACCAGACTTCGCCGCATTGAATCGTCAGGACCCTGAAATTGCGGCGGTGTTGTTGGGCGAACTGGACCGTCAGCGTGAAGGCTTGCAACTCATTGCCAGTGAGAACTTCACTAGTCCTGCGGTGCTCGCTGTGCTAGGTAGCACGCTGAGTAACAAGTACGCCGAGGGCTACCCGGGCAAGCGTTATTACGGCGGATGCTCCGAGGTGGATAAGGCAGAAAACATCGGCATCGAGCGGGCGAAGGCACTCTTTGGTTCCGATCATGCCAACTTGCAGCCACACTCGGGTGCCAGCGCCAACATCGCAGCGTATGCGGCGTTCTTGGTTCCCGGCGACACCGTTCTTGCGATGTCTCTGCCGCACGGTGGTCACCTGACGCATGGCTCAAAGGTGAACTTCAGTGGCAAATGGTTCAACACTGTCTCGTATGGAGTGTGTGAAGACACCGAACTCATTGACTACGACCAGGTGCGCGAATTAGCTCGTGAACACCGCCCAAAGATGATCATTTCCGGTGCCACCGCTTATACCCGTCTGATTGATTTCGCTGCTTTCCGAGAAATTGCTGACGAAGTAGGAGCGATCTTGATGGTCGATGCCGCCCACTTCATTGGCCTGGTCGCCGGTAAGGCCATCCCTAGCCCCGTTCCTTTCGCTGACGTCGTGTGCTTCACCACCCACAAGGTGTTGCGTGGGCCGCGTGGCGGAATGATTTTGTGCAAGGAAGAACATGCCACCAAGATTGACAAGGCCGTGTTCCCTTTCATGCAGGGTGGGCCTTTGATGCATGCTGTTGCGGCCAAAGCAGTAGCACTGCGCGAGGCTGCTTCTCCCGAATACCAGACCTATGCCAAGCAGGTAATTGCTAACGCTCAGGCCCTGAGTTCTGGTTTGGCCGATCGCGGGATGCGGCCGGTCAGCGGTGGAACTGATACCCACTTGTCGTTGATTGACTTGCAGGGAATTGGTGTCACGGGTGCAGAAGCGGAAGCGCGCTGCGATGCCGCTCGCATCACCTTGAACAAGAATGCCATTCCTTACGACCCGCAACCACCGATGGTTTCTTCGGGTATTCGCGTGGGAACTCCAGCTGTCACGACACAAGGCTTGGTCGAAGCAGACATGGCAGTCATCGCAGACCTGATTGGCCGTGCGGTTCGTGATGCAGACGGAACTCAAGCCGCCACGATCGCCGCTGAAGTATCAGCATTGGTGGGTAAGTACCCTGCGTACGCTCAAAACTAGAGCGGGCGCGGGTACCATCAACTAACCCACCCACCCAGTAGCGAACGGCGATCCATGAGGCAACGAGCCAGGTTTGTGTTCTCAACCTTGGTCCTTGACCTGCTTGCTCTCGCGGTGAGTTTGGTGTTGGCCTCGATCCGAGTCTTTGACGTCGTGTGGTTGCCGTCAGCCAACCTGCTGGCCTTTCAAAACCCTCGGCCCATGCTCGGTTTGTTAGTCATCGGTGTTCTGCTGGGTTCATGGCTGGCTTTGCGTGTGGTTGACCCTGCCTTGTCGAGGCCCAACTATGGCCACGCGTTGTTCGCGTTGGCCATTGCCATTGGCATGGTTGCGGCGGGTTCCTTCGTTTTGCGCACGTACTTTTCGCGTGAGTTTGTGATTGTCACCCTTGGCGTGTGGCTCGTACTGGCTCTGATTCATCGAGCCCTGCGCCGAACCGTTCCGTGGATTGAAGCCATGGTCGTTGTCTCTGACGAGGAATATCTCGTCGCTGATTTGGCGGCCGCCCGGCATGCGCGCGTTGAACAGATCCTCAAACCGCAAGGACAAGCACCCGCGGAGAGCCTGCCTCCGGATGTGACCTTGATCGTTGATTTGCGGGCAGTGTTGAGTGACTCCATGGCCAGCTTTGTGTCCTCATCAACGTTGGCGGGGTTAGAAGTTCGCCCCTTGAGCCAGGCCTATGAAGATCACACAGAGCGCATTCCGCTAGTGCACTTGGCGGAAGGATGGGAAATCTCCGTACCCCTTGGACGGCGAGCGGTTTATGAGCCTTTTAAGCGCATCATTGAGGTGGTCTTTACCGCTATCACCGCACCATTGTGGTTGATCATCATGGCGCTGACTGCTCTTGCGATCCGTATTGATTCGGGTCCATCGGTGATCTTTAAGCAGATTCGTAGGGGTAAAGAGGACAAGCCCTTCACGATCTATAAGTTCCGCACGATGGTCATTGACGCAGACAAAAACGCCCCACAGTTCACGATTAAGGATGATCCGCGCATCACCAGAATCGGCAAATTCTTGCGGCGCACTCGCCTTGACGAAGTCCCGCAATTGGTCAACGTCCTCAAAGGCGAGTTGTCCTTGGTGGGTCCACGAGCTGAGCAAGTCGTCTTCGCAGATCAGTTCCAGGAAGTGATTCCCTTCTACCGTTACCGCCACTTAGTTCGACCGGGAATTACTGGCTGGGCGCAGGTCAATTCCGGTTACGCCGACAACCTTGAAGCCACCATCGAAAAGTTGACCTACGACTTGTACTACGTGCGGCATATGTCGCCTTGGGTTGACCTGAACGTGTTGTGGCGAAGCGTGGTAACCGTTGTGTCGGGCAGGGGAGCCCAGTGAGCTTGTTCTTTACGGGAACTAGTGATTTGCCCGAGCAAGCTCAACAGCACAACACTCGACTCCTGCGCCGATGCGCTGCTGGGCTCGCTCTCGTGGCCCTGGTACTGGTGGTCACGTGGGGTTGGCAGCAAGGCAGCGCAGGGTTCGCTGGTGCACTTCTCGGAGTAGCTCTGGTGACCGGGTTTTTCGGTGCTGACCTGGTGGCGTTGTCGCGAACGAGAGGATCGAGCGCTGCACTGGTGGCATCAGTCTTGATTGCCCTGTATTTAGGCAAGTTAATTGTGGTCTTGCTTGTCCTGCTTGGATTGCGCCGCACAGCCGGAATTGACCATCCCGCGGTGATCGTTTCGGTGATTGTGGGAGCTGTCAGTGCGGGAATCGCTGGGTTGGTTGTCTGGGCCAAACTGCGCATTACTTATGTCACTCCGTGACCCATCTCACAAGCAGTCCGGTGGAGTCAGACCCTAAGAAATCGCACATTTTCGCCCTGATACTGTCACCGCGTGGCGCAGGAAGGTCCAGGTCCAAAACGCAAGGATCAGGATTCTGAAGCGGCATGGGGAGTTGTTGGGTATTTGGTATCTGGCTTGGTCGCCTGGGGCGGCTTAGGTGCGATAGCAGATCACTACTTCGACACCTCTTTATTCTTCCCCATCGGTTTGGCGCTAGGCGCTGGTCTGGGTTTGTACCTCGTATGGGTGAGATACGGTAAATCCTGATTCCGGTGGTTCTTGGTGCCAAGCGCACCTTGTTCTTGTTGGCTTGTGTGACATGGAGGTTTGGTGAGTTCCACCGTTTTGGCACTGACTCACACTGCTGACCCAGGCTTTGAACCGCCCGGGATTGCAGACTTCAATTTCCCTCCCATTTTCCCCGACACCCCTTTTGACTTTGTTACTAAGCCTTTGCTGGCATCGGTGTTGGCCGCGATCATCGTTTTTGTCTTCTTCACGCTCGGTGCCCGTAAGGGTGCCTTGGTGCCAGGTCGATTCCAGTTCGCTGTTGAGTCGGTCTATACCTTCATTCGCAATGGCATCGCGCGCGACGTCATTGGACATGACTTCGCCAAGTACGTGCCGTACCTGGTCACGGTTTTTGCTTTCATCTCGGTAAACAACCTCTTTGGCATCATTCCGCTGATTCAGTTCCCCACCCTGGCCCGCTTCGGATTCCCCTTGGTGTTGGCGATCTGTAGCTGGCTGATTTACCTCGGCATAGGTATTCGCCGAGCCGGATTCTTCGGATATTTCAAGTCGATCATGTTCCCACCGGGACTGCCCGTCTTCATCTATCCGTTGCTAGCCCCTATCGAGCTCATCCAGGTGCTAGTTGTTCGTCCCTTCTCGTTGGCGTTGCGACTTACCGCCAACATGTTTGCTGGTCACATCTTGCTGCTCTTGTTTACTTTGGGTGGCACGTACATGCTCACGAACGAGTCTCTCGTTCTTAAACTGCTCGCGCCGTTCTCACTTGCGGGTGCCATTGGCTTGACGTCCTTCGAGGCATTTATCGAAGTTCTGCAGGCCTACATCTTTACCCTCTTGTCCGCCCTGTACATCGCAGAAGCGATGTCAGACGAACACTGAGGCACCCGCGCTCACTCGAAAGGAAAAGTCACACCATGGACAAGATCTCCCTCGCTGGCCCGTTGGTCTATGCCATCGCAGCCATCGGCCCTGGTATCGGAATTGGTTTGATCTTCGCCGCTTACGTCAGCGGTGTTGCTCGCCAGCCTGAAGCCAACAACATCTTGCGTCCCATCGCATTCCTAGGATTCGCCCTCGTTGAGATTTTGGCCCTCATCGGTCTGGTCTTCGCGTTCCTCTAAACACCAAGGGAAACCGACACCATGTCATTGACATATCTGGCTGCGTCAGAAGTCTTCTCCGCTGAGGAGTCGATTTCTGCTCTCGTACCAAAGGTCGAGGAACTCATCATTGGGTTGCTGGGCTTCTTGGTGCTGCTGTGGCTGCTGAAGAAGTTCGCTTACCCGCAATTTGAAGCGACCTTCCAAGAGCGCACCGCCGCTATTGAGGGTGGAATCGAAAAGGCTGAGAAGGCGCAAGAAGAAGCTGCTGCTGCTTTGGCTCAGTACCAAGCACAGTTGGCTGATGCTCGTGGCGAGGCTTCGACGATTCGTTCTGAAGCTCAGGCTGAGCGTGCTCGCATCGTTGATGAAGCGCGCTCTGAGGCCACTGCTGCTGCCGAGCAAGTCACTTCTCGCGCTGCCGCACAAATGGAAGCTGACCGCCTAGCCGCTAAGGCTGAGTTGTCTGCCGAAGTGGGTCGCATCGCCCTTGACCTTGCTAGTCGCGTCGTAGGCGAAGCCTTGAGCGACGATGCGCGGGCTCGCGCGACGGTGGATCGTTTCATCGCCGACCTCGAAAGTTCGACGCAGGAGGGCACTCGCTGATGTTGGGCGCCAGTCGTACATCCCTAGAAACTGTTCGCGAAGTACTCGCGAACAATCCAGGCGATGCTGAACTTGGAGAGCAACTCTTGGCTATTGCCACGTTGCTTGCCTCTGAATCCACCCTGCGTGGGTCCTTAGGCGATCCAGGAAGTGCGGCTGCTCAACGTATTGCGATTGTTGACTCACTACTTGCCGGCAAGGTCTCGGCTGTTGCCTTGAACTTGGCGAAGGAAGTGGTGTCGCGACGCTGGTCCAGTGGCCGCGACTTGGTGGAGGCGTTCGGAACCCTAGGCGCTGAAGCCTTGTTCATTCAGGCTGAAGCCGATGGGCGTTTGGACGCGGTCCAAAACCAGTTGTTTGATTTCTCGCGTGCTGTTGCAGCCAATGGGGAACTCCAACTGGTCTTGGGTAACCCCGCCGTTCCTGGTGCTGAACGTTCAGCCGTTGTTGGTTCACTTGTCGAGGGTCGAGTTGAACCAGAAACGTTTGTACTGCTTAAGGATGCGGTGAGTAACCCGCGTGGCCGACGACTCGACGATGCTTTGACAGAGTTGGTCGAACTGGCCGCCGTGCGTCGCCGTGAACTTTTGGCTCAGGTACGAGCCGCTGTTGAACTGTCGAACGAACAAAGTGAGCGTTTGGCAACAGTCCTGGCTCGTGTTTATGGTCAGCCAGTTCAGATCCAGCAAATCCTTGACCCCACGGTTGTTGGTGGAGTCAGCGTGACCATCAACGACGAAGTAATTGACGGAACCACTGTCCACCGCCTCGAGCAAGCACGTCGCTTGCTCGTGGGTGGCCAGGCCTAATCACACAAAGCAACACGCTGGCACCCGCTAGCGCTAACAAAAGGGAAGCGAAGACACATGGCCGAGCTAACGATCCGACCGGATGAAATCCGCGACGCGATCGAGCGGAACGTTGCTGCGTTCACGCCCGAGACCTCCCGCGAAGAAGTAGGCCGCGTTGTTGAGACCG
>Ga0194051_1002017_pt1 | contig 10183 bp, 10 predicted proteins | sample SepL2320m_MetaG_FD_161275 | JGI IMG/M metagenome (GOLD analysis project Ga0194051, IMG submission 161275) | Anoxic zone freshwater microbial communities from boreal shield lake in IISD Experimental Lakes Area, Ontario, Canada - Sep2016-L239-20m | ecosystem: Environmental > Aquatic > Freshwater >...
ATCCCGGACTCAGCCACAGCCACCACGCCTTCGGGCATCCGTTCCCCCATGCGCAGCGCTCGCTCCCGGTCGACCTCGAAGGTGCGCAGATTCCGTTGGTTCACCCCGACCAGATCAGCCCCCACCGCCAGTGCTCGTTCCAACTCGGCCTCGTCATGCACCTCGACCAGCGGCGCCAGCCCCAGGTCATGAGCCAGAGCCAGCAAGGTTGCGAGTTCGATGTCGTCCAGGGCGGCCACGATCAACAAGACGGCATCGGCTCCCATCGTCCGCGCGTCACATACATCAAGTGGACCAACGGTGAAGTCCTTGCGGAGCACCGGAAGATTGCCGGCCGCCCGGGCCGCCACCAGGTCGCCACGACTACCGCCGAAGAACTCCTCATCGGTAAGAACCGAGAGGCATGATGCGCCGCCCGCTTCGTACTCCATCGCTACCGATGCCGGATCGAGGGTGGGGTCCAGATCCCCCTTCGACGGCGATCGTCGCTTGATCTCCGAGATGACCGCCATGCCTCGGGCCGCGTGCCCGGCCAGGATCGCCTCCACGAAGGGCCGCCGGCCGGCCGGACCCTCCCGGACAGCCAGGGCGCGAGCCTCCTCGACGACCGAGGCCGCGTCACGAGTGTCCGCCAACATGGCGGTGCGGTGCGCAACAAGGATCGAGTCGAGATAGGCCGGCATCAGTGTTCAGCCTACCGGGAGGCCGTGCCCCAACAGTGGTACGTGCCGCCCCTCATCGGCGGGCAACGGACCGCTCCCTTCAATCGGAGCCGCACGATGCAGTCGCGCATTGGCCGAGGGAGTGCTCAGTCCCCTGTTGGAATGGCTATCGAAGGACTGGTCCCGATCGCCGAATATCTGATCTCGGCATTGATGGCCTTCCCCTGGTCGCCAGACTTGATGGCCAGATCGGAGATCAGCCCTGACTTCACGACCACGGTGCCCGACAGGCTCTTCTTCGGGCCGGTGGAAATACCCTGGATGATCTTGGCCGCGGCCGAAGCCGGCAGGGTGAACTGATAGGTCACCTGACCGTCTGCCCCCTTCACTGCCGTCACCCCTGTCGCCTGATCCAGTACGGCGAAGGCGGCCCGAGGGTCAGAGGTACCGGATCCACTGGTGACCTTGCGTTGCCAAGCCCCAGTCGAGGACTTCACGTAGGACTTCGAGCCCACGAACAGCACGTTGATGGGCACCCCAAGGCCCGCAGTGAGCTGGAGAGCGACCACATCGGGGGCTTGGAACTGGCCGGACAGTGGGGTGCTGGACCCAGCAGTGGTCACTGTTCCGGCAAAGGTGAAGTTCTGGGCCTTGGACATGGCCTGGGCCGCGACCTTGAGCTCGGCGAGCGAACTGGCGCCGGCCGCCGAGGTCGTCGTTGTCGTGGTGGCCGAAGATCCACCTCCGCATGCACTTACGCCTGCGGCCACTGCACACAGAACTACTGCCACGAAGGCATCTCGTACTACGACACGTCCCCGAGAACCCTGATTCGGGCTCCCGGGGAGGCGTGCGTAACTAGCTTGAAATCGGCCCATCTCGCCTTTCAGTGTCCGAAGACGTTGGTGTGACCCAGTTCTGGGTCACCCTGTGACGAATCGCCCGAAGTATCGTCGCTCACGCCCGGCGTGCTGGTCGTGCTGGTCGTGCTGCTGGATGCATGCGACTCCGAACCATCGTCGTCTCCATGATCACCGGCACTGTTGTCGTCGGTCTTCGGGACTGAGGGGGCAGTCGTAGGCGGGGTGGACGAGTCGTCGTCAGATGCCTTGGCACCGTGGTTGCCTTCGTCACCATGGCCACCCTCGCTACCCGTTGTCGAGTCGTGGGAGTCATCGCCCGTACCGTCATCGTCCGGCTCAGAGACATCGACCTCAGCGGTCACCTTTGGACCCGACTCGGTCATATGCACCTCGACCTCGAGGACCTGTGTGGCGGTGGCCGACGTGAATACGACTGCTACGCCTTCAGCGGTCGCTACCGGCGTACCTGCGGTGAACCCTGAGCCATCGACTGCCACCACGAGCAACCCGGACACGGCCCCTGTGGCGGGGTCGACGGTAAAGGTGAGGGTACCGATACCCGGCAGCGTGATGGTGAAGTCATTACCGACATTCGCCACCACGGGGGCATTCGGGTCCGTCGTGGTAGTCGTCGGAGTGGCGACAGTGGTGCTGGTGGTGCTGGTGGTCGTCGTGGTGTCAGCCGCCGCCATGGTGGCGGGGACTACGGCAACGCCGAGTCCCAGCAGTGCAGCAGCGCTGGCAGTTGCAATACGTCTGAATGACATGTGTGTCGACCTCCTGGTCGTCGGCGGGTTTGGCTCGTTCCACCGGCTACATCGCTGGAAAGGTGACCGCGTCACAGTTATCTCAAACTTTTCCGCAGAACGGGGTTCTCGAGCCCCGGCCCGGTACGCTAAGCCAAGGGTGGCGGTGGAACTACACGTGCACCTGGGTAATCGGTGCAGCCAAGTTTCCGGTGTGACACGGCAACTTCTGGGGCGATAGGACAGTCGAGTTGGAACATTCCGCCGATCACGATGGTGAGGCAGCTCGGCTCTTGGCCGGGGACGCAACCACCTGGGAGGCCCTTTATGAACGGGTGCACCCCGCAATGCTGGCTTACGCAGACCGCAGACTAGGAAGCACCGAGGATGCCCGAGACGCCGTCTCCGAGGCTATGACCAGGGCCGTCTCCAGTGTCGAGCGCATGGCTGACTTGGATCTCGTGCCGGATGCCTGGCTCTTCGGGATCCTCCGCCACGTGGTGATCGATCAGCAGCGGCGCAACTACCGTCGGCGTGATCTACCCGTCCACCGCCCGATCGAGGATCCCGAGGCCCTGGAGACCTTGGTCATCGAAGGCGAACAGGACGCGGTCCGCCTGGCGTTCTCCCGCCTGTCCGACAGTGATCGTGAGCTCCTTGAGTTGCGCGTCGTGGCCGGACTGAACTCGGACGACGTGGCCTCTCTTCTGGGCATGAAGTCGGGAGCAGTCCGCATGGCCCAGGTTCGGGCCTTGAACCGGCTCCGTTCGCTGATGGTCGAGATCGAAGGAGTGGGATCGTGAAGGAGATGCTCGACGACGATGCCCTGCTGGCAACCCTGGGGGCAGCCCTGGCCCCCGAGCCGTCGTCTCCCACCGCCGGTCAGATGGCCGCGCTCCACGCTGCGCTGGACGCCCGGTCGGGGCTTATCTCGGCGGCCGCCCCCGACGCCGTGATCGTCCCCCTCGGCCCTTCGGCCGGAGCAACGGGGTCCCGAAGCGCTCGCATCCACCGACTGCGGCACCCGGTCGCCGTGCTGGTCGGCGTGGCCGTACTGGCCACTAGCGGTGTGGCTGCCGCCGGTGTGGCCATGGACACCATGCCTGGGCCCGCCCGTCATGTGGCCTACTCGATCGGTCTCCCGGTGACCTCTCCGGCACTGGAGTCCGCCAGGGCGACCCTCGGCGCCCTCGAAGCAACGCTGCAAGGCCACGACCGAGTGGCCGTCCTGGACTTGACTGCCCTGCTGCGGACCCAGTTGGCCGCCTTGTCCGATTCGGATCGCGCCCAGATCGAGCCTGCCGCTGGCCGTCTGCTGGCTTTGGCAAACGCCTTCCTCGAGGGAGAGGCGGCAAGCGGGATACCTCAGAATCCGATCCCTCCCGTCACTGGGGAGGGCACGCACGCCGACACTGGCAATGCGGACAATGCGGGCGATGCGGAGACTTCTGGATCTTCCCGGCCCTCCAGGGGCACGGATTCTCCAGCGACCGGATCGCCCGAGTCAGGCGAAGGGTCCGGTGACGCATCGGTTCCACCCATGGATCACGGATCGCAAACACCCCAAGATGACACCACAGGTGATTCCGGAACGCCGGAAGGTGCCACCACCGACTCCCAAGGCGGTTCGGGGGATCCGACGTCCGGAAGTCCTGCTGATTCGGGGTCATCGGACACGACGGACTCGCCCTTGGCGCCGCACGAACTCGGCCCTGGCTCCCATTCCGGCTGACCCCGGCTGACCCCGGCTGACTCCGATCGCACGTGGGCCGACCCCAAGTAGCCGCGACTTGTCGACCGCCCGTCGACCGCCCCATTGACCGCCAGCACATCGGGGGCCAGTGTGTGGTGGGAGTGTGCTCAGTGCGACTCGCGTATCGGACAGAGGAGTGACAATGCAAAAAGTGATTCTCATCACTGGGGCCTCGGCCGGTATCGGCCTGGCCACTGCTGATCTCCTGCATGCGTCCGGTTGGACCGTCATCGGCGCCAGCCGACGAGGCACGGGACCGGGAACCTGGCAGTCGGTGGTTATGGACGTCGACAACGACGCGTCGGTCACCGACGGCGTCAACTCGGTCATCGCCGAGCATGGACGGATCGATGCCGTAGTCGCATGTGCGGGTTGGGGTCTGGCTGGATCAGTGGAGCAGACCCCGATCGCTGACGCCCAGGACCAGTTCCAAACCAACTTCTGGGGCGCAGCCCGAGTAGTCCAATCGGTGCTTCCTTATTTGCGCCTGCAGGCCTCCGGACGGATCATCCTGGTCAGTTCGATAGGTGGGGTAGTCGGGATCCCGTTCCAGGCGTTCTACACCGCCTCGAAGTTCGCCATGGAGGGCTACGGCGAGGCGCTGGCCTACGAGGTAGCTCCCTTCGGGATCGAAGTCACCCTGGTCGAACCGGGCAATATCCGGACCGACTTCACCTCGAGTCGCCGAGACGTTGTCCCCATCGGTCCCGATGTCTATGCGTCAGCGCGTACCAAGGCCATCGAGAAGATGGAGGACGACGAACGGAACGGAGCGCCGGCGGACGATGTAGCCAGGGCCATCGCCCATGCCCTCGAATCGTCCCGACCACGCCGCCGCGTCTCGGTCGGCAAGATGGGCGAACGGGTGGGAATCATCGGCAAGCGCCTCCTCCCGTATCGCCTCTTCGAAGCAGGGGCCAAGGGCAGCCTAGGAATCTGAGGAACACTCCCGGCACGGCACATTGGAACCTCAGAGAGCGACGTTCTCCCAGTAGGAGCCTTTCAGCATGCCGGACAGAGTGGCCCGATGGATGATCATGTCATCGACATCATCCGGTCGTGCCGCCTCGCCGAAGAAGATCGATCGCTCGGTCACCCGGCGCATGATCACTCCGTGTCGCATGGCGGCATAGGCGATGTGCCACTTCAGGTCACCGATCTGATGGCCGGCCAGTGCCGTGTACGACTTCGCCACATCGACCGGGCGGAACATCTCGGGCAGGCCGGGCGCGCCGAGCTGCACGGCCAGGTCCTGGAAGAACAGATGCAGGTAGCACATCCACCCCAGATCGACTTCAGGCGGGGCAACCGCAGCCATCTCCCAGTCCAAGACGGCGACCACCTCGTTGTCCCGGAACATCATGTTGCCGATCCGGCCGTCACCCCAGGACAGTGCATCAGCACTGACGTCAGTCGGTAGGTTCTCGGTGAGCCAGGCGAAGCACTCGTCGAGCAACGGTGACCGGGCATCCTGGACGACCCACTCGTGATACGCCTTCCAATGGTTGAGGCTGCGCTCGAGTGCCGTTTCACCGGGCTGGTCGAGCTGCAAGAACGACAGGTTGTAGCGGTCTGGAGTGATCGCATGGATCCCCGCCATCGCCGTAATGGCCGACTCCTGGATCGTGCGCCGAGCGTCCTCAGATCCGTCGAAGACCCAGTTGTCACCGAATGTGTAGGGCAAGACATCGGGAGGGACCAGGCCATCGATCCGATCCATGACGAAGAACGACCCGCCGAGCACCTCGGGATCAGGCTCGTACCAGTGCGTCTGCGGAATGGGAACCTCGGTGTGGGTGGCCACGAGGCGCATGACTTGGAACTGCATGTCGAGGTCATAGGTGGTGAATACCGGGTAGTCGGTGGCCGGCGGCTCCACGCGGGCCACTAGTCGGCGCTCGACTGTCGTACCGTCGGCGATCCACCGGGCCGTGACCAGCAGCGTCTCTGAAGACATCCCGTTGCTCTCCGGACTGGTCAGTTCGATGACCTCGGCTTCGTTGCCATCGGGAAGCGTGCGTCGCAACCAGGCCTCGACTTGGCCGCGCATGGCTCCTGGGTCCCGGGTGGAGGTAGTGATGTGCTCCGCATCCATCGCCACCGTGCCGTCGGGACGGGTGGCGACCGACTCGCTCTCGGATGCATCGATCGTCATGTGGTCTCCCCCTGGTATTGGCTAGGTCGTGCGGCTAGGTCGTGCGGCTCGTGCGCAGGCGTGGTCGCGTGGTCACGTGCCCACCCCGAGCAGCGTCCAAGTATCGCGCTTCACGACCGGGTGAGGTGCGGTCAGCTCGACGGAGAGATCGGCAGTGGCACAGCCTGGCCATCCGCACGGATAGCCACGCCATCCACCGTCCATCGGACGTCGACCGTCTCCGGTGGCGTTACCCTACGGTGCAGCGTGGCCAGGGCCACCGTGGCTTCGACCCCGGCCGACCAAGCCACCGAAGTCAGCCCTCCGACTTCATGGTCACCATCAGCCGTCCACACAGCAGACCCGACCGGTGGTCGGCTATCGCCGCTCACGACTACCGCGCACAGGCGTCGGGCCACATTCGACCCTCTCGAATCCAACCGGGCCACCAACTCCTGGCCGGTGAAGCATCCCTTGGTGAACGAGACGGTCCGGTCCACCAGGCCGACTTCGGCGGCGATACTCGAATCGGTGATCTCTCGACCGCCGACCGGTACACCCGCCTCGATCCGAGCGGACTCCCATACTTGCGTGCCGCACCGCACTGCGCCCACCGGAAACCACGACGCCAGATCGGGGTCATCGACTGGTCGCGGGCCCAGCAGATCCCGTCCCGACCACCCGGGCCAAGTCACCGGAATCACTAGCTCGGGCCCGCCGTCATCAGACGAATCACCCATCGGAACAGCATCTACGCCTGGACCCCGCAATGACAGGCAGGCCCAGTCCAGCGGCTCGATCGTCACCTTGGTTCGCAGTCGGAACCGCTCGAGGCGGGCCTGAGCAGCCGGTCCCACGCCGCCATCGGTGTCCACGACGAACGACTCGTCACCGGTCCGCGTGATCCTGATGTACGCGTCGATCTTGCCCTGGGGACTCAGCAGCAGTGCCTCCGTCGATCCACCGACCGCCAACTGAGCAAGGTCCTGGCTGCACTGTCCCTGGAGGTACCCCAAGGCGTCAGGACCGCCGACGCGCAGCACGTCCCGGTCGACGACCCGGGCGGCAATCCCTTGGCGAAGCGCTTCCCAACCCTGTCCGTCAGCGGGGTCCACGGATGCGCTCACGACGACTGGCCGCCAGCCGCGGCAGCGCCGGCCCGGGTCATGGCCACTGCCGACAGCAGAGCGGCGGCCTTGTGGGCACACTCGGCGTTCTCCGATGCGGGGTCGCTGTCGGCCACGATGCCCGCCCCGGCTTGGACCGACGCGTGCCCATCAGGCGTGACAGTCATGGTCCGGATGGCGATGGCCGTGTCGAGATTGCCCGAAAAGTCGAGATACCCGACCACGCCGCCATACACGCCGCGCTTGGTCGGCTCCAGCTCGTCGATGATCTCCATAGCTCGCACTTTGGGGGCGCCCGACAGCGTCCCGGCCGGGAGGGTGGCACGCAGTACGTCGATCGGCCCCTTGCCAGGAGCCAGCTGGCCCGAAACCTGTGAGGTCATGTGCATGATGTGGCTGTAGCGCTCCACCACCATCACCTCGTCCATCTTCTCGGTCCCGAAGCTCACCACCCGCCCTACATCGTTGCGAGCCAGATCGATCAGCATGACGTGCTCGGCCAGCTCTTTTGGATCCTCGGCGAGTTCCGCGGCGAACAAGGCGTCTTCTTTTGGTGTCTGACCCCGAGGCCGCGATCCGGCGATCGGCCGAGAGATGACCGTGCCTTCGCGGAGGCGCACCATCGGCTCGGGCGAGGCTCCCACCACAGTGACCTCGGGAAAGCGGAGGAAGTAGAGATACGGACTCGGATTGACCAGCCGCAGCACCCGGTAGACATCGAACGGATCCACCCCGAGTTGGCCGAGATCGAACCGCTGCGACAAAACGACCTGGAAGATGTCCCCCGCCACCACGTGCTCCTTGGCGGCCAACACGGCATCCATGTACATCTGATCGCTCATCGTCCTCGATACATCGGACGGAGCAGGCTGGCGGGGCGGCAGTCGCCGGGGTGCCTCAGGTGTAGGCCGGACACAGTCCGCAGCCAGATCATCGAGTCGCGCCTCGGCCTCGTTATAGGCCTGCTCCAACTCTCCATCTGTCCACGCCGGATCGATCACCACGTTGTCGATCAGCACTACTCGCTGGCGCCAGTGGTCGAAGGCAGCCAGCTGGCCGATCACGGCCAAGATGGCATCGGGCTGACCTTGATCGTCGGTGGGCGTGTCCGGGAGATGCTCCACCTCTCGGACCACGTCGTACCCGAGGTAACCGACCAGACCAGCATGGAGCGGAGGCAGATCGGGTAGGTCAGGAGAGTCGCAAGCAGACAGGATCGACTCGAGTGCCTCCAGGATGCCGTGGGAACCGGTCACCCCTCCGTCACACAGCGCATCGAGGTCGAGGTCACCTCGGGTGGTCACCTCGGTACCGTTGGTAACGATCGTGGCCAACGGGTTGCGCCCGATGAAGGAATAGCGGCCCCACCGCTCGCCGCCCTCGACCGATTCGAGCAGGAACCCGCTCGTGTCCTCGGTCCCGACGATCTGGAGGAAGGCCGCCACCGGGGTGAACGTATCGGCCACCAGTTCGCGCCACACCGGAACGATCCGGTGCAAACGGGCCATTGACCGGAACCGCTCGAGGCTAGGACCGGCCGGGTCGATCATGACGGGGACGCGCCCAGCGCGTCCGAAGGCCCGCCGAAGTCGCGGTAGAAGCACGAGCGGTTACCGGTATGACAGGCACCGGCGCCTTCCTGGTCGACAGCGACCAGGAGTGCATCGCCGTCGCAGTCGTAGCTGATACGGCGCACGTACTGACGGTCGCCCGAGGTTTCCCCCTTGCACCAGTACTCTTGGCGGCTCCGGCTCCAGAACCACGTACGTCCGGTCTCGAGCGTCTTGACCAACGATTCGGCGTTCATCCACGCCAACATCAGCACCGTGCCGTCCGACGCGTCCTGGATGATGGCGGCCACTAGGCCGTCAGGCGTATAGGTGACGGCGTCGAGCTCCTCGGGCGAGTAGCGCACGGGAGTGGCGATGAACGTTGTCGGCGGCGTGGCGGAAGTAGTCACGATGTGGCTCCCAATGGTTCAGGTTCGGGTTCAGGTGTAGTTCGGTCAGGTCGCAGGTTGGTCTGAGCGTTACCGATCAGAGGTAGAGGCCCGTGCCGCCATCGAAGCGGGTGGCAGCCACGGCGTGGACATCGCGTTCACGCAGGATCACGTACTCCTCCCCCTGGACCTCCACTTCGAAACGGTCTTCGGGGTTGAACAGGACATTGTCCCCCACCTTGACCGACCGGACATGGGGACCGATGGCCACAGCTCGTGCCCAGCTGAGCCGGCGCGATACCTGGGCGGTGGCCGGAATGAGGATTCCGGCCCTGGAGCGGCGCTCACCTTCGGCCTGGCCGACCTGCACCAAGACCCGATCGGCCAGAACAGTGATGGCCAGCTTGTCGTTGCTGCTGTCTGATCCCTTTGCAGGTGCTTCGGAGGTCTTGGTGGCCACGTCCGCAGGCTACCGCAGCCCTGTCTGGCGCCGAACCCGGCGCCGGCCCTGGTTGGCCCACCTTTTCTCCCCCGTCGTGGGGTGGGTCAGGCAGGACGTACCGATACACCCGCCGCGGCCAGATGCCGCTTGGCGTCAGCCACGGTGAACTCGCCAAGATGAAAGATCGAGGCGGCCAACACCGCATCGGCAGCGCCGTCCACTGCACCCTCCACCAAGTGGTCCAGTTCGCCCACTCCACCCGAGGCGATCAGGGGCACCGAACAGCGTCCGGCGATCTGACGGGTGAGTTCCAGGTCAAAGCCGTCCCGAGTGCCATCACGGTCCATCGACGTCACCAGGAGCTCGCCGGCTCCCAACGCGGCACACCGTTCGGCCCACTGCAGCGCGTCGATCCCCGTCGATGTGCGTCCACCATGGGTGAACACCTCCCACTCGAGGGGCTTCCCTTCGGGCACCGGTCGACGCCTGGCGTCGATCGCCACCACCACACACTGGC
>Ga0194051_1002018_pt1 | contig 10181 bp, 11 predicted proteins | sample SepL2320m_MetaG_FD_161275 | JGI IMG/M metagenome (GOLD analysis project Ga0194051, IMG submission 161275) | Anoxic zone freshwater microbial communities from boreal shield lake in IISD Experimental Lakes Area, Ontario, Canada - Sep2016-L239-20m | ecosystem: Environmental > Aquatic > Freshwater >...
TAGCTTTAACTAAACCATAAATCTGCAAAGCCGATACATGATTGGGCTCGGCTTTTAGTGCCTCATCTAAGGCAAGCTCGCAAGCGGTGAAATTACCGGCCTCAAATGCGGCAATGGCTTGCTTTAATAAATCATCCATCATTTCAAACGCAATGCATTAGTGATCACGGAAACAGAGCTAAAACTCATTGCCACTGCTGCAATCATCGGTGACAACAAAAGGCCAATATATGGGTACAACACACCTGCAGCAATCGGTACGCCTAAGGCGTTATAAACCATTGCAAAAGCTAAATTTTGTTTCATATTACGTACGGTTGCCCGCGAGATTAAAAATGCTTGGGCAATGCCGCGTAAATCACCCTTCACTAGCGTAATTTGGGAATTGTTAATGGCAACGTCAGTACCGGTGCCCATGGCAATCCCAATATTGGCTTTAGCTAAGGCGGGGGCATCGTTAATTCCATCACCGGCCATTGCGACAATCCGGCCGGCTTTTTGCAGACGTTCAACTAGCGCTAATTTATCGGCCGGCTTTACGCTGCCATAGACTTCACTAATACCCAGTCTTGTGCCAATCGCTTCGGCGGCCAGCTGATGATCTCCAGAGGCCATCACAATCTTAATACCGAGACTTTGCAGGCTCGCAAGGGCATCTGCCGAGCTTGCTTTAATCGGATCGGATAGGACGATAGCACCTGCAAACTGTTGGTCGACCTCTAAATACATCACCGTTGCGCCCTGCGCCAACGCTTCCTGTATTGCTGAAGAATGGCCGAGGTTTACCTGGTTTACAGCCATTAATTCAGCATTACCAATTGCCAGCTGCCGCCCATTGATAAATCCCTTCACGCCCATCCCAGGTACAGCTTCAAAATGCTCAACCCGATCTAACCCTAAATTTTTCTCAAGAGCAGCTGCCACAATACTGGCGGCAAGGGGATGTTCACTACTGTGATCGACGCTCGCAGCCAGTTGTAAAATGTCGTGCTCACTATAGTTGCCAACAGAGACAATGCGCTCTACTTTTGGGTGGCCTTCAGTGAGCGTGCCGGTTTTATCAACGATTAAGGTGTTTACTTTACAAAGATTTTCAATCGCTGCTGCATCTCGAAACAGAACGCCTTGCGATGCCGCTTTTCCACTGGCGACCATAATCGACATTGGCGTTGCTAAACCCAGCGCGCAGGGACAAGCAATAATCAATACCGAAACTGCATTAATTAGACCAAAAACCCAACTAGGTTGTGGGCCAAATAAACCCCAAGCAAAAAAACTGAGTAAAGCAATACTCACGACTGAGAGTACAAAATAGGTCGAGACTACATCAGCCATCTTTTGCATTGGGGCTTTTGAGCGCTGTGCTTGGGCCACCATTTGTACGATTTGCGCCAACATCGTCTCAGAACCAATGCGCTCAGCACGAATCACCAAGCTACCATTCGTATTTAAAGTAGCGCCTATCACCTTGCCGCCAGCTTTACGACTAACAGGAACAGGTTCGCCAGTAATCATGGCTTCATCGACATAACTCGCGCCCTCCACTACTACACCATCAACCGGTATTTTCTCTCCCGGCCGTACGCGAATTAAATCCCCTAGTTGAATCACCTCTAAGGGCACATCTTCTTCCTTACCATCAGCACTGATACGCCGAGCAGTTTTGGGACTGAGGCCTAATAAAGAACGGATTGCTGCAGAAGTTTGTGAACGTGCACGCAACTCCATCAACTGCCCAATTAAAGTTAAAGAAATAATGACTGCGGCTGCTTCAAAGTAAACCGAGACCCGCCCCATAGAAGTAAATGAACTTGGAAAAACATTCGGCACTAAGGTTGCAACTACACTGTAAATATAGGCAGCGCCGGTTCCCATGGCAATTAGCGTGAACATGTTGGGGCTACGATTCTGAATCGATACCCAAGCTTGAACAAAGAAAGGCCAGCCAGCCCATAAAACGACCGGGGTAGCCAAAACGAGCTCAAGCCAACTTGAACTCACCATCGAGACTAAATGCAAAGACTCGTTAAACATCGCTAGAATAAAAACGCTCAATGTCAGGGGTAAAGTCCACCAAAAACGACGTCGATAGGAAATTAACTCAGGGTTTTCACCTTCATCGAGACTGGGTATCTCTGGCTCTAAAGCCATGCCACACAAGGGGCAGCTGCCGGGGTAATCTTGGCGAATTTCAAGGTGCATGGGGCAGGTGTAGATTGCTCCCGGCTTTACAGGCTCAGGCTCTTTAGGGGTGGGGTGTAAATAGGCCTGCGGGTCAGCAATAAATTTGGTGCGGCATTTGGCCCCACAAAAGTAATATGGATGGTGCTGAAAGTCAAAATGATGCACCGACTGATCGGTAACATTCATATTGCAAACCGGGTCTTTTAGTTGCAGATGGTCAGGGGAATTCTGCTGACTAGAGGCATGATGTGTATGATCCATCCTCTAATTCTAGTATCTTTATACGAAAGACCTTTAATATGAACCAAATTAAAGAATTTATTCCTGGGCAAAAAGTAGAGCACGTTAAAACAGGTGGCTTATATCAGATTGTTTGTTTGGCTAAGATTGAAGCCACACTCGAGGATGCATATGTTTATCAAGCACTCTCGAACATGACATTTTGGATTAGACCCAAAGCAGAAATGTTAGATGGACGCTTTATAACAACATAAAGCAATAGAAAATAAGAGCCGCTAAAGCTGGTATTTATCTTTTTACGTCAATTTCTTCCATCACAGTTACTGTAATAGGTTTTTCTAATAGCGCCTCAATTAACTTGCGGTAGGTTTTATAGTGTTCAGTTTCACGATGCGCTGCAAGCGCAGATTGGCCGGCATAACATTCAACCAAGTGAAAGCTATTACCTGTATTAGATTTAAAAAAATCATATTGATAGCAGCCTGGCTCAGCGCGCGTAGGCTCAACCATGTTAGCTAGAATTTTTTGTACATCATTCAGATAATTCTCTTTTGGATAAAATGAAGCAAATACATTAATTTTGTCACTCATAATTTTGTCCTTTTATTAAAAAAATTAATTTTAGCCAGTGACGCTAACTGTTCTAAATTCAAATTGGTCCCAAGCATAAGCGTCTGGGAAATCTACATCAGTCCAGTTGAGGTCAACTGGATGAGCTGTTTCAGCAAAAGTCATGGTCAAATTATATAAAACTTTTGCATCTGATGGCAGTGTAGAAATTGTATATTGATCTAAATAAGGTAGGATGATTTCAATGCGACTCAACATTGCCTCATAAAAAACTTTTAATTGGGGCAGCGTAATTGAGTGTAATTTTTGATATCTTGCTGCCTCATTATCTAATGCCCACTCGTCAACAAATTTCTGTAAATCCAAAAATTGTGAGGGAAGAATTTGATTACTCATATATCTAAGTCTCCTCATTCAGCATATCATCAGCCGCACGATAATGATTTTGAATTAATTGTTCTTGCTCTGACAAGAACATGTATGGCAAACCTCCACTTGCAATACTCTCGTATTGAGTTTCCATCGTTGCCAAATCTTCGCGCAATACCTCACGATTCCGCACTAAGGAGTGGGCTTGAGCAATACGGTCAGAAGGTTTATCAGTTTTATAACTAAAACGCATCACTCGAATATCAGTTTTATTGTGCGAGATGGGCCAAAAAAGCATAATTGAATTGGTATTAGCTTGTGGACCAATCACAATATTGGGAAATAAATGCACGATGTCAAATGCCCACTGCTTAAACCGGGATGGATTTACCCCAATGGGCAATTTATCCATCTCAAACTGAACAAATGACGGAAACATTGGGCGAGAATATTTATAGAAAATACCTTCTGCTGGAGTTGGCTTATGGTTAGGATTACCATGAGCAGAATACCGGCCAAAATGTTTCCCCACTTCTAAGTAAGGGCGATGTCGATTTGGATTACTTGGGCTACCTTGATAATCTGGTACTGTATTTTTATGAATAAAAATATTGTGATACCCCTCACAAAATGCATTAACTGCTAAGTTCCAATTAGTATTAACGACTACTCGGTGATCCGCTACCTTAACTCTGTTATCAGAAAACCCTTTATATTGACCATAAATATCTCCAAGCCACTCTTTTAGAGTCTGCGCAGGATGCTCTTCAAAATTAACGAATACGATGTCTTCCCAAACCTCAGAATGAATTTCTATTAGACCCAATTCATCTTTTTTCATATCTTTGAATTGGGTTGCGTCCGTAACCCCAATTAAATTGCCGGTATTTGAAAATGTCCACGCATGAAATTGACATTGAAAAAATTTACTGCAGCCTTCTTTGCCGTGTACTAATTTATCGCCCCGATGTCGACATATATTGCGAAATACTCGAATTTTTTCGTCTTCGCCACGCACTATTATTAAAGAGGCCTTGAGAGGAGGAACGTCAGTCACTATGTAACTTCCTTTCTCCACTAATTCCTTTGAGGTACCAATAATGAGCCACGACTTGGAAAATATTTTTTTTACTTCTTCGTCAAAAAATTCTGGTGCTAATCTTTCTGTCATTGGAATGGTATTTCTTAGGCGACTGGTGTCACCTTTAAAAATAGTGATGCATTCATTTGTCATAATAATTTATAGTTTATTTAAGGAAGATAAAACCATATCTCCGAGCGATTGAAAGCGCATATGGCTACGAATACGTTCCATAATTCCTGATGTTAAAGCAACAAATGTAACTTCACGCTCTGGATCAACCCAAAATGCCATTGAACCCAGACCCCAACTTCCAAAACTTTTAGAGGATGCTAATGTAGCAATATGACTTGGAAAGATGCCTTCGCCTCGCAGGAATAAACCTAAACCTAAATATGCTGGAAATGGAGCTAAACCATGCAAAGCACGGGAATTATTCATCATGCTATTAGGTCTTAGACCAGTTTGATTTGACGTCATCAATGCCACCATTGCCGGAGACAAAACTCGTGTACCATCCAACTCTCCTTGCAGACGCAAGGCTTCAGCAAAACGCATAATATTAGGTGCCGTGGAAAAGCCACCTCCCCCAGCAGCTAATTCAGTAGTTTCTGTTATGCCTTTATCACGCGTCATTAAATATTGATGATTTAACTCGGGTGAATCTAGATCACGAACCACAACTGGTACACGGCGATTATCTAATCGCTTAGAAATTCCAAAAGAGGTGTCAAACATACCTAGTGGTTGGAAAATATCCTCTGCCATGATGGTCCTAAATGAGCGCTTTTTCTCATCTAATCGACGAATAATTTCTGCCAAAATGGTATAGCCCGTCATTGCGCTATAACTTACTATTTCGCCGGGGGGTGTTTCAAGTGGTAAATCACAAATTGCCGCAACACTCTTTTCTAAAACCCCTAAATCGGGGATTGGAATTGGGGCCGGGGCCATACCTAGACCTGCAGTATGGGTAATGATATGTCCAACGGTGACACCCTCTTTGCCGCGTTTAGCAAATTCTGGGATGATTTCAGCAACCTTAGTTAGTAAACTGACATCGCCACGCTGGACACAGCGAAGCAACGCTGTTGCTGTTAAAGCCTTGGATACCGACATAATGCTAAAAATAGCATCTTCCTGCATCGGTCGTTGTGTTTCTCTTTCGGCATAGCCTAGTGTTAAATCAAGAACTAACTGACCCTTACGGGCCACCATAATTCGAGCGCCATCATATTTTTTATTTGCTATATCGCCTTCTACACGTATTTGAACGCGATTTAAGGAGTCTCGATCAAATCCCAATGTGCTTGGATCTACTAAAACAGTATTTTTCATCATTACTGTTCTGCCTTAATATTATTTGCTTTAATTAGCTGACCCCAACGGTTGAACTCACTTTGCATGTAAACCGTTAATTCTTGTGGGGTCATACCAGATTGCCGCACAATCACTCCCGCTTTTGTTAGTGCGGCCCTAGCCTCAGGATCAGCAATTACCGCATTCATTTCTCGATTTAGGTAATTAACAATTGCTTGAGGTGTTTTAGCGGGCAGCAAAATACCCTGCCAAAATGCAAGGGTAATGGGGATCCCTTGCTCGGTAAAAGTAGGCACTTCAGGTGCATCAGGGACGCGCTGTAAGGTATCAACTCCCAAAACGCGTACACCGCCTGATTTAACATGGCCATACGCCAAACTAAGCGGTGCCATCGTGACATCTACTTGGCCGCCAACCACTGCCGCAAATGAGGGGCCAGAACCTTGATAAGGTATATGTAGCATATTAATTTTTGCTAGGTCATTAAAAGCCTCGGTACGAATATGTGCACCGCTCCCCAAGCCCCAAGTCGAGTATGTGTACTTACCTGGATTGGCTTTAGCTAGTTGAATAAACTGCTCTAAGGTTGTTGCGGGGATTTTAGGGTTAATAATCAAAGCGTTTGGCATACTGCCCACTACACCAACAGGAATAAAGTCTTTAAGTGGATCGTAGCGTGGTTTGGCAAAAAAGTGAGGGAGAACAGAATGCGTATCTCCCACCGTGTACTCCATTGTGTATCCGTCAGGCGCCGCTCGAGCCACAAACTCTGAACCCACAACTCCGCTTGCTCCGGCACGATTTTCAATAATAATTTGCTGCTTAATACGATCGCTCAGAAACTTAGCAAAAGTTCTAGCCACATTATCAGTTCCGCCCCCGGGTGGATATGGCACGATCATTTTGATCGGTCTATCTGCTGGATAGTCTGCATAGGCCAAATTGATGCCCCCTGCTAAGGTCAGTAAGCACCAAATAAGTTTTGCAAGTAATTTCATTATTTTGTCCCCATCTTCTGTTTTTTCTAATTCTAGGGGTTATTCCATTATTTATCTATGAAATAATATGAATAATAACTATTAATATTTTGCATAATATGGACATCAAATTACTCTTTGCTTTCTTGGCCTTAATGCAGGAAAGGAGTGTTTCCAAGGCAGCAGAGCGCCTTGGCATTAGCCAGCCTACCCTAAGTCACTCCCTAAATAAATTGCGTGACTTATTTGATGACCCTCTTTTATTGCGTTCGCGTGGCGGAATGATCCCTACGCAACGAGCCCTTAGATTGGAGCCATCAGTAGAAACCCTAGTTGAAAATTATAAAAGCCTAATCAAAGCAACCCACCCTTTTAATCCGAAAAATTCGACCCGCACTTTTGTTTTAACAGCTCCTGAACATGCCGAGCACATGTTGATTCCATTGGTGATCAGAAAAATTCGCGTTGATGCACCCGGTATTCGAATTGTGATGCGTGCGCCAGATCCTGATCAAGCATATGACCTACTTGAGCGTGGTGAAATTGATTTGCGTATTGCCTGGCTGCTAAAACCAGCACCATCTTTACGCTCATTTCATCTTTTCCAAGACCAAATTGCATATATTGCTGATCGCGATCATCCAACTCTAAGAGGCAAACTAAACCTTACAGATTTTATTAGCCTCCCTCATGCTCGCACAGAAAGTGCTGGATCTAGAACGACGAACTTAGTTATTAATAATGGTATTGAGCGCATACAAAAAAAATTGTCGCTAACTTTTCAAATGCAAAATTTTATGACCGTACCTATGACCCTAAAAGGAACCGATATTATTGCTGCCGTTCCACGCGGTTTAGCTATTAGGCTAGCTGAAAAACATGCTTTGCAAATATTAGAGCCGCCCCTAAAGCTACCAAAAATTAATTACTCTGCTTATTGGCATGAAAGAAATCAACGCGATCTTGGTCATAGGTGGTTAAGACAGGTAGTTCTCAATGCAGCGCAGGAATTAAAAAGCTGATGGGTTGGGTAATTTCATTTTAAGTAGGTTTTTTTAAAATAACTGAATCTACTTCCCATCAACCCCTCAGCAAAATTCGCCACCATTGAAAATGTAGCCAGATATCTGCTTGCTGAAAAGCGACTTGCTGCTGCATGCGGCTAAACCACTGATCTAAAGCCGCGCCCCTGGCATCATTGGTCACTAAACTATATTCACCAATCATTTTTAGACGTCCAAATAGAACCGCGGTAACAATATCAGCCGAACTCGGTTTATCGCCAAATAAAAAATGATTTGGGTTTGGTAATTGATTTAAATAGGTGCTTACGCGCTTACGCTCTACTGCCATCTTTTCCTGCAAGCTAGCGCCTTGAGTAAAGTAGGCAATACGCGATTTATTCAAATCAATCTTTGCCTGTAATGCAGCAGGATCTTTTGCTGTTGCCAACCGGGCCTGCAGGCCTTTAATAATACTGCGCAAAGTACGGGGGAAAATAAACCTCAAGATTGGCAAATGTATCATGGCCTTACAAAAGGTCAAGCGCTCTATAGGGATTTCATACTGCGCTTTAACTACTGACTCAATTTGCGGAGCTAAATTTACATTAGTATCCAACCATTGATTGCCTGCTAAGTTTGCTGCTAAGCGCAAGATATCCTGACTATCAATTAAGATGGATTTACCATTGACCAAAGTGGGTACAGACATATGGGGGTTGAGCGCAACATACCAGGGCGCAAGCTGCTCTTTGCGTAGATGAATATCCATCTGATGATTTTCAAATGGTACTTGCGCTTCTTTTAGCGCCAAGCGACCGATCATCGAGTAATAAGATGATGGAGCACTATAGAGAATCATCATTAAGGTCTAACTCCTGGCGCTTCAAGCGGCATGCCATTGGCGCGCATCATTAAAAATAGCTCCAGTTCAGTTAACTCTTTCGAGCCATACGCATAAGGCTCTGCCCGCACGCCGATCATGCAATTACGTAAACGCCGCTGTAATGAACCCACGCTTTGCCACTCAATTCGATAGATGGGATAAGCAGTAGGATGAGCCTGAGGTATTGGAATACCGGCTAACTTTTCACCGGCTCGCTCTTCATGGCATTGCTTACAAGATAAATTCAGCTGCCCAATACGTTGATTAAAATGGCGCTTACCAGCCTCAAGATAAGGTTGTGTTGCTGGAGTAGCCTTAATTTGAATTGGCATGCCTTTCGACTGCACTGAAATATAGGCTAATAAAGATAAAAGTTCTTTGCTTTCATAAGGAAGTGGTTTGACTTTTTGTTTTTCGGCACGACACTGGTTAATGCGTCCTTCTAAATTCATTAACTTACCATCCACTAACTGTGGATAGCGGGTAGCTACCCCCTGCATTGATTTTGCTGCGTCACCATGACAACTTGCACACGCTTGATTGGAACTGCCAAGCTTTTCTTGCCAAGCACTTTGGCCATCTAAGATGGCAAATGTTGCCGGATTAAGACTAGGATCATCCTGCATCGCTTTATTTTCAGCTGACATTGACTGATAACCGGATTGTCGAGGATCAGCCGCAGACGATGGAGCAGCGTGTAACAGCATGAACTGTAAACCGACCAGAATCACTACTCGGAAATAAAGGGAACTCACTTAAGTTACGGAAATTTGACTTTGATTGGTAGCCAGATAGCCGTCATCACCCGCCCAAGAAAACTGAAAAGTTCCACTGGTAGTAGCAATAACCGTAAATATCAGCAGTGGATTAGCGCCAACGGCTGGGAAAAAATCAGCCTTAAAGATTTCGGCGCCATTAAATTGACATGTAAAAACCCGAATAATATCGCGCGGAATTAGTTTACCCTGCTCTGTATGGCGAAAACCCGTCTCCATATCGTGTTGCACAATCGCTTTGATCTCGATAATCTCACCTTTACGGGCAGTCTTTGGCATGGTGATTAGGGTGCGCGAAGTTTTGCTCATATAAACCCTTCTGAGCAAGCTGAGCTGGTAATCAGCGTATCTGCATAGGTCTGATAAAAACTACCATCACTCATTTGCGCAATCACCCAAACCCGTTGCGTATCTGCCAAACGGATGCGGGTTGTGAAATTCGCAGTACCAGATTGAGGGGTGAAATAAGCACTCAGAATATTAGGCAAGGGATTTCTTTCCGCCACCAAATGAATTGCTTTAACGTAGTCGCTCTGTGACATTGGACTATCGGTGCTAACTTTAATGGTAACTAAATTCCCATTTTCAATTAAGCTGGCCAACTCTAATTGCACCCTACCTTCTTTCACTGCATTAGTGCCAATAATGCTATTTATTGCTGTAGCAGCTTCTTCGGGAGTAGCATGCGCTTGCTGCAATGGCACTAAACCAACTATTCCTATGGCCTTAAGTAACTGTCGACGCTGATTTTTCATTGCTTTAGACTCGCTAAAAAAC
>Ga0194051_1002022_pt1 | contig 10176 bp, 5 predicted proteins | sample SepL2320m_MetaG_FD_161275 | JGI IMG/M metagenome (GOLD analysis project Ga0194051, IMG submission 161275) | Anoxic zone freshwater microbial communities from boreal shield lake in IISD Experimental Lakes Area, Ontario, Canada - Sep2016-L239-20m | ecosystem: Environmental > Aquatic > Freshwater >...
ACTCCCCCGATTGCGAAGCGGCCTCTCAAAACAAACAGATTCGAAGGCGGCTTGGAAAGCTGCGATTATTGGGCTTAAGGACTGCCAATGGTTTAGGAGCCTAAAGCGGAGCGATACCGCTCTCGTTCGAAGTATCGCCACCCACCTTGAGCAACTTACTTTGCCCCACGCCGATCGGGGGGCAGAGTATCTGAACCGAAAACAACACTGCGACTATCGTGCCGACTGGTTTATCGATAAAAATCTCACCGGAGTTTGCAACCATCACACTCGTGGGCATATTGTCGAAGACCTCCACAGGTATTTCTTCTCGGCAACGTTTTCAGAACAGTTCGGCTATTCGCCGACGCTAAAAGATTTTCCTTCTAGTTTGCTCCCCGCCCATGCGAATGTTGTTCAGGCGGTCCAGAACAATCATTTTTCTGACCGATTCCGTGTTCAAGTCGGAACCCACCCTGCCACAACGGTCACGAGCCACATTGCCAAAGATGGGCACTACTACATTCATTATGACCCAACTCAGTGCCGCAGCCTGACAGTGCGTGAGGCGGCACGCCTTCAATCTTTCCCAGATAACTATCTGTTTTGTGGTAACAGAACGCAACAGTACCAACAAGTCGGTAATGCCGTTCCGCCATTGCTGGCATATCAGATCGCCGAAGCCGTCTACCCACTTGTAAAACGGTAAATGGCGACTTACAAGAATTCGAGGATTTCATCTCCGGCTTTTGAGTATGAGGACGAACGAATAGCATTCAAACACTCGGGCTTCTTTGCCCACTCGGAAATCATTTTTCCGTTGGACGAACGGCGCAGCACTTCGCTCACCTCGACTGCCCAAATTCTTAGTTGCTGCCGGAGCCCATCCGAGATGTCCTGCCGAGCCCAGATCTTTTCAAGGCTTATCTTGTCTCCGAGACGAATGGCGAGCACAGAAACTAGGTAGTTCGCAATATTTCCTTGAAACGCGGGGAACATGGGACGAACTAATGCTGTGGTTTTCTTGAAGAGAATGGCTTGGGCAATCATGGCCTTATACGCGGGGACATCTGGAAGCGGTGTCGGTGGCTGCCCGTCAACTTCTCGTAGACTTTCCATGAACCGCTCAAAATTCTTCTGCGACCCCAAGCTGACGACATCAGGCTTTCCGTTCCAAGCGTTCACATACTTTGCGAGATCGGTCTTCGTGAACTTACGCGACGGAGGGACAACAACCTGCTTGAGGTGCTTGAGCCGCGCTGGAGTCGTTCCTTCCCGAGCCAGCATTGTGTTGTAACTGCCGGCGGCACGCTCATAGAACCAGCGACCCACACCGTCCGGGCAATAGGTCGTTAACGAGAGTTTTTCAATCTCGACATGGAATGGCTTGTTCGCGGATAAGTCGGACTGTTTCACGGAGTTCTGGCTGTTGGCATATCTAGAAATATCTGAAATCAAACATTCTTCGGCAGCAGCATCCGGTGACCGCAGAACGATGATCTTCGCTGGCACGCGCACCTTCGATAAGTCGATCTCCGTAGGGGACTTTTTCTTCGAAAAGTAGATCGAAGCCGTTGTCTGCCCACCGTTCACAATCTGCATGCCTTTGAGCCACAGTATTCCTGCGCCGCCATCAGCAGTTTTTCCTAGGTGCGCCTCATCTGCAACGACGACGATTCCATTGTTGTAGGCCATGAATCGTTCGGGGGTGTCGCGTAGGGTATCTCTGATGCCCTTGTTGACCTTTCCGGTCGCGTTCAGAAACGAACGGACGTTCGCCTCTAGGAGACGTGCTCCGTATTTCTCGTAAATGAATCGCAGGGCCTCGCCAGGAATGACCGTTAACGCGTAGTCGTACTCGTCCTTTCTTTCACAAGGAATATAGATGCACGGCAATGCCCCGCCAGACACCTCTTCAAAATTCACAACGAGTTCATCTCGAGGCTTGCCCTCAGACAAATGGCGGTGCAACCGCTCGATGTCCATGACTTCTAGCTTGATAGTCTTGCCTTGGACTTGTCGTGATTTGAAAAACTTCGCCTTCGACTGTCGATCCGTCAGTACATAGATCCGGATCTGGTCAAGGTTGGCGTAGGTGTCTTGAATAGTGACCGCTAGCGCATAGGCGTCGTTTGATTCATCCATCGTCGCGGCCAGTTTGCCCTCGGCGCACTTGGCCAAAAACAGCAGGCATTGCTCGGCGGCAGTCTTGGTTTCTAGATCGGGGACCGGCAAGATCAGATCAACGCCGTCGTAGAGGCTCACAAACAGGTCGAGTTGATCGGCTTCTTCAGAAACGGCATATCCGCTTAGCCGCAGCTTGGCATTTCGGAATCGCGCCTCATAATGACAGACCTGCGGCTCAAACGTCATGCCGAACTCAGACATATGGTCCATGACTTTCTGGGCGAAGACGGACTCTGGATACGGGTACGCCTCTCCGGCTTCACCCAGCCTCTCGCCAATCTCAGCCCGCACTTCTGCTTGTGTCTGCTGCAGGAATTCAATCAGTTCCATATTTTAGGCCACTCCCAGTTTGTTCAGCGAATCAAGCAGCCCGACATCTCCATCGGGAATCAAGTCAAAATCAATTACGTAACGTGCCTCTCGGATAGCGATCGCAACTGACCCCCTCGTTATCCGTGGAAAGCCATCACAAACAGGTAACATCCGACTGCCTGCACACGCGAATCGGCGAACGTACCGCTCTGCGAATTCGTCAAAATACCCGGCGTGCAGAAGACGAGTGTTGAAACCCGCAAGCGCCGGAGGGTTGTCAGTCAGCGAGTCACGCATAGCAGAAATCAATTCCGGCAACGTCACGCCCTGAGCTCCCAAGGCCAAGCGGACTCCGACGAGATACAGCGGCTGCACCAACGAATCATCGAGCTGATCCAACGATCCAATCGCCGCAGGAAACCCTCTGGGTGACAAAGTGCTTTTTACTTCGATCGCACCAGTTCCTAGGCGAAAATCCTGCAACTCATCCAGCGGGCCTCTCCATGCTTCGATACTGATAGCCGCTGGCAGACCAACAGCGAAGAGTTGCCGAAGGAACTCCAGTTCACCGAAGAGTCCGACTTCTACCTCGGGACTCAAAACGCCATCCGTGCCTCGGCGCATGAAATCCTGCCACGCACGAATTCTGGAAAGGAACATCTGGACGGTTCGACCGTCGTTTCCACTCGAAAGATCCGCCAGCGTCGCAACAATGTCTACCGCCATCATCGCGAAAAGATCAAGGCTGCCAGCACTTTGGCGGCGAAGAGCAATCCACCAACAAGACGGTCCTTCAGCCTCAATGTCCGCTCTCGACACGAGAAAGCCGCGTCCCTGCGGAAGCTGATCAGTAGGCGGTACGTTTCCCGATGCAAAACCGATCAGAAGTGCCTCCTCATTGCCGGGAAAGTGACGGCCAGCACGAAGCCGGCACGGGCCACCAAAAGCCACCGGAATCGTCCGCCAGCCCTCATCAGCAATTTGACCAGCCAGCGCTCGCCACGCTACGAGCAACTCCTCGCGTTCAGTCGGCAGCGCCATATTCCTGTTCCCAGAGGGTGTTGTTGACCTTGTATTCCACCTTCACACCTGAGTCGCTGCCGGGGAAGCTGATTCCAAAAGCGATAACTGGTGGGCTTCCCTCAACAAAAAGTGAGTCCTCGTTTTCAGGAGCGGCTTTTTTAGGATCAAGAATGTAAAGAATCAGAAGACCTCGCTCGGGGTGTGCTGGCACGCCATCCACGCCGAAGCCACGAATTCGACGAATTGCTGGCCCGTTTGGAATCTCAGGTTCCTTTGCCTCATGCAGACGAGCTGGATCTGGTTTCCAAGCCGCTCGAGTCGCACTCAGTGCGGCGTGCCATTCCTCCTCGCTCAAGTCAATGGCCTCATCTTTGGGATCGAGCAGTCGGCCAATCGAGTAGCGGTCTTTGATATTATTATTTTCCGTCCGCTTATTCATTCCAACATCAACACCCGGCAAAATTGGAAAATGAGTTCCGCTGGCGACCCCCATGACGGCCACGGTCCACTCTGTGAGTTCGCCAACTCCGAGCATCGACTTCACGAACTCGGCCAGCATCGCGCTGTTCATACGATAGGCTGCCGGGTGAGTTCGATATTCCAAAAGAAAGTCCACGACTTCACTGGCCGGAACTCCCTTCAAAACAAATCCGCCAGCACATGAATCCAGTTTTCCTCCTCTCGGGCTCAACGCCCCGCGTGCCTGCGGATTCCCTTGAGACCGAATCAGGCGTCGGGCCGCGTCCAAGTTTTGTGACAGTATTTGCGGGTCTCGATGCAAAGCTACTGTTTCCAGTAACCGTCCACTGAATGAGAGTCTTAGATTTTTAGCCGTCCGCATTTTAAGTTGTGAGGTCACCATCAGCACTGGATGCGATTGCACCTTTAGGCCGTACTCTCTTGGCGTTGATCCGCTGTCTGCCATCAGATCAAATTCTTCACGCAGTTCATCCGCCGCGTCGGTGATATGCCCGAACCATTCTATCAGCTCCGATGTCGTGTAGAGCCGGCACAGATCAAGGTAGCCCGGCCGATATCCAAACCACCTCCCCATTTGCATTAGGGTGTCGTACATCTTGGAAGCACGCAGAAAATAGCTACAACACAACCCTTCAAGTGTCAGCCCGCGAGCCAACTTGTCCCCTCCAATCGCAATTACCTTCAGCCCACGTTCCGAGTGCTCTGCGTAATCGAGTGCATCTTTCGCCTTACCATTGATCATCCGGACATCAACGTCAGCGACAACCTCAGCCAACTCTGCTTTCACACTCTCCCACGGCGGCATTATTCCAGCAGCATCGTCAGCCAAGCCAGACTGCAATGCCTTGGCGGTTGGCAGAAAGTCTCTCTCCCAAAGCGTCCGCAGACGGTCGAGAATCGGCTCGTGGTCAATCCCACGCAGGAGTCGCTGGCGCAGGTGCCGCATCTGCTCATCAACCTGTCGATGAACCTCGGCTTGGACGCTATTGAATCGGGTAACATGCACGAGCATGGACGAATGCTCGCCGTCCTGCCCCCGAATTTTCCGAACCACACAAGCCAGCAAAAAAGCGTCGATCGCCTCGACTAGGGATGACGGAAGCACGGCGTGCCCTTCATAACGCGGACAATGTCCATTCTTGTGTTTCAGTGGCATCCAGACTTCGCGGCCATCGTCAGTTGACTCATCACGTATTTGCCGAACCAGCGGAAGCCCTCCCTGCCGCCCTTCGGGTGTGTTCAGCCCAAAGATGCGAGCTGGTCCCACATAATTTGATGGAGCCGCAAGATTGATGATGAAAGCTGCCGGAAACAGATCGGGGCCTTCTTCGCGTGTCTCGCCTCTCTCGTGGATGAAGATGTTTGCAAATGGTGTCGCGGTATAGCCGACAAATGCCGACCGCGTAAAAGAATGCAAAACCTTACGGATCAGGCTGTTGATCGCCTTCGGCTGATGCTCCTCATTGGGCAGCCCATCAGCATTAAAAAGTTGTTCTCCGGTATCGACGGAAGCATGATCGGCTTCGTCATCAATGACCAGCAGCGGAAGATGAGTGACGATTTTTCGGCCCGTCACAGTGTCCGATGAGTTGGCTACATGGTTTCGTATCCAATCCAGCAAAAGCGACAGGACGCTTTTGTTCTTCTTTACCACAAACAGCCAGGGCCGTTCTTCTGGGGTGATCGCAAGGTGCTTTGCCACCCTCCTGTTGAAGTCCCCGTTTTCTGACCGGTTTGTGGCGCAGTTTGGTTTGATATTCGCGTCGCACCCTCCCTCACCGACTCCGATGTAATCAATGGTCTCTGGTTTAGGGTTTGTTGCGTATCCGAGGAATCCCTCATCGAGACGAATTTGCGTCTGCGATCTCAGGTTGTTGTGCATCCCGGCCAGGACGACGATGATCTTGTATCCGGCATCCGCCGCTTTGCAGATGAGTCCTGTGTAACTTCCGGTCTTTCCCGACTGCACATGTCCCACGACGAGGCCACGGCGGTCCCATGAGTCTTCTCGGCCAGGATCTTCAAGTAACCCGAGAATGGCATCAGTGGACCGATCCAGTGCATCCGCCGCCGTCCAAGAGAGCTGTCCCTCAAACCACTCGCGGTAACGCTGCCAGTAACGCCAATCTTGCTTACGTGCCGCATTCAGCCATGCAACGTGGCCCACTTCGCTCTTGAGTGTCGTGTCACTCCCGATCCACAGACTGAACCGCCTGATCAGTTCATACGTCACCGCAATTCGGTCGAGCCCATCACCCCACTTCGGCTGCATCGCTATGACCATGTCAATCTTTTGGGCAATGAGCGCCGGTGTGATTGAAGTTCGGTCCCCCTCGTCAAGCAGGAGCACATGTACGAATTGGACCACCTTTTGCCAGTTTTCTTTCGTCGTCGTCATATCGCTATCGTTTCATTCTTGTGCGCACGGCTCATCGGGAAGAGCCGCTACCAACTCTGGATGATTATTGAAAGGTTCCGTGTTGAGCAGTCTTTCTCGTGCGAGAGCGGGGGAGAGTCCCTTACGCAAAACCATGTCCCGATACATGACGGTAAGCACTTCCGAAACTTCCTTCGGGGCTTGCCCTGCGAAGCCCGTTCGTGGCGTCTCGCGCGCCTCTGTGGTGTCTAGCCAAATGCGTTGTACGGGAATGGTCTCCTCGATAACCCGAAGCATCGCCAGAACCTGTGCCTCAATGGCACCCGCGTCGTCAAGAACGGCTCTCACGGCTGGATGATCACGGTCAATACGGTAACGCACCTCACCGGAGAAATGCTCGGCCCGCCACGCTTGAGCCAACGGAACCCCGCCACTGGATCGGATGGGCTGGCCTCGATTAGCGAAAGTACGACGTGCTCGTTCGCGGGTGTCCTCAGCAAGACGAGTGAGCCGCTCTCGAATCGGGAGCGGTGGCCGAGCAGTCGACTTGCGGATATCGATCTTCCAGTCGGCATCGGCAGTGTTGGGGATGTCGAGCTTGATCCGAGCGAGACGACAGGCCTCTTCCTTTGTCCAAGTACGCCCGCGTCCGAGGCCGAGCCAGCTCCCGGCGACGAGAAGGCGCTCATTGCGATAGACGTAAAAACCCTGCTGGGCCGTCCATCCATCGGGGCCGGCGGCCAATTCTTGGTCGGTTGCTTTCAAACGGTCCTTGTGTGGCAGTACATGGCACGATACGGTCACCACTCCTCCTTCTGCCGCGATTCGATCAACAGGAGACGACCACGTTGCAGCGTGCGCAGAAAGGAATGGGTCTCGCGGTGCCACTGCTCTTCCATTGATGTTCAGTTGAAGTCGAGGACGGAGTCCGGAAAGGAAGCGGTGAAAGACCATCGCAAGATGACGCTCGACCTTGTCGACGAGGTCGAGAAAGTCTTGGCTTCCGAAGCCCAAGGTGACAACGCGGTCAAGTTTCTCCCAGAGCACGAGAGTTCCGTGATCCTGAGCGTGTAGCGGTGAGAGTAGAGCCTCGGAGCCCTCCTCTGGCCCCTCAAAGAGGTGCCAATCATCGTCTTTGCTGGCTGCGAGTAAATCGAGATCCCATCGCAGGCAACTTGTTCTGCCTTCCTTCTTGCTCGCAACCGTTAATCGTCGGCACTGAGAGAAGGAGGCAGTCTTGAGGCCCATCCCAAACCGGCCAAGATCATGTGCGGCGCGTTTATCAAGCGGATTCCTTTCACCAAGACGCATGGCGAGGTCTAGTTCTTGCTCGGCCATTCCGTGCCCGTTATCCAAGATAATGACGGTGCTAATGGAATCGCTCCAAGACAAGAAAATATCAATCTGATCTGCACGAGCAGAAATGCTGTTATCGATGACATCTGCGATCGCGGTGGCCGTCGAATAACCAAGCCCCCGCAGAGCCTCAAGCATCACGCCCGCTTTCGGAGGCGCATGTCGCGATTTCGCAAGGCTCATCGTGCTCTTTCTACATGCTCTTTGCAGTCCGAAGTTTTCAGAAATGCAGCCAGTTTGTTGACGTGGGCAGGGTGTCGCAGTTTTGTCATCGCCCTTTTTTCGATCTGACGGACGCGCTCACGCGTGATTCCAAAATATACACCAACCACTTCCAGTGTTTGCTCTTCCCGGTCATCAAGTCCAAATCGCAATCGCAGAACCTGAGCATCTCTGGGAGCAAGCGATTGTAAAATATCGTTGAGAGTATCTCGCAAGCATGACTTCATCAATTGTTCTTCGGATTCATCGTCGGGAAGCACTCGCATCTCTAAAATCGTCGAGGTAGTGTCACCTTCCCAGATTGGAGAATCGAGTGCAACAGTTTCAAACGATGCTTTCATGGCACTCGCGACTGTTTTTGGAAGTAGCGACAGGTGCGCCGAGATTGCCGCGATGTCTGCTACCTGTCCACACTTGGCTTGGATTTCCTGTCGTGCCCTCTCAATTTCGTTGATTGTCTTGATTTGATGGACGGGGATGCGGATGAGTCGCGATTTATCCGCGATGGCACGTTGAATCGCTTGCCGAATCCACCAGGTTGCGTATGTGGAAAACCTGAAGCCGCGACGATACTCGTACTTGTTGACGGCCCTCATCAGTCCGATATTTCCCTCTTGAATCAGGTCTAAAAACGGCAACCCACTGCGCAGATACTTTTTTGCGATTGAGATGACTAGGCGAAGGTTGGCCTCTGTCATTCGCCGTCGAGCACGGTTTGCCTTATTCAACGCGGACGAGAGTGCCTCGTATGCCAAAGCATCCCGCCCGGAACAGCCTAGTGTCCGACAGAGACGCTCAAGAAAAGCCCAAGAAAATCGCAGGGTTCGCAGGGCATCTCGCATGATGCCGCTGTTTGCCTGTGACCACTCGGGGAACAATATGCGGATGGTGTCGATACGGGCCGCGAAGTCGGTTGGCATTGAACTCTCCACAACCTTATGCTCGATATCTTTCGCGAACTCGGACTCACCAGTTTCAGCATTTAGAACAACATCGATGACTTCTTCGTCTTCAAGCGGGACGGTGGAGTCCCTTTCGACCATCGACTTGAGCGGAATTTTCCTGCACTGGATCTCGTCAGCTAAGCGAAGAACTTCGGTAATGGCAGTGGAACAGCAAGCGATGGCGGTAATGGCGTCTTCGAGTCCTTCCTCCATGGTCTTGCCAATGGCAACCTCTTCCTCGTGAGAGATCATACCCCTGCTGGCTACGTCCTTGAAGTAGTATTGCAATGGTTCATCACGCTGGTCTGTCAACGCAGAGAAAAAATCGATTGCCTCATCGATGATTCGATCGTATTCATCATCACAAGCTTCGTGCTCGCCAAGAACCTGCCACTCCCAGTAGTTCTCCTCTTCGATGATGATGCCAAGATCTCCCAAGACGACTGAAAAATGAGATCGCAACGCCCAGTTCAGTTCGCCGTCAATCCCGAGGGTAGCTTCTGTTAGCCACCAAGACTGTACGCATCCGCTCTGCAAGCCTTCGTTGAAAAGCTGGCGAGCAGTCTCGCGCTCGTCGTCGGTCAGAGCCGCTTTGCGTCTGCGTCCCTTGTGGATGTCTGGTAGGTATATGTCTACATCTAGCCAGTCCTCATCCGTGTCAATTGGAATGTGGGCGGAGATGTTTCGTTGGAGTTCAAATGCGAAGCCAAGGCACTCGTCGTCCGATCCAGGCGGTGGTGAGTCTTTGTCCTCCTCCCACGCGGCAAGATCAAATTTTTCCACATGCGAAATGGGCTCACCCATATCCTCAAATATTTGCTGCTCGTTCTGGGGAGAATTGACTTGTAATGGCGGGGCAATAACTTGCGAGCCTGAGTGGCGATACTCCTGCAGCAGCGTAACGATCTCAAAATGGCAGGTAGCAATCGCGAGGGCCATCACGTCGTGGCCATCATTGGTAAGCAAAAATGGATTAGCTCCGCCATCCAATAGAATCTTGCAGGTTTCAATATGACCATTTGATGCAGCTAACATTAGGGCAGATCGCCCTTTGCTGTCTGTTGCATTTATGTCTTCTCCCCGCCGGATATAAAGACGTACAGCCGCTTGCGACCCACTAGCTGCAGCCATCTTTAGAAGTAGATTTATGCCTACAATTGACTTCATTTCGGTACTTTAAGGATGCGGTTAAGCTCCTTGAAGCAGTGCTGTAAGAAAAGAAACACACCCACCAACTCAAGCAGTTCGCTAACCTACCCTCCGAAAGGCGGACTGAACAGGGCCGCTGACAATGGC
>Ga0194051_1002023_pt1 | contig 10174 bp, 7 predicted proteins | sample SepL2320m_MetaG_FD_161275 | JGI IMG/M metagenome (GOLD analysis project Ga0194051, IMG submission 161275) | Anoxic zone freshwater microbial communities from boreal shield lake in IISD Experimental Lakes Area, Ontario, Canada - Sep2016-L239-20m | ecosystem: Environmental > Aquatic > Freshwater >...
CTTCAGCACACTGTCGTCGTCGGCGGCTTCGATCTGGGAATCGCCTTCGACGGTGACGGCGACCGGATGCTTGCCGTCGATGAGAACGGCGCGCTCGTCGACGGTGACGAGATCCTTGCGATTCTCGCCCCGGCTCTCGGAGTGGATGTCGTCGCGGTCACGCAGATGACGAATCTCGGCTTTCACGCGCTCATGCGGGAGCATGGGATCCGGGTGCTCACGACCGATGTCGGCGACCGCTACGTCCTCGAGGCGCTCCACGCCGAGGGGGGCGTTCTTGGCGGCGAGCAGTCCGGTCACATCATCTACCTGCGCGATCACGTCACCGGCGACGGGCTCGCCGCTGCGCTCCTGCTCTGCTCGGCCCTCGCAGGGCGGTCGTTGAGCGCGGCCGCGGCCACGATGCCGCGCTTCGCGCAATGCAAGGAGAACATTCACGTGACGGCGAAGATCCTCACCCCGGCGATCATCGACGAGGTTGACGCGACGAACGCGAAACTCGGGCACACGGGCCGCGTTCTCGTCCGGGCGTCAGGCACCGAGCCGGTGATACGGGTGCTCGTGGAGGCAGAAAATGAGGCAGTTGCGCAGGATGCCTGTGGTAGGATCGCAAGGCTCGTCGAGAGTGAGCTCGGCTGACCGCCCCGGAGTCGGAGCGGATCCCAGGCCGAGCTTTGGCGTTTCCGGAGCCGCTTTCTTGACTGTCACCAACGAACACCGGCCCGTGTAGGAAAGGAAGTCTTCGCATGTGCGGAATCATCGGATACGTCGGAACGCGCGCTTCGAAGGATCTTCTGATCGCAGGGCTGCAGCGCCTCGAGTTCCGCGGGTACGACTCGGCTGGAATCGCGCTCCTCGAGTCGGACGGGCTCGAGTACGTGCGCGCCGTCGGGAACCTTGCAGCCCTCAAGGAGTTCACCGACTCGCACGGGTCAGCCGCGACCACCGGCCTCGGCCACACGCGCTGGGCAACCCACGGCGGCGTCAATGAGGACAACGCACATCCACTTACCGGCTGCGACGAGAGCAAGCTTGCAATCGTCCTGAACGGGATCGTCGAGAACTACCGCGAGCTCAAGGCGGAGCTCGAGGCAGGCGGCCACGCGTTCAGCTCCCAGACCGACGCCGAGGTGGTCGCCCACCTGCTCGAGAGCGTCTACACCGGCGACCTCGTCGAGGCTGTCCGCGCGGTCTACCAGCGCCTTGATGGCCACTTCACCTTCGTCGTGATCCATCACGACCAGCCCAACCGGCTCGTCGGCGTCCGTTGCCAGACCCCGCTGGTCGTTGGGCTTGGGGAGGGCGAGAACTTCCTCGCCTCCAACCTTGCCGCCTTCCTCGCCGAGACACGCCGGGTCCAGTACCCCGACCATGGCGACATCGTCGAGATCACGCCTGAGGGCGTCAAGGTCGTCCGCGCCGAGGACGGCTCGCCTGTCGAGCTCGAGACGATCGAGATCGACTGGGATGAGGAGGTCGCCGAGCGCGACGGCTACGAGACGTTCATGCTCAAGGAGATCTACGAGCAGCCGGAAGGCTTCCGCGAGACGATCGGCGACCGGATTCGCCACGGCGTCCTCGTGCAGGACGGCCTCGGACTGAACGAGCAGGACATGCGTGAGCTCCGCCGCATCGTCGTCGTCGCGTGCGGCACCGCTTACCACGCCGGTGTCGTCGGTCGGTACGTGATCGAGGAGTGGGCGCGCGTCCCGGTCGAGCCCGACGTCGCCAGCGAGTGGATCTATCGCAACCCTGTTCTCGACAAGGACACGCTCGTGATCGGCATCTCGCAGTCAGGTGAGACCCGCGACACGATCCAGGCGATGCAGCTTGCTCGCTCACTTGGCGCTCGCACCGTGGCGATCACGAACCAGATGGGATCGCAGATCACTCGCGAGGTCGACTCGGTGCTCTATACCCATACAGGCCTCGAGGTCGGTGTCGCGGCATCGAAGACCTTCTCGGCGCAGGTCGGGCTGATGTATCTGATCGGCCTCGAGTTGGCGCGCCAGCGCGGCACGCTGCCGACCGACGAGATCGAGTTCATCCTCGACGAGGTCTACAAGCTTCCCGAGAAGATGCAGCGGTTCCTCGACGGCGACCATCCGATCAACGACATCGCCGAGCGCTTCTACCGCGAGCCGTTCTTCCTCTTCCTCGGCCGCCACATCGGGCTGCCCGTGGCGCTCGAGGGCGCGCTCAAGCTGAAGGAGATCTCCTACATCCCGACCGAGGCGTACTCCGCCGGCGAGATGAAGCACGGGCCGATCGCGCTGCTCGAGAAGGGGACACCCGTTGTCGTGGTTGCAACCCGGATGAACGTCGTCTACGACAAGATCATCTCGAACATCCAGGAGACCCGAGCCCGCGGCGCCCACGTGATTGCGATCGCGACCGACGGCGACGAGGACATCCAGCACCACGCAAGCGACGTCATCTACGTGCCGAAGTCTCCGGCCTTCCTCCAGGCTGTCCTCGCCACGCTTCCCCTGCAGTTGCTCGCCTATCGCATTGCGCGCCTCCGCGGCCTGAACGTCGATCAGCCGCGGAACCTCGCGAAGACCGTCACGGTCGAGTAACACCGCCGCCCGGAAGCTCCCGCAGCTAGCCCTGCCTCGATCGGGGGATCTTCGTTGAAGTACCCCGAACGGGGGAGGAACGTGCCGCCCCTGTCTCGTACGCTTGGCCGGTCTTGGCTCTGCGGCCGAGATTCGATGCCCCGAGACGAGGCGCTGGACGCGTGCAGAGGAGTTCAAGGGAATTGACTGCGGAAGGTTCGAAGCGGATGGGGATGGCCGCCAGGGGACGTGGCCTTGCTGCGCTCCTCGTTGTGTTGGTCGGGTCGCTCTGCTTCGCCGCCGTCGGTAGCGCCGCCTCGACGTACGACCCGTTCACCGACGCGTACTCGATGGACAATGTGACCACCGCGATGGGCGCGCAGGCCTGGTGGGACGCCGGATATACGGGCGCCGGCATCGACGTGGCTGTCATCGACTCGGGTGTGAGCCCTGTCCAGGGCCTGAGCACGCCGAACAAGATCCTTTACGGCCCCGACCTCTCACTCGAGTCGCAGTCGCCGACCCGGCGGAACCTCGACAGTTTCGGCCACGGCACGTTCATGGCGGGCCTGATCGCCGGCCGCGACCCGTCGGCAGTCGCGCCGTACACGAGCGCGCCCGCAGCGGTGTATCGCGGCATGGCGCCCGACGCGCGCATCGTCTCGATCAAGGTTGCGAGCGCTGACGGTGGTGCCGATGTGACCCAGGTGATCGCGGCGATCGACTGGGTCGTCCAGCACGCGCACGACCCCGGTCTGAACATCCGCATCCTCAACCTCTCCTACGGCACGAACGCGACACAGCCCTACTACGTCGACCCGCTCGCGTTCGCTGTTGAGCAGGCGTGGAAGGCAGGCATCGTTGTCTTCGCCGCCGCCGGGAACACCGGGTACCAGAAGGGTCACGGAGCCCCCGGTCTTGCCGACCCGGCGTACGACCCGATGATCGGCGCGGTTGGTGCGTACGACTCGAAGGGCACGGCTGCCTTCAAGGACGACACCATGGGCACGTACTCGGCAAGCTGCAGCGCCCTTCCCGGAGCAAAGCGGCCCGACTTCGTCACGCCCGGATCGCACCTCCAGGGTCTGCGGGTCGTCGGTTCCTACGTCGACCTGGCTCACCCGGAGGGCATTCTGGGCGACAGCTACTCACGCGGCTCGGGAACGTCCGAGGCGACAGCGATCGCCTCGGGTGCGGCGGCGCTGATCCTCCAGAAGTATCCGAACCTCACGCCGGACCAGCTGATGAAGTACATCGGTGACAACGGACAGAAGGTGCCGGGCTCCGACGATAATGCGCAGGGCAAGGGCGAGCTCGACCTCAGCAAGCTTCTGACCAAGAACCCGCCCAAGGACGCGCCGCTTCGCCTCGACGTGAAGAAGCAGTCCGACGGCAGCGGCTCGATCGACGCCTCACGCGGAACTGATCACGTCGCGATGGGTGGCACGACGCTCAGTGGTGAGATGGACATCTTTGGCCATCCGATCGACGCGGTCGCTCTCGCCGTCGCCGAGGCTGCGGGCAACTCGTGGTCGGGCGGCACATGGAACGGCAACAGCTGGAGCGGCAACTCGTGGAGTGGCAACAGCTGGAGCGGCAACTCGTGGAGCGGCAACTCCTGGAGCGGAAATTCCTGGTCAGGAAACTCCTGGTCGGGTAACGTCTGGGCCACCAGCTTCTGGGGCTAGGGGTCGGTGCCGACTCCGGCCCGACGCCAGCACCGATGAGCACCCCGCCTGCCAGGCCACCCGCAGCGCGCACCCGGTTCGCCATGTTTGCGGCCGCTCGGATCTGGTTCTACTGCCTGTTTCTGATTGAGACGGCGTTCGTGCTCTGGATCCTCGTGCTTCGGCACATGGATGCGGCGCCGGCGGTCGACATCGGGATTCCGTGGTGGGGCCTCGCGCTTGTCTTCTGCCTTGCCGAGGCGTACGTCGTCCACGTGCATTTCACACGCGAGGCGCACACGATCTCGCTGAGCGAGGTCGGACTCGTCGTGGGGCTCTTCGTCCTCTCGCCCGGCGGGCTGCTCGTAGCGCAGCTGCTCGGAGCGGGCACTGCGTTTGCCTTCGTCCGCCGGCAGCGCGCCGCCAAGCTCGTCTTCAATGTCTCCCAGCTCGCGTTGACGACCTCGGTCGTGCTGATCGTGTTCCGCAGCCTCGCCGACCTCGGGCATCCATTCAACCTCGCAGGCTGGGGCGCCGCGCTGCTTGCCGCCGTGACCGGATCGCTTCTCGGGATCATCCTCGTCGTCGGGGCCATCGGACTGGCCGAGGGGGAGATCGCGGTCCGGCAGATGGTGACCGCCGCCGGGATCTCCATCGTGGCGACGATCGGGGTCTCGAACCTCGTCCTCGTCGCGATCGAGCTCGCCCGTGGCAGCGTTCGCTCGCTCGTTCTCCTCGTCTTGCCCGGCGTGATCGGGGTGATGGCGCTTCGTGCGTACGGAGCGCAGGCGCGGCGCCATGAGCACCTTCAGTTCCTCTACGAGTCGATGAAGGCGACGCAGGGTGCGCCCGAGTTCAGCCTTGCCGTCGGACAGCTGCTGATCACGATCCGGCAGCTCGTCCGCGCCGAGTACGCCGAGATCTTCCTCTTCCCGACGGAGACCGAGCCGGGACTCCGGAGCGCGATGGGAGCGCACGGTGACCTTGCCGCACACGTTGACACCCGTAGCCCCGCCGACGAGCAGGTGCTCGAGGCGCTCGGAAGCGGCTCGGACGCGCTGCTGCTGCCTGCACCGCGCGCACCCCATCCGCTTGACGGTTATCTCGCGGTACGCAAGCTCCCCGACGGCATCTTCGCGGCGCTCCGCGGTGAAAATGGGCCCTTCGGGCTTCTCGTCGTCGGCGACCGGTCGAGCGACGTCGACTCGTTCAACCAGGACGATCAGCGCCTCCTCGAGACCTTTGTCGGACACGCAAGCGTGATGATCGAGAACGGGCGGCTGGAGCGTTCGCTCGCCGAGGTGACCGACCTGAAGGAGCGGCTGCGCCACCAGGCATACCACGACGCGCTGACGGGGCTCCCGAACCGCGCGTTGCTCACCGAGCGGGTCGAGGCGGCGATCGGCCGTGACGAGTCTGCCGCACTGCTCTTTCTCGACCTCGACGACTTCAAGACGATCAACGACACGCTTGGCCACGCCGTCGGCGACGAGGTGCTCGCGGAGGTCGCGCGGCGCGTCGAGCGCGCGATCCGCCCGGGTGACATCGCAGCCCGCCTCGGTGGAGACGAGTTCGCCGTGCTCCTCGAAGGCGCCGACGAGCGAGGGACAGAGGTCATCGCCGAGTCGCTCATGCGGGCGATGCAGCGGCCCTTCAGCCTCCACGGGCAGGAGACCCTCATCCATGCGAGTGTTGGCGTCGCCCTGGCCAGCTCTGCCACCTCGGCCGACGAGCTGCTGCGCAACGCTGACGTGGCGATGTACTCGGCGAAGGCGCAAGGGAAGCACTGCTTTGCCCAGTACGAGCCGACGATGCATGCCCGTGTACGGAAGCGGCATGAGTTTGCGCTGGAGCTCTGGGGCGCGCTCGATCGCGATGAGATCAAGGTCGTGTTCGAGCCGATCGTCAACCTGCGCGACGGCAAGATCATCGCGTTCGAAGCCCTCGCACGCTGGCACTCCGTCGAGCTCGGAGTCGTGCAGCCGAGCGAGTTCATTCCGGTTGCCGAGGAGATCGGGATGATGATCCCGATCGGCAACGCCGTCCTGCGCCAGGCCTGCTTCGCCGCCCGTGCCTGGCAGGATCGCCATCCCGGCTACGGCGACGTTGGTGTGTCGGTCAACCTCTCGCCGACCGAGCTCGCCAGCGACCAGCTCGCGGACTCCGTCGCGCGCGTGCTGTTCGAGTCGCGGCTGCCCGTCGAGAGCCTGATGCTCGAGGTCACCGAGAGCGACGTCATGTGGGACATCGACTCGTCTCAGCTGCGGATGGATGAGCTGCGCACCCTCGGCGTCCGTCTCGTTCTCGATGACTTCGGCACTGGACGCTCGTCGCTCGAGCGGCTCGACAGCTTCCCGCTCAACGCGGTCAAGATCGCGAAGCCGTTCGTCGATCACCTGCTCGACCCGGCCTGCGAGTCAGGCTTCATCGACGCGTTCGTGCGTCTTGCCTACTCGCTTGAGATGCAGTGCATCGCCGAAGGGATCGAGCACGAGGCCCAGGTGCCTCGGCTGCTTGACCGTGGCTGCGCGCTCGGCCAGGGCTTCCTCTTCGCATCGCCGATGAGCGAGGCCCAGCTCGACGCGTACCTCGGGTCGGACGCGGGCCGGCTCCGCGCGACGCCCTAGGCGACGACCGGAGCCGAGAGTGCCTCGGCCGTCTCCCGGCTGACATCGAGCGCCGTTGCGAGAAACGCTCGCGCCGCCGCGGAGTGGTAGCGGTCACTGTGACGCGCGATGCCAATGACACGTCGGGCTATTCGCGGGCCGAGGTCGGTGATCCGGACGCTTGAGTCGTGCATGTCGACTGCAAGCCGGGGGAGGAGCGCAACGCCGATGCCGGCACCGGCGAGACCCTGCACGACGCCGTTCTCGTCGGAGCGGAAGACGAAGTGCGGCTCGCGGCCGCTTGCGCGGAGCTGGCCGACGACGATCTCGGTGGCGCGGCAGTTGCGGAAGCCGATCAGCGGCTGCTCGGCGATCTCGCGCAGGGTAGGCGGATGGCCTGGAGCGGGAAATGCTGAGCTCGGGGAGCTCACGAGCACGTAGGAGTCACGGAGCAGCTCGATCGTCTCGATCCACGGGGTGTCGAGCGGCAGCTGGACGAACGACAGGTCGAGCTCCCCGCGTTCGACGAGGTCGGCAAGCTCGCTGTCGGCATGTGATTCGCGGAGCTCGATCTCGACGCGCGGCCACGCCTGGGTGAAGCGCCGCATCACCTCCGGGAGGATGCGCGCGCCGACGCTCTGGAAGATCCCGACGTGCAGCGACCCGGCCTCGCCGGCAGCGAGCGCTGCGATATCCGCCTGGGCCGCCTGGAGGCGCGCCACGATCGCCTTCGCGTGCCGCAGCAGCATCACGCCGGCCTCGGTCATCGACACGGCTCTCGGCCCGCCGGGGCGCTCGACGAGGCGTTCGCCGACGATCCGCTCCAACATCGCGATCTGCTGGCTGATCGCCGACTGGGTGTAGCCGAGTTTCAGCGCCGCGCGCCCGAACGATCCCTCGGTTGCGACGGCGTCGAGGGCGGCGAGATGGCGAAGCTCGATACCGAGCCATCTATCAGATTCCATAATCAAGATGAATCCTAGCTCGATTTGTCCTAATGGATTAGAACGGGCACCATGGAGGCATGACGTTCTTCCTCATCTCGCTTGTCGTCGTGCTCGGAGTCATCGTTGCCTCGGCACGGTACGGCGTGGATTCGCGCAACACCTGGCGCGGACCGCCGCGCTCGAGCCTCTAGCTCTAGGGACTCGACTCGGGTGGGCGGCGAAGCCGCTTAGCCTGGGACTGCTGCCGCTTCTCCTCCAGCCGCCGTTCGCGCGACGCCCCCGTGGGGGCCGTTGGCCGGCGCCGTCGACGTGGCGTCAGCGCCTTGGACACACGCTCCAGAAGGCGTTCGGTCGCGATCTCGCGGTTGCGAAGCTGCGATCGCTCGTCCTGGGCGATCGCTCGCACCACCGGCCCGAGCACCGTCAGAAGCCGCGCACGCTCACCGTCTGTGAGCGCAGCTGAGGCCTCGACGTCGAACAGCACCTCGACACGCGAGGAGGTCTTCTGCGCGTGCTGTCCGCCGGGTCCGCTCGACCTCGATACCCGGAACTGGAGTTCCGACCGAATAGACTCGATATCCATGGCTGCGATTCTCCTCGACGTCGACGGGGTGCTGCACGTTTCGGGCGATCCGATCCCTGGTGCCGTGGATGCCGTTCGTCGGTTGCGTGCCGACGGCCACAGACTCAGGTTCGTCACCAACTCGACCGTGATGTCCCGCGCACAGCTTGCCGGAGCGCTCGGAGCGATGGGGTTCACGCTCGCCGAGGACGAGCTGCAGACGACTGGCAGCGTCGCCGCCGGCGTCCTTGCCGGCAAGCGCGTGATCGCGCTGACGATGCCCGGGATCGTCGACGACCTCGACGGTGTCCAGCTCATCGGCATGAACGCCGAAGCGGTGCTGGTCGGCGGTGCCGACGAGAGCGACGAGCCCGGCCGGATCTTCTCCTACCTCAACCTCAACCGCGCCTACCTCGAGCTCCGCGCAGGGGCCGAGCTCTACTGCCTCCACAAGAACCGCTGGTGGCAGACGGCAGACGGCCCCCGGCTCGACGCCGGAGCGTTCGTCGCCGGGCTCGAGTACGCCGCCGGGGTCGAGGCGACCGTGATCGGCAAGCCGAGCCCTGCCTACTTCGCCGCGGCCCTCGAATCGATCGACGCAGACGCAGAGCGCACCTGGATGGTCGGCGACGACATCGAGGGCGACGTCGCAGGAGCCCAGCGCCACGGCATACGGACCGTCCTTGTCCGCACCGGCAAGTTCAGGCCCGACGAGCTCGAGGACTCCCGGGTCGCACCCGACGGGATCGTCTCGTCCATCGCGCAGCTTCCCGACTGGCTGGAACAGAACCTCTGATGCGCGTCGGTGTCGACCTGATCGAGATCGACCGCGTCCGCCGGGCCCTGAATCGGCACGGAGACGACTTTCGTGAGCGGTGCTTCACCGAGGGCGAGCGGGCTTACTGCGACTCGAAGCCGAACCCGGCGCAGCACTATGCCGGGCGGTTCGCCGCGAAGGAGGCCGTGGGCAAGGCCCTCGGCTCCGGCGTGTACTTCACCTGGAGGGAGATCGAGATTCGAGGCCGCCCGAAGCCGGGAGTCTTTCTGAGCGGTCGCACGGCCGCGTTTGCGGAGCGCATCGGAGCTGGCAAGATCGAGCTCTCCATGACCCACTCTCGCGAGCTTGCTGCAGCTGTTGCGGTCGTGATCGACGCATGACCTTGCTTCCGCTCCTCACCGCCGAGGAGACGCGTGCCGCCGAGCAGGCGCACGACGGCTCGCTCGAGGAGCTGATGGATCGTGCGGGGAAGGCGGTTGCCGACGTCGTCCTCGATCGGTTCGAGGGGCCCGTCGCTGTGGTCTGTGGCACCGGCGGAAACGGTGGAGACGGTCGCATCTGCGCGGCTGCGCTCCGCGGAGCCGGGCGCGAGGTGACGCTCGTCGAGGGGTTCGGCGAGCTCGGAGAACCGGCCGTGATCGTCGACGCTCTGCTCGGAGTCGGCTTCAGGGATGTTCCGCGCGAGGACGTCGCGCGGATGATCGAGCGGATCAACGCCGCGAACGTGCCGGTCGTCGCCGTCGACGTCCCGTCCGGCGTCAACGCCTCAACTGGAGAGGTGCCAGGAATCGCGATCCGTGCCGACCTCACCGTCACGTTCGGTGCCGCGAAGGTCGGACTTGCAGTCTCACCAGGTCGCCTTCACGCAGGGTCTGTCGTGGTTGCTCCGATCGGCCTTGAACCGGCGGGATACGAGCATGCGCTCGTTCCGGCCTCGGCGCTTGCGAGCGTTCCGGCGAAAGGCCCCGGGCATACGAAGTACCGGGCCGGCTCGGTACTCGTGGTCGGTGGATCTCCGGGACTCGCCGGCGCGCCGATCCTTGCGGCGCTCGGAGC
>Ga0194051_1002028_pt1 | contig 10168 bp, 18 predicted proteins | sample SepL2320m_MetaG_FD_161275 | JGI IMG/M metagenome (GOLD analysis project Ga0194051, IMG submission 161275) | Anoxic zone freshwater microbial communities from boreal shield lake in IISD Experimental Lakes Area, Ontario, Canada - Sep2016-L239-20m | ecosystem: Environmental > Aquatic > Freshwater >...
TTGATAACGATTCTAAATGGGAAGATTTAGTTGAAAAATCAGAAAACAACCTGCGTGTTTGGGATGTTCTCTCAGAAATCATTGAAGAAAATCAAGAAGAAGAAGAAATAGAAGAAGAAGTATAAATCGGTTCAACTTGTGTACTGTATTGGTGGTCGTGATGTAACTTTAACAAGGAGATTTAAGATGATTAAGATTAAGGATAAAAATGGAAAATTGATTCTAACAGTAAATGGTGTTACTTTGGTTGGTGCTGATCTGGTTGGTGCTGATCTGGCTAATGCTGATCTTTATAGTGCTGATACTTTGGTTGGTACAAATTTTACTGCTGCTAATCTGGCTTGTGCTGATCTGCAAGATGCTAATCTGGCTAATGCTGATCTGCATGGTGCGAATCTTAGTGCTACGAATTTAGAAGGTGCGAATCTGGCTGGTGCTGATCTGCATGGTGCGAATCTTCGTGGCGCTGATCTTCAACTTGCGAATCTTACTGGTGCGAATCTTCGTGGTGCGAATCTTTATGCTATTGATCTGCATCGTGCGAATTTGTCTGGTGCTGATCTTACTGGTGCGAATCTTTATGATGCGAATCTTCTTAACGCTGACTTTACTGGTGCTGATCTTACTGGTGCTAATCTTCGTGGTGCGGATACAACTGGTGCAAATTTTGAAGATTCTGTAGGACTGCCACAAAGTTATGATTAAATTATAAATCGGTTCAACTTGTGTACTGTATTGGTGGTCGTGATGTAACTTTAACAAGGAGAGTAAGAATGAACAATGCAATAATCAAAGCTATGATTGACAATGGTTATCTTGTTTCTGGAGATAAAGTGCCAAACCCTAAACCTAAACAAGCTGTGGAGTCCGATTTGATCGATAACTACAACAAAATCTTAGATACTCCTGAGAATCCATATTATTACATAGAAAACGATTCCCTAAACGATGAGTTTCTTGGCCTCGAAATGTACGACAAAGTGACAGGCAAGCCAATTGTGAACCCATTGCATGAAACATTGCGACAGAGGGGCATAATTTGGGAATCAACCAACTAAAAAGGAACTACGATGACGATTAACTATTACGACCCTGACACTTATATCATGCCAAGAAAAGAAAAGGTATTGCTCTTGATTGCTCAAGACATTGTGGAAATGCAGGATGAAATGCTTGCAGGAGTTTATACCTTCATCCAATCAGCACTTTTAGGTGAAAATTGGATGCAATATAACGATCTTACCGATAGACAAGTCGATAACGAATACATGGACAGAATCGATAATATAAAAACCGATGAAAGAATAATGGAACTTTCAACGAAACTATCAAGAAACTTGTTTCCAAGTGGAGATGAGTAATGAAAAGTAAATTTATTAAAGTGCGATACCATAAAAACGAGACAGGATGGGTAGAGAAGTTAAATTCAAAATCATATCGTGTGTCGAATATTCCTATTTTAGCTGAAAATATAAACCTAGATGATGTTGTTACCATTGGAAAGGAACAAGAAGATGGTTTCAAGTGTGTTGTCGATATAAAAGAAATCAAATTACACACCAAAGCAATGTTCTCTTATTCTGAAATTGGAGACTTTAGGCAAATAGTCGAGAAGTATGAGGAACAAGAATTTCAAGTCGAAGGACTTTTGAAACCAAATTGTGACGACAAAGGAGAGTATATGCGTGGAATGGCTAATGTTGCTTGTAACTTAAATAAGAAAGAACTGAATCAAATACTAAAACCATTTGGTGCTAAAATAGTTTCTTACATACGGAGATGAACAGGATGAATATATTTGTATTGTCTCACGATACTAAAGAATCGGCACAATGGCATCTTGATAAACATATTGTTAAGATGCCATTAGAGTCAGCACAAATGCTTTGTACTGCACTTCATGTTAGCGGTGGGCAGAATATACCTTATAAACCTGCTTACAGCAAACACCCATGTACTTTATGGACACATCAATCAAAATATAATTTCTTATGGCTTTGTGAACTCGGCCTAGCTCTATGTGATGAATACACTTATCGTTATGGCAAAGAACATAAATGTAGAGAAGTTATAATGTTTTGTAAATCGAATTGCGATTTAATATCTGATGTTCCTCAAACTGATTTTGCTCAAGCTATGCCAGACGAATATAAAAATCCAAACGCAATAGAAGCATATAGAGAATACTATAGAAAAGCTAAAAGTCATATTGCTGTTTGGTCGAAGCGTGATATACCTTATTGGTATAGCCATTCAACTTGTGTACTGTATTGATCGGTGTTGATAACTTAGTTTAACAAGGAGAGAAGTTATGAAAAGTAAGAAAGATAAGAAAGACCTGTCTGAAAAATTAGACCTTAATATTGATGAAGTTGCTTTAGAAGGTTGTGAAGAAGATAATAAACCACAATTAATTTTTGATGTTCTTAAAAAGAACAAGATTGAATTGTTGACTATTAATTTTTCTGGTGGCGGGGATAGTGGTGGTGCAGATGATTGGACTCTGACTATGGGAGATGGTTCTGATGTATCTGTAGATTTAGATAAATTCAACATAGCTGACATTTGTGAAAAGCCAATATACGATAAATTTTATGGCTTTGCCTTTAATGGTTCTGTGTCTGGAAGCGTAGTATGGAAGGTATCCGAAAGACGAGTCTACATTAGTGGTACGGAAACAATGGATGATTCAGAATCTAAAGAATACGAACTTTAAGGAGAATGGTCATGGATAATTGTAAAAGAATTGATGAACTAGCTTTGAAGTTTAAAGATAATTTCGACTTTGAAAACAGGTGCATTAAAGATTCTTACAAGAAGAAAGTGTTTTGGGAACTTTCTCAACTTCATATTTCTTCTGTAGATGTTTCTTTTAGTGCGTATGATCATTCTCTCCAAGAGTGTGATTACGAAATTAAAATGGAAGAAGGATTTGATATATCCAAAGAAGTTTCAAATTCTATCTTTGAATTATGTAAACAATACATAGAAATAGGTAGAGATTTTGGATTTTTCTTTCCAGAAAACTTACAAGACTTAGAGTCACTTAGCGGTAATCTTATATGGAATGTTCTTGAAAGAAGAATCACCTTGTTTACCGATGAGGCTTATGAAGAACAAGAAGATTTTGATGAATGTGTTTGGGAAGAACAATTTGATGATTGTGTTTGGAAAAAACCTGAACCAGAAATTGTAGAAAAAGTTCCCAAGAAGAAAAAGAAGAAGAAATAGTAAAAAGCCATCTTTAAGGAGAATGGTCATGGATAATTGTAAAAGAATTGCAGAACTAGCTTTGAAGTTCAAAGACAATTATGACTTTGAAAACAATTGCATTAAAGATTCTTATAAAAAGAAAGTGTTTTGGGAATTTTCTCAACTTCATATTTCTTCTGTAGATGTTTCTTTTAGTGTATCTGATTACCAAATTCAAGATTGTGATCACAAAATTAAAATGGAAGAAGGATTTAATCAACCCATAGATGTTTCAAATTCTATCTTTGGATTATGTAAGCAATACATAGTAGGAAAGGAGAAATACATAGTAGGACAGGAAAATTTTCAAGGTTTCTTTCCAGAACACTTAAAAGATTTAGAGTCATTTAGCGGTAATCTTATATGGAATGTTCTTGAAAGAAAAATCACCTTGTTTACCGATGAACATTATGGGAAAGAAGAAGATTTCGATGAATGTATTTGGGAAGAACCAGAACCAGAAATTGTAGAAGAAGTTCCCAAAAAGAAAAAGAAGAAATAGTAAAAAGCCAGAACAGAGCAATCTGTTCTGGCTTTTTTTTTGGTTTCAACTTGTGTACTGTATTGGTGGTTGTAACAGAACTTTAACCAAGGAGATTAGTAATGGACATGAAAAGAGTCAAGTTGGTTTTGAATTTAAACTTTGAGCTACTTAGAAAGCAAAAAGAATTTCTAGTCGAGATTCTTTGTGAAGATGAAAGAGCAGAAAGCGTAATTGGTCTTATCGAAGCAATACAAGAACAATGCTTTGATAATCCAGATAATAAGTACACAGAAAAAGATGTGTTAGGCCAATTGACTAACAAGGAGTAATCAAATGATAATGGAGAAGAAAAAGCTAATTCAATTTATTCACGATTTGAATGATGATGATTTGATTTCCGTCATATTCTATTCCAAAAATGATGTCGAAAGTCGTTGCGATTGGGATAATGTCATAGAAGATGTAGATTGCATCATCGAAAGTGTCGCAGGACAAGTAAATCAAATGATATTTGATTCTTGTAAGAATTAACTTACTCAGAAAGGGTTTGGTAAAAATGATTGATGAAGAAGAAATCAAACACCTGCAAAAATTGAGCAAGAACGATCTTGCTCGATTCATATCCAAACAAAATGAAAACGAATTGAATGGATTGCGTGAAGAAATCAAAATGTTGCGTGAAGAAATAGAAAAGCTCAAGGCGGATAATCAAATAATATTATAAATCCGTTCAACTTGTGTACTGTATTGGGAAGCGTTGACAGTAAATTATAACTTTTTACAAGGAGCAGTTATGAGTGCAATTGAAAATTTCAAAAACAGTTTTGCTGGCATGGAGTTTGTCGCAGTAAGTTCTTGGGTTCATCAGGATGAAGATGGCTACTGCACAGGTCAAAGCTCAAGAGATGCTAACGATGTGACTCTCGATGAAATCATCAAATTGTTTTCACCAAGTCGTGGCGATGACTGGACTTTGGAACAATACATCGAGGACAACAAAATATACGATTTAAAAGCGTTATGCAATGCTTGGAGCGAGTGCAATGATAACGAAGGAGGTTGGTCACACCTCTTTGAGAAGAACGATTACTTGCTACAAAAGAGCGAGAAACAAAGGAAGGAACTTGAAAGTGCTGCCTCAAACTTTGCTGCAAAGCATAAGACTGGTGGTGTTAATCTTGTGTTCATCCAAAAAATTGAAGAAGAACTCCAAAGCGTTCAAGAAGATGAAGAACAATGGAATAGTGGCGAATGTAGGGCAGAAAGGTACGCCAGAAGCACACCTGAGTCTTTCGCAAGTGATTCAGATTATGTAAGTGGCAAGCTATATGCCAAGTCTTCCCATCTTAACCAAATTCTCAACTGGGTTCAAAGCAACTGCCCATTGCTTTGGGCTAAGTATGAGGAAACCTTAACAGGAGTACAAAATGCTTAGTAAACAACAAGAAGTCGCAATCAAGTGTGCAATAGCCGATCTAATCGGCTCAATGCAAGCAAAAAACAATCTTGATTTTCACTCACATGACTGGAAAGCTCATCGTAATACTATTGACGAACTAGCTGATGCGTTTCCAGAATTGTGTGGTGATTACAAAGAACAACTAATCGAATTGAATTAAATCGGTTCAACTTGTGTACTGTATTGGTAGTCGTTACGAACAACAACATAAGGAGTATCGCAATGAGTTATATCGAAGAAGCCTTTAAAGAGATTTGCAAAGATTCCCAAGCCCCCAAGACTTGGTATGTTGCCCTATGTGTCAACGAAAGAAGGTATGGCGGGGCAGAGGAAGGTGGCTGGTGGTACGACCACACCGAAGTTTTGGAATACCAAGCCTTTCCAGACGAAGAAACCGCATGGGCTGTAAGATGCAAAGTCGAAGAAAGAGCAGCAGAGTTATCCAAAGATGCTGAAAGGCAACAAGGCGAAGCTGCCTTGAGATCAATGGAATGGCTTGAAGCCAGAGGTCTTGATGCGGATTACTTACCAGAGATGAATGGGCCAGAAGAATACTTCGTTTTAGTAACTGAAACTGTTCCTAATTATCAGAATAGTAAACCAAGTTACGAATAGCCCTTCAACTTGTGTACTGTATCAAGTGTTGCCAGTATGTTGCTGGCGACACTTACTTTTAGGAGAAACAATGCAAGAAATTTACAATGAAATCAAAAGTACCTTCGACAAAATCCTTAAAATCCCAATGCCACTTACATTCAATGACAATAAAATTGAATGTAATGGAATTGTCTTGGAATCACTTATAGAGAAAAAGGGTATCTCTCCTAGAGATGTCAAAGTCTATTATGTTACCACTATCAATTGGAAATATGGGTCTTATGACGAACCTCCATTTGAAGATTTCATAGAAATTTGCGAATCTCAATTTTCTGGAAAAGCAATTGTTGAATTTGTAACTGCTTGCGTTAAATTAGAAGTAAATGGAGTATTCCAAGCAAGACAAGATGAACATGAAGAAAAGTTGATTAAAGAGTTTGAAGAAGCAGAGCAAAGATGGGCATTAGAAAGGAATGGAATGTGAACGATATAGAACGACACTTGCAATCTATATTGCTCCAACAGCGTGGAAACAACCATGTGTTGGTAAACGAAATCATCGAAAAGTTGTCTCTTGAATCCAAAAGACAACTTTTCTTCATATTAAAAGACCTTGATACGGAAATTTCAGTTCAAAGAAGTAAAGCAAAAATGTTCGGTAAGTTCTAACAAACAAGGAGATTCTAATGAATGGCACTTTGATTAAATCAGTTGATCTTTTCTACCAAGAAGGTTCTAGCGACAAAGTTTATTTCCTTCAAATTGAAGAAAATAAAGGTTCTAATGTAGTTGGCTATGTTGTTAATTTCTCCTATGGTAGAAGGGGAAACGCAATGCAAACTGGCACTAAAACAAATTCGCCAGTTACCTTTTACGAAGCGGAAAAAATATATCAAAAAATACTTAATGAAAAATTAGGCAAAGGTTACAAAATCTCAAGTCAACATACAAATAATACGACTACGAAAGTAACCAAAGTCGATGATGTTCCTTCGCTCATACCAGTAGTCAAAAAAGAAGTAAAACCAGTTACTCCAAAGTGTGTTCTTTTGAATCCTATTTCAGAAGAAAGAGCTAACGAGATTCTTCAAGATGATAATTGGATTGTTCAAGAAAAAATGGATGGTGTTAGGTTCATGCTCGATGTGAAAAACGGAGTATTCATATTGCAATCAAAAGGTTACAACAGAAAAGGACAAGAAGTTCCTGTTCCAAACAACATCAAGAAAATGGCAGAAAACCTACCAACCTGTTTCCTTGATGGCGAATTGGTAGGAGAAGTATTCTATGTGTTTGATATGATTGGATTTCACGAGTGCGAAATCACACATGATGATTTTGAAACAAGATACCAATTGCTTGAGAAAAACATCAAACCAAACGATTGCTTGAAGATTGTAAAGATTTATCATGGAAAAGATAAGGTTAAATTTTACGATAGCGTTAAAACTGTAGCTGAAGGAGTTGTGTTCAAAAAGAAATCAGCTACTTATCATGTTGGTAGACCTGCAAGTGGTGGAGATTACTTGAAGTTTAAGTTTTGTGAATCATGTACTTGCATCGTCACCAAGGTTAACAACAAAAGAAGCGTAAGCATTGGACTATACGAAGGTGATAAAGTAGTCGAGATGGGAAATGTTACGATACCAGCTAATCACGATATTCCCAAAAAAGGAAGCGTTGTCGAAGTAAGATATCTCTATGCCTATGAAACTGGTTCTTTGTACCAACCTGTTTATTTAGGTGAAAGAGATGATGTCGATGTCGATAGTGTCGATTCCATCAAGTATAAAAACGAATAACATAAAAAGCCAGCATGGAGCAATCTGTGCTGGCTTTTTTTTTTGGTTTCAACTTGTGTACTGTATTGGTGGTCGTTGCCATGTTGGTGACGATGGTAAATTTAATAAAGGAGATAGTAAGATGAAAGATATTCAAGAAGTGTATCGCAAACGAGTATTTGATGAACTTACTCCAGTACAATTAGATGAGATTTTGTTGGGTGAAATCGATGAATTGAATCCTCCAATAAAAATTGGCTCCTTGGAATTTAAAGCGAGCGAAATCATAAAACAATTGAGACCAGATGCATTAGAAAATAATGATTTTTTAGTTGCATTGTTTGAAAGTGAAGAATGGTATGAAAGTATGATGTTTGCATTGGATGGAGGGTACTGCTGGTTGTACCCTCCTACAGACGAAAACGGAGAATATCTTAAATACGAGGGAGTAGATCCAGAAAATGATTGGAGCTTTTTCAGATGGCAAGGTTGTCATCGAATTATGAGGGAATCTAAAATCTATTTTCTTCAAGAATATAAAAATATTCTCTTGCAAGAAAATCAAAATGATCTGCTGCAAGAAGTCAAAAAAGAACTTCAACATTGTTTGAAACATGAAGATCCGGTAGAGATAGAAATTTACAGCAGAACCACAAGTGTTCGCAGATTTCTGAATAGTAATGGTGAGGAATCGTTTCGTGCGGTAGCAACACCAGAACCATCGGTAATACCAGAACCACAAGTGGTAGCACCAGAACCTCAAGCAACACCAGAAGGTGCTTTTACTGGAAAATCTTTAGCTGTGCTAGCTACAAATGCAGAATGGTCTTTTCTTTACGCAAAAGATATTTTGAAAGCACCTTTTCCATTGGGTGAAAAAATTATAGCTACAAGTGCAATGTATTCTTATCGTTATGCAAGAGATGTTTTAAAAGCACCTTTTTCGTTAGGTGAAAAGGCTATTGCTACTGATGCAAGGTATTCTCATTTTTATGCAAAAGTGGTTTTAAAAGCACCTTTTCTGTTAGGCGAAAAGGCCATCGCTACAGATTCACTTTATTCTCATTTTTATGCAAAAGTGGTTTTAAAAGCACCTTTTTCGTTAGGTGAAAAGGCTATTGCTACTGATGCAAAGTATTCTTATTTTTATGCAAAAGTGGTTTTAAAAGCACCTTTTCCGTTAGGTGAATCTGAGTTAGCTATAAATGAATATTATTTTAAAAAATACAAAAAGTTGTTTCCAGAACCACAAGCAAAACCAGAACCAACTAAAATTAATAACCCTATAAGTAATCTCATTTCCGAGGAAGTAATTACTGAAACATTTGCAGCTTTGAAAGCAGCAAATATTGAAGAAGTTACTGTTTCTTTTTCTGACGATAGTGATGGTTGCCCCCCCGTGGATTGGATCAAATTTGAGTTCAACGAACAGGGTGTCAAAGATTTGATAAAAAACAAAAAGAGTAGAAAAGGTACATTGATTCGAGAGAACCTTCGAACTGATGATGAACCTTGGCATCTTGAAATTTGTGAATATCATTTCGAGGAAGCAAACATACCAAATTTAAAATGCACCAAAGAACTTTGGAACATTCTTGTGTCATTTGTCTATAAAGAATATGAAACCTTAGACGAAAAGTCTGGTGGATTTGTGGTGTGGAAACAAAATTGGGTTTACTTGGATTCTCACCGAAAGTTGCGTGATTGTGATCCACCAGACGGTGAAGACATACCATTATTTGCTAGTGGTAAATATGTTCGACAATATGACAAACCAAATTCTACGACCATGAAAACAGACGAACTAGATGGTACTGCATTAGATTTCATGGTATCTCGATGTAGTATTTACCACGAATACCTTCTAGAAAATGTTATTCCTTTGAGATATGATGATGATAAAAATGATTGGAGTCCATCTACTAACTGGCAGCAAGGTGGAGTTTATATTCATCTAAATAACATCTCTATATGTTACGAAAATGAAAATCAATGGAAGTCTTATATCTCAGGAGAAAATACATCCTACGGATCGACTCCACTTGTATCTGCCATGCGTTGTTTTGTGAAAAGTAAATTTGGAGTTACAGTCGATATTCCAAATTGGGTTCTTGGTAAGGAACTTGCGAAAGCGTAACATAAAAGCCAGCATGGAGCAATCTGTGCTGGCTTTTTTTTGGTTTCAACTTGTGTACTGTATCGACAATCGTTCCCAGTATTTTTTCTGTGAACGATTTTAACCTTTTTAATAGGTGCTAAAATTTGTTAGCACCAGAGGAGTTGTTATGAAGATTTGTATTCGCATCGAGAAGGACACTGCCTTACTAGCTGGAAAAGACATTTTTGGCTATATTGTGGTTGATGTTCCGTCTAGTGAACTAACCCAATCGCAAAGAGAAACACTTAGTGATTTCGACAACATTCGTAGCAACAGACATTGTCTAAAAGATGTGGATTATGACTTAAGCTATTTTGACAATTTCTTTAAGACATACATAGAAATTTTTAAATTTAACAGTGAAATTTTTGGAGACATCGTTGAAGCAAACATTGAATCGGTTAAAAAAATACTAGACAGACTTACTGTGTTTAAAC
>Ga0194051_1002029_pt1 | contig 10158 bp, 4 predicted proteins | sample SepL2320m_MetaG_FD_161275 | JGI IMG/M metagenome (GOLD analysis project Ga0194051, IMG submission 161275) | Anoxic zone freshwater microbial communities from boreal shield lake in IISD Experimental Lakes Area, Ontario, Canada - Sep2016-L239-20m | ecosystem: Environmental > Aquatic > Freshwater >...
CGACACCCGAACAAAAGCATCGCCCGCCCCACCAGAACCCTTTGAGATGCTTTTCCTGAGGACAGACGGGTCGTTTGAAAAAGCCACTGCAGCCGATTCGCAGGTTCGCATCAACCAATACATCGGTACGCTGCCGCCCACCGAAGAAACCACGAAGGGTTCGTTTCGGGATCGTCCAGGCCAACCAGAGATGCCTCAAGAGAACCTTAACCCGTTTCAATCCAAATAATTCGGCGAACGCCCACTCCGTGCGTCCAACCGTCTGGCCATCACTTTTATGAACACTCCTTCCACTTTTTCTGTTGGGCCGACCCACGTGCGGCGTGGCTTGTGGGTCATTCTGCCTCGCCCGCCAGCGATTGCTTGCGCCACCCGCCTGCTCGCAGGCTGCCTCGTGGCTGCAGCCTGCGTAGCTCGTGGCTCGTCTGGCAACGCAGCCTTTGCACAAAACGCCGGGGCGAAATACTCGACGTGGTCCAAGGTTGAAGCGGCGCCAGAGACGCGAGCCTACAAAGAAAACCTGCGAGAAGGCGGTGGCCTCGATGCCACGCTGCGGGCCTTGCTGGAACTGACAGCCCTGCCGCAACTCGCCCTGGCCAGTAACCGTTCGACCATCGAACGCACCCGGCGGCGCATGCGGGAACTCCTGCTCACGGAGATCGCCGATGAGAAGGCGTTTGAGGATGCCAGCCAAGTGTTTCTGGATTTTTTCGGAAAACTCGCGAGGGACGAGGATGCCGACCTACTCGTGCGCATCAACGCATTGCTCTTAGTCGGAGAGCTCAAGGCGAAGGATGGAAAGCCGTGGCCACCGACCGCCGGCCCACTGGCCTCGGCCGCCCGCGACGCAAAGCTTCCAATAGCGATCCGCGTTGCTGCCACTGCGGGCCTGGCCAGGCACGCCGAAGCGGCTCGGGCCACAGGGGACGATGCTTCCAAGGCGCTCGCCGCTGACGCGTTGCCAGCAATTGTTGCCATCCTCCGAGAGCCCGTCGAAAAAGATACCAGCGTTGAATTGGATTGGCTTGTTTCACGATCGCTTTCGATGCTGCCCTCACTTGGCCGCTGGGCCCCGAAAGAGGTGGCCGCCACACTTCCACAACTGCTGGCGAAGTTGCTTGAAGACCCGTTACGATCGCTGGATGTGCGCGTGCGTGCGGCGGCGGCTTTGGGGGCAATGGTCGTGCCAACATCTGGATTGAACGGACCGCAGACGATTGCCGCCATTCGGTCGCTGGCGCTCAGCGGACTCGAGGGCGACGATGCGATCGCCGCCAGCCGCCGACTCGAACAGGAGTACATCGTTCTCCTTGGGGCACCAGACGCCACAGTGGCCCAGCCACCTGGTCTGGGTCAGCCCGGAACGCCAAATGCACTCGCCATTGCGGAGCAGGTCTGCCGCCGCGCCGCCTGGCGATTGGTGACGCTGGCCGACGCGATCGCGCCTTTGGATGGAAAGGGTGGGCTGGCAGTGCTCTCCACCAATACAGGCACTCAAGCAACTGATCTCGCAAAACTCTTGCGGGATTTCGGGATGAATCTGGACAAAATTCCCGACGAACAATCGCTCAACGATGCTGTGGCCGCGATCCACGCCCCGGCCACTGGAACGCCGCAACCTCAAGCTCCCCAGCGACAACCCAAGCCCGAAGAACCAGCCGCTGAAGAACCGGCCACCGACCCGGCTGCCTCGCCGTTTGACAGTCCATGACAGACCATGACAGTCCATTTGGACCCTCGCGTTGAATCCGAACGATCGCTGCACGCGTTCTCACGTGAGGCTCTAACTGCCCGTGGACAAAGTCCTCCATGCACTTTGTCCACTTGAAAACCTCCGGTTTTTTGCGGGTGCTACGCACCCGGGACCGCATCGTGCGGTCCAACACGTGGTTTATCCACAGCCTGCTAACGCTTGATCAGATCTTTGACGGTGCCACCCGATGGGATCATTGGGAGCACGTGCTCTTGGTATGGAACCTGCACATCCAAGAGGGCCGGCCCAGTCGAATCAATCAAGCGTCGCAGCGCCGACTCCAAATCGCTTTTCTTCGCAACGGTTTCGGCCTGCCAGCCAAAGCCCTTCGCGATTGAGACAAAATCGGGGTAGCGACTGTTGGGCGAGATGCCGTCGCCCTGACCCTTGGCCTCGGGGTGATCCACTGGACCCAAGTAGGTATGCGCCCGATTGCCCTTAAAGAATCGGTCTTCCCACTGCACCACCATGCCAAGGTGCTGGTTATTGAGGAGCAACACTTTGACGGGAATATTTTCGCAGTTGCACGTCGCGAATTCTTGGATGTTCATGAGAATGCTCCCGTCGCCATCGATGTCCACCACGAGCGACTCCGGGTGAGCCACCTTTGCGCCCATGGCCGCCGGCAAACCGAAGCCCATCGTGCCCAGCCCGCTTGAGGAAAGCCATGTGCGGGGATTGCGAAACTTATAAAACTGCGCCGCCCACATCTGGTGCTGGCCTACGCCGACAGTGATGATCGTGTCACGGTCGGCAGTGAGCCGAGATAATTCCGCGATCGCCTCTTGCGCCAGAATGCCCTTGTAATTGGTATCGAAAGAAAATGGATCCTCCCGTTTCCATTCGGCAATTTGCGAATGCCAATCCGCGAGGCTCGACGAGGGTGGCTCGACGATCGCATTCAATTGGGCAAGTGCATCTTTCACATCGGCCACAATCGGGATGTGAACGACCTTATTCTTGTTGATTTCGGATGGGTCAATGTCGATGTGCACAATGAAGCCGTGCTCGGCAAACTCTGCCACTTTGCCTGTCACTCGATCGTCAAATCGCACGCCAATAGCCAGTAGCAAATCGGCCTGATCAACGGCATAGTTGGCATACACACTGCCGTGCATGCCGAGCATATCCAGGCAGAGTGGATCATCGGCCGAAAAAGCGCCCAGCCCCATTAACGTCATGGTGACTGGGATGCCTGTGCGTCGGACTAATTCTCGCAACTCACCGGAGGCCTCTCCTGCGATCACGCCACCGCCGGCATAGATTACAGGCCGCTTCGCCCGTTTGATCGCTGCAGCTACCTGCGCAATCTGCTCGGGATACGCCTGGCGAATCTCTGGGTGGTAGCCAGGCAGGTTCATCGGGGCATCGAAGTCGGGCACAATCTGCGTCACCTGAATATTCTTCGGCAAGTCGACGAGCACGGGGCCAGGACGGCCTGTTGTAGCAATGTGAAACGCCTCTCGCATCACGCGGGCGATGTCGTTGGCATCGGTCACAAGATAGTGGTGCTTGGTGATACCGCGACAGACTTCAACGATCGGCGTCTCCTGAAACGCATCGGTGCCGATCACGCTGGTGCCGACTTGGCCTGTAATCGCAATCATGGGCACGCTGTCCATCCTCGCGTCAGCGATCGCCGTCACGAGGTTGAGTGCGCCAGGGCCACTGGTAGCCATGCACACGCCCGGCTTCCCCGTTGTGCGGGCGTAGCCTTGGGCGGCAAAGCCGCCTCCCTGCTCGTGCCGAGGCAGAATCGTGCGGAGCCTATCGGCATAGCGAGTGAGGGCCTGATGCAGCGGCATGCTGGCCCCGCCTGGATACGCAAATATCACATCGACTCCGTGCCGAATCAACGACTCAATCACGACATCGGCCCCGTTGAGAGACGTTTCAGAGGTTCTGGGGCGGGAGACTGTGGCCATGGCTGGGCTCCTGGGAGGGAGTCGTGAAAGGAAAACCTATCCCTCAAAAATACACGAAAAACGCAACTGTGCGTAAGTGGGTGAATTTCCCGGCGAATTCCCCTGTTCTCTCTATACTAGACCTCTGTGTCACCACCCTCCGCTGAAGGGTCGGCCGGGCGATTGCTCGGACTGGCCGAAACCCTGCGCACTCACAGCGGGTTCGTCGAGGTCGTAGCCAGTCTCCGCGAGGGACATGGCGGCACGATCGGCGGAACCTGGGGATCGAGTTCTGCGCTGACTGCGGCGGCTCTCTCAGAGTCCCTCGCGGCCACGCTGACCACAGCCCCCGGCATGCTTGTGGTTGTTTTGCCACACGCAGCCGATGCCGATTCGTTTGCCGACGATCTTTCGCTCTTCACATCCAGCCCCATCGCTTTGTTGCCGGCCCTCGAGAGCTTGAACGATGAGCCAGCGGCCAACGACCCAGTCGCATCCGCTAGGCTCTCGCTCGTCAAGCGTCTGACGATGCCGTCTGACGACCCTTCACTGCCTACTGTGCCTGCGATCATCGTCACAAGTATTCAGGCGCTCCTAGCACCACTGGCCGACCCTCGAGAGATCGAGGCCAGCACGCGGCGACTCGACGTGGAGGGCCGGCTCGACCCCGCTGAACTTGCGGACTGGCTCATCGCCAGAGGATGGCAGGCTACCAGCGCCATCGACACGCCAGGCACGTTCGCGCGTCGCGGTGGAATCATCGATCTGTTTGCTATCGACTGGGATCGCCCGGTGCGAGTGGAATTGATTGGCGACGAGATCGAATCGCTCCGCACTTTCGACACCGTTTCGCAGCGCAGCGTTGTCGAACTCAAGAGCATCGATCTCACGGCCCTCGCCGTCGGACCGGCAGCAAGGCGCACGCAGCTCGCCGACATTGTGCCAGCGGGATCGTGGTGGGTGCTGGTGGAGCCGGGAGAACTTGCCGAGGAAGCGAAACGCACGTTCGAGCGACTGGGAGCCGCAGCGAACCTGTCGGCTCCAGAGGATATTTTCGCGCGCATCTACCGATTTCCTTCGGTGACCCTTGCGGCATTGGCCCAGTCGAGCCTCGAGGCCACAGCAGCTCTTTCGATTGAAAGTGTCGAACGGTTTACTGGCGTGCTCGACCGCGTGCGGGATGAATTGGAAACCGTCGGTCGCGATCAGGACGTGTGGGTTGTCGCGCCCACAGACGCGGAAGAAAAACGGCTGCGAGAACTGCTCGACCACAGTGCCCCGGCACAGTCTGGTCGGCTGCACTTCGCCCGCGGCCACCTCTCCAGCGGCTTTCGGCTCGTACCCGAAAAGCTTGTGCTCGTAAGCAGCGCCGAACTATTTCGCCGAGAGGATGTCACGGCGCGTGCGCCGCGGCACCGGCTGTCACGAGCCATCGACACGTTCCTGGATCTCCACGAGGGCGACCACGTCGTGCACGTCGCCCACGGCATCGGCCGCTACCGAGGGCTCAAGCTGCTCGAAAAACAGGATCGCACCGAGGAATTTCTGCAGATTGAGTTTGCCGAATCAACAACGGTGTATGTGCCCGCATCCTGCATCGAACTGGTCCAGAAATATATCGGTGGCTCCAAGGTGTCGCCGAAGCTGGCCAAGATCGGCGGCACGCTCTGGGCAAAACAGAAGCTGGCCGTCCAAAAAGCGGTCGCCGACATGGCTGCCGAAATGATTCAACTGCAGGCCAAACGCGAAAGCCGACCGGGCATCGCCTTCCCCCCCGACACTCCGTGGCAACGGACGTTTGAGGAATCGTTTCCGTTTGACGAGACGCCCGATCAAGTCACGGCCATCGAGGCGATTCGCTGCGACATGCAGAACGTCCGGCCCATGGACAGGCTCCTGTGCGGCGACGTTGGCTTTGGCAAAACAGAACTCGCAATGCGGGCCGCATTCAAGGCCGTGGAGTCGGGGCATCAGGTGGCTGTGCTCGTGCCCACCACTGTACTAGCCGAGCAACACAGGCGCAGCTTCGCTGCTAGATTTTCTGAATTTCCTTTCACGATCCGTGCACTGTCGCGATTCTCCAGTACGCGAGAAGAACGAGAAACGCTTGAAGGCTTGGCCAGCGGCTCAGTTGATATCGTGATCGGCACGCACAGGCTTGCGCAAGCCGATATTCACTTCGCAAACCTCGGCCTGCTCGTGGTGGACGAGGAGCAGCGATTTGGGGTTGATGTGAAGGAGCGGCTCAAGTCGCTCCGCACGAGTGTCGACGTGCTCACGATGACAGCCACTCCGATTCCCCGCACGCTTCACATGTCGATGCTTGGCATCCGCGACATCTCGAGCCTTGTCACGCCGCCGGCCAATCGACTGGCGGTCGAAACCCGCGTATCTCGATGGGATGCGTCGCTCATTCGCCACGCAATCGACCGGGAGTTGGCCCGCGGTGGGCAGGTTTTTTTTGTGCACAACCGGATTCACGATATCCACACCGTTGCGCACAGACTGTCGCAGATCGTTCCCGAAGCAACGATTGCCATCGGCCACGGGCGTCTGTCTGAATCGGAGCTCGAGGATGTGATGCTCACGTTCGTCGCGGGCACAACCGACATTCTGCTGGCCACGACAATCATCGAGAGCGGCCTCGATATACCGAATGCCAACACTATCTTCATCGATGAGTCCGATGCCTATGGCCTGGCCGATCTTCACCAACTCCGTGGCCGCGTTGGCCGGTCGCACCACCGCGCCTATTGCTACATGCTCGTCGATGAGACGGCGCACCTCACGAGCACCGCCGCCCGAAGACTCCGCGCCATCCAAGAATTTTCAAGCATGGGCGCTGGCTTTTCGTTGGCGATGCGGGATCTAGAAATTCGTGGCGCGGGAAACCTGCTGGGCACGCAGCAAAGCGGCCACATTGCCACGGTAGGCTACGAACTTTACTGCCGCTTGCTGGAGCAGTCGGTGCGAGGGCTCAAGAGCATGCCGCCGGCAGAGCCTCCCCAGGTGACGATCGATCTGCCAGGCGAGGCGTGGCTGCCTCGCGATTTCATTCCCGACTTTCGGACGAAAATCGACGTCTACCGGCGGCTCTCACGCACGATGGACGACGCGCAGATCGACGACTTGGCCGCAGAACTTCTGGACCGCTTTGGCCCACTGCCTGCCGAAAGCAAACGCTTGATGGAATTTGCCAGGCTGCGAGTGGCCGCAGCGGCTCTTGGCATTGATTCTGTCACTCGCGAAGCAGGCATGCTGGCCCTGCGTTATCACGACCGCTCGGCAATGGAGTCGCTCAAGGCCACAGGCCCAGCCGCCGCCAGACTGCTTCGGATTGTAGACCATCGGACGGCGTATCTCCCTGTCGAAAACGCTGTTTGGACCGATTCTGAGCGGCTTCTTCAAGCAGTCAGGACGCTCTTGCGGCCCGCTCGTGCGCGTCCCTATAGTCCTCGCCCTCCAGCCGACCTCACCAGGCACACAGGCAAGGATGCCCGTCCATGATCGCCTCAATGATCTCAATGATCTTCATGATCGATGTCGGCCACCCGCACGACGATCCAGACGACCGCCAGCGTTGTGCTCTGCCAGTCGCGGCGGAGATTGCTCTGTTCGCCGTCGCGATCCTTGTGCTGTCGATCTGTATGCCGGCTCGCGAGGCGGCGGCCCAAAGAATTGCAAACCAGTTCAACGATGGTGCCGCCGGCGCGACGCAGGGGCCGGCCACCGCCACTGCGATGGGCCCAGGCGGCACAGCCACAACCAATCTTGTGCCACACATCCCAAAGACAATCTCGCGGCCCGAAGGGTGGCCAGGCGGCAAACCCTCTGCAAAACACAATGACTTCAAGAGCATCGACAACCACGTGCTCTCTAGCATCCGCGCCCAACCCGGCAGCCCATTCACGCCCCTTGCCAAGACACACGAGGGCGGCAGCCAAGCCCAGCACGTTGACGATGGCGTCGTCCAGGCGCAGTTTACAGAACCGGTGGCCGCGGCCACCGGGCCTCAAGAAATCCCAGGTGCGCAGTCGCTTGAGACAGCGATGATCGTGGCCCGCGTCGGGTCTGAAGTGGTGCTCGAGGGCGATCTGCTCACGCCCAGCGCCATGGCTTGGCTGGAAAAGGTTTCCCCAGGACTCAAGCCGGAACAGGTGCGAGAACTCAAAGTACAGATCTGTAAGCAGGTCCTTCCGCAGCACGTTGAATCGCTCATCGTCTACGTCGATGCCTGCCGCACGATCCCGGAAGATCGCCTGCCGGAAATCGAAAAAAAGGTCAATGAAGCTTTCGATCAGCAGCAGTTGTCACGCCTCGTCAAAGATGCCGGTGTGGCCACTGCCGCAGAGTATGAGCAACTCCTGCGGTCACGAGGCCAGTCGCTCGACCACATCCGCAAGACCTACTTTGAGCGATCGCTGGCCCAGCAGTGGATTCAACAAAAGGTCACCAGCGACGAGGAGATTCCCCACGCCGAGATGATCGCGTCCTATCAGAATCGTCTGACCGAGTACGACTTTCCCGCAAAGGTGCGGTTTGAGCAACTCACCGTCCGCATCACGCCTACGCGTTCGCGGGAACAGGCCTGGCAGTTCTTGGCCTCGCTTGGCAACGACGTACTTGAAGGCAAGCCATTTGGGGATATTGCCCGCACGCGTTCCGAGGGACCAACGGCCTCGCTTGGGGGAACCTACGATTGGACAACGCGGGGCAGCCTTGTCTCGAAGGTGCTCGACGAGGCCGTCTTCACGCTGCCGATCGGGCAACTCAGCGCGATTTTGGACGACGGCCAAGCCGTGCATATCGTGCGAGTCAGCGAGCGCACCGAGGCGGGACGAACGCCCTTTATCGAGGCCCAGGTGGGGATCAAAGAAGCCTTGATGCTGGAACGCCGCAAACGAGAGATGGATGCCTACCTTGCAAAGCTGAAGGATCGCACGCCTGTCTGGACAATCTTCGACAATGGCCCCAATGCCGACGTCCCTGGAATTGATCGCGATTCCGCGACTGCCCGCAACGACCACCAAGACCGCCTGTCTCGCTAGCAGTCGGTGGCCGCAGCACGACGCGGAGAGGCCGGACGGCGACGCACGTTTGCGGCCCGCTCTCTTGCGGGATAGACTGCGGCTCAGTAATCTTTTTTTCAGAAGATCCGTTATGCTTGAGACTCGCCGCACGCCGTCTCCATACAGCACACGAGGAGGCCGAACCGATGAGCGTCACGACCGAACGAACTGCTGCGGCCAGCCCTTTCCCCGGCACAACGCAGGCAGGTGTCGCTAGGTTGGAAATCGACGGCCGCACCGTCGAACTGCCGATCATCGTGGGTACGGAGCAGGAACGCGCTGTCGATATCTCCAAGCTGCGAGCCCAAGCAGGTGCCATCACACTTGATGAGGGGTATGTCAACACCGGTTCAACGACCAGTTCGATCACGTTTTTAGACGGCGAAAAGGGGATCCTGCGGTACCGTGGCTACCCCATCGAGGTGCTGGCTGAGAAGTGCGATTTTGTGGAGGTGAGCTACCTCTTGATCTACGGCAAGCTCCCGACCCTCGATGAGCTCAACCGCTTTCGCAAGTCGCTCTCGCACCACACGATGATCCACGAGGATATGCGCAGTTTCTACGGCGGGTTTCCCCGCGATGCCCACCCAATGGCCACGCTTGGCAGTGTTGTCGGCGCGCTTTCCACCTTCTATCAAGATTCGCTCGACGTTCGCGATCCGCGACAGGTGGAAGTGAGCGTTCACAGGCTCATGGCAAAGCTGCCCACGATTGCGGCTTATAGTTACAAGAAGTCGATCGGCCAACCGCTCATCTATCCGCGAAACGATCTCTCGTACTGCGAAAACTTTCTTCAAATGATGTTTGCTGTGCCCTGCGAAGAGTATCGCATCGACCCCGACTTTGCCGAGGCGCTCGACATGCTCCTGATCGTGCACGCCGACCACGAACAAAACTGTTCGACGTCGACGGTACGGATGGTGGGATCCAGCGATGCCAACCTGTTTGCGAGTATTTCCGCAGGCATCTGCGCACTCTGGGGCCCGCTGCACGGCGGTGCCAATCAGGCCTGCGTGGAGATGCTCGAAAAAATCGGCGCCGATGGCGGCAACGTAAAAAAGTATGTCGAACTGGCAAAGAAAAAAGACTCCGGCCACAGGCTCATGGGCTTTGGGCACCGGGTCTATAAAAACTACGACCCCCGCGCCCGCCTCATTAAAGCAACCTGCGACAAACTGCTGGCCAAGATTGCACGGCATGACCCGATTTTCGATATCGCCCAGCAACTGGAGGAAGTGGCGCTCGCCGACGATTACTTCATCGAACGCAAGCTCTATCCAAATGTCGATTTCTACTCGGGCGTGATCTATCGTGCGATGGGCATTCCAGTGCAGATGTTCACGGTGCTTTTCGCCATGGGTCGCCTGCCCGGCTGGATTGCCCACTGGATCGAGATGCATCACTCCCAAACCCAAAAAATCTGCCGCCCACG
>Ga0194051_1002031_pt1 | contig 10150 bp, 7 predicted proteins | sample SepL2320m_MetaG_FD_161275 | JGI IMG/M metagenome (GOLD analysis project Ga0194051, IMG submission 161275) | Anoxic zone freshwater microbial communities from boreal shield lake in IISD Experimental Lakes Area, Ontario, Canada - Sep2016-L239-20m | ecosystem: Environmental > Aquatic > Freshwater >...
ACTAAACGCATTAACACGGCGGGGCAGCGACCAAGGTCGCTGCCCCGCCTCTTTTTACCCGATCTATGGTGCACCTGTGCGGGTGTTCGCTCGGCGACTAATTCGTACTAGGGGCTAGCGCGATCTGTGGTGGGCGGGTAGGGTTTGGCCGTGTCCGAAACGCCCCAATCACCGCCCGAGCCAACGTGGCCAGCGGCGGCACCTAGCCAGGGCGAGCAAGTTTCGACCTCTGGTAATGCCATAGCGGCGCTGGTGCTCGCGATTGCCTCATGGGTGGTCTGTCCAATAGTTTTCGCGATCATCGCTCTTGTCTTCTCTTCCTTGGGTCAAAAGGAAATTGCCGCTTCCGGCGGTACCCGGCACGGGGGCGAGTTAGTAACGGCAGCAAGAATTGTGGCCTGGATAAATATCGGGTTGTGGGCCGCCCTAATCATTATTGCGCTGGTAATTGGCTTTGTCGTTTTGGTCGCCGGTGGCCTGGCTTCGATAACCCCTGGATCAGGCGGTGCTCCCTAATGCCCGCCAATGGTGGCACCGGATCCAACCTGGACCTACTAAAAGGTTTGCGCGAGCTGTACGAGGTGACAGGTGGCGGGTCTTCTAAGGTCACCGTCGCGGTAATTGATGGCGCGGTTGACTTCACCCATGAGGTTTTCAATGGGGCAGATCTGCGAACGGCTTTGGGAGCAAACACCATGTCTGCCGAGGCCGGCAACAAAATGGCTGAGCACGGCACCCATGTGGCGAGCATCCTCTTTGGCCAGCCTGGCACCGAAGTTGAGGGTATTTGCCCAGGAGTTAGAGGGGTCATCATCCCCGTGTACGACGCGGCATCAGGTAGTGCCCCTCAGCTAGAGGTTGCGAGAGCAATTGAACTAGCCATTGAAGAAGGCGCCGACATCATCAATTTCTCCGGGGGCCAGTACTCAGATACCGGGGTCGCTGATCAATGGCTGTCTGATGCGGTGGTCAGATGCGCCGAGGCCGGTGTCCTCTTGATCGCCGCAGCGGGTAACGATGGGTGTGAATGCCTACATGTGCCGGCTGCGGCCAGTACGGCGTTGGCGGTCGGAGCCATCGACTCCTCGGGTGAGCCCATGGATTTCAGTAACTGGGGCCATGGCTATTCCTGCAATGGGATCACCGCTCCAGGGGCGGAGATTCTAGGGGCCGTGCCCGGCGGAGGAGTTTCAAGGCTCAGCGGCACTTCGTTTGCCACTCCGATGGTGGCGGGGGTAGCGGCCCTGCTGCTGTCTCAGGGCCGCGAAAGTGTTTCGGGGGCAGCCCCCAGTTCATTGATGATTCGTGAAATAATGCTGCGTGGTGCTGCACCATGTGGTAGAAATGATACAAATATCTGCCAGCGCCTGCTGTCAGGAACTATCGATGTTGAAGGAGCAGTGGCGGAAATGAGTGGAGCAATGGTTGTAGGGCCAACGGGTGTCTCCCCAGCAGGCGGCTGTGGCTGTGGCGGGCCCACCGATAGTTCAAATGCGGAGCCGGCTGTTTCCGCCTCCTCGTCTATGCTGTCAGGGGTAAGTCCGTCGATGGCCGACGCCCCTGAGGGTCAAAACATGGTTTATACACTTGGTAACTTGTCCTATGACTTCGGTACCGAGGCCAGGCGTGACTCCTTCAAGCAATTGATGCCACCGGTTGAAATCAACGGTGAAATAGTGCCCCCGAATCCCTATGACGCTCGCCAACTTGTTTCTTATCTTAGCGATAGTTTGTCTGAGGCCCGGGCGCTAACCTGGACCTTGAACATAGAACTTACCCCCGTGTATGCACTGGAGCCGACCGGTGCTTTTGGGGCTGATCTGTACGCTCGACTCCTCGACATGTTGGCGGGTGAAATCCAGGCCGAGGACGACGAGAGCTATATTCAGCGCGTAAGTATTCCCGGCAAACTCACAGGCAACACCGTGCGCTTGTACTCCGGCCAAGTGGTGCCGGTTATCCAACTTGAAAATCCACGCGGCATGTATGGCTGGAAGCAAAATGCGCTCATCGCCCAGGCTGCAGAAGCTGTCAGCGGTCGGTCAACGGCAACCGCCGATCTGAACACCATCCAGACTAACTTGCGCGGATTCCTCGACCGCATTTACTACGACCTACGCAACTTAGGCGTACTTTCAAGTGATCGAGCTCTCAATTTCGCGGCGACCAACGCATTCCAAGCCGCAATGGTGTTCTCAGAGGCCTTAGGCGGTGGTATGCAACTTGAATCCATCGAAACTGAAATGTCGCCATTTGCCCGCGCGGATTCCGATGCATGGGACGTAAAGATGAAGTTCTTCGATCCTGAAAACACTCGCCGGGCCCGTCGCGTCTATCGCTTTACCGTCGATGTCAGCGAATTGATGCCGGTCACCTTAGGTGACGTCCGCAGCTGGACGACGGCAAACTAAGAATTGGCAACCATGTTCCCCATTCAAGCGCCACCGGTGCGGAGGCCGGAAATCGTACAGCCGTCTTTGTTGGTTGATGTGAGCTCAGGCACGATTGAGCACCTGCTTGACGTTTATATGCACTTAACCCACGGGGCTAACTACAACGACCCATCCCCGTGGGTAAGTGCCTCATTTTCCCCGAGAAATAGGTCCAGATGAGTGCGGTCAAGAAGTCGATAGAGGGTGAGAATCCACCGCCTCGTGCGGCGTTGCCCAAAAAGGCAAAGTCGGAAAAGACCGTGTCGAAGGGAAAGGCGAAAGGCCCCTCAAGTGCGGCAGTGAAAAAAATTGGAACCACCGTTAATTCGGTCTCACATGATCAGCACCCCGGTCATTATGTGCACCCTCGAGGCCATAAATTGGGAGAAGACATGCGGGTGACCCATGTTTACGATTTTGTTGATGTCAATCACAACGGATCTGGTATATATGCACTAGCTCACTGGGCTAAATTTTTGGAGGTGCACGCAGCTTCGGTAACTGGATTTGCGGACGACAGGTCTATTGGGTTTATCCGCGGCCTTACCCAGCGCTAGGAATTTTCGTGCCTGATCTAAATACCCTGCCGGGGGTGCTCCGTTTGCGGGCGCTCACCCAAGGGGACCCGCGAGTGCTCACCGCCGTCATTGACGGCAGCCCGGTTATCACTCACCCATCATTTGATGGTGCTGACGTAACAGCGGTGCGGGGGTACTGGCTTGATGACCGTGAAGATTCAGAAGGTAGTACCGGTCACGCAACCCACATCACGAGTGTAATTTTTGGCCAACCCGGAAGTGAAGTACCGGGTTTAGCCCCGCGGGCTCGCGGACTTTTCATCGCATCGGGAGTTGATGATGACAGCGCCGAATCCGAGATCGGGATTGCGCGCGCTATTGAATACGCGCTATCGCAGGGAGCCCAAATCATCCATTGCGCTTTTTGTCACCCGAGCCAAACTGGACAAACCCAGTCCTGGCTCACCGATGCAGTGCGCAAAGCGGAGGAAGCCGGCGCGATAATTGTGGCGCCAGCCGGGAACGACTACGGCGAGAACTGGTGCTCACCGGCCGCAATGCCGACCGTTCTCGCGGTGGGAGCGCTCGCCGACGACGGTGCTCCCATGCATTTCACAAACTTTGGCTCCCGATTTGACGGGCATTCGATCATGGGCCCGGGCGAGAACGTCTTGGGAGCCAAGCCTGATGGTGATGTCGTCAATCAAAAAGGCACCAGTGTGGCGGCGCCGGTACTTACCGGTTTGATCACCGCGATTACGTCGGCTTTGGTGCAGGCTGGGCGCCCGCCGAACCCACAGTTGGTTCGTAATGTCTTGATAGCAACGGCACGACCCTGCACAGGGGCGGGGGCCGATCGGTGTATCGGTGGTGAGGTCGCTGTTGACCGAGCCCTTGAAGTACTTTTCGACGGGGTGGCGATTGCCTCATTCGCTGTCGACAATGCGCGAATCTTGGCTTTGCAACCCGCCCCTGATGCGCCGTCAGCACTGCAAGAGCCACCGAGGCCAGCTAGTCAGTTTCAACTGCCACCACATTCGTCAGCTACTCATCACACCGGAGAACGACCGCTACCCCGTGAGGCATACAAGCGCGAGGAGCGTAGGGGTGATGCGGTAGTCCCAGCCGTGGTTGAACCGTCGATCAAGTACCCTGCGCGCACTTTTGCGATCGGCACCATCAGTTACGACTTCGGTAACGAAATCACCCGGGATTCATTTACTGAAGCGATGGGCGGGGGTTACGGAGTCGGTACCGGGGTGGCAACTGACCCGCAGTCAATGGTTGATTACCTTGACACCAATCCCGCCGAGGCCCGTCGACTTATCTGGGTACTTAAAATTAATGGCGAGGCACGATTTGCGATCACCCCGGTTGGGCCCTTTGCCTCTGACGTTTACGACATGTTGGCTGCCCTATTGCAAGGCCAGGCAAAGGGCAGCATCTCGGTGGTGTCTATGCCGGGTAGTGCTGAAACCGGCACCGTGACATTGCTTGACGGCACCACCTTGCGCAAGCTGCACCGCAATGGGTTGCGTGGTATCTATGGCTGGCATCCGGTGAATTTGGCGCAGCAGTGCCTTGCTGCCGTTCACGGTGATGCATTGAAAGGCGAAGAGATGGGGCTTGCGGCAAAAGCCAAATCCGAATCCGCTACGGCAGGTGCTGATGACGAAGTGTTCGGAATCGATGGGATAGCAACTGATATCTGGACCCGGCTTCGGATTGAACCATCAAGGGACGTGCAGTTAGCGGTACAAGATTTCTTGGAGGAGATTTATTTCCGGGCGCCACAGGATCCATCAATCTCTGTTGAGCGTGCCCTGAATCTGGCGGCAACCAACGGGTATCAAATTGCTATGGCATTCTTGGATGCTTTGAATGACGGGCTGCAGTATCAGACCTACGGCACGGAGTACAGCCCATTTAGCCGGGTCGGTGGAAACTGCTGGGAGATAGTACTTCGTTTCAAGGATCCAACACGTGCCACTCGTGGTGCCCGCGAATACCGGTTCACCATTGACGTAGCTGATACTTTGCCGGTGGCTGTTGGTCGAGTTCGGCGCTGGGCGGCTGTTCGGTGAGCATGATACTTGGGCTAAGCCCCGCGGTAACGATCAAGTCTGCCGATGCAAACTGGAGTGAGTTGGTCGGCCCGAGTGGCTCATTGGTTGTGCCGGCTGATTTCGCCAATACCTTGCCGGTTAACGGTGCCACCCCGTCTTCGGCGCCGGCAGACCGTAATTTAATGCAGAAATTGGCCGATGGCGGGTTTTTGGCGGTTACCGCTTATGAGGGCGATACCCCACTCGCCACTTTGGTGCCAGGTATTAATCCGCTGCCCTCGGTCCCGGTAGATGCATCTTTGGGAACGGCGTATCGGTTATCGAGGTTCGCCTACCTGCATCGCACCCAACGTCAAATGCTAATTGAAATACCGACCACCTCGGCATATATACAAATTCACGATCCGAGAGTTGCGGCGGTGGCGGCTGCCCTCGCATTCGATCAAACTCCGACCGCCCTTTCGGCTGCGTCAGGGTTAAGTGTTTCTGGGGTCTGCGAATTAGTCGGCCTGATGCGCGCAATCGGTGTCGCGGTACCGGTGGCCAGAGGCCTGAGTTTCGTGCCAGCTGTTGAGTCACTGATTAGTTGGTTCGAACGTGAGGCTTTGCCACGTGGTTTTTCGCACACGGGGCAGGTGGTCGGACTTGATCAAATTCCGGTCGACGGAGCAGATTTAGACTTTCAAGTGGGCTTCGAGATGCACCATGACGGTTCGAAGCGGGCGGATATCGGAGTTTGTTTGCCATATGCGGGTGACGGCACCACCGGACCGTTGGCACTTCTTGAACCCAACGGCTTTTATGAGTTTGATGTCAATGAGGGTGTCGGGTCATTTATGGGTGTCTTCGTGCGGCTAGTCTGGCCACAGGAGCCTTTGGAGTTACAAGCACAGGCGCTCCGCTTGGATGAAACCTTGCGGGCGTTGGGTGCCAGTTGCCGTTTGTCGACGAACCCAGACGCTAGAAAACTTGTTGATGGCTTGGGCTTGCCGCGCATGCTTGGGGTGCTTCCAGGGCGAAGTGATTTAGTGCGGATGCTTTTCATCATTCCAGACATCGCGGCACTTTCACTAGCCGGTCAGCTTTTAGCCGATGCCGGAGTGTCTGCGGCTAGTTTGGCTAACTTCTCGGCGATTGAGCCGATTGTTGGGGGGCCACCTCCTCTCCGAATTGCCGTGGACATGACAAACACTGGTCTGGGCTCGCGAGTTGGGTTTGAAGTTTTCAACCCGCAGGCAATTGCGCTGCTGGCCCCAGTGATGACCGAACTAGGTGTTGATCAGCAGATGCAAGAGAGTGTCCTAGTGGCGGTTGCTGAGCCCGATAAAGAACGCACGATTTACCAAGATAACTCCGATGGTTCAGTTTCTGATATCCCGATAGCCCACCAACGCATTAGTTTGATTCACGTCAAGATCGGATTTGAGGAAGATGGTCAGGTGGTCGTAAAGACTTACGTCGTGGCGAAAAGTACAGCACTAGACGAAGTCGGCAAGTCTGTTGAAGATTCAGTTATTCCAAAGTCGTGGGAGTTTCACGACCTACTTTTCCATTCAAAAACACGAGATGGCCGAGTGCGTAGCAAGTTAGGCGGTACCGCCCGATTCACGATTAGGCCGCATCCCGAGGAGCCCTCGACCCAGCCTGTGCCAGGTGACATCTTGTTACCAAGTATTGATATCCCTAACGTTATTGCGGGTGATCCGCCATTCGGAATGGTGCTTGAAAAGCGTACCTCGATTCGTGCCTGGGATGGTCCGGAACTGCCCGTGGTTAAACTCGCTGAGCTACTTGCGCGCGTGATGCACCTAGTTCCGCGAAGTGTCGAAATGTATGGCCAGGTCGAGGAACGTCCCGGCCGTATCTATCCATCCGGCGGTGGGCTTTATGAGATTGACATCGTGGTGTTCGCCAGTCGAGTTGCTGGCCTAGCGCCCGGCGCCTATGTCTACCGCCAAGGCTCACATTCACTTGGCGCCTTGACCGGTGAGCTCGAGTACCAACAGAAAGTAATCTTTGGCGCCAGTGAGGCAACCGGTGGGGGGATGTCCAGGCCCCAAGTGTTACTGGTACTTGCTGCACGTTACCCAGACATCGCGACCAAATATGAGGGCATCGCTTACTCACTGATGCTCAAGCATGTCGGAGTAATGATGGCGACCATTCAGTATTCTGCGACGGCCATGGGCTTAGGGTCAGTTCCATTAGGTACCGGTGATAGTGATGCATTTGCCCTGGCTACCGGACTTGACTACTACACCCAAGGGTCAATCGGTGAAATCGCTATCAGTCCGTTGGACTGACCTGCGGATTTTCGACTAGGAGTTATTGATGTCGGGGCTTGTCAATACCGAGGTTGAGCCGTGGGAGTTTAGCCTTCCAGCGCTTGCTGCTTTTCAGGTGGCACCGGATGGGTCCCATGTGTTGACCATGGCTGGCGGAGTAGATGCCCAGTGCGAAGCAATGGTGCTCAGCAATTTGATTGATCCGCTGGCTTGGTGGCGGCGGGGTTTCTGGCTACTCAATGGTTCGGTCATGGTTGACCCTGCTGGGAGAGCGGTATTGATTTCTTCGGCCCCAGAACTTGCAGAGCGGGTTATAATCGGGCTTGCGAAAATGGGCTGGAGTTGTTTGGGCGACTTTTTGATTCCTGCGCGGGTGGTTGCTGGCCAAGTTATCGTGTGCCCGCGTCAGTCGCCGGTGATCTGTTCGGCCGCCGTGGCCGTAAGTGAGTCATTGGATATCGAACAGTTTGTGCGTCCCGGGGGTAATGCCGTGGGGGTCGCACTTAGCCGTTGGCCGGAGCCGATTGCTTTGGTGGCCATGGCCACTTTAATGCCCGAGCCACCCGAACCGGTATCACCTGGGATTGGCCGGGCTCGAATCGCGCGGGCGCTGCTGGTAGAGGTGGTCGCAAAGGAGCGCACACCGAGTGAGCTACTAGATATTGTGACCGGCCTTGCAGTGTTACCGGCATGGGTCAGTAGTGACCCACTGCGGGTGGTGACGGACCCGGATGCGCAATGGGCGTCAGACGATGCGCAGGCGGTGGCCATCAAAGCCAAGGTTGCTTTGGTTGCTGCGCTCAATGAACTTGCCGATTGGGTGGCTAAAAATAATGGCTAGCGACGAACTGGCCGTGCTGCCGTCAAGTGTCTGGTTAGCCTCATATCCAAAATCTGGGAACACCTGGTTTCGCTTCGTCTGGAAGGCGGTCGAGTCGGCCCAGGATGAAAAATTTAGGCCGCATGAGTCCGCGCAGCCATGCCAGATGGAGTACCTGACCACTTGGGGTATTGATGCCAGGCGCCTAAGTTGCGACGAGTTGGACTTACTGAGGTCAAGATTGGAGTTGGTTACCAACGACCGGTCAGGTCGCCCAACCCTGCGCAAGACCCACGAGAAGTTTCGTAGCGCACCTGATGGCTCGGAGTTATTCCCCGCCGCAACCTCGCGTGCTGCCCTGGTGATTATTCGAGATCCACGTGATGTCGCGTGTTCAGCCGCTCGGCATTTCAATATGAGTCTGGACGGTGCGGTTGATCTGCTCTGCCGGCGCGATCCGCAATCCCCGGGAACCCCATCGGTACTTATGAGCCGTCAGCCGCAAGGCTCTTGGTCAGAGCACCTTGATAGTTGGCGCCGTTTACCCACCTACCCGGTCGCGGTCTACCGCTATGAGGATTTCTTGGCAGAGCCGCATGCGACTTTTGGTGCAGCATTGAAATTCGCAGGTCTAGAAGTTTCGAAGAACGAGCTTGTCTACGCCGTCGAATCAACGCGTTTTGACAAACTGCAATCGCGTGAGCGTGAAAGCGGGTTTAGTGAGCGAGCCACGGGCACCGAGGTTCCTTTCTTTAGAAAGGGCCAGGCCGGGGGCTGGCGCGGTGAGCTAAGTGCTAGCCAAGTTACTAAGATTGAGCGCAATTGCGGCGCCTTGATGGAAGAGTTTGGCTACGTCATCGAAGGTAGGTTGACATCAGCTTCGCCGTCCACTGCGAACCAGGTGAAGCTATCCGGTGACAAATTGTTTGCGGCTGCCGTGCCGCCAAAGCAGGATGTGCCGCTCGACCTCACTACTTGCTTTGTTAAAGATGACCGGGTGATGACCTCACAAGTTGGCGACGACTTAGTACTTGTGACATCTGACTACGAGTTGATGGGCCTTGACCAAATGGGTGCGTTGGTCTGGGACTACCTAGACCACCCGATGTCATTTCAGGAGTTAGTAGACACCTTGTGTGAACAATTCGGGATAGATTCGACTACGTGCATAGACGACACCACGCCGATGCTGCAATTATTGCTAAACGGTGGCGCGCTGAACGTCATCACTTAACGGCGGGCACGAAGTTAAGATTTCTGAGCTACCAGAATATTGGTGTCGGGTTCAGTTCAGGTTCCGTTAGAGCGGTATCTCGCCACCCCATCTTCACCGGTACTTCGTACAATCGACCAGGTGCAAACCTCGGCCAGAAGTGTCGGATGCCTGGTACCACGACTTTAACAACGGGCATGCCAATATCGGGCTTGGTCATATTCGCCACCGACATCGTCATACCGTGATCAGCAAGTAGCGCGACCACCTTTTCAACATTGGCCTTGCCATCGGTGTTCCAGTCGTGCGCGTGATCGGTTGGTGTGGTGAGAGCGAGTGTGGGGTCGGGAAGCACATATGGGTGCTGGTCCATTGTTGGCGTGTACCACCAATTCACCTCTGGCTTTGAAACGTCTAGTTCGGTGGGCGCACCGTGGGCCTCCATTGAGGCGATCATCCCGAGCATCTGATTCATTTCGGTTAGTGAGCGGAGCAGCGCCCCACGTGGGTCACGGTGGGCACCGAAACCAAGGAGGATTCGAGGGAGTCCGGTACGCGCCTTCGAGGCGGCCACGAATGCTGGGATGCCGAGGTCACTGGTCACATCGAGTGCCCAAATATCGCGGTCAAGAACTTCGCTGTAATGGGTTCGAAGGCGATTGAAATATGGATCGTCATAGGTGGTTGCATAGGCGTCGATATCGACTCCGGGCCTATTGATCCCGTTGTACCACCAGGTTGAAACAGCATCACGTTCAACCAATTCGAAGAAACCTTGTAATATTGCGTCTTCGATTGAGGTACCAGCTGCATTAC
>Ga0194051_1002034_pt1 | contig 10136 bp, 7 predicted proteins | sample SepL2320m_MetaG_FD_161275 | JGI IMG/M metagenome (GOLD analysis project Ga0194051, IMG submission 161275) | Anoxic zone freshwater microbial communities from boreal shield lake in IISD Experimental Lakes Area, Ontario, Canada - Sep2016-L239-20m | ecosystem: Environmental > Aquatic > Freshwater >...
ATGGCGCGCATCGTTCTGAAGTTTGGCGGCACCTCCGTAGGCGACATCGAGCGGATCAAGAATGCCGCGCGCAAGGTCAAAGGCGAGGTCGCGCGCGGCAACCAGGTCGCGGTCGTGGTCTCGGCCATGTCCGGCGCCACCAACCAGCTCGTGAAGTGGGTCAACGAGATCGCGCCCCTGCCGGATCCGCGCGAGTACGACGTCGTCGTGGCGACCGGCGAACAGGTCACCATCGGCCTGCTGGCGCTGGCGCTGCAGCAGGAGGGCGTGAAGTCGCGCTCGTGGGGGTCGTGGCAGATCCCGATCCGGACCGACGACGCCCACAGCAAGGCGCGCATCGTCGACATCGACACCGCCGAGATGGTCAAGAGCCTCGAGGCGGGCGAGGTGCCGATCGTGCCGGGCTTCCAGGGCGTCTCGCCCGAGGGTCGCGTGACGACGCTGGGCCGCGGCGGCTCGGACACCTCGGCGGTGGCCTTGGCTGCCGCGCTAAAAGCCGACCGCTGCGATATCTACACCGACGTCGATGGCGTCTACACGACCGATCCCCGGATCGTCGAGAAGGCGCAGAAGATCGATCGCGTGACCTACGAGGAAATGCTCGAAATGGCGTCGCAGGGCTCGAAGGTGCTGCAGACGCGCTCAGTCGAGCTCGCAATGAATCATCATGTGCGCGTGCAGGTGCTGTCGTCGTTTGACGCCGCACTCGGCAGCGACCTGCCCGGCACTCTGGTTGTGGACGAGGACGAAATCATGGCTCAGGGACTCGAGAAATCCGTCGTGAGCGGCATTGCCTTCTCCAAGGACGAGGCCAAGGTCACGGTCACCCACGTGCCCGACCGGCCGGGCGTGGCGGCGGCGATCTTCGGACCGCTGGCGGCCGCCAACATCAACGTCGACATGATCGTGCAGAACGTCTCGCTCGACGGCAGCTCGACCGACATCACCTTCACGGTGCCGCGGGCCGATCTCGCCCGCGCGGTGCAGCGGCTGGAGGAAGCCAAGGCCGACCTCAAGTTCGCCGAGGTCAAGTCCGACATCAACGTCGCCAAGGTGTCGGTGATCGGCGTCGGCATGCGCAGCCATGCCGGCGTGGCGCTGAAAATGTTCGAGACGCTCGCGGCCAAGGGCATAAACATCCAGGTGATCTCGACGTCGGAGATCAAGATCAGTGTCCTGCTCGCCGCCGAATACACCGAGCTCGCGGTCCGCGCCTTACATACGGCTTACGATCTCGACGCGGCGTGAACGCATAAGTTTCTCTCTTGCTGATACGAATAAGCCGGTAGGCAGTTCGGCGCGGGTCTTGCTATAAGCAGGCCATGCGCGCGGCACTCACCTGCAAGGCTTGCCTGAACGCCCGGCCGATGGCGGCGTGGCGAGCTTGCGCCTGCGCCATCGACCGCAACTTCGTCGTCATCCGACTCAAGTATCCCGCGGTCTGACCATGGAGAGAACAACTCCACCGGCCGGACCGCGAATGCTCCTCAAGCGGCTCCGGGACACGATGGCGCGTGCCGGTTCCGTCGAGGATACGCTGGCCGAGGTCGTGCGCCTGGTCGCCAACGAGATGGTGGCCGAGGTCTGCTCGATCTATCTGCTGCGCGCCGGCGAGGTGCTGGAACTGTTCGCGACCCAAGGCCTCAATCCCTCGGCGGTGCACCGCACCCGCCTCAGGGTCGGCGAGGGCCTGGTCGGCGACATCGCAGCCCACGGCCGGCCGCTGGCGCTGGACGACGCGCAGACCCATCCGCAGTTCGCCTACCGCCCGGAAACGGGTGAGGAAATCTATCACTCGTTGGCCGGCGTGCCGATCGTGCGCGCCGGCCGCGTGCTCGGTGTCCTGGTGGTGCAGAACCGCACCCGCCGCCAGTACGACGAGGAGGAAATCGAGACCCTGCAGACCATCGCGATGGTGCTGGCCGAGCTGATCGCAGCCGGCCACATCGTGAGCCCGAACGAGATGCAGCAGGTCGACGGCCTCGGCCTGTTGCCGCTGCGCATCGACGGCGTGCAGCTGACGCCCGGCGTCGCGATCGGCCGCGCCGTGCTGCACGAGCCGCGCATCGTGATCTCGCGGGTCGTCGCCGAGGACGTGGCGCTGGAGCATGAGCGCTTCGAGGAGGCCCTGCACGGCGTGCGGGCCGACGTCGACCGCATGCTCGAGGCGCACGACATGCAGTCGGGCGAGCAGCGCGAGATCCTGGAAACCTTCCGCATGTTCGTCGACGATCGCGGCTGGATGGAGCGCGTGCGCGAGGCGGTGACCTCGGGCCTCACCGCCGAGGCGGGCGTGCAGCGCGCGTTCGACGACGTGCGAACCAGGCTCGGCCAGTCGACCGATCCCTATATCCGCGAACGGTTGAGCGACCTGCAGGATCTTTGTAACCGCCTGCTGCTGCGGCTGACCGGCCGTGTCGCTGCCGATCCGAGTTCGCTGCCCGACGACATGATCGTCATCGCCCGCGACATGGGACCGGCGGAGCTGCTCGACTACGACCGTACCCGCCTGCGTGGCGTGGTGCTGGAGGAGGGCTCGGCCTTGAGCCACGTCGCGATCGTCGCACGTGCGCTCGACATTCCCGTCGTCGGACGTGCAGCCGACGTGCTGTCGCGGGTCGAGGCGGGAGATTCGATCGTCGTCGACGGCGATAATGCCCAGGTGCTGGTGCGGCCGGCCGAGGATGTGCTGCAGACGGTCCACGCCGCGATCGACGCGCGCGTCGAGCGGCGGCGCAAGTATGCGACGCTGCGCGACCTGCCGTCGGCGACACGCGACCAGGCGCGGATCTCGCTACACATGAATGCCGGCCTGCTGATCGACATGCAGCATCTCGACGACACCGGCGCCGATGGTGTCGGTCTCTACCGGACCGAGATCCCGTTCATGGTGCGTTCAGAGTTTCCCGACGTCGACGCGCAGGCCTGGCTCTACGGTCGCGTGCTCGATCTTGCCGATGGCCGGCCGGTGACCTTTCGCACCCTCGACGTCGGCGGCGACAAGGTTCTTCCCTATATCGGCGCCTTCGGAGACGACAATCCCGCGATGGGCTGGCGTGCCATCCGGATCGGCCTTGACCGGCCGGCCATGCTGCGCCGGCAGCTTCGGGCTTTGATCCAGGCCTCCAACGGTCGGCCGCTGTCGGTGATGTTCCCGATGATTGCCGAAGTAGCCGAACTCCTGAGCGCGCGGCGGCTGCTCGACCTCGAACTCGACCGGTCCCGGCGGCGCGGTCAGGCTCTCCCGGAGCAGTTGAGGGTCGGAGTCATGTTCGAAGTGCCGGCACTCGCCTGGCAACTCGACAGCCTGTTGCCTCATGTCGATTTTCTTTCAGTGGGAACGAATGATCTTCTTCAGTTCCTCTATGCCGCCGATCGCGGCAACAGCCGGTTGGCCGGCCGCTACGACAGCTTGTCGCCCGCGCTTCTGCGACTGCTACATTTTGTGGTCGAGAAGGTGCGGCCGGCCGGCGTCGATCTCGCCGTCTGTGGCGAGATGGCGGGACGTCCGGTCGAGGCGCTGGCGCTTCTCGCCGTCGGCATACGCTCGTTGTCGATGTCGCCGGGCTCGATCGGGCCGGTGAAGGCGATGATCCGCTCGCTCGATCTCGGCGAGGCAACTGGTTTCATGGTCGATGCGCTTTCACAACCGGATCGACCGATGCGCGAGACACTGCGTCTCTTCGCTGCAGATCACGCGATCGAAATTTAATGAGGCGCGAAATTTAACGACGAGAAGTCGAATCGCTTTTGCCCTGCCACAGTGCCTCTGCTAAGAGTCGCTTGCGAGGGGAAAGCAGGGTTACTCATGCCGGATCAGGTCGATTGGCGAGCGATCGAACGCGAGGCCACACCGGGCCGCGCAGTTGGTCGCTTACTGCGCGATCAGCGCGAGGCGAGGAACCTCAGCCTGTCCGACGTCGAGAAGAGCTTGCGGATCCGGCGCAGTCATCTCGAAGCGATCGAGGACGGCCGCTTCGATAAACTTCCCGGCGCCGCCTATATCCCGGCGTTCCTGCGTGCTTACGCCGCGCATGTCGGTCTCGATCCCGAGAAGGTGTTGACCGCCTATCACCTGTCCGGTCCGGTGCCCATCAAGCGTCCGGTGTCGCTGCCTGCCGACTTCCCGATCGTGATAAAGCGCGCGCCGGTCGGCCTGGCCGTGCTGACCGTGCTGCTGGTCGTCGGTGCGGGCTATGCGATCTGGAATTATCTGCCGCGCGAGCAGACGGTAGTCGCCGAGAAAGTGCCGCCCGTGCCGGATCGCCTGCTCGCGTCGCAGCCTGCCACGCCGCAAGCTGTGACTGACGTGGCAACGACCACTGCCACGCCCGTCGTGCCGTCGGCCCAAGATACGCGCAGTGATAAGCGCAGTACCTCCGGCGGCCTGCCCGCCGAAGTATGGCCGGCCCCACGCAAGGACGCGGTCGCTCAGCCCGCGCCGCTGGCGCCGCCCATCGTTGTCGCCGTGCCCGCACCGCCGCCGCCGGTCGTGATGACGGTTCCCACCCCCGGTCAGGCACAAGCCGCGCAGCCGCCAGCCCAGGCGGAGCCGCCGCAGCGCGCTGCTGCGCCCGCGACTGCTGCGACCACGACCGCCGCGCCCGCGACCGAAGAAGCTGTGGCGCGTACGCCCGCCGCCGAGGCGGCGCCGAGCCTGCCGTCCAGCCTGCCGATGAGGGTCGACACGCCGGTCAGCGTTCGCGTCAACAGCTGGGTCGAGTTGCGGGCGCCCAATGGCGACGTTCTGGCCCAGACCTACGTCCGCGCCGGCGAAAGCTACGTCGTTCCGGCTGGAATCGCCTACCGCGTCATCGACGCGCGCTGAGCCGAAGGCCGGCTCCGGCGGCTGGATAAGCCGCCCGCCCACAGCTACATTGCCGGGCATGAGCATCAGACCCTACCGCGACATCGTGCGCCGCAAATCGCGGCGGATCATGGTCGGGTCCGTGCCGGTCGGCGGCGATTCGCCGATTACGGTCCAGACCATGACCAACACGCTGACGGCTGACGCCGAGGCCACGATCGCGCAGATCCGACGCTCCGAGGAAGCCGGCGTCGATATCGTGCGGGTTTCCTGCCCGGATGAGGAGTCGACGGCGGCCCTGTCCCAGATCGTGCGCGCGTCCAAGGTGCCGATCGTGGCCGACATTCATTTTCACTATAAGCGCGCCATCGAAGCGGCCGAGGCGGGGGCGGCCTGCCTGCGAATCAATCCCGGCAACATCGGCAGCGCCGAGCGGGTGCGGGAGGTCGTGAAGGCGGCCAAGGACCACGGCTGCTCGATGCGTATCGGCGTCAACGCGGGCTCGCTCGAGAAGGACCTGTTGGAGAAATACGGCGAGCCCTGTCCCGAGGCCATGGTCGAGAGCGCGCTCGATCATGCGCGGATCCTGCAGGATCACGACTTCCACGAATTCAAGATCAGCGTGAAGGCGTCCGACGTCTTCCTTGCGGTCGCGGCTTACCAGCAGTTGGCGGATGCCTGTGACTACCCGCTGCATGTTGGGATCACCGAGGCTGGCGGCACGCGCACCGGCACCGTCAAATCCTCGATCGGCATGGGCTCGCTCCTGTGGGCCGGTATCGGCGACACGATCCGCGTCTCGCTCTCGGCCGAGCCTGAGGAAGAGGTCCGCGTCGGCTTCGAGATGCTGAAGGCGCTCGGCCTCCGCCATCGCGGCGTCAACATCATCTCGTGCCCGTCCTGCGCGCGTCAGCAGTACGACGTGATCCGCACCGTCGAGGCGCTGGAGAAGCGCGTCGGCCACATCACCACGCCGATGACGGTGTCGGTGATCGGCTGCGTCGTGAACGGTCCCGGCGAGGCGCGCGAGACCGACATCGGCTTCACCGGCGGTGGCGCCAACAACCATCAGGTCTATATCGCCGGCGTCCCGCACCACCGGCTGAAGGACGGCAACGTCGTCGACCATCTGGTGGCGTTGATCGAGAAGAAGGCGGCCGAGATCGAGGCTGCCAAGGCTGCCGAAGCCGCCAAGCTCGAACAGGAGCGACACCGCGCCGCGGCCGAGTAGCGATCTTCGACTTCCTCCCGTCGACATTTTTCCAAGGCAATTTACCGTGAGCAAGCTTCAGCCCGTGCGCGGCACGCACGATCTTCTTCCCGACGAGTACCGGCGCTTCGCTCATGTCGTCGGTGCGGCACGCGACGTGGCGCGCCTGTACGGCTACCGCGAAATGGCGACGCCGATCTTCGAGTTCACCGAGCTCTTTGCCCGTGGCATTGGCGAGACGACCGATGTCGTCTCCAAAGAGATGTACACGTTCAAGGATCGGGGCGACGAATCGCTCACCCTGCGGCCGGAGTATACCGCCGGTATCTGCCGCGCCTTCATCTCCAACGGCGAACTCACGCAGCAGTTGCCGCTGAAAGTCTTCGCCGCCGGCCCGATGTTCCGCTACGAGCGGCCGCAGAAGGGACGCCAGCGCCAGTTCCACCAGATCGACATCGAGGTGCTGGGCGCGCCCGAGCCGGGCGCCGACATCGAGGTGATCTCGGTCGCGGCCGACATCCTCGATCGCCTTGGCATCCTCGAGCGCTGCGTGCTCAAGATCAATTCGCTGGGCGACCCGGAGTGCCGCGCCGTCTACCGCAAGGTGCTGGTCGACTACTATTCGGGCCACATCGGGAAATTGTCGGAGGATTCCAAGAGCCGCTTGCAGCGCAATCCGCTGCGCATCCTCGACAGCAAGGACGAAGGCGACAAGGCGATCAACGCCGGGGCGCCGTCGTTCGCCGATCATCTCAACCAGGCCAGCCGCGACTTCTTTGCGGCGGTGAAGGACGGCCTCGCGGCCGCCGGCATCGCCTTCGAGGTCGATCCGACCCTGGTGCGCGGGCTGGATTATTACACCCACACCGCCTTCGAATTCGTGACCACCCACATCGGGGCGCAGGGCACCGTGCTGGGCGGCGGCCGCTATGACGGGCTGATCGCCGAGCTGGGCGGGCCGCCGACCGCCGGTATCGGCTGGGCCGGTGGCATCGAGCGGCTGATGATGCTGTGCAACGAGCCGCCGGCCGAGCCGCGTCCGGTCGTGATCGCACCGCTCGGCGCCGCCGCCGAGACCAAGGCTCTGGGCATCGCCCGCGCGCTACGCCGGCAGGGCATCACCGTCGAGCAGGACTATCGCGGCAACATGAAGCGGCGCCTGCAGCGGGCCAACAAGATCAATGCCCGCGCCGCGATCATCATCGGCGACGACGAGCTGGCCAAGGGCGTGGCGCAGCTAAAAGATTTCGACAGCGGCGATCAGCGCGAAGTGGCGCTGGACGCCCTCGCCGACGCATTGAAGGTCTGAACGCCGTGTCGCTTTTGCTCAAGCTCAACCAGATCGTCACCCGTCACGCCGAACTGCAGGCCTCTCTTTCCGCCGGCACGCTCGATTCGCAGAAGTTCGTTGCGGCATCGAAGGAATATGCCGACCTTGGCCCGCTCGTCGAGGCGGTGAACGAATGGCACAGGGCCGAGCAGGAGCTGAAGGACGCCGAGGCGATGGCGGCCGATCCCGACATGAAGGCGATCGCCGAGGAAGAGGCGTCGGCGCTGCGCAAGCGCCTGCCCGAGCTCGAGCGGACCGTGAAGCGCATGCTGCTGCCCAAGGATGCGGCCGACGAGAAGAACGCCATCCTGGAAATTCGTGCCGGCACCGGCGGCGACGAGGCCGCCTTGTTCGCGGCCGATCTCTTTCGCATGTACCAGCGTTATGCCGCCGATCATGGCTGGAAATTCGAGGTCATGGAGCTCTCCGACACCGGCATCGGCGGCTACAAGGAGGCGATCGCCACCGTGACCGGCCGCAATGTGTTTGCCCGCCTGAAGTTTGAATCCGGCGTGCATCGCGTGCAGCGTGTGCCGGCCACTGAAGGTTCGGGCCGCATCCATACGTCGGCGGCGACGGTCGCGGTGCTGCCGGAAGCCGAGGAATTCGACATCAAGATCGACGAAAAAGACCTCAGGATCGACGTTTTCCGCTCCTCCGGCCCGGGCGGACAATCGGTCAACACCACCGATTCGGCGGTGCGCATTACCCACATCCCCACCAATACGGTCGTCAGCCAGCAGGACGAGAAGAGCCAGCACAAGAACAAGGCCAAGGCGATGAAGATCCTGCGCGCCAGGCTCTACGACGCCGAGCGCCAGCGCCGCGACGATATCCGCTCGGCCGACCGCAAGGGCCAGGTCGGCAGCGGCGATCGCAGCGAGCGCATTCGCACCTACAATTTTCCCCAGAGCCGCGTCACCGATCACCGCATCAATCTCACGCTCTACAAGCTCGACGAAGTGCTCGAAGGCCGCGGACTGGACGAGCTGATCGACGCGCTGACGGCCGACGACGAGGCCAGTCGTCTGGCGGAGCTGGCGGCCTAGTTGGCGTCGGGGGCCGCGAGCTACGACGCGTTGCTCCGCGATGCCGCGGTCGCCCTGACGGCGGCCGGCATCGACAATACGCGCTTCGAGGCCCGCCTTCTGCTGGCGCATGCCGCCGGCGTGACGATCGAGTGGCTGGTCGCACATGGCGGCGAAGCTGCGCCGCTCGCCGTGGCCGAGGCCTTGCGAGAACTCACAGCCCGTCGCATCAGACGCGAACCGATGGCCTATGTCGTGGGCGAGCGCGAATTCTGGGGCCTGCCCTTCAAGGTGTCGCCCGCCGTTCTCGTGCCGCGGCCCGACAGCGAGACGCTGATCGAGGCGGCGCTGGCACTGATACCGGGTCGGGCTGAGCCATGGCGCATCCTTGACCTCGGCGTCGGGTCGGGCTGTCTGTTGCTCACCCTGCTGCGGGAATTCCCCAACGCCCGCGGCGTCGGTATGGACGCCTCGGCGGCCGCGCTGGCGGTGGCCGAAGCCAATGCGGAGGCCCTGGGCGTGGCGTCGCGGCTGCGGCTGGTCGAGGGGGATTGGCGGCAGCCGGGTTGGGTCGAGCGGCTGGCGGGACCGTTCGATCTGCTGGTTTCCAACCCGCCCTATGTCGAGACGGCGGCAATCGCCGGGCTGATGCCGGATGTCGCGCGGTTCGAGCCCCATCTCGCCCTCGACGGCGGCCCGGACGGGCTTGTGGCCTATCGTGCCATTTCCGGGGAGGCCGCCCGGCTGGTTGTTCCGGGGGGCCGGGTCCTGATCGAGGCGGGGGAAGGCCAAGCCGCTGAAATATCAGCACTTTTGTCGACGGAGGGGTTCGTGCCGGGGCGTCCCTGGAAGGATCTCGGCGGGATCGACCGCATTGTCCCGGCAACGCATTAAGGAGTTGGCAAGGGAGGAGAATAGGACTAGCTTGCGACTTGTCCCCTAGGGGGCTTAGCCCGCGCCGATCGGTGGCAACGGGCAAATATATCCCTCTTAAATTGAGCCGTGACGGCGCCCATGAAGGGCAGAGGGTCGCAACAACAACCCGTCCGGCGTGCAACTGGCCCAAGGTTAATGAGACCAAACAATCGTCAGCGATCGCGCGGCGGTCGCAATGGTGGCGGCGGCGGTGGTGGCGGAGGTGGCGGTGGCCACAACAACCACCACAAGCAGCAGCATCACAATCCCAATCGCGCGCCCAATCGAAACCAGATGTTCGACAGCAGCGGTCCCGATGTCCGGGTTCGCGGCAATGCTCATCAGGTATTCGACAAATATCAGGCTCTTGCCCGGGAGGCGGAGACTTCGGGGGATCGCATCCAGGCCGAGGCCTATTGGCAATACGCCGACCACTATTTCCGGATGATCCAGACCATGGGTGGTTTCGGTCAGCGCAATAACGTCGGTTATGGCGACGAAGAGGGTGGTCAGCAGAATCAGAATCCACAGCAGCCGGGACAACCCGGTGGGGGCCAACAGGCCGGCCCGCCGCCCAGCAACGCCAACGGCCATGCCCCCGGCGAGCGCATGGGCGGCCGGGGCGAGGATCTCAACGACGCCGAACCCGGCCTCGGTGGGGTTGCCTTCCTGCAAAACGGGCGCAGCGCCGCGTCGGAGGAAGATCCGGCTGCCGAAGACCAGCCCGAGGTTCCCGCTTTCACGCCTCCGGCCACCAACCGGCGCGGCTGATCGCCAATCCGAAGTAGAGTTCGAGAACACCCGAGGGCATCGCCCCTCGGGTGTTTTTCGTTGTTCCCGGATCGC
>Ga0194051_1002035_pt1 | contig 10134 bp, 7 predicted proteins | sample SepL2320m_MetaG_FD_161275 | JGI IMG/M metagenome (GOLD analysis project Ga0194051, IMG submission 161275) | Anoxic zone freshwater microbial communities from boreal shield lake in IISD Experimental Lakes Area, Ontario, Canada - Sep2016-L239-20m | ecosystem: Environmental > Aquatic > Freshwater >...
CCTCACAGCCACTGTTTCGGCTAAAGATACGCGCGCGCCAGCGATCTTGATCGCGTTCAGCACCAGCGTCATGACGCGTTGGTTCGTATCGGTCGGGGTGCTGGCCGGATTCGAGGTTCTTCGCAGCAAGAGGATGGACGCCCGCAGGGCATTGGATACTGAGCGGGAGTTGCTGGCAGGCCTGCAAAGTTATGCCGAGGCGATTGACGTTGAACAGCGTTCATTCATCCGAACAATCCTCGAGCCGCGCATCAACTCACTGCGCTTGGAGATTGATTCACTTCTCACGACAGGATCTGGCCGCCCCGAGTCATTCGCCCACGTACAGGCCATCGCCACTGAGGCATCACAAAAGGCCAGAACGCTGAGTCATGCAATCGCGTCAATGGACTGGGCACCAGCCGAACCGGTCACTCGTCAGTTAGATCCAAAACGACCGTCTGAGTGGGCAGCGGAATTCTTAGGATACCTTCCGCGCGTTATGCCGATCACGCTCTGGCTTGTCTTCGCTCAACTAACATTGGCGGCTACTGCTAACGACTTCTCCGCATTCGTCGCCCTGATGTTCTGCCAGACCGTCTTGATCACTGGGCTGCTCGCATTCGGGCACGTCGTCAAGCGGCTCATGGGTTCCGCACCATGGTCGTTACATCAAGCCATGACGCACGCGCTGTTTGCCATCGCATTGATCGCGACCTGGAAACTCAGTGCGACCATCGCTTCGATGTTCGACATCCCTAACCCAAACACTTTTCCGCTCACGTGGACATTGCGCATGGGCGGAGTTCTCATTGGCGCATCCCTCCTGTGCTTCATCATCATGATGAACAAGGAGGTCACCTCGGAGTTGACCGCACGTAAGGCGCACATTCGTGCGTTGAGGTTTGAAAGCGAACAACTCGTGATAGCGGCACGCGAACGTTACGCCGCGCTTTTACATGGCCCAATTCAAGGTCGCTTAGCGCTGGCATCCCTGTTGCTGACTGAGCTCGGAGCCGACAACACGTTGCCGGGCGCAACGCCACTTTCGCAAAAAGTTCGTTTAGCGCAGCTGCTCGACAGCGTTCACGACGAACTGACCTCGTCAACAAGCAACACCAACCCTGACCAGTCATTCGTTGATTTCCTAGACAAGACCCGCCAGCTTTGGTCCGGTCTGGTTGATCTCGACTGGTCCGTTACCGATGAAGCCCTCACGAGGATCTCGACGTATCCACGCGTAACGCGGAACCTGATTCAACTATGTGACGAGGCGATCAACAACGCCAAGAAGCATGGACGTGCGCGACGTATTCGCATTGTCATCGACTTCCCTGACGAATCCACGAATGTGGTCGTACGCATACTCAACGACGGAGTGTCGCCGGCGCCGACGCTCGGATCAGGGCTCGGAAACCACATGTACTCGTCGCTGACTCTGGACTGGTCGCTGCGATCCATCGACCCAGCCGACTCTGGCTTCACCACTGAGTTGACCCTGACCGTTATTGCCGATCTTCCCGCGAAGCAGACCGGTCTTTCGCGCCCCTCGACTCGAGCATCCCGCACATCCGCTGATCTCGTTTCAGCCGGAGCATAAAAGCAGCAGGTGGCTAACCCCGAATGATCCGGAGATTAGCCACCTGCTGTTCGCTCAATGGTGGGTCAGTTACGCAGCCGAGTTATCAGCTCAGCCCGGTGTACTTCGTCATACCGATGCCGTCGATCTTCACCGTCTTGCCGGAAGACGTAACGACGACCTTGACCTTGCCAGTCTTGAGTGCGGCGAAGACTGGCAGAGTGATTAACGTACGAGCACCTGCACCGGACTTCACCAAGGAGATCGAAGCAACCTTGGTGGTGCCGACGTAGACGGCGACCGAACCGCACGTTGGGCACTTCCATGCGACAAGACCCACCTGGCGGACGGAGACACTACCGGCCGTGGAAAGGGCGGCACCCTTCTTGGTAGCCGTCGAGGCTGTTGCACCGAGCCAACTAGCAGCCGTTGTACGCGTCCACTCTGAGGTCTTGCTGCGCGTGAAGCTGCGATCATCGAATGGCATGTTCGTGCAGCGACGTGCCGAGAACCCTGCGTTTCCGGCATTGTCATCAGCCGCTGCGACGAAGCAAACCCGGAATCCAAGGCCGGGAGCACATGCCGCCACCTTAGCCCCGAGGCAGTAATCCGCCGCCGTCGGAACATTGACTGTGGTGCGCCTCGCTGTGGTGTCGTCGATGTAGAGCTCTGACACCAGCGAACCAGAAACCGCTGAGCCGTAAGCATCGAGTACGCCGTAATGACCGGTGAGCCCAGATCCACCTGCGTCAGTTGCAGACCAACTCAGTGGGATCGCCTGCGAGATCGCGAATACCGATGTTGGGCCAGTCAGTGAGACAACGGGCGCAGTCGTGTCGTTGTATGTGAATGCCGCCATCCTTACGGTGGTTCCAACTCCATTTGTAACCGCAACGTTGACGGTTCCAGGTGCACGGACAGGAACGCTAGCAACGATCGTCGAGTCACTCGTGATGGAGAAGGCTGACGCAGTGCCGCCGAAGGTAACTGCCGTTGCGCGGGTGAAATTCGAACCGGTGATCGTCACCGTTCCGGTGTTTCCGATCGTCGACGCGGACGTACGACTGAGCGAGGTGATCACAGGCTTGTGATCGATCAAGAGCACCGCAGCATTAACCGCCGGAGTAGTACCGATGGCCGTGAAGGTACCGCCAACGAAAGCGTTACCGTCCGTGAGAACCTTCACGGTGTTAACACTCAACGTCACGTACTGAGTTGTTTCCGCAAAGCCTGTGCTCGAGAAACCAGGCAGGATCGCTCCGTCTGCCGACAGGTGCGCGACAGGTCCGGATGCAACACCATTCGCTTGGGTGAAATCTCCACCGGCGAGCAGAGTGCCATCTGTTTCTTCGGCGATAGAGTGAACCCACGAGTATGCGTTGAGTGGGTCGCTGAATCCAGCGCCGATAGCCGTGCTGAATGCGCTATCGAGTGAACCATCGCTGTTCAGTCGGGCCATCCCCTTACTAGGCACTGCGTCGACGGTGTCGAAGTACCCACCCACGACGATCTTGCCCGAACTCTGAACAGCGATCGAGTAAATCTCGGGAATCGACGTAGCGGCAAAGTCGCCGCCAGCAAAGGTGGTGTCAGGAGTTCCATTGCCGCTCACTCGGGCGATGGCCTCGGCAGGAACACCGTTGAGGTTCGCGAACCCGCCACCGGCAAGAAGGTTTCCATTGGCATCCTGTGCAAGGGCATCGACAGTTCCGTCAAAGCCCAGACCAAGGTGGCCGGTGAAGGCAGTGTCCGGAACACCATCGACCGTTACCCGTGCAAGGTGATTGCTGGGAGTTCCGTTGATGTCAGTGAACAGGCCACCCACGACGATCGCGCCATTCGACTGGACAGTGATCGCGCGCACAGAGCCGCCGTTGAAGCCAGTGCCGAGCGAGGAGATGAAGTTCGTGTCAACTGTGCCGTCCGCGTTCAAGCGAGCGAGGTGGTTGGCGAAATGGCCATCGACTTGGTAGAACAAGCCGCCGACGAGGATCTGACCGTTGGGCTGGACAACAATCGTTCTTACCGAACCGCCGCTGAAGCCTCTGTTCAGGTTACTGGTGAACGTGGTGTCTAGAGAGCCATCAGCATTGAGGCGGGCCAATTCACCACCCTGAATGGGCGTGTTCGGCAGAGATCCTGGGAAAAGGTCCACATCCAGTGGATAGGTGTAACCAGCAACGGTGTTGAAGAACCCACCGATGAGCACCTTGCCATCTGGCTGCGTGGCCGAGGTCAAGATGTCGTCTTGGGTACCAGCTATATCGCTGACCCCTCCGTAATTTGCTGCGTACGTAGTGTCGACGGCCCCATCGGCCGCGACAGACGCGCGAGCAGAAGTCGCGGTGACGACGACCGCTAGTGAGGCCAGTAGACCAACTGCTGATGCGGCGGCGAGCCCACGCATGGAGGACGGATATCGATTTCGGGGCATAGAAGAACCTTCCGGGGGTGGTTTAGTTGCTGTGCGATTACGCACCGCCCCTCAGCAAACCACTGCGGGGGAACCTCACAAGCCCATCACCTCGCAACTTGAGCCAATGGTGAAGGAGCGAAATCTCAACAGTAGCAATGAATTTCGTAACTGCCCTATCCCGGTGGTCAATTGCAGGTGAGTTACATCGCTAGGGACGATCCCTGAACTACGCGGCACTCAATGCGAAGCGACGGAGCACGTAGCCGCCACTCTCAACAGCAGCAAGATCGTCAAATCCGGAGTCAGCGAGTCGCGATCGCAACGTCACATCGCCGTCATCCATTGACGAGACACCGGCTACGTACAGCACTCCCCGGGGCCGGATGGCGCGACGTATGTTCGCTAGCAAATCTGAGGACTGCTCATCATCGAGCGAGTGGATGCTTTCACCAAGCAGCGCAACGTCGATGCTGTCGGCTTCGAAATCGAGGGCAGCGACATCACGATCCCGGAAGGTGACGCGATCCTGGACGCCGATCTGCGCAGCAAGCTCGCGAGCGTCGTCGAGATCTGCAGCCGAACCCACCACGATGCACGACGCGTCGGCGACATGGCGGATCAGGGCGAACCCGACCAGCCCGGAATCGCTGCCGATATCGGCCAGGGTTTGGCCCGGCGCGGGCATGACACCGAGAGCAGCAAAGTCTTCGGCAATCTGAGCCACCGAGTCAGACAGGTCAGAAGTAGACATTTCATCGTTATTCATAAGAAAAGGATATGTCATGATTTCGACAAATGCTTCAACGCGAGAATTCGGCGTAATCACCATCGCAGTATGGTTACCACGTCAGGACGACACGCAAGCTGTCAGCCATCCGACCTCAGCCAGCGAAGGACTTCCAATGAGCGCGTTCACCGATGCCGAACTCAAGTACCTAGCTAGCCAGCCGATCATGCGCTTTGCCTCGGCATCGCTCACTGGCAAGCCCGACGTCGTTCCGGTGGTGTTCTCCATCGACGGCGACGACATCGTCACTGGCGGCTTCGACATCACACACACCGTTCGCTACAAGAACATCCAGACCAATCCGCGGGCAACGGTCGTCGTCGACGATCTGGCATCGTTGGATCCATGGAGCCCGCGCGGCTTGAAGATCATGGGCACAGTTGTCGTGGAAGAGGCTGATGGTTCGCCGCGTTTCCGGATCACCCCCGAGGTCATCATCAGCTGGGCGATCAACGACACGACGCCAGGCATCCCGAAGATGGAACGCCGCGTCATCGGCTAGTTAGCCGCACTCAACTCGCACGGCACTATTCGTCGAACTTACGTAGGAGAACAGCATGAACCGCTTCATGGTCGTAGCAACATTCAAGCCAGGCACGGATCAGGACGCCGTCACCGCCATGGCACCGCAGGAGGGTGCTGCTGCAAAGGCTCTGGCTGACGAGGGCGTACTCAACAGCGTCCGCGTTTCGCTCGCCCGCGACAAGGTCTTCCTCGAAGTGAGCGCAGATGACGCGGACGGCGCAACTGCCGCGATCAATCGCCTACCTATGGTGATCTTCTGGGATCTCGAGGTCTACCAAGTCGCATCACCCGTTGGGTAGGCCGCGCGGCATGCAGGACCCGAAAGTAGGCGTTCGCTAGTACGCGCCGTCTTTACCAACGACAGCTCGGAACGTCTTCCACAGAATCATCAGATCGAGGGTTGGCGACCAATTCTCGACGTAGCGAAGATCAAGGCGCACAGACTCTTCCGGCGTGAGATTCGAACGACCACTTACCTGCCATAGGCCGGTCAGCCCAGGCTTAACCCGAAGTCGGTTGCGCGTCATATCGGCGTAAAGCGCGACTTCGGAGGGCAGCGGCGGCCTCGGTCCCACCAGCGACATGTTGCCGATCAAGACGTTGAACAACTGAGGTAATTCGTCGATCGAGTAGCGACGCATGAACTTGCCGCAACGTGTGATTCGTGGATCGTCTTTGACCTTGAACAATCGTGCGTCGTTATGCTCGTTGAGATGCGCGATGTCAGCGAGCCGAGCTTCAGCGTCCGGCACCATCGACCTGAATTTAAACATCGTGAATTCGTTACCGTCGAGCCCGATTCGCTTCTGGCGAAACAAGATCGGGCCCTTGGAATCCAGACGAATCGCCATCGCGGCCGCAAGCAGCAGTGGCGATAGCACTAGTACGAGGATGAGCGCACCGAGTCGATCGCCCAGGGCCTTCAGCGCACGACGAACACCGGTCAGTTGTGGTGCGTCTAGGTGCAGCAACGGGAGTCCTGCGGCAGGACGAACACTCAATCGCGGGCCGGCAATTTCAACAGCAGCCGGAGCCACCATCAAATCAACGTTGAGCGGCTCGAGTTGCCATACCAACGAACGAAGGGCCGAACCGTCGAACTCCGGACAGGACAGCACCGCGACGACGTCGACCGCCGCAGCCTCAGCGACTAACTGAATCTCACTGAATGAGCCAAGAATCAGCGATGCGTCGAGTACACCTCGGCCGGTCGAGTGCACGCCGGCTGGCACGCAGGCGCCGACTACCTCGAGTCCGTGATAGGGCTCACGACCCAGAGCGTCAGAAAGGGCGGCTACAGCCGACTCATGGCCAACGAGTAGAAGCCGATGCATATCCAACCCGCGACGCCTACGACGATGCATGATCTGGCGAAGGGAATAGCGCCAGATCAATGTGACCGCCGTGGCAATCATCAATGTGAGCAGAACACTTCTGGGAAAATCCACTTTGAATGTGACTGCACCAATGCAGATCCCCGACAGCAAACTCACTGCCGCCACGAGGACAAGTCGAAATTCCTGTGGCCCATCACCGAAGAAGCGCGCTTCGTAACCACGTGACGCCCAGATGGCCATTGGCCAAGCGAACAAACACATGAGTAGCGGGACAATACTCGCCTCGGTGCGATACTCGATAGCCACACTGGCTATAGCGCCGATCACCGCATCGCCGATGAAAGCGGCGCGCACAAATGCCCTCATGGCGCTGCGCGGGCGGTCGTACGAGTCACGCAGAGCCCGAAAGCGGATGGCTTCTAATCGGGCTCGTTGGCGTTCGGTGGCCTCCTCGGCACTGATGAGATGCATCTGTCGACGTTCACCAACGCGCCGATCCTCATCGAAGTCGATACCCGCCACGAGTTGCTGAATGCGGCGATCGCCCGCACGACGATCAGACCGACGACGATCAGTTGCCGGTCGTAGATCTGCGATCTTCGCCGAGGCAGTAGATATTCCGGGGGCGCTATTGAGCGATGACGTTGTTCGCTGCTGCGGCGGCGTCAGCGCTGTCGCGAGCTTAACCCGCGGGAGATCAACATGCTCATGAATGTCTGTCACATCGATCATCCCTTCTCGTTGCACGTGGAAACCTGCCGACGTCCTAAACCCAGCACCGACCGCGCGGACGCCGTGACGGAACTTCGTCAAGTCAGCGCGTCTAATTACGGTAGGGCGCTCGTTTCCATCCGCGGTCGAATTTGAGCACAACGAGAAGTTATTCACCCGAATAACCCATTACATGGACGTAATTGATCTTCATACCTCTTGATCATCTCGTTGTTACTTCATGTCATCGCGTGAACACAATTAATTCAATTTATCCTCAAGATAACTTTCGCAGCTTGCTCCTGAGCCGATCCGGCTTAATGTGCGCGTCAAGTCTCCATATCATCTGTGCCACATGGGCTTTAGAGAGTTGCTTGCGGGTGATAACCTGCCGGCTCCTGACCGTAGGTAGCCCATATCTGACCACGCGTTAGATGGCGGGCACGCAGAGTCATGCATTCACTCATTCGGTCTAGCGTGCATTTAGTTTAGAGGGGTTCTTTTGATCATGAACACCTTGGCCAATGCGGAAGAAATCGATAGACTATGGATATGGTCTCAACTAAAGCTCGTATTTCGGCCGCGCTCGCAACGGCCGCCCTGCTAGGCGGATCCGTCGCCTTCGTCCCGGCCGCCCAGGCGTACCCGCCCGGCACCGCTCTCACCATCGCAGGTTCGGCCGCATCTGCGAAGACCGGCACGTCGATCACCTTCACCGCTCGCGGCGCCAACGCAGCCAGCGGATCGTCAATCGCCCCAAGCACGTCGAACAAGTGCACGGTCACCTTCTCGGCCACTGGCCTTGGCAGCAAGAGTGTCACTGCCAGTTCCGGCACGGCCAGCACCACGTTCGCGTTCACGACGACCGGCATCAAGACCATCACGGCCTCGACCTCGTCGTCGCAGAGCTTCTCGGTGACGTCGAACGGTAAGACCACCGTCTACCGCTGCGGTAATGAGTCAGCCTCGACGAACGTCACGATCTACAACACCCCCGTTGCGCCAACAGTCACGTCGTACGCTGGTGGAGTTGGCCGCGCGAGCATCGCGTGGTCAGCGGAGACGCTGACCCAGTCCGGCGGATTCCCCGTCAGCTACTACACCGCAAGGCTGTACGGCCCCAGCTCATCAACCAAGGTGAAGTTCGCGCAGCAGACAACCTCCACCTCACAGACGTGGATAGGCTTGGCGAAGGGGACGTACTACGTGGCCGTCACTGCGACTACGGCGTACGGAACCTCACCATCGTCAACGAAGTACACCGTCGTCGTAACCTGATCGGCGATGGCGGTCACGCCATTGAACAAAAGCTAGAACGAGGTATTTAGCAGACCTAACGGCCGGCACATGGATCTCATGTGCCGGCCGTTGTTCTGTTAGGACGCTTATCAGCGGGATAGCGCGAAGGTAAATCCGCCGACGATTGCGTTTATCACGGCAGCGATCTTATGTGCCGCGACCTCATGGGTATCTGGGCCACGCACCACCGTGTGCGGATCACCAATATCGAGTTGAGCAATTGGCGCAGCACCGCGGCTGTCATTGAGCTCACGTACCCACCAGGCAAGTCGTTCATCAACCCCACCGCCATCCGCCGGTGAAGGCAGTGACACTCCAGCGGCCGATGCGTCGAGGTACCAGGTCGTCAAGGCGGCCGCTTCTGTCATCGTGAACACGCGCGAGCGAGCCTTCGGCTGCATCGTCACCACGGCGGCGCGATGGGCAGACTCCGCGGTCAAAATTAGGTTTGCATCATTGATCGAGGCTTCGTCTAACCGTGCCGAGCGATGCTCAGGAACTTCCAGCCCCACATGCCCAAATCCCAAGGGACAGGACGGATATCCATCTTCGGCCCGCACGCCGCGCGACGAGACCGCGAATGAATTGGCCAAGCCCGCATCGCCGAGCATCCGCTCAAGCTGAGCCGCAGCCATCGTCGAACGGCAGATATTCGCCGTGCACACCGTCAGGATATGGAACATACGACCACCCTATGCGTGAGCGGCGAAGCGAGGGCTACTGCCCGTCGCATGTGCCCGCGCCCAGGGTGACGGTGGGCGGAATTGGCATGGGCTGCATGACAAATGAGGGTGTCGGATTCTCAATCGCGGGCGTCACCGCTGGCTCGCTAAAGTGCAGGCTCAGATGTGCAGTGGCGCCCTGTGCAATATCGACGATGAACGTCCACACCGGATGGCCCCGCTCAGTGCCAACCCGCACACCTACTCCTTGCCCATCAACGTTGAAGTCGATCAGCTGCGCATCAGTGGGCCCATACACGTCCACGAGGGTTCGGCTACCGCCATGCGGGGCAAACGGATCGTCGGCTCGGAAAACGACGTACGGAGGCAGACCATCGGGTGCGCCATTGGTGAGAGCAACCGTCAGCTTCGAATCCTGCTGCAACCGGTTTGCGCAGTTTCCATACTCGTAGTTAGCCTTTGCAGTGAGGTAGGTATCGATCTTGCTTCCGCTGCCATTCACGAGTGCTACCAGAACATGCGGCCCGGGATCCTGCGGCAGCACCCCACCGAGATGGGTCTTACCCAGCCACGCCTCTTCGTCGGCCTTTGTGCTCCACGCCAGCAGGTGTCCGCCTTGCTCGGCATTCCAGATCGCTGAGAGTAGTGCCTTTTGATCGAGCTTCCCCGACGACGCAGCCTTGAACACCGCCCCGACGATCTCCATCAGAACGGCATCCTTCGTCGCCACATCGGGGTACTTGACGTAGACGTCTTTGGTGATGAAGTCGATCGCATTTGCAGCAGTGATCGTGTTGCCACGAACCGTTACCGGGCCT
>Ga0194051_1002040_pt1 | contig 10118 bp, 5 predicted proteins | sample SepL2320m_MetaG_FD_161275 | JGI IMG/M metagenome (GOLD analysis project Ga0194051, IMG submission 161275) | Anoxic zone freshwater microbial communities from boreal shield lake in IISD Experimental Lakes Area, Ontario, Canada - Sep2016-L239-20m | ecosystem: Environmental > Aquatic > Freshwater >...
GCCGACGTGAGCGACGTTGTTTACCGAGTCGAGATACGAACGCCCCTGATCGTCGTAAAGATACGAGCCGATGCCGCGGACGATGCGCAGTGGTTTGCGATACGAGATGCTCAAGTTTGGCCCGAGGAGGCGACGACGATCGTCCAGCGTCTCGGTGATCTCGCGGCGCTTTGCCGCCGTGAGATCACTTGAAAGGCCAAGCAGCAGAGCGGGATCCGGGGATAAGCCGAGCCAGAATGATCGCTCGGACGGCACTCCAACGCCTGGGTAATCGACGTCGAGATCGAACAGATCCATGATGAGTTGAAGGTGCACGTGTGGCGCCCAATCGCCGTTGCGTGGGGGCGTGCCCACCCAGCCGATGATGTCGCCGGCGGCGACCTCGTCACCTTCGTGGATCCGTTCTAGGGTACGCGTCGATAGATGGCCGTAGAGGCTGTAGAACGGCACACCTTCATCGGTCGTGTGTTCGACGATGACGACCGGGCCGTAATCCAAGTGGGCGGTGTTGTCGTTCACGCGGTGAATACGCCCCGCGATCGGGGAATGAAGAGGTACTTCGGCGTGCGTCCACACATCGACGGCGAGGTGCACAGTGCGACGTTCGTCTGCTGGATCGTCAGATGTCGCAAACTCCGGCGCGGTGTAGACGAGTCGCGATTCGCCGTAGCCGCCGACAGCGACGGTATTCATGTCGCCATTGACTTTGCGGCGGATACGCACGTCGAATGCGGCTGGTTTCATATCGACCTCGTTGGCCGCGAAAAGATCACTGCCGACAGACAGATCGAGATGGAAGAGTTTGTAATCGGCCCATGGCGAGCCGAGCATCGGCGCTGGCGTCTGTTGACGTAGGAACTCACGAATGTGCTCACCGCGCGGATGAGGATCAAGGCCGATCGCATCGCGAAGTCGATACATCGCACGTCGAGGATGAATCCCTGCAATGCGAGTGAGCGCAACCCACGACGATTCCTCATCGATTGTTAGATAGGGGTCACCTGGCCGTTGAGTACTTTGCACGGCTGCATTAACGGCACTCATGGAAAGCCGAATCGTGACTAAGTCCCAGAGCAGTTCGATCTCGGCTTCGTCGAGGGGGTACTCACTGTGAAAGCCGCGGGCGATATCTGCAACGACGCCAACGGGATCCGCGGCATCGTATACGTGATACGCGGCGGCAACAGCGACATCGTTCACCACTGCTGAGTAGACGATATCGCCGAAGTCAATGATGCCTGCGACGCGTACGTATCGGCCAGCCGGATCGTTCGCATGGCCTGGGTCTACGACAACGTTGTTGTCGTTGGCGTCGCCGTGAATAACAGCGTGACGCAGCGACTTCATGCGTGGCTCGATGTCGTCGTTCCACCGCGTGATGATCGAGTCTAGGAGTGCACGACGGATTGGATCGGTGACGTGCTCGCGGCCACCCGTCAACACCGGCCCAGCTTGCGCGACGTCCCAGTAAAACTCACGGTGTGCGGCGGGATGGTCGTAACCATTGAGCGCGCGCGACAACAGCCCGACGTTACGGCCAAGGTCTTCGCGAAGTGACGCTGACTTGGGCGTAACTTCACCGAGTAGCACGCCGGGGATAAAGTCGAGGAGCCGGACGAAGTGGCCGTCTACTGTCGGAATCTGTTCACCACTCAGGCTTTGGCGTACGGCCTGCACCGCTACACCGGCGGCGATCCCTAACTCGGCAGCCTGCGACTGAGCCTGTAGCAACTCGAGAGTGTCGAGAGAATTCGACACCTTCATAACGAACGCTGGGCCATCATGGGTGTCGAGCCGGAAGGTCTTATCTCGCTCGCTCGCCATCGCGTGCGCGGTAACCTCGAGCCCATAGACATCGCGTGCAATCCGCTCCGCATCTGGCGGAGTGGTCGACGGTGTGTGATCCAACAGCGACATGACTGAACCCTATGACCTAGCACGCTGGTTCATAGTGACAAGGGCTCGTATCGCAGCGTAGAGCGCTCACACCGTTTGGTGAGCGATCCGTCCGTCGACAACCGTGAGATGTACTGGCAGCTCGACAACATCCTCGGGAACGCAGTCGGCGGGATCGGCACCCCACGCCACGAAGTCAGCTCGACCGCCAACTTCAAGTGCTCCACTTTCGCCCGTTACGCGGGCGGCATTGACCGTGTAGCCAGCGAGGGTTTCGAGCCCTGTCAGGCCGCGGCTTTGGCCGAGTGAACGGTGGTCGTCGACGTCAGGTGCGTAACGACGCTGTGCGGCGAAAATGCCAAGGCGAGGGTCGTAAGGTGCGACGGGCCAGTCCGATCCAAGCACGACGTTCGCACCGGCTGCGTAGATGTCGCCTGAGGGCATCGTGTGATCGCAGCGATGAACACCAAGGCGCTCGCTCCAGGGATCGGTCATGTCGGCGTTTAGCCAGCGAAGGTGAATGGGCTGCATCGACGCCGACACCTTTTGACGCGCGAACCGTTGCACACTTGCAGGTGGCGCAGCCTCGACATGTTCGATGCGGTGGCGGCTTTCGCCGGGGAACGTCTCGTAGGCATCAAGTACCTCGCGCACGGAACGATCGCCGATTGCGTGAGTGGCAATGTAGAAACCGGCGTCGTGGAATTGACGAAGGGTTCGTCGGAAATGGTCCATGTCTGGCCACATTGGATCAGTGCCATTGCCATGTGTATCAGGCTCTTCCAGCCATGCCGTACCGGTGTCGATAACACCGTCGAGCATGAACTTCACTGAGTTGGCCGTCCACATTATTCCGGCTTCATCGCGGCGCGCAATCATTTCCAAGATGCCGGCCGGATCGGTTTTGGCATCAACCCACTGATGGAGACGAACGCGCAGAGTCAACTCGCCCGCGGCCTCGAGTGCGCGCAGTGCGTCGATCGTTTCCTGACCTCCATCCATCTGATGGATGCTGGTGATGCCAACGGCGTTTTGGGCTCGGATGGTTTCGGCATACCACCCAAGCTTTTCTTCATCGGTTGGAATCGGCGCATGGTCCGTCACCGCGTAGATGGCGCTTTGTTCACGCAGCTCGCCCGTGGGTGCGCCGTTGCTGGTGCACACGACGATAGATGCATCGGCAAAGCGACGGGCTCCCGTAACCCCAGCAATGCGAAGCGCTTCACCGTTCGCGAAGGCAGTGTGCATATCGAGAGCGTGAAAGAGCATCGGGCCGTCGCCGGCAGCTTCGTTGATGAGATCGTGGTGATATTCGAGCCCACCGAGAGCGGCATACTCGAAGGCGAAACCCTGCACCCATCCACCGGGTCCGACTCGTGTGCGCTCGGCGCGCAGCAGCGCACGAACATCGTCGAGGTTCGATACCCGATCAAAGTTGATTCCGCGGCCGACCTGGCTACCCATCAGCAGGTGCTGATGACCATCGTTCAACCCGGGAGTGATGTGCCAGTCAGCGCCCGACTGGATCACTGTGGACTCATCACACTCAGCGCGAACCTCGGCGGCCGAGCCAAGCGCGACGATACGTCCGCCCTTCACCGCTAGCGCTTCGACGAACGGCTGCGCCGGATTCATCGTGCGAATACGTGCGCCAAAGACGGCAAGGTCGGCAGCCATGGGGGACTCCTCGAGAAGGATCGTGTGAAGCGGGGCTCTACTGGTTGCGCCGGAGTAACGGCACAGGTAAGTAGCGAATCACATAGTGGCCCATTGCGTGGTGACTGCGCCGCTCAGGTTCATGAATCTGTTAGAAGATCTTGTAATCAAACAATTACGACCAGTGATTGTCGTAGTTCCGATGGGTATGTATCGGTCTAGAACGGCCACAAGTTTCGAGAATCAGTTACTTTTCGTAGGCTGCCGACTTACGCTAAGTGAGTGAATTTTCAAGCCACATCCCCGAGATCCGCGCTGATGCGCGTCTTCGGGGCGAGTGTGGCGGGGCTGCTGACGGTGTCGTTGGCGATGATGGGTCACGGTCAGATATCGGTGAACAGTCCTTCGTCAGGCGATGGCCGGGCGTACGCGACGCGAACCGCAGCGCCCGCGGCCAGGTCAGTCATCGCGGCCGCGGTTAAGCCCGCCTCCGCAACATCCAGACCCTTGATTGACCACAAGGGCAAGATCGTCACGAACTCCAAGACGTACGCGATCTATTGGGGCCCGCCTACGGATTTCCCGGCTGATCTACGGCCAGCAGTCAAGGCGCTTCTGTCGGGCCTCAATCGAAGCGCTTACCTCGCGACGATCGATCAGTACATGCGCGGTAAGACAGCATCGACGACATATGTCCGTTCGTTCTCAGACACAAGTCGTCCGCCGACAATCGATCCGACCCCGCCGGTGGTTTTGGCTGAAGTGCGCAAGGTTTTGCGCCGCGCCAAGGTTCGGCCAGATCCCAACGCGGTGTATCTCGTCTTTACGAGCAACTTGCCGGCAGTCGACTATTGCGCCTGGCATGCCTCGGGTGACGTCTCGGGCGTTACGACGCAGATCGCGCTGATTCCAAACACGACGGCTAGTACGGGTTGCTACGTCCCAAAGGATTTCGCGGGAGTCGCTGACTACAGCTTTGGCACTCGCTCGATGGCAGACAATGCCGCCCACGAATTACTCGAAGCGATGACGGACCCGGTGCCCGGAACCGCATGGGTGGACGCCAACTTTGAGGAGATTGGTGACAAGTGCGACTTCGTCTACACAGCCCCCGTTGCGTTAATCGGATCGCAGAATGTGTGGCAGTTGCAATCGCAGTGGAGTAACCAGGCCAGCTCTTGTGTCCAAGCAGGAGTTGTCCGTCAGGTGCCTTCGTCATCGCGACCTCATCGACCGTCGCATTCGAAACACGCGTCATCGAAATAGATAGATGGTTGACGACGGGTAGGGCATCGACATAGCGTCGCGCTTCTATCCATCGGAGGAAACCGTGACTGATCTTCATTACCTGAGTGCGACTGAAGTATTGCGGGCATTCAACGCCAAAGAGCTGTCACCTGTTGAGGTTTTCGATGCTGTGGCTGCTCGTGCGGATGCCGTCGAGCCGTCCCTGAATTCGTTGATAGAACGTGACGTCGATGCTTCGCGCGCACAAGCGGTGGCGGCCGAAGAACGCTATGCCGCCGGTGCGCCGGTTGGTGTGCTCGACGGTCTACCCGTCGTCATGAAGGAAGAGCAGCCGATCGTTGGCCGTCCGATGAGTCTTGGCACGATGTTCAGTGACGGCTGGGTGTGCGAAGAGACGCACCCGCTTGTGCAGCGAACGATGGACGCCGGTGCCATCGTGCACGCTCGTTCAACGACGCCGGAGTTTTGCTGTGCAGGTTTCACCCACAGCAAGCTGTGGGGCATCACCCGCAATCCGTGGAACCTTGACTACAGCCCGGGCGGTTCTTCGGGAGGATCGGGTGCGGCACTGGCTGCGGGTACTGGCTACCTCGCGAGCGGCTCGGATATCGGTGGCTCGATTCGCATCCCAGCGTCCTTCTGCGGCGTCGTTGGCTACAAAGCGCCTTACGGCCGCGTGCCCGCGATGTCGCCGTGGAATCTGGATTCCTACGCCGTGGATGGCGCGATGGCGCGCACAGTTGCAGACTGCGCACTCTTCCAGAACGTCATCGCTGGACAGCACCCGAGTGATCACGTGTCTATGCCGAAGGTGACGATCCCTGATGACCTTGGTGACGTGAAGGGTTTGCGCGTTGCATTGGCGGTAACGCTCGGGGACTTCCCCATCGAGCCTGAGATTGAAGCAAATACGCGTGCCTTCGCTGACGCATTGCGGGCAGCTGGCGCAATCGTCGACGAGATTGAAATTCCGATCCTTCTGGCTGAGGCGCAATCAGCAGCGCTCGCACATTGGGGTTCAATGATGGGTCCGTCGATGGCTGAGATTGGGCCACTCGACGATGAGCGGTTTACTGATTACGCCCGCATGTTCATTGAGTTGAGTAACGCCGAGTACACACGCATCGGTGTTTATGGGGCTGCGCAGTTAGAGGGAAAGATCCAAATGACGATCGGTGCGGCCTTCGATAATCACGACGCACTTATCTGCCCGACGATCGGTACGACCGGATTCATCGCAGGTGAGCCATACACCGAGAACCGATTGACCGTGGCCGGCCGGGAAATCGAGCTGTATATCCTCGCGTGCCAAACGGTGCCGTTCAACATTGCCAGCCGCCATCCGGTGCTGAGTGTGCCAAGCGGTCGTGCGGCTAACGGGGTGCCCACGGGTGTCCAGGTGGTGGCTCGTCCCTATGACGATGTCACCGCATTCCACGTCGGTGCGGCGGCTGAGCGGGAACTTGCATTAACGACGTCACCATCGTGGCGTCCGGCGCTCTAGTGACCGACCTTCACTATGTAAGTGCGACCGAGATCGTGCAGGCCTTTAACGCACGAGAGCTCTCGCCGGTTGAGGTGTTCGACGCGGTAGCCGCTCGTGCTGACGATGTTGAGCCACGCATCAGCGCGCTCCTCGAACGGGACGTAGAGGCGTCACGCGCCGAAGCCGTCGCGGCGCAGGAACGGTATGCGAACGGCTCGCCTCGTGGGGTTCTCGACGGGCTGCCTATCGTCGCCAAGGAAGCCCATCCGATAGCTGGCCGTCCAATGCGGCTTGGGTCGGTTCTCACTGAGGGTTTCGTCGGCCCGGCGACCCATCCGGTGATCGAACGTGCGCTCGATGCTGGCGCGATCTTGCACGCGCGCACGACTACTCCGGAATTCAGCTGCTCCGGCTTTACGCATTCGGCACTGTGGGGTGAAACGCGTAATCCGTGGAATCTTGAATACAGCCCGGGCGGTTCGTCGGGTGGTTCAGCGGCGGCGCTCGCGTCAGGTACTGCGTACCTGGCCACTGGCTCAGATATCGGCGGCTCCATCCGCATTCCGGCGTCGTTCTGCGGTGTGGTGGGTTTCAAGGCGCCGTATGGCCGAGTTCCGACCTTGCCGCCTCGCAATCTCGATACGTATGTCGTTCATGGGGCGCTGGCGCGGACCGTTGAAGACACGGCCCTGTTCCACAATGTGATTTCGGGCCAACACCGTATTGATCATGTGTCGCTTCCCAAAGTGGAGATCCCATCCGAACTTGGAGATGTTCGCGGGCTCAAGATTGCGCTGGCACCAAGCCTCGGCGACTTCCCCGTTGAGGACGAGGTCGTCGCTAACACGCGCGATTTCGCCGAGGCTTTACGCGCGGCTGGAGCGATCGTCGAGGAAGTGGATATCCCGATTCGGCTCGCGGACGTGCAGTCTGCGTCGCTTGCTCATTTCGGTGGGCAGATGGCGCCAACACTCACATCAGTCGTGAGCAAAGACGATGAGCGGCTCACTGCGTACACGCGGATGTTCCTTGATTGGTCGATCGCAGAGTTCGAACGGGTTGGTGATTATGGGGGAGCCCAGCTCGAGGGCCAGATCCACCAGACGATCGCTGCCGGTTTCGCAGAGTACGACGCACTGATCTGCCCGACGATCGGGGCGCTCGGATTCCTCAGCGGCGAGGATTACGTCGACACCCGGCTCACCGTGGCCGGACGCGAGCTGGAGTGGTACGTCATGGGCTGCCTGACGTTGCCGTTCAACATCGCGAGCCGCTACCCGGTGCTGAGTGTGCCGAGCGGTCGTGCGGCCAACGGGCTGCCCACGGGCGTTCAGGTGGTGGCTCGGCCCTATGACGATGTCACGGCATTCCATGTGGGTGCGGCGGCTGAGCGAGAACTGGGGCTGACAGTGGCAGCGGATTGGCGTCCGAATCTCTAGTGCTGCCGTTCGTCGGAAGGTTGCATTTCAGTAGATGCAGGTAACAGTGAGGTAAACAGCAGTGATGTAGGGTGCCAGATCTGGCAGTGTGTGATCACTCATGTTCTGGTCGTCCCCTGAATCGTTCCTTGGAAGGATCGCTCGATGGTTAATCCTCAAACTCGACGTCGACTTCTCGGCGTCATCGCGCTTGGCGCGACGGTGGCTCTTACCGCAGCCTGTGGCGGCGCCGCGGCTCCGAGCCCTAGCGGTGCTAGCTCGGCTCCGACTTCAGATTTCGTGGTCGACACTCCCGTGCCAACGGCTGACGCCGGTGACATCGTGTGGGCCACCTACCGCGAGACGCAGACCCTCGACCCGATTCAGGGCTTTGACTACCCAGAGCAGACAGCAGATTCGATGCTGTGTGAGTCGGTGCTCCGTCAGAAGAACGACATGACGTATGGCCCGGGCCTGGCGTCGTACACCAACCCATCGCCGACGGAGTTCGACTTTACGCTGAACGAGGCAACCTTCTGGGACGGTACTCCCGTCACGGCTGAGGACGCAGTGTTCTCTCTCAAGCGTGCGGCAGATCCCAACGGTGGCGGCTTCTACTCAACGGTCTTCAGCCGTGTGAAGAGCATTGACGTCACCGGCGACAAGACCTTCAAGATGACGCTGAGCCAGCCCGACTACTGGCTGCTTGGCGAGCTCTCGTCAACGCCCGGCGAAATTGTGCAGAAGAAGTACGCCGAAGCCAAGGGCAAGGACTTTGGAACCGTCTCCGGCGGCGTGATGTGTTCCGGACCGTACAAGCTCGATAAGTGGGAGACGGGCAAGGGCGTCAAGATGGTGCCAAACCCGACGTACTGGGATGCCACACTTCCGAAGCCGAAGCTCACGAGCTTGACACTTATCGGTGTACCAGATGACGCAACGTTTACCGCTGGTCTTAAGACCGGTGCGATCGATGGCGGCTACGCGATCGCGCTTTCGACTCTCGGTCAGTTGAGTGCGGATCCGAACGTCAAGGTTTACCAGGGTGCGCCGTTCTTGACCGCGGCCATGGTGATCAGCGCGACGAAGGGCCCGTTGGCCGACGCTCGCGTTCGTCAGGCAGTGTCGTATGCACTCGACCGCAAGGGCCTGATCAATACAGTGTTCAAGGGTGCTGGTCGCGTTCCTCACGCACTTGAGGCCAGCGGTACCTGGGGTACTGCAACGGATGTCTTCTCCGCTGCCTACGACGCACTACCCGAGATGAATCAGGATCTGACCAAGGCCAAGGACCTCATTGCTCAGGCAGGTGTCGCTGGTCAGAACATCACGATCGGTGCTTCGTCAGGTATCACGTCGCTTTACACCGAGGCTCTTGCATTCAAGTCGGCTGCAGAGCTAATCGGCCTGAAGGTGACGATTCAGAACGTTAGTCCGTCGAACTACATCAACTACTTCATTGATCCGAAGGCATGGGGATCAGTTGATGCGTTCGCAACGTCTAACTACGGTGATTACGCCGATCCGTCGAGCCTCTACAAGACGCTCGCCATGGAGGGTGGTTCGCAGAACTTCAGCGGTTGGACCAACCCCGAGGTGACGGCAGCATTCGAGGCCGCACGTGGTGAAGCTGACGATGCAAAGCGTGCCGCGTATGTGATTGCCGCACAGAAGATCATCACGGACCAGATGGTCTGGGTGCCGCTGGTTGCCCCGAACAACGTCGTCATCATGAACAAGTCCGTCACCGGTGCGCCGGCGACGTTCGTGTACATGTTCGGCCCGTGGGCTGCCTACCTAGGTGGCACTGGCGCGTAGTTTCTAACTCATCACTCGGGAGGTAGGGCCTACGTGCTCCAGTTCATAGCCAAGCGGTTGGCGATGCTCGTCGCCACACTGCTGGTGGCAAGTTTCGCGATCTACGGTGCGTTGTATTTAGCACCTGGTAGTCCGATCGCGGCACTAACTGGTGGACGTACCCTGCCTCCTGAGGTGATGGCACAGATCGAAGCTCGCTATCACCTGAACGAACCGTTCTTGACTCGCTACTGGTTGTGGCTCACTGCCGCTGTTCACGGTGATCTTGGTGAGTCGATTCCCTTGCACGAGAGCGTTAATACGTTGATCGCTCAGCGGATCGGAACGACCCTTCAGTTGGTGTTCTTCACTGCGATTTTGATCATCATCTTTGGCGTCGGTTTAGGGATCCTGGGTGCTCTTGGTCGTGGATCAGTCGACACGGGTGTCCTGTTCGCATCCACTGTGTCAGCGGCCCTTCCGGCCTTTGCCGCAGCTGTCATCTTGCAGTTCATCTTCGGAGTAACCCTCGGCTGGTTCCCAGTGATCGGAACGGGTGAGGGATTCGTCGACACTGTTAAACACTTAACTCTGCCGGCTATCGCGCTGGCTGCGAC
>Ga0194051_1002043_pt1 | contig 10104 bp, 8 predicted proteins | sample SepL2320m_MetaG_FD_161275 | JGI IMG/M metagenome (GOLD analysis project Ga0194051, IMG submission 161275) | Anoxic zone freshwater microbial communities from boreal shield lake in IISD Experimental Lakes Area, Ontario, Canada - Sep2016-L239-20m | ecosystem: Environmental > Aquatic > Freshwater >...
GTGGTCCGCCGGCAGCTCGACCCGGTCACCGATCATCTCGAACTGGTCGCGGCGCTCGCCGCCTCGGGACGCATCGACATCGAATCGTCGGTGGGCGTGCGTGAGGCTCTGGCCGTGATGATGACCCGCGTGCCGGCGGTTTCCTCGGCGGGCTTTGCTACGCTCGACCTCAAGCTGCACCGGGCCGTCCGCCATCCCGATGGATTGGTCACGCGCGACACGGTTTCCCTCGTCGACCTGCCCCAGGGCATGGCGCGGTTTCGCCAGTTGCAGACGGCGCAGAGGACCTTCTGGGGGGCCCTGTTCTGGAGCGAGGGGCTGAAGCAGCCAGTGCTCAACGTGCGGACCCCGGTGCGCCGCATCGACGACGCCTTCATCGGCGGACTGTTCGCCACCGTCGCCGTCGGCGATCTCTCCTATCTGATCGGCGAGGCCACGCGCGCGAACGAGGGGCGCTATTTCATCCTGGTTGGACACGACAAGGTCCTCGCCCATCGCCGGCTGGTCGATCCGCGCGGGCTTGGCCTGTCGGAAGACAGGTCACTGCCCACCATCGCCGAAGTCGGCGATCCCGTGCTCGCCAAGTTCTGGAGCCAGGGTGCGAAGCGGACGGTGCTCAACCCGCTGATAGACCGCGCGCTCGGCGACCTCGGCCACGTTGTCGAGGTCGAGGGCAGGCGTTGGGTCTTCGTCTATCGCGAGCTGCGTCTCTACGGCCCTGAGCCCTGGCTGGTCGGGCAGTACTCCCCGATAGAGGAGGCGACCGGCGATCTCGACCGTCTGACCAACGGTGCACTCGTCGGCGCCGCCACGCTTGCCGTTGCGCTGCTCGTTGCGCTGGCGATGGGACTCAGTATGGCGCGCTCGATCCGCACCATCACCTCGGCCGCCGAGTCGATCGAGCGGCTGGAGTTCGAGCATCCGCTGCACAAGCGCTCGCATCTGCGCGAGATCGACGATGCCGGCCAGAGCCTCGACAAGGCCCGCGGGGCGCTGAAATGGTTTGGCGCCTACGTGCCGCACCGCCTCGTCTTCCGGCTGATGGAACTCGGCGAGGATGCGGTCGCGTCGCGCCGCCGTAATGTGACGGTGATGTTCACCGATATCGTCGGCTTCACGCCGCAGGCCGAGGACCTGCGGGAGCAGGAGACGGCCGACATGCTCAACCATCACTTCGCGTTGCTCGGTGCCTGCATCGACCAGGACCAGGGCGTGATCGACAAGTATATCGGCGACTGCGTGATGGCGGTGTGGGGCGGCCTGTCCAAGATGGAAGACCACGCCGACCATGCGATCCATGCCGCGCTGGAGATGGCGCGCGTGATCCGCGAGGACAACCAGTTGCGCGCCGCCGACGGAAAGACGCCGGTTCGCCTGCGCGTGGGCCTGCATTCAGGTCCGGTCGTGGTCGGCAACATCGGCGCGCCGGGCCGCGTCAACTACACCGTGGTGGGTGATACGGTGAACGTGGCACAGCGCCTGGAGCAGCTCGGCAAGGACTTCATGCGCGCGGAAGAGGAAGTGATCGTGCTGGTCAGCGGCGACACCATTGCTGCCATGAAGCACCCGGAAGCGCTGGGGGAATTGCCCACGCCCGAGTTGCGCCACTTCAAGGGCCGCGAGGAACCGGAACAGGTTTATCGCCTCGTATGATGCGCCGCGCGCTGGCGTTGAGTACCTTTCACCGGTAGTCTGCCGCCACGTCCCGGCGTGACTTCGAGAGGCAAAAACAGCACATGGAACGGCGCAAACTCCTTGCATTGTCGACGGCCATGCTGGCCCTTGTTCCTTTCCGCGCGCTGCACGCCCAGAGCGCCGCCAAGCCCTACACTCCCGAGCAACTCGACCAGATGCTGGCGCCGATCGCGCTCTATCCCGACGCGCTGCTGGCACAGACCCTGATGGCCGCGGGCTATCCGCTGGAAGTGGTCGAGGCGGCACGCTGGTCGGCCGCCAACCCGACGCTCAAGGGCGATGCTGCGGTGGCCGCGGTCAAGGGCAAGGACTGGGATGTCAGCGTCAAGTCGCTGACGGCCTTCCCGCAGGTTCTCAAGATGATGAACGACCAGCTCGACTGGACCCAGAAGATCGGCGACGCGATGATCGCCCAGCAGAAGGACGTGGCCGATTCGGTCCAGCGCCTGCGCGCCAAGGCGGCGGCGGCCGGCAACCTCAAGACCGCGCCGCAGCAGAAGGTGACGACGCAGCCGGCCGCGACCGGTGGCGCCAGCACGATCGTGATCGAGCCGGCCAATCCGGAGACGATCTACGTTCCCTACTACAATCCGGCCTGGGCCTACGGGCCGTGGCCTTATCCGGCCTATCCGCCACCGTATTACCCGCCGCCGCCCAACTACGGCGCAGCGCTGATGACCGGCATGATGTTCGGCCTCGGCGTCGCGGCCGGTGCCGCCATGTTCGGCGGCTGGAACTGGAACCACGGCAACACTTACGTGAACGTCAATCGCGCCACCAGCATCAGCGCCAACAACTTCAACGCCAACCACTACGCCAACGGCAACTGGGCGCACGACCCGGCGCATCGTGACGGCGTGCCCTATCGCGACCCGGCGCTGCAGCAGAAGTACGGCCAGAACCGGCCGGGCACAGCAGAGCGCGACCAGTACCGTGGCCAGCAGTTCCAGAACCAGCTGCGCGACGGCCAGGCCGGCCAGCGTGACGGTGCTGCCCGCACCAATGCCGAGCAGCGTGCCGGCAGCGGCGAACGGGCCGGTGCCGGAACGGCTGAGCGGGCGAATGCCGGGGCTCGACCGGCCTCGGAGAGCCGCGGCGGCGGTGCCTTCAATGGCGTCGACCGCGGCCAGTCGGTCAATCGCGAAGCCGATCGCGGCCGTTCGTACGGCGGCGGCGAGCGCGGCGGTGGTGGCGGGCGCAGTTTCGGTGGAGGTCGGCGATGAGCGGTTCACTTCTTCGCCGCGGTCTGCTGGCGCTTGTCGTGGTCGCCGGCTTCGCCGCCGGTGCGGTTGCGCAACAAGCCACGAAGCTACAAAGCTTTCCGACTGCCGAAGCGGCGGCGGATGCGCTGACCGATGCGGTGCGCAACAAGAACGTGAAGGCGATCGCGGCGATGTTCGGCGACGGCTGGCGCGATGTCGTGCCGGCCGAGGCCGATGAGCGGGATCGCCGGCGCACCAACTACCTGGCCGCCTGGGACGAGAGCCACAAGGTCACGATCACGGACGGCACCAAGGCCATCGTCGCGGTCGGCAAGACCGGCTGGACGCTGCCCATCCCGATCGTGAAGGACGGCGCGGAATGGCGCTTCGACCTCGCGGCCGGCCGCCAGGAGATGCGCGCCCGCCTGATCGGCCGCGACGAGCTTGCCGTCATCCAGACCATGCTGGCGATCGTCGACGCCCAGCGCGACTACGCCGCGCTCGATCCGATGAACACCGGCGCGCCGGCCTACGCCCGCCGCCTGCTGAGTTCGCCCGGCAAGAAGGACGGTCTCTACTGGGAAGCGCCGGCCGGCCAGCCGCAGAGCCCGCTCGGACCGGCGGTGGCCAAGGCCCAGGCCGGCTCGAGCACGTCCGACGGCCACTACGGCTACAACTACCGCCTGCTCTACACCCAGGGACCGGCGGCGCCGGGCGGTGCCCGCGACTACATCGTGAATGGCCGCATGATCGGCGGCTTCGCGGCCATCGCCTGGCCGGTGCGCTACGGCGAGACCGGGGTGATGACTTTCATCGTCAGCCAGAGCGGCGACGTCTATCAACGGGACCTCGGGCCCGAGACGGCGCAGCGCGCGGCGGCTATCGTCACGTTCAATCCGGACAAGGACTGGACCAAGGCGGATATGACGCCTCCATGAGGGGGCTCTTTGGGGAGAGTGCAATGTTGAAGACCAAGGTCCTTGTGATGCTCGCTGCGGCGGGCATGCTCGGCGGCTGCAACGAAAGCCTGTCGGATGGCCAGAAGGGCGCGCTGGTTGGCGCCGCGGCCGGCACCGGCATCGGCCTGTTGGCGGGCGGCAGCTTCGGCGCCGTGGTCGGCGCCGGCCTGGTCGGCGGCGCCGTCGGCTATCTCGGCGGCACCGCCATCGGCAACAGCAAGTGAGCGGGAGAGCCATCATGACCTCGAGGCTCCTCCTCGCCGCCGGCGCGCTGCTGCTCGCGTCCACGGCCGCCCAGGCCCAGATCGCCCCCACGAACTTCGACCAGGCGGCCTACATTACCTGCAAGGAAGCGCACGCCATGCAGCCCGAGCCGCGCAAGATGCTGGCGACCTACCTCGCCAACCATGCCGCGGCCTATCGCGGCGTGGTGATCCCCGACGGCGAGCAGGGCGCGCAGCTTGCGCATCTGGTGCGCGGCGGCTGCACCCTGTCGCCCGACGCCTACCTGTTCACGGTGATCGATCGCGCCATCCTGGCTGAGCTGCCGAAGCTGCCCAAGCGCAAGTAGCGCGCGGGCAGCTTCGGCTCGCTCAGGTCATCTTGATCATGACGTGCCTGGCATAGGCCGGGCGCGTCGCCAGGCGCTCGTGCCAGGCCTTCAAGTTCTTGAACTCGGGGCGCTCGATATCGAGCGCGAACCAGCGATAGACGAAGCAGCCGACCGGGATGTCGCCCATGGTGAAGTGCGAACCGGCGACATAGGGGCGCTCGGCAAGGTGCGCGTCGAGCCTGGCCCACAGCTTGCCGGTGTCGACGACGGCCTCGTTGATCGCGGCCATGTCGCGCTTCTCCGGCGGCGTCCTGATCAGGCCCCAGAAGATCGTGGTCATGCCGCGGGAGATGGTGCTGAGCTGCCAGTCCATCCAGCGGTCGGCCTCGCTGCGCGCGCCGGGATCGTTGGTCCATAGCGAGCCCGCGGCATACCTGGCGGCGAGATAGCGCACCGCTGAATTGCTCTCCCAGACGATGCGTCCGCCGTCGTCGATGGTCGGCACGATGCCGTTGGGGTTCATCTTCAGGTACCACGGCTGGTCGTTGCCGCCGAACGCGCCACCCACATCCTCGCGCTCGTACTTCACGCCGCATTCGTCGGCAGCCCACAGCACCTTCTGCACGTTGATTGAATTGGCACGGCCCCAGATCTTCATATCTTTCGCTCCTAAATGCTCGTCGTCCCGAGCGTAGCCGAGGGACCTTGTCTTCCCGATTTGATGTCTCCGGTGGAGAGAAGGTCCCTCGGCTACGCTCGGGATGACGGGGCTAAACTAATGCGCCGCGGCCCAGTTGTCGCCGACGCCGGTGTCGACGACCAGCGGGACCGAGAGCTTGGCGGCACCCTCCATCACGGCGCGCGCCACGTCCCTGGTCTTGTCGAGTTCCTTCTCGGGCACCTCGAACAGCAGTTCATCGTGCACCTGCAGCAGCATCTTTGCCTTGAGCTTGGCCCCGGCCAGTGCGGCCGGCACGCGGATCATCGCCTTCTTGATGATGTCGGCAGCCCCTCCCTGGAGGGGAGCATTGATCGCCGCGCGCTCGGCGAAGGCGCGCATGCCCTGGGCCTTCTCGTTGATGTACTTGAGATGGATCTTGCGGCCGAACGGCGTCAGCACATAGCCGTGCTTGCGCGCATACTCCTTGGTCCGCTCCATGTAGTCGCGGATGCCGGGATAACGCTGGAAGTACTTGGCGATGTACTCCTTGGCCTCCTGCTGGCCGATGCCGAGCTGGTTGGCGAGGCCGAAGGCCGAGATGCCGTAGATGATGCCGAAATTGATCGCCTTGGCGCGCCGCCGCACCAGCGGGTCCATGCCCTTGACCGGCACGCCGAACATGTCCGATGCGGTGATGGCATGGATATCGTCGCCGCGTGCAAAGGCTTCCTTGAGCGAGGCGATGTCGGCCACATGCGCCAGCAACCTCAACTCGATTTGGGAATAGTCGGCGCTGAGCAACTTGTGGCCCTTCTCGGCGATGAAGGCCTGGCGGATCTTGCGGCCCTCCTCGGAGCGCACCGGGATGTTCTGCAGGTTGGGATCGGTCGAGGCGAGCCGGCCGGTGGCGGCGCCGGTCATGTGATACGAGGTGTGCACGCGGCCGGTCTTGGCGTCGACCTGGCGCACTAGCGCGTCGGTGTAGGTGCCCTTCAGCTTGGCGAGCTGGCGGTGTTCCAGGATTTTTACCGGCAGCGGATGGCCTTGCGTGGCGAGATCGTCGAGCACCGAAGCATCGGTCGCCCACGATCCGTTCTTGTTGCGCTTGCCGCCCGGCAGCTTCTGCTCGTCGAACAGGATCTCGCCCAGCTGCTTGGGGGAGCCGACATTGAACTCGCGGCCGGCGATCTTGTGGATCTCGATCTCGAGTTCGCCCAGGCGCTTCTCGAAATCGTTGCTGAGGTTTTTCAGCTTCAGCGCATCGACTTTTATGCCGGCTGACTCCATGCCCAGCAGCACCGGGATCAGCGGCCGCTCGATGGTCTCGTACATCGTGGTCATATGCTCGGGCACCAGCCGCGGCTTCAGGTGCGCCCACAGCTGCATGGTGACATCGGCATCCTCGGCCGCGTAATCGCGCGCCTTGTCGAGCGGCACCTGGTCGAAGCTCACCTGCTTGGCGCCGCTGCCCGCCACGTCCGAGAACTTGATGGTCTTCTGCCCCAGGTGCAGCTCGGCCAGCTCGTCCATGCCGTGGTTGTTCTTGCCGGCGTCGAGCACGAAGGAAATCAGCATCGTGTCGTCGACCGGGGCGATCTCGACGCCATAGCGCTGGAACACGGCCATGTCGTACTTGATGTTCTGGCCAACTTTTAGCACCGCGGGATCTTCCAGCAGCGGCTTGAGGGCCGCGACCGCCTTCTTGAGTGCGATCTGGCCTTCAAGAAGTTTGCCGCCGTCCTTGTCGCCACCGTCGCCGGCGAGATCGAGCGCGCCTTGCGCCGCGCCGCCGGGAGTCCGATGCGCAAGCGGCAGGTAGGCGGCGCGCCGCTTCGTCGAGTTGACGTCGCCCCACGGCCCTTCGAGCAGCGCCAGCGAGACGCCAACGAGCCCCGCATTGTTGGCGTCAAGCGCGTCGGTCTCGCAGTCGAAGGCCACGGTGCCGGCCTTGGTGGCCTCCGCGATCCATTCGGCGAGCTGTGCCTCGCCCTGGATCAGCTCGTAGTCGGCGGCGGTGAAGGGCTGGTTCGATTTGGCGCGCGCCGCCGGTGCGGGCTTCGGGACGGCGGGTTCGTCCTTCTTCACGGGCGGCGCGCTCGCGGACGGAGCCACCGGCGCCGTCGCCTCGCCCAGTTCGCTCGTGAAGCGCTGCAGCAGAGTCCTGAAGCCCTGTTGCTCCAGCCAGGGCAGCAGCACGTTGGGATCGGGCTTCCGCTTGTCGAAGGCTTCGGGCTCGGCGGGTGTCGGCACATCGTCCCGCAGCGTCACCAATTGCTTGGAGATACGGATCAAGTCGGCATTGTTCTCCAGCGATTCGCGCCGCTTGGGCTGCTTGATCTCGCTCGTGCGCTTGAGCAACGTCTCGAGGTCGCCGTACTCGTTGATGAGCTGGGCTGCGGTCTTCACGCCGATGCCGGGCGCGCCCGGCACGTTGTCGGTCGAGTCGCCCGCCAGCGCCTGCACGTCGACGACCTTGTCGGGCGTCACGCCAAATTTCTCGAACACCGCCTCGGGTCCGAGCTTGATCTTCTTGATCGGGTCCATCAGCTCGACGCCGGGCCGGACGAGCTGCATCAGGTCCTTGTCCGACGACACGATGGTGCAGGTGCCTCCGGCCTCGACGGCCATGCGGGCGTAGGTCGCGATCAGGTCGTCGGCCTCATAGCCGTCGAGCTCGCACACCGTGACGTTGAACGCCCGGGCGGCCTCGCGGATCAGCGGGAATTGCGGGATCAGGTCTTCCGGCGGATCGGGCCGGTTGGCCTTGTACTTGTCGTAGATCTTGTTGCGGAAGGTGACGCTGCCGGCATCGAGGATCATGGCGATGTGGTCGATCTCCGGATTATCGAGAAGATCGGCCACCAGCATGCGGCAGAAGCCGAACACGGCGTTGATCGGCGTGCCGTCGGGCCGGTTCATCGGCGGCAGGGCGTGATAGGCGCGGAAGAGATAGCCCGAGCCGTCGATCAGGTAGAGGTTGCGGATCGGCTTGTCGCCGCCGTCCGCCGCGTTCGCAGGAGCCTTGGATTTCGCCATGCCCAAGGCCTAGCACGACGGGGGAGGGGGAGGGGAGGCCGGTGTCGCGTGAAAGGCGACAAAAACAAAATCGGTTCCGGAACTTTTTGGACCGGCCTTGGCGAGGCGCAAGCCCTTGATGCAGCGTTGGAATCGCCGGCCGGCCGGGGTCCGGGCCCGTCGCATGAAAGGCGACATTTTCAAAATCCGTTTCGGAGCTTTTGCACCACCAGGTCGGCGGTCCGCTCGAGCATGCGATTTTCGGAGGCGAGCTGAAGCTCGGCCAGCTCGCGGCGTTCGGCACGGTCCTCGGCGCGGTGCCGCGCCCGGTCGAGGCGGTTCATCACATACATGGCCAGCTGGGTGTTGCGGCGCTCCACCGAGGCCACCTCGTTGCCGCGATAGAGGATCGGCCGCCGCTCGACGTGGTTGGCGCGCAGGATGAGATCGTCCTCCATCATCGAAATGCGCTCCTCGACGACCCTGTCGTAGCGGTCGGCGAAACGCGGATGGTCGGCGCGCCAGCGCTGCACGGTGCGTGGCGTGATCCCGGTACGGGCGGCCGCCTCCGCAACCTTGCCGCAGCGCCTGAACTGGCGCAGGAAATAGGCCTGCTGCTGCGGCAGGCTGCGCTTCTTCGTGGCGGCGGGAAGGGTCGTGACAGTGGGCGTTTCGGGGTCCATTTCGCCTCGCTTCGAATGGGCAGGATAGGATATATAGGGATTATCCGCCTAAAATCAAGTACGAAACAAGAACATTTCTGCACCTCAGCCCGCCGGTGATGCGCTGGTCTACGCAAGAGCTATCAAGCATGGCACGGTGAGGCGGCCATGATGGCTTTGTTCGCTTCAAGGAAAGACCGTTGAGAATGATATCGAGGCGTTTGTTCATCGCCGGGCTTTCCTCCCTGGGCTTACTGGTCATCGCGTCGGCCGCCTCGGCCCAGGATGTCCGCGTCATGGACTCGGCCCCGAAAGCGAGTGCTGTGATCGAGGGCCGCAGCAGCGAGTTCTTTGTCCGCTTCGATCGGCCGGTCGATCACATCCACTCGCAACTCGCCATCACCCGCAACGGGCAGGTGGTCGAAAAGCTCGCCCCGCGCCTCGAGTCGGCGCCGGAGGTGTTGTTTGCCCGGGCGCCCACGCTGCCGGCGGGCGACTACGATCTCAATTGGCGGGTGAAGACGATGACCGGCGTCGAGGTCACCCAGGGCAACATTCCCTTCACGGTGAAACCCTAGTGTCCTAATTTGAGCGGGCGGCCCGCTTTTGCCACCACATCCCTGCGGCGAACATCAACGCGGTTATCACTCCGATTATTGCTGAATATTTGGCGAGCAAGATGACGCCTAGTGGCGGGAGAGCCCAACCCGGCCGCAACCACATCAATGCCTTCCAGCTACCAAGGAAGCCGCAAAAAAACCAAACGCCCGCAATCACACCCATCATCAGGGAAGAGTGAATCCAATACTGCTTCACTCACGCTCGAATGTGTACAAGTCGGTTCATTTCTGGCTCCTCCGTTCCTTCTCAGCCTCAAACGAACCCCAATTGCCTTCGGTTCTGCGTCCGGCCTCGTCGGTCAGCGTCGCCGCCAGACACACTACGCTGGCGTGACGCCCGGCATTCCGGGCACCAATATGCCGGCGGTGACGTTCCGTGGCGTGCCTGCGTACTAGCCGCTCTTGCTCGTGGTCTGCGTCACCTGCGGCGGTATTGGCGCGTTCACACCGCGCAACACCCGCTCGATCTGTCCGTCGCGCCGGACGAAGACGCCCTCGGTGACCTTCTGCAGCAGATCCTCCGAAGGGGCCGTGCCCGGTGACGGGCAGTAGAAACCCGAAACCGAGTCGCGCGCTCCGGCCGCGGCCGCGCTGCCAGTGTCGTTGGTAATATGCCTCATCTCGAATGCCACGCATCGTGCGGTGCCGACGGTGAACTGCGACGTGCGCAGGAAGGCATCGGAGTTGGGCGCCGGCGAGGTGATCTGCACGTTTTTGTCTTTGAAAAAAGGGAAACG
>Ga0194051_1002044_pt1 | contig 10100 bp, 5 predicted proteins | sample SepL2320m_MetaG_FD_161275 | JGI IMG/M metagenome (GOLD analysis project Ga0194051, IMG submission 161275) | Anoxic zone freshwater microbial communities from boreal shield lake in IISD Experimental Lakes Area, Ontario, Canada - Sep2016-L239-20m | ecosystem: Environmental > Aquatic > Freshwater >...
CGTAAACCCGTAGGCATTGTGGTCGCGACCGGTGCCGTGGGCATACTCCGCAGTTGGCTGACGGCCAAATTCACCCCCCCACACCACGAGCGTGCTTTCCAACAACCCCGTGCGTTTGAGATCCTCGAGCAGCGCCGCCACCGGTTGGTCGGTGTTGCCGGCATGAAAATTGTGATTTTTTTCCAGATCGCCGTGGGCGTCCCAATTGTCGTCATTGTGAGCCCCGCCAGAATAAAGCTGTACAAATCGCACCCCGCGTTCGACAAGCCGCCTCGCCAACAGACAACGGCGGCCAAAGTCGGCCGTGCGCGGCTGGTCGAGGCCGTAGAGTTTTTGAGTCGCTGCTGTTTCCTGAGAGAGATCGACTGCCTCGGGGGCATGTTCTTGCATCTTCCACGCCAGTTCATACGAGGCAATCCGTGCTGCCAGTTCTGAGTTATCGCCGCGCGGCAGCAAGTGGGCGGCGTTGGCATCGCGCAGCCCGTCGAGCAATGCCCGCTGGCTTTCCAGCGACATGTCATCCGGGGGTGCTAGATCCAGAATGGGCGCTCCCTTTGAACGCAGCAACGTGCCTTGGTAGGTGGCTGGCATAAAGCCGCTGGACCAATTTTTGGCTCCAGAGATCGGACCCCCCGTCGGATCGAGCATCACCACAAATCCGGGCAGATTTTCGTTGACGCTGCCCAAACCATAATTCACCCACGAACCCAAGCAAGGCGCGCCGCTTTGAATCTTTCCCGAATTCATCTGCAGCATTGCAGAACCATGGATCGGGGAGTCGGCCGTCATCGAATGCAGGAAAGCAATGTCGTCGACGTGCTGAGCAACATGCGGAAAAAGATCCGAAACCCACTTCCCGCACTGGCCGTATTGCTTGAACTTCCACTTCGGCCCAACGACGCGTCCCTGATTTTTTTCGCCACCGCGGCCCTTTGTTTTAACCTCGATCGTCTGCCCGTCGAGACCGTAGAGTTTCGGCTTGTAATCGAACGTGTCAACATGACTGGGGCCACCATACATGAACAGAAAGATCACGCTCTTGGCCTGGGGTGCGAAGTGCGGGGGCTTCGCCGCTAGCGGATTGATAAACGGCGTTTGGCCATCGGCAGCCATGCTCTGACGGGAGAAAAAACCGCGCTCAAGCAACGCCGCTAATGCGACACCGGTAAACGACGCCCCCGCCTCCCAGAAGAATTCGCGCCGCGTGCGGCGGCAAAATTGGCCGACGTGGTGAGGCTGAGGGTTTTGTGGCATGGACGTGCTCCAAAAAACAGGCTGTGGGGTGCGTCTTAATCCAAGTAGGCAAATTCGTTCAGGTTGAGAACCATCAAACAGTAGAGCTCAATCGCCCGACCGGGGCTGACGCCGTCCTGTAATTCTAATGTGTCGACAAGCGCAACTCCCCCGGCCACTTCTGCAGCGCTCACTTCCCGAGTCAACGCAAGTTCTAGGGCTCGTCGCACCTGCCCGCTGGTGTCGTCACCATTGGGCCCGCCCGCCTCGCGGCGAATCTTGGCGGCAAAGACGCGCGCTTGCTGCTGGAGAAAAACGCCGTTCATCATGCCCAGAGCCTGCGTGGGCTGCGTTGTGGCAAAACGCACCGGACAACTGGCATCGGTGTCGGCAACATCGAAATCAGCGATGATCGGCGTGATGAGCGAACGCTTGACGTGAATGTAGATGCTGCGCCGTGCCTGCTCTTCCGGTGGCGACCGGCCCCAGCCGTCCCCCGGTTTGGATTGGCCGGCCATCACGTCCTTCGATATGTCGGGGAAAATACCCGGCCCAAACATTTTTGGATTGAAGGCGCCGCTGGTGACATGAATCGAGTCGCGCAGTTCCTCAGCTGTCAGCCGACGCATGTCAAATCGCCACAGCGAATCATTGAGCGGGTCCTTATTGATCGCGGCCGGATCGCCGGTCGACGCGGCGCGGTAGACATCCGACAGCATGATCATTTTATGAATCGGCTTGAGTCGCCAGTTGTTGGCCACCAGCTCTGTAGCCAACCAATCGAGCAATTCTGGGTGGGTTGGTGGATCGCCGAGCATGCCGAAATTATTGGAACTGCGAACGATCCCACGACCAAAGTGGTGCTGCCAAATGCGATTGGCAAGCACGCGAGCCGTCAGCGGATTGTCAGCAGACACGAGCCACCGAGCCAGTGCCGTGCGCCGCCCTGATGTTTTTGCATTCAGCGCGGGCGGAGCAATCTCTGGGGTCTTTGCTTTCAAGATCGAGGGGAAGGCGGGCTCGACCTTGTCGCGCTGCACGTGCGGATTACCACGAAACAAGACGAATGTCTCGGGGGCTTTAGGGCCGTGCTCCGAAACTGCCAGCACTTTGATCGTTGGCAGTTGCTCTTGCTTGAGCTTTTCCAGAACGGCGACCTTGTGGTCGTAATCTTTTTTCCCTTCAGCGCCGAGAATCCGTTCGCCTTCGTGTTTGATCGCCTCAGCAATTGTGGTGTCGATCTTTTTCTTCCCTCGTCCCGCCTCAAGCGGGGTGGAAAGCGACCGTGAGGAAAATCCAGGTCCGGTCCACCCCACTGTGAGCCCGCGACCGGCCTGTCCCTGAAAATAATCGAGCCGAATCGGCACGCGCCCGGCCTTGAGGACGGCTGTGCCTGTTTTGGGTGAACCCTCACCGTGAATGCCGTCATGGTCGATGACTGTCTGCCCATCAATCGTCAACCGAGCCCCATCATCGGAATCGAGCGCAAAGGTGTAGTCACCGTCGGCCGGCACCTTCAGAAATCCTCTAAACACATAGCCAAAGTCGGTCGGTCGCAGCGACGGTGCAATCGTAATATCGAATTGCTGGCTGGCCACAACGCCCTCCTCCTCTGCGCGAATGGATTCGAAATCGGGCAGGCTCGTCCACGTGTCGCGATAAAAATGAAACCTCAGATCGTCGATGTCGCCACCAATTGCAGCGTTGGCGTGCTGCGTTTCCCAGACGGTGCGAAAGCTCGATTCGATTTCGTTGACGGCTATCTGCGCCTGGTTGCGACGGAGTTGGAGATCGGCTAGTTGTCGTGTAAATTCCGCTCGTTCGGAATCGTTGCCAAAAACGGTGCGCTCGATCTGATCCCCGCCGTTGGACATCGGCGTAACGTTTTGAAAGAAGGAGAGCAGGCTGTAGTAGTCTTTCTGAAGAATCGGGTCGATTTTATGATCGTGGCATCTCGCGCAATTGACGGTCAGACCAAGAAATGTCTGGCCGGTGGTGGCCACAATATCGTCGAGCCAATCGTATCGAGCCTGTAATTTGTCAGCCGGCTCATCGTCCCAGAGACCCAGTCGATAGTATCCCGTTGCAATGACCGCATCTGGCGAGGCCTCTGGCATTTCGTCGCCGGCAATCTGCTCCATCGTGAATTGATCAAATGGCTTGTCCTCGTTGAGCGAGCGAATCACATAATCGCGATACCGCCAAGAATGCGGCTTGGCGCCATCCCGTTCAAAACTATTGGTGTCGGCATAGCGCACCAGATCGAGCCAGTGCCGCGCCCACTTCTCGCCGTAGTGCTGCGAGGCCAGCAGCCGATCGACAACCTTGCTCCAGGCATCCGGCGATTGGTCGGCAAGAAAATCTCGCACTTCTTCCGGCGTTGGCGGCAGGCCTGTCAGATCGAAAGTTGCCCGCCGCAGCAAAACGATTGGAGCGGCTTGTTGCGCGGGTGCGAGACCGCTGCGGATGAGGCCAGCGGCCACGAAGGCGTCGATTGGGTGGGGGGCGAGCGTTGGCGGTGCCGGACGCTTGAGCGGACGAAATGCCCAGTGTTCCTGCCACTTCGCGCCCTGCTCAATCCACTTTTGGATTCCAGCCACCTGCGCAGTGGTCAACCGCTTGCCTTCCGGCGGCATCTGTACGTCGGGGTCCGTTGACGTGATGCGTTCTAGGATCAGGCTTTTGTCGATGTTGCCAGCCACGATCGCTCGACCGCCGCTTTCTAGCTCGGCACTGGCCCCGGCCTGTTGATCCAATCGTAGGCCACCCTCTTTGGCGTCGGGACCGTGACAGGAAAAACAACGCTTGGCCAGCAGCGGTTGAATGTCCTTGGAAAATGCGACCGCGTCCGCCTGAAGTGCTGGAGACGAATCTCCAACAGTGGCGCCAAAACTGATGGGAGCCAGCAGTAAACACGCTGCCCCTAAGCCGGCAGACAAAAAAAGAGTCGGCAAGCGGCGACTGCCTGCCCAAGCGGCGGGTTGCTTACCAATCACGCTCTGCCAAAGGGCATGGCGTGGCTTGTCTAAAACTAAACCTGCCATGAGCGCCTCTGTAAAAAATGTCGCATTCTTTCCAATCTATTCTAAGTGCTGTTCGCAGAGTGTCAATTTTAACGATACAATCCAACCTTTCCTCACCGCAGCACCGGCACACTGCGCAACCAAACCATTGAGGAAAATGGCCGGCTTGGCCCATCCAGCCTAACACTGACCTGTTGAGGAATTGCATGACCGCTCGTGATTCAGATCGCTTCGCTGCACCGCACTGCTTCTCGCTCGACGGCCGTGTGGCCCTTGTCACAGGCTCCTCTACTGGATTGGGAAAGGCTACGGCCAAATGTCTGGGAATGGCCGGTGCCCGAGTCGCCATCAACTACGCACACTCAAAACCCCGCGCCGAAGAGACGCTGACAGAGCTGCGCAGTGCCGGCATCACAGCTGAGATCTTTCGCGCCGATGTAACGAGTGAAGCCGATGTCGATGCGCTCTTCACTGCGATCGAAGAATCCCTAGGCGCTGTCGACATAGTTGTTGCCAATGCCACACCCGCTCAGCCGCAAAAGCCAATCGAGGAATACGACTGGGAGTTTTACCAGCTGATGCTCGACTTCTTTGTGAAGAGCCCTTATCTGCTCACCCGTCGCGCTCTCCCGAGCATGAAGCAGCGTTGCCACGGCCGACTGATCAATATCACCAGCGAAGTATTTCTGCTGGGAGTGTCGCCGTTTTCCGCCTATGTTGCGGCCAAGGGAGGCCAAACCGGTTGGTCACGCAGCATGGCCCACGAACTGGCGCCGCACGGAATCACCGTCAACATGATCGCGCCGGGTTGGATTCCTGTGGAGCGCCACGAGAACGATCCGCAAAGCGATAAGGACACCTACTTAGCCAGCGTTCCGGCGGGTCGCTGGGGCAAGCCGGAGGAGGTCGGCTGGGCGGCTGCGTATCTGGCCAGTCATGAAGCCGGCTTTGTCACCGGCCAAACCATCGCCGTCAACGGCGGCAAAACGGTGTGGTGAAAAAACCACCGCAGCGTCAAAGCAGGCCCGACACCGCCTGTTAGGTGTCGTAGTAGAGACAAAACTCATAGGGGTGCGGGCGCAGTCGCAGCGGATCGATTTCGTTTTCGCGCTTGTAGCGAATCCATGTTGTGATCACATCCTCAGTGAAGACATCTCCACGCAAGAGGAAGTCGCCGTCTTGTTCGAGGGCACCCAAGGCCTCGTCGAGTGAGCCGGGGGCTTTAGGCACCGTGGTCAATTCCTTCGCTGGCATGTCGTAGATGTCTCGGTCGAGGGGCTCACCGGGATGAATCTTGTTTTGAATGCCGTCGATGGCTGCTAGGAGGATCGCGGCAAACGCGAAATAGGGATTGCAACTCGGATCGGGACAACGAAATTCTATGCGCTTTGTCTTGGGACTCACCGAGTACATCGGAATGCGACAACTGGCAGAGCGATTGCGCTGCGAATAGGCAAGATTCACCGGTGCCTCGTAACCGGGCACGAGTCGCTTGTAGCTATTGGTGGTCGGATTTGTCAGAGCCAAAAGGGCCGGCGCATGCCGCAGGATGCCGCCGAGAGCATGCATCGCCAGCTCGGAAAGCCCCGCGTAACCGGTGCCGGCAAAGAGCGGTTGGCCTACTTTCCAAAGCGAAATATGCGTGTGCATACCAGAGCCGTTGTCGCCATAGATCGGCTTGGGCATGAACGTGACTGTTTTCCCATGTCGTTTCGCCACATTTTTGACGATGTACTTATAGAGGCACATCTGATCAGCCATCTTCACGAGGTCCTGATAGCGCATGTCGATTTCACATTGCCCGGCCGTGGCTACTTCGTGATGCTGCGCCTCGACATCGATGCCGCACTGAATCATCGTCAGCATCATCTCATTGCGAATGTCCATCAGTTGATCGGACGGTGGACAGGGAAAATACCCTTGCTTGTGTCGCAGTTTGTGGCCGAGATTTGGGAGTTCGTTACGGCCGCGGTTCCATTCTGCCTCGATGCTGTCGAGGTGAAAGTAGCCCTCGTGAGCATTCTGGTCGAAGCGCACATCATCGAAGACAAAAAATTCTGCCTCTGGTCCGATGAAACACGTGTCGGCAATGCCCGTGCTCTTGAGATAGTTGACTGCCTTGCGGGCGACATTGCGGGGATCTCGCGAATAGTCTTCGCGCGTGATGGGATCCTGAATGTTGCAGATCATCGCGAGCGTTGGAGTCTGCAAAAATGGGTCGACTGTGGCCGTGTCGGGCACCGGCACCAGCAGCATGTCGCTTTCATTAATAGCCTGCCAGCCGCGAATGCTCGATCCATCGAAGCCGAGGCCGTCTTCAAAGACATCCTCCTCTAGCTTGCCGACGGGGATCGTAAAGTGTTGCCAGGCGCCAAAGAAATCGGCAAACCGTAGATCAACAGCTTTTACTTCCTTCTCGCGGCACATGGCCAGCACTTCGCGGGGCTTCATCAGGCATGTCCTCTAAGGGGGGCTGTCGGGGGCTGTGGGAAGATACTTTTGCCAGCATCGGGCTGCCTTATGATACGACAAACACCGACGGCATTAAGGCCACTGGCAAAAGACTGGGCCCGACCAGTTGCTGAAAATAGGCTTCGAGACCACGCCTCACAAATTTGTAAAAGTTGGGGTCAGCGCTTTTTCAGCCACTGAGGCTGATGGCCCAGCCTTTGTGAAAGGCTTCGATGCGGAGGCGACCGCTGAGCAGGTCGCCCTGAATGTGCACGATAATGGTGGTGGCGGCGGCCAGATTGACGTCGTCGGCGGAGAGCACCTCATAGCTGCCGGCATCGATTCGCCGGGCACTTCCTCGACCTCCCGACACATCCCCCGCCACATGATCCAGCCACTGGAGTCGGTGCGGGGCGATCTGCAGCGCCGTCACGCATTCGCCGCCCGGCAGCGGGATCTCAAAGAGGCGCCAGGCGCAGCAGGCTTGGCCAACCTGTAGCAGGAGATCAAAATGCCGACCGACAGGATCATCTGGTGCACCGGTATGTTCAAGCAGTGTGAAGCGGGTCATGGCAGCACAACGTCGTTAGAGATCAACCCGGCTGGGAAGTTCACCAGCCAATGCCAACGGCTTGGGTTTGTGACGAACGGTGCGTTGCGCGTGCTCATTGCGCAGTCGCTCGACAGCCGCATCGAGGCTCATGGCACCCTCATCACCATCCAGCCTGTCGCGCACGCTTACCGTGCCCGCCGCCTCATCGCGAGGACCGCAGACAATCATGTAGGGAATCATATCTAGCTGTGCAGTGCGGATTTTTGCACCCAGCTTCTCCGCCGCCAGATCGATCCCCACGCGCAGGCCGACCGCCTTGAGTCGCGTTTCCACTTGGCGAGCATAACCCTCGCTCTTTTCGCTCACCGGTAACACGCGCACCTGTTCGGGTGCCAACCAGAGCGGAAAGGCTCCGGCGAAGTGCTCGATGAGCACACCCACAAATCGCTCCATGCTGCCCAAGGGTGCGCGGTGGATCATCACAGGCTTGTGCCGACCGTTATCGGCGCCGATGTATTCGAGATCAAAACGCTCGGCACACGGCAGGTTGTAGTCGAGTTGCACGGTGCCTAGCTGCCACTCCCGACCGAGCGAATCGTTGACGATAAAATCTATTTTCGGACCATAGAATGCCGCCTCACCGGGTTCCGGTTCGCAACCCGGTAGATTCATTCGCCGCGCCACGCGTTCGATGGCCGCTTCAGCTTCATCCCAACGCTGCGGAGGGCCAACGTATTTGTCGCTGCTGGGATCGCGGAATCCAAGGCGGACACGAAAGTTTTCAAATGCCAGACTGGCCAAAACTTTGAGTGTGAATTCGATGCAGCCTTCCACCTCTTGCTCCACCTGCTCCGGCATGCAGAAAATATGGGCATCATCTTGCGTAAATCCTCGCACGCGCGTCATGCCGCCAAGCTCCCCCGACTGTTCGTAGCGATAGACCGTGCCAAACTCCGCCAATCGCAGCGGAAGTTCCTTGTAGCTGCGGGGCCGTGCCTTGTAGATCATTGTGTGATGCGGGCAGTTCATCGGCTTAAGAAGGTACTGCTCGTCGTCACTCATCACGATCGGTTTAAACTGACTCTCGGCGTAATAGGGATAGTGACCGGAGATCTTGTAGAGGTCGACTTTGCCGATGTGTGGCGTGTAAACCGGTTGGTAGCCGCGCATGGCTAGTTCATCGCGCACGAACGACTCGAGCACGCCGCGCACAGTGGCTCCCTTAGGCATCCAGAGCACAAGTCCTGCACCGACCAGCGGGCTAGTCGTGAATAAATCGAGTTGCTTACCGAGTACGCGGTGGTCGCGTTTGCGCGCCTCTTCCATGGCGCTTAAATGCGCGTCGAGATCCTGCTGCGTAAACCACGCCGTGCCGTAGAGCCTCTGAAGTTGCTCGCGCGAGGCGTCTCCCTTCCAGTAGGCGCCGGCAATGCTCGTCAGCTTAAAGGCGCCGATGGATCCGGGGCTCGGCAGATGAGGGCCACGGCAGAGGTCGACAAACTCCCCCTGCCGGTAGAAGGAAAGCGTCGGTTGATCGGCCAATCCGGTCTCAATGTGTTCAACCTTGAGTGGCTGCTGAAGATCGCGCACGATCTCAACTGCCTTGTCTCGTGGCACCTCGACCCGCTCGAATGCCTCGTCGGCCGCAATGATTTTTCTCATCTCGGCCTCGATGGCGGGCAAATCATCATCCGTGATCGGTCGGCTCGCGCGCATGTCGTAATAAAAACCATGGCCCACGGTCGGCCCAAACGCTAATTCCACACCAGCAAATAACCGCATGACCGCGCGGGCCATGATGTGAGCGGCGGAGTGCCGCATCACCGGCAACGCCCGAGCATCACCAGCGTGCAGCCAGTCGAGTGTCGCCGTTCCCTCTGCCGGCAGCACGGCATCGAGTCCAACCGGCTTACCGTTGAGCAAGGCGGCGATCGGGTGACTCAACGGATCTTTTCGGTCCGTCTTGCCGCTAGCCGTTGCAGCAGTGGCTAGGAGATCCGCCACGCGAGCAGTCGCTGGATATTCGCGAACAACGCCATCGGCAAAGCGCACGTGAGACATAATAGCCTTTAGAAAATGGGAGGGTCTCAAAGAGTGGGAACTCAAAGAGGGGCTCAAGGGACTTGCTGGTTTTACAGAAAAATGGCATACGGGTGCCAGCCATAATTTTTACAGGCGGCGTACGCTCCGACTGCGTCAGGGCGATGGCAACGAGCGGCTCGATTGCGAGCACGAGGCCCCCCACTCCACGCGGGCAGAATCGATCTGCAACCACGCTGCAGGCGTCGTGCTTGACTGCGACAAGATTTCTCAGGAAACTCATCTCTTCCAACTGTTTCGGGCGATTAGCTCAGTTGGTTAGAGCACTAGCTCGACAAGCTAGGGGTCACAGGTTCGAGCCCTGTATCGCCCACTAAACACATGCGCACTATCTCGCGTGGTGAAGCAAACTCCGGAAAAAAAGGGGTTTGCTCATGCGAGACAGTGGCGGGCTGCGAGTCAAAACGGCTCTCTGCGTGCACTGACTGTGCCGGATTCTGCGGCGGATTTTCTGCCGGCATTCACGACAGCTTCAAAGTGATGATTGCGGGCCTGCAAGGAGTGGGCCACTCGCGATGGCGGCGGGGCAGTTGTGCTTTGCGGCAACCTCTGCAACGGTTTGTGCGTCGCAACGCTCTGCAAAATGCCTCGGCCATTTTGTCCACGGCCGCTATACCCCCCCTTTGGAAGAAACTGTACCTGTCCCCGTTTTTAGGAGCGGAGGGCGTGGAGGGGTGCTGTTGAGTCACCGAACTGCGGCGTGGGCGCGCCGATGGCCTCGAGCATCGAAAGAAACAGAT
>Ga0194051_1002046_pt1 | contig 10090 bp, 10 predicted proteins | sample SepL2320m_MetaG_FD_161275 | JGI IMG/M metagenome (GOLD analysis project Ga0194051, IMG submission 161275) | Anoxic zone freshwater microbial communities from boreal shield lake in IISD Experimental Lakes Area, Ontario, Canada - Sep2016-L239-20m | ecosystem: Environmental > Aquatic > Freshwater >...
GTCGTAGGTATTGGGGCTGGAACCCTGCTGCTCCTAGCCTGCTATCGACCGCCAGCCAAAGAAGCCGAAAGCAACTCCTAGCGGAAGCGGTCACACGCTGCTTTGAGCGAAGCGGCGTTTTCGGGATCGAACATTGAATGCCCGGCATAGGTGTTCACAATCAGTTCAGCCTCGGGCCAAGCCTGATGCAAGTCCCAAGCCGAGCGCATTGGGCACACAACGTCGTAGCGGCCTTGCACGATGACCGCCGGGATATGCCGGATCAGGTCAAGACCGTCAAGTAACTGCGTCTCCGATTCAAAGAATCCCCCATTTACAAAATAGTGATTCTCAATTCGAGCAAAAGCTTCCGGCTGCAACATCGGCTGCGAAGCGCTGTCCTGCGGGTCGAGCATGCAAGTCGCTCGCTCCCAGTCCGACCAGGCAAGCGCGCAGGTCAGAAGCTCCTCTCGATTATCACCGAATAGTCGACGGTGATAGGCAGCTATCAGATCGCCCTGCTCAGCCACAGGGATCGGGGCCAAGAAGTTTTCCCACGCATCAGGAAATACGTGACTTGCTCCGTCTTGATAAAAGAAGTGAAGCTCGGAAGGCCGCAGCATAAAAATGCCGCGCAGCACCAGTTCGGTCACCCGTTCAGGGTGAGTCTGCGCATAAGCCAACGCCAGAGTTGAGCCCCAAGACCCCCCAAAAACCATCCAGTGGTCAATTCCTAAAAACTCCCGAACCGTCTCAATATCTGAAACCAAGTCCCAGGTGGTGTTGTGATCCACTGAGGCGTACGGAGTGCTCTGGCCGCAGCCCCGCTGATCAATCAGGATGACTCGGTACGCCAGAGGATCAAAGAACTGGTACTGCCTAGGCGCGGAACCACCTCCTGGCCCGCCGTGCAAGACCACTACTGCTTTGCCAGTGGGGTTTCCCGATTCATGCACCCGAATGCTGTGACCACCCGAGACCTCGAGCATGTAGGACTGCCGGTGTTCTGCTGCCGGATACAAAGGAGGGGGATTTAAGGAACTCACCTGAGCATTATGGACCCAGTCGCCAAAGAAGTTCTCCAGTTCGGCAACGTTTCGTCCGACCAAATGAACACAGCCCTCATGAACAGAGCACCTCGGTCCCGGGGTTCGCGCCAGAAAGAGTTATGCATACTCAGCAGATTCAAGAACAACGATGGCTCTCGACCGCAGTGGCACAGTTCGCCGAGGCGCTTGCGAGTTTGACACCATCAGAGATCCTTCGTGACGGCCTTGACCTGATTCGTCAGGAGTGTCGCTCCGATCTAGTCACGCTGTCCTCAACTCGCAATCACGTCGTCACCAATCTCGGAGCCTCGCCGAGCTGGGCGGTTTTGGAATCCCCCGTATCTGCTGATTGGTTTCCTTGGGGGTTGGGCATGGTTCAACCGCAACGATTTCTCTTTCTGCAACGCGCCGAGTTGCTTCCCGCTGATCCCATGAACTCCAGAACACTTGGAGACCGTGGGGTGTGCTCAAGCCTCCACCTACCCATATTGGAACGGCAGCAGCCGATCGGCGCGTTGCAGATCTACTGGTCAACTCCTCGACAAGACTGGGATGATCATCAGGGACGAATACTTCGCAGCATTGGGCGGCTCCTGCTCCGAGGATCGATTCGGGCCCATTAGCCGCCGGCGAACATCATCATCCACTGCTCGGCGCTCTTTGGTTTGAACACCATGTTGCGCTCGCGGTTTTCACCCATGAGTTCCGTGGGTCGATCGGAATAGTTATGCCCGGGAAACAGGTACGCCTCTGACGGGACCTGCGAGAGCCGCTGCGTGAGGCTGTAGTACAACTCCTCCGGGTCACCCCCGGGCAAGTCAGTTCGACCACAACCATCCAAAAACAGCGTGTCGCCCGAAATCAAACAGCCGTTCACATAAAAGCATTGGCTCCCGGGGGTATGGCCGGGAGTATGAACAAGTTGAACCGGCAGATCGCCAATCATCACGGTATCTCCGGGTTGATGCAGTTCAAGGTCCTCAGCAGACAGGTCACTGGCCTTCAGAACCCACTCCCGCTCAGTGGCCTGAATATGAACCGGGATCTGAGTGAGTTCCAACAGCTTTGCGGCTCCTTCGATCTGGATACCCATGATCTCGCCTCCGCAATGATCAGCGTGATAATGCGTAATCAACGCGCCCGTCAGGCGCATGCCATCTGCCTTGGCTATCTCATTGAGTTCAGCCACCCCATAAGCAGGATCGACCACCATGCACTCCCCTGTGTCACGGTCACCAATCAGGTAAGCAAAGTTGGCCATCCCAATCGCGAGTTCATTGCGGGCCGCAAAATCGCGACCAGAGAGCAACTGCCGAAAATAGAAGCGGTTCAGATCGGGGTTCAGGGAGTCAGGGTTCTGGGAGTCAGTCACGACCGCGATGGTAGCGGCGGCGCTGGTTGCCTGACCCACTCATCAAGTGCCTCCCGATAGGTGGTGTCGTACTGGTCGTAGTCAGCGCGCAGAGCAGCCCCTGGCCAATGCCGAGGTAGGAGTTCCCGGGGTAAGAGCGGGTCAGCCAGAAAATGCCTAAGCACTGACGCGGATACCACAAAACCAGGAGCGAGTGCCGATGTATCTCGCTGCTGAAGCGGTGCCAGGAGCGTGTGCATCTTCTTTCTCAATTCGGTGGCTCGAGTAGCCCACTGCGAAAGGCTCCAGAGGTTTGCAGCAAACTCCTGTTCATTCTGCTCGAACGAGAACTCCGGCTCGGCTAGGAACCAGCGGCATTGTGCATCGGCCAACTGCCAGGGATGCTGTTGAGAACGCGAATCTAAGTTGTCTGGTCGTAGCCACAGACCCTCACGCTGCTCAGCGAATCGAAGCCTGATCAGAGCATCTCGCAGAGCCGCTCGATCAGTGGCAGAACGAGCGCCTTGCTCGACAACTGCCAGTCTCCAGCGACCCGACCATTGCGAAGTGAGTGCTGATCGGGACTCTCCTTGACGCGACTGTCGAGTCAATAAATCACCCTGCAGGCGGTACCAGCCCTGGGCATCACGGCGGAGCTCACCCGAAGCAGCCATTCGACTCAGCGCTGTTCGCACTGAGCCCTCTGTGAATCCAAACATCTCGCCGGCTCGCACCAGGACTGCAACGGGGAGTCGTGGCGGTGTAGACCCCAACAGCATCGAGGCCAGCACCGATCTGGTTGTCAGTGCAGGGTCATTCTCTAAACCCAAGCTCACCATGGAAGCCATATTACATATTTGCCACAGGTATTGCATATCTGTAATATTGAAGAGGTGCCAGAGCTTCAACAGCGCGATTCCAACACGATGCTGCCCGTAGCGGAGTCACTTACTGACTCACTTCCAACGAGTCGACTTGGGCCAACGGGTCGACCACTTGGCGAATTGCGCGAAGAGCTCTACCGCATTCCCAATGCTGCGAATGCTGCGCATGTTTGTGGCCTCTGGGTGCAGTCAGTTGGCGTGTTAGCCGCAGCCGCATTGTGGGGCCACCCACTTGGATGGGTGTTGGCCTTTTTTCTTATGGGGCGAGCTTTTGCCCGGTTCGCGATCCTCGGCCACGAGGCGGCCCACCGCCTGCTCTTTTCAAATCGCAAACTCAATGACTGGGTCGGGGCTTGGCTGGTTGCCTACCCCGCTTTCGTACCGATTGATGCCTACCGTCGTGGCCACATGGCGCACCACAAAGAGGAGTTCGGTCCCAACGAGCCAGACGTTGCGCTCTACTCGGGCTATCCCATCTCCTCAGCTTCGTGGAATCGAAAAATGCGCCGTGATGCAGACGGCGAATCTGGCTGGAAGAACCTCAAGGGCCTGATGCTCGCTCTCAAGTCTCAAGGTGCTCGGCCGCTTGCTCTGCGAATTCTTAGTTGGCAGGCAGTGTTGTTCTTCGGGCTCTGGGCTGCGTTGGGTGACTGGTGGATCTACCCCGTGTTCTGGCTGCTGCCATGGATGACCATGTGGCGCGTCCTGAATCGACTGCGTGCCGTGGCCGAACACGGCGGACTGATCGCGTCGGCGGATCGACGCCTCACCACCCATCATGTTCGGCAGTCGCCCACTGCTCGTTTTTGGATGGTGCCGTTCAATACGGGTTGGCATCTGGCTCACCACGTCGACATCGGCGTTCCGTTTTCGCACCTACCAAAGCTTCAACGTGAACTCGAACAAGCAGGGTACTCAGCCCCTGAGTTGGAGTGGCCTAGCTACCGGGAACTCTGGCGACACGCCCGCAACTAGGCCGTTGCTTCGAGCGCTGCTTTGATAGCAGCAAGCGCAAGGTCAATCTCTTCTTGAGAGACAACAAGCGGCGGCATAAAGCGAATGATGTTCCCCCAGGTCCCTGCGTTCATCACTAGCAAGTTCCCGTGTGTGCGTGCGTGCGAAATGACCGCCGCAGTTCGAGCGGCCTCGGGTTGTGCAGTGTCTGCATTGCGGAATTCAAGCCCGACCATCAGACCAGGTCCTCGAACATCAGCAATCACTGCATGCTGCGATGCGAGTTCACTCAGCCCAGCGCGTAATTGCTCTCCGCGAGCAGTGACATGGTCAAGAAATCCGGGCTCGGTCAGCACATCAATGGTGGCAAGGGCTGCTGCGCAGCCAATCGGATTACCTCCGTAGGTTCCACCATGGGAGCCCACTGGCCACCGAGCCATCAGTTCCTTTGAGGCACCAATCGCAGCGAAAGGAAAGCCAGACGCAATACCTTTGGCCATGACGATGATGTCGGGCTGTAGGTCGCACTGTTCAACAGCAAACATGGTTCCCGTCCTCGCAAACCCTGACTGCACCTCGTCGGCAATAAACAAGATCCCATGTTCGGCGCAGATGGCGGCCACCTCTCGCATGAACCTTGGCGGCGCCTGCACATATCCGCCTTCACCGAGCACTGGCTCGATAATGACTGCGGCAGTTTCGGCGGGCGCAGTTTGACTAGCCAACAGGAATCGAAGTCCGCTAATCGCAGTATCGATTGCAAGGTCATCTGCCTGCTCAGTGCTCAGTTCTGGGTGAGCCCGTGCGGTGTCGAAGCACTGCGGAAACGGAGAGACGAACACCCCTGAGGGGAGCGGGGCGTGGCCTGCCCGATACCCCGTCTTTGAAGTCGTCATCGCCATTGCTAAGTGGGTTCGTCCATGAAAGCTTCCCTGAAACACGATGGTGTTTGGCCGACCAGTTGCCTGCTTGGCTAGCTTGATTGCACCTTCGGTTGCCTCGGCTCCGGAGTTAGCGAAGAAGAAGGTGTCGATTCCATCGGGCGTAATTTCGGCCAGGCGCTCAGCGAGCGGTTCGAGCAGATTATGTCGATAACAATTCACCTGAGCATGAATAAATCTGGCCGCCTGAGCCTGTATCGCCTGCACAACATGTGGATGGCAATGGCCAGTAGAAACCACAGCAATTCCCCCGGTGAAATCCAAGTACGTCTCGCCACCCGAGGTGGTCACCCAACAACCGCTGCCCTCCACCAGATCAAGATCAGTCACTTGAAACCAAACGGGCGCAAGATGCGTACTCATAGGAATCCTTCGCTTCGGTAAAGGGTGCTTCGGTAAAGGGTGCAGTTACCAAACTATGCCAACTAGGTTCTGTAGCTATGAGCACCGACTCCCCCGAGAAGACCAATCGCCCCTTGCGTATTGGTTTCCTCGGCCCGGCGGGGACATTTTCCGAGCAAGTCATCCAGAGGCAGCCAGACCTTGCTCAGGCTGAACTTGTGGCCTATCCCCTCATGACCGATGTGTTGTTTGCTGTGGCCGAAGGCGAAATTGATCAGGGAGTGGTTCCAGTCGAGAACGCCATCGAAGGAACCGTCAATGCCATCGTCGACACAATGGCCTTTGATGTCGACGTACTGATTCAGCGTGAGATGCTCGAACCCGTTTCTCTGAATTTGCTGGTTCAGCCCGGAGCGTCAATCACCCAAGTGACTCGTCTGATTTCGATTCCCGTTGCCTCATCTCAGTGCCGCAGTTGGCTGCGCGATCACCTTCCTTCCGTCGAGTATGTGGCCGCAAACTCCAATGCCCAAGCAGCCGAGTTGGCTGCGGAGGCAAGCGACCCGGCCGTTGCTGCGCTGGCGAATCTGCGGGCTGCCGAGTTATACGGACTCGAAGTTGCAGCGGCAGAGATCGAGGATCACCCCGAGAACTCCACGCGGTTTGTTCTGGTCTCTCGTTCCGGGGTGCCTGCTCCTACCGGCCAGGATAAAACCTCAATCGTGGTCTACCAGCGAGCCGATACCCCTGGTTCACTGCTGCGAATTCTGCAGGAGTTTGCGGCACGCTCCATTAACTTGTCGCTGCTGCTGTCACGGCCCACCAAGACTTCCCTTGGCGAGTATTGCTTCATGTTGGATCTTGAGGGCCACATTGCCGACCCGATTGTGGCTGATTGTTTGCGCAGCCTGCGCTCCCATCAGGCGAACGTAAAGTTCCTTGGTTCCTACCCTGCGGCGGGCACGGCGGCACCGGCAGCCCGTGAGCAGAGCAACTCAGATCTAGCCGAGGCTGAAACCTGGCTGGCTGCCTACCTCGCCCAAATCGACAGCTGAATTACTCGTTTTTTGCTTCGTCGTTATCTTGTTGGGATTCGACCACTTCGAGTTGCTCGGCAAGGTCTTTCACTCCGTACAGCGAAACCATCCTCGCAATGACGGTGGCCAGAAACACTTGCCCGCACATCGCTTCAATAACAGCTACCCGGCGAGCGAGATCACCGACTGGGGAAATATCGCCATACCCCAGCGTGGTCAGGGTGACGAAGCTGAAGTAGGAATAATCCGGTCGAGTTACAGGCTCGCCAAAGATCGGAGCACTCGAAAAAACATCGAGGGCGTGGTAGAGCGTCGAAAACGTGAGTCCCAGCAGGAAGTAGATGCATAACGCTCCCAGGAGAGTTTCTATATTCACATCTCGTTCTGCCATCACCCTGCGAACAACGAGGTACAAAATGACCCCAAAAATCATGATGGAGAACAACGAAAGCGCACCGACGACTACTTGGGAATCATCTCCTTCGTAAATCACTAAGGAAGTAATGGAAACTGCTACCAGGGTGATGAACGGAATCAGTATTCGGTTGCGTTGAGCCCCTTCCAATCGCGTGGAGTAATAGACCACCACGATGAGCGCAATCTGAATTCCTCCGATTGCGATGCGCGCCCAACGGTACTCAACGAAGCCATTCAACATGAACGCTGCGACTAAGAGTGTCAGCAGAGTGCCGAATCGATCATGCACGCGAGCATCGCGAAACTTGGAAACTCCGAAGTTTTTAAGGTCAGCCATTGCTCTCATCATTGCCCGAATTTGGCTGGGCCGACAGAGAAGGACCTGATTACAGAAGTTTCGGGTTTTTGAGTGGAGCCCGTGCTGGCTCTACTCTTGGAAGCGGAAGGATGGCAGAGCGGACGAATGCGACGGTCTTGAAAACCGTTGAGGCTTCACGGTCTCCGGGGGTTCGAATCCCCCTCCTTCCGCCATTGTGATGTCGCGAGACATCGGCAAGGACCGAACCTGCAGGGTTCGGTCCTTCGCCCCGCGACCTGACCCATTGGCGCCGGTAAGCTACGGATAACGTCGCTTACCGGCGCCAATGCGGAAGTAGGTGGTTCGCTACCGACTTATGTTCTGTGTTCGTGACGGCACGATCAGGGAACAGCTCCTACCTGAGGAATCAAGAATGGACCAAGCCGAACTCACTGAGGAACTACTCCTTGCGCTCACCGAACTTGGGGTTCCAGTCCATGCCGATGGCGAGGCACTGTTCGTAGACGGCGTACGGATTGCACCCACCCTTGTCGCTCGCGCTCATCCCACTCCAGCCGACCTGACCCAAGTACTGCATGAAAACCGCGGTCGCCTACCAGCCATGATTGTGTCGGATCGGGTGAGCGAAGCCGGTCGCGCCGTACTGCGTGATGCAGGCTGGGGATGGCTCGATCGACGAGGAGACCTGCGCCTGTGGGCTCCCGGAATTCGAATCGAGGCCACCGTGCCCGGGCAACACACGGTTCGTACCAAGCCGCTCAACATGTGGACTCCAGTCGGCCTCGAGATTGCACTAGCCGCCATGATCGATCCCGAGCAGGCCATTACTGCCCGAAAGCTCGCGCCAAAAATCAGTCGTAGCGCCGGAGCTATCCACGAGTTGCTAGGAAGGTTCACCGGGCAGGGACTGATCGGAAAGAGCACCCACCGTCCGCTTATGCCGGATCTGTTCTGGGAGACTGCCGCTCACTGGCCAGAGGAAGGCTGGATACCTCTTGCCGCAAGTGCCGATCAAGTAGGGACACTGCTTGGATCCAACCAAGTAGTGCGAGTCGATGAACGCGCAGCCACCATGGGCGGCGCAAAGATCACTGCTGCAGGAAACCTTCCAGCTCGGATGTACCTGACTTCGCCAACTGCCCTTCGTAGGGCACGCAGTCTCGTGGACCGCGAGCAACCCACCCGATCTTGGGTGCGACTTGCTCCAGTTACCTGGCTTCCAGACAACGAAAATTACCCGCCAACTGACACACAGCCTTGGCGAGTCGCACATCGAGTCCTCTGCGCACTCAGACTGGCTGCGGACCCTGCCCGAGGCCAAGAGATTGTTGAAGCCTGGGGCATTTTGAACGAAGCTGGCCCAACGTGAGCGAACTCCGCCCGATTCTGCTGTCGGGTCGACCTGGCGGCACCACCCATAGAGAGGTGGAACTGCTCGCTTCGCTTCCCAGCGAAATGAGGCTGATCGGTGGCCTTGCAGTTATGTGCCGAGTTGGCGTGCCGCATCGAACTACCGTCGACCTTGACGTCATTACTCGCGGCCTCGAGGACCACCATGAGTCAATCAGCCGCTTGGCCCTCACCAGCACAGGTGGGGGTCAGTACTCATTTGAGGGTGGCCTAGATCTTGACGTGGTAGCAGTGCAGGACATCACCGGCGAACGCTTGGCCGAGGCCAATGGCAGGCTCGTTGCAACCACAGTCGGATTGATTGTCATGAAGGCCACCGCTGTTCCGCTACGAGCCTCCTCCAAACCAGAGAAGCGTTCCTCTGATCTGTATGACATCGGCCGACTCCTGAGCGTGGGTCGCCCGAACCCAGCCGAGATCTCGGAGCTTCCAGCGGCGCTTCGACAAGTCACCTCCGAACGCCTGCACACCTGGTTCGTTGATGACTCGGGCCGGGATCGCACCTACCGCGAGGTCCGGCGCTTTGATGAGCCACCGTTAGACCTAGATGAAGTAGCCGATGCTGTTGAGGAGTTGTTCAACGCGAACGGCGCCTCTGCCTCAGGCAAGTAGACGAAACGGCGAGGCAGCTTCTAGGTCGAGTGCCAACTCCAACAACAATCGGTCTCTACCTACTGCACTCGTAAACATCACGCCGACTGGCAAGTTGGTGACGTCATCATGGCCGAGTGGTAACGAGATTGATGGCTCCCCCGTTGCGTTAGCAAGTGGCGTAAAACCCACCCAATCCTCGACTCGTGGAAACAGTTCTTCGAAGGGCAGTTTCATCGACAGTTGCCCAATGCTTGGAGCTACGGAGTTTGCCACCGGGGACATCACGAGGTCGAAGGAGCGATACGTCTGATCCTGAATTCTGGTGGAAGCACGCAACCGGCGAATAGCCCCCGGGGAGCGTCGCCAGTTCTGTTTGAACATGCGAGCAAGACCAAGCGTCAGATCAGACAGCTGGGACTTATCAAAGGCCTTGCCATAGAGCTGTGGTCCCGCAATCGAAACAGCAAAAGCAAGCGCAGCCCAGTAGTGCTTAAAGTCGGCCTCAAACTCCTCAAGGCCCGGCAGGGTCACTGGCTCTACTGAGTGACCGAGGCTCTGCAGCAATGCAGCCGCATCGGCTAGCGCTGTAGAAGTTGGCGCATCGATTGGTCGACCGTTTGGCGACTCTGCCACCAGCCCGATCCGAAGCTGGCGATCGGTCCCGTTTTGGACCAAACCCACGAGAGGCAATTTGGGGTTCGCGTAGCGGCGCTCAGCCTCAAAAAGGTACATCGCAGTGTCTCGAACAGTCCGAGTGAGTAGGCCTTCTCCCAAAATATCAACCGGTAAAAACTTTGCGTCAGGGCTGCTCAC
>Ga0194051_1002047_pt1 | contig 10082 bp, 6 predicted proteins | sample SepL2320m_MetaG_FD_161275 | JGI IMG/M metagenome (GOLD analysis project Ga0194051, IMG submission 161275) | Anoxic zone freshwater microbial communities from boreal shield lake in IISD Experimental Lakes Area, Ontario, Canada - Sep2016-L239-20m | ecosystem: Environmental > Aquatic > Freshwater >...
TCGCGAGTCCCTTGGCAATCACCACGGCCATCAATTCAGGGACATCACGGAAGACCGTTTGAATATTCGGGGCCACCGTAGTGAGGCGAGCAACCAGAGCTAATTCTTTTGTACGGCCGACAAATGGCTTTCGACCGGCGAGAATTTCAAAGATGGTCACCGCCAATGCGTACTGATCGACGGCCGAAGTGATTTTTCCTCCCTTGGCAAGTTCGGGAGCCATGTAGTCCATGGTGCCTAGCACCAAACCTTCTCCAGTCAAAGCATCCAAATCGTTATTTGACTGGGTTTCCGTCACAACTTTCGCCACACCAAAGTCGCCAAGATAGGCATTGCCGTAGGTATCGAAAAGAATGTTTCCCGGTTTAATATCCCGGTGAACAAAACCCCTGTCATGCACAAAATCGATTGCGCCGGCGACTTGACGCAGCCAATCTCCCATCGCTATTCGAACCGGCATCGGCACGTACGATTTTCCGTTCCCTTGCCGACGATCATTGAGATCCCCTCCCGGTAGATATTGCATGACGGCAAACGGCACATCGTCATGTTTTCCAACATCCAGAATTTTGACGACATGCGGATGGGACAAACTCACAAGCGCACGAATTTCTCGAACGAAGCGTTCTGTAAAAACTGGGTTTTCAAGCAGAATTCGTTTTGGAACTTTCAGTACGACATGCGTGTCGAGATTCGTATCGATCGCCCGATAGACAAACCCCATTCCCCCGGCTCCCAGGAGGCTATCAATCTGATAGCGATGGCTAATCGTTTTTCCGATCCATGCTCCCGTGCCGGCGGTATCCGCAGGCATTTGAGAATCAGGAGATGAAGATTGACCGGCCATAGGGAATGTCGAAGGGAATGTCGAATGAGGTTATCAGAGCAGACGGCCATTTCCCCCTCTCTCGAAAAGGGCCCTCAATGCCGATCGTACTTCTTCACCCCCCTCTTTTGCAAGTATTCCTAAGCCTATTGGCAAAGATTCCTTTGAATACATTTCAAAGAGTAGGCGGGTGAGGCCGAGGGAGGCTCATGGTATGACAACACTCGGCTGCGTCGTCGATTGCCGAACCGAGAAAATACGCCAGAGGATCGACCTCTATCGACGCACCAAAATATTGGAACCTTTGCAGAGAATGTCGATCAGTTCAGCGAAGTCACGTTTTTGAACCACCACACTTGTTGGCGAAATTGCATCGCCGAGGCCGACCGGATCGTCGACGGCTTCAATGAAGACACCCCCTGATAGCGCGATCACTGCGGGGGATGGCATTTCTGAAATAAGCGTCACCTGCTGAACAGATGGATTGTTTCCTGTGTTGCCTTTTCGGTTGCTTACCACAGCAAAAGATGATCCGATCCGTTGCTGAACATCACGACCAATACCCACTAAAAAACCTCCCGCGTAATTACCTCCAACCTGCAAAGTCAGTCTTCGCCTCGATACGCTCACGACGGCGTCAAAGGGACCTCGCACGAGTTTGATAGGCTCGCCTTGTACGAGTTTGTCTGGGTCGTCAACACCATTGATTTTTGCAAGCAGTTGCCAAGGCACGCTCAGCGGTTCGGCAATCGTTTGAAGCGTGTCTCCTGGAGCCACAATATGGGGCGGAAGAAGAAGATCTTCTCGCGAATAGATGGTTGTGCCTGCCAACTGCGCAAGCAGTTCTTCCAACTGCTGACTCTCTTCGAGTCCGAGCGAAGGATCGTCGTGCCAGACGCTCAAAACTGCCAGAGCCTCGGCATAACGTCCTGCCGCAAGTTTTTCATGCGCGTCATTCCATGCTGATGTGAATTCTGGTGGTGGAGAAAGCGCCTGGGGCGGCAATGCCTGCGACCTCGTGGAACTCACTCCACTCACTTCCGTTGGCAGAACTGTTCCCGGAGGAACTGTGGCAGTCGCAGTTAAATAGATAGGAGGCTTGCTCGCTCCAGACAAATTCTCAGGCAATCCAGAAGGTGGCAAAGACTGTGGTGCTGTTGCTGCGTTTCCCATTGCCTGTGGCAAAGCGGGCACCGCGAATGCCGGTTGCGTCGGCACACCAACAGCAGGAATTTGCGAGACGGGTGTTTGTCCAAAATCACTCGGTTGACTTCCTGTGACGCTGCGCGTGTTGGGCGATTCGTTGGACTGCGGCAGCAACACTTGAGACTGCGGAAAGAGTCCCTGCGGAACCTGTTCTGCGGTCACAGCGACTGTCGATGCGTTGCCTGGCGTAGGTGTATTCCATGGATCCGTTGCATCGGCAGGCCCCAAAGAATGCGCACCGCCTCGAACTACAGTCCATGCACCATAGAGAATGATGCCCAAAAGACCCAACACGATCAGAGGCTTGATCGATTCCATGGCGTCGGATTCGTGACGCCCTTTTCCTCGCGGTCGAGAGGCCATAGAGGCGTGTTCCTTCTGTATCTTTAGCGGATGTGGGAAAGGACCTACTGAGCGTCAACTGACCATTCACGCTCTCGCGTTTCCACGATTCAATTGCTCTCAAAAGTTGCCTCGGAATGCTAGAAAAGCATTCGATGTGTTGCCAGATCGCTTGAACAGCCAAAAAACAGCTCTTTCTGATCGCTTTCGCACTTTTTTGCGGTCCAATCCCTTATATTCATTGGCTCGAACGTATCGAAAACGGGTGCATTACAAAATTCAGGAGTGAGGTCGATGCGATCCAGTGAAATCGATCCAACGCGAGTTCGTGACGTGGTGGCGGTGATCTTGGCGGGAGGCAAAGGTGCGCGGCTTGACCCATTGACTCGCGATCGTGCGAAGCCTGCGGTTCCATTTGGTGGCAGCTATCGAATCATTGATTTCGCTCTCTCCAACTGCGTGAACAGCGGATTGCGCAAGTTGCTTGTGTTGACGCAGTACAAAGCGATCAGTCTCGACCGTCATGTAAACCTTGGATGGCATCGTTTTTTTTGCCGCGAACTCGGTGAGTTTCTCGATATTTTGCATCCCCAGCAACGCATCGACGAGCACTGGTATCTCGGCACGGCCGACGCCGTCTATCAGAATCTCTACTCTCTGGAAATGTCGAGCCCCAAGCATGTTCTCGTGCTTGCAGGGGATCATATCTACAAGATGAATTATCAAAAACTTGTGGAATCGCATATTGAAAGTCGGGCCGATGTTACGATTGGTGCGTTGAGTATGCCCTGCTCTGCTGCCCAAGAATTCGGAACCATGCAAATAGATTCTTCGGGCCGAGTCACGCAGTTTCGAGAGAAGGTAGCCGATCCGCCTTCGATTCCCGGTGATCCAACGCGTTGCCTCGTCTCGATGGGCATTTACTGTTTTTCAGCGCCGTTTCTTTTCGAACAACTTCGACAGGATGCTGAAGACCCTTTAAGCCATCATGATTTTGGTCACGATATTCTTCCCTCGCTTATTGAAAGCCATTCAGTTCATGCGTTTCCCTTTCGTGATGAAAATCGGAAGCACGATGCGTACTGGAGAGATGTTGGAACGATCGACGCCTACTACGAAGCCAACCTCGATCTGATTGCGGTCGATCCTCTTCTCAATATGTACGACTCTCAGTGGCCGATCCGCACCCATTACCCCAGCTACCCGCCTCCAAAATTTGTTTTTGCTGGAGATGGATACGACGCTCGTCGCGGAGAGGCGCTCGACAGCATTGTCTGTCCTGGGGCAATTCTTTCTGGCGGTCGGGCAAGCCGTTCAATCGTCGGGCCTGGAGTTCGTATTAATAGCTTTGCAAGAATCGAGGAGAGCATTCTCTTTGAAGGAGTTGACATTGGCCGACATGCCAGAATTCGACGCGCGGTGATTGACAAGGGAGTTCAGATACCTCCTGGAATCTCAATCGGCTTTGATCCCGAGGAGGATGCGGCCCGCGGATTTACCGTATCCCCTTTGGGAGTTACCGTTATTCCAAAAGGACACCAGTTTGATTCGGCCGTTCTGACAACCACTTTTTCATAAATCTCCTAAATCATCCTTTCACGCGAATAGACTGGTATGCTCAATCGCATTCGTTTTCACACATCGTGTTCGCTTTGTACTTTTGTGCCAATTTGACGGTTTTGGAAACCTCCTGCTATGCCCCGTCGTAATCTGCTCGCACTCTTTGTGACGCTCGCAGTCTGTCTCGTGTCTTGGATGGCGAGAGAAGCCTCCCCCTACGGCCGACGATTTGGCGATGTGCTTTCGACGATCGAAAAACTTTACCTCAAGCCGGTCAACGAGCAGGCGCTCTTTGAATCGGCCGTGAACGGCGTGATGGCCACTCTGGACGAACACTCAAGTTTTATTGATGCTTCAGGTCGATCCGATTTTGAAACTTTACTCAATCAGGAGTTTGTTGGAATCGGTCTCCAACTCGAATTGAATTCTGATCGCAGTGGACTCACGGTGCTTTCTCCCATCGTCGGATCGCCATCGTGGAAAAGTGGAATCCAACAAGGCGATCAGATTACACGCATTGACGGCAAGAGTACCGCCGACATGACACTCAAACAGGCCGTTGAACTTCTCCGTGGTCAGCGAGGCACCTCGGTGCGACTCGATGTTGTGAGCCATTCTTCTCCTACTCCTCGCGAAATAGTCTTAGAACGTGATCGCATCAAAGTTGAAAGCGTGCTCGGTGATCGTCGCAGACCTGATGGCACGTGGGACTGGCGTCTCGAGGGGCGTCCCGACATTGCTTTTGTTCGAATTCGCTCATTTGGCGATCATACAGCGGCCGATTTTGAACTCGCGATCGAAGCCATTGAGAACGGTCCTGCAACAGAAAAAGAACTTGCCGGACTGGTCATCGATTTACGGGATGATCCAGGTGGACTCATCACGGCAGCAGTTGATGTGTGCGATCTGTTTCTGAATAATGGCCTGATCGTATCGACCCGAGGTCGATCAACAGGGAACCTTACCAAGGAGAGGCTCGCAACTGCGGGGAGCTGTCTTGAAGGTGTTCCGATTGCAATTCTTGTCGATAGCCAGACCGCAAGTGCCGCTGAAATTGTCGCAGCATGCCTGCAAGATCATAGTCGGGCAACCGTGATCGGAAGCCGCACTTTTGGCAAAGGCACTGTTCAAAACGTCGTACCGCTCTGGGATGGCGAGGGCCTACTCAAGCTTACGACCGCTGAATACCTTCGTCCCAGCAACGTCAATATCCATCGAAATACCAACGACGGCGACAACGATCCATGGGGAGTCACGCCGAATCCTGAATGCGAACTCACACCATCCGGCGAAGTTCTTGAAAAACTTGCACAGTGGAGGCGACTGCGCGATTGTGTTCCACCACGTCAGGAAACCGACTTCATTCCAACAAAAGACCCCGAGTCAAAGGGTGGCGCCTCTTCTTTTGCCGATCTCCCCGAAAAAGTTGACCCAGTCCTGAACCGAGCGATTTCGTGGATCACGCAGAAGCAAAGTTCATCGCAACACGAGAACTGATGACGGGATTGGATGCTAACAGCCAACAAACGAAAGATTTGTATGGAGGTGCTGGCGTACTTCTGCTGCCAGAAAAAAGCTCCCTGCAACACATACAACACCTTTTTCTCCAGCCATGGCGATCGCTCGATCAACCGCTGCTCTTGAACTCGATGCCTGTAAAATTTTTGCACCGCCGAGAGCTTTTCCGCACTCGATGAGGCGTACAAGGGATGCTGCACGTTTGTTGGAGCGATAGCGGGTAAAAATTACGGCATCGAAATGAGGCATGAGTCGCTCGAGCATTTCTTCAATCTCCTTGTCGGTGCTTGATGAAAACACAAGAATTCGGTTTTGTTTTTCGTTAAGAACATCGCGGAGAGTTTCAAGAAGCGATTCAATCGATGCAACATTATGTGCGGCATCAACAACCGTGAGCGGATGATTCAGCACGACCTCAATGCGAGCTGGCAAACGTACCGAAGCTAGCCCTTCGACAATCGCTTTCGCTGAAATCCGATATTCGTTCTCCATGAGTACTCCCACCGCAGCCACTGCAATCGCAGCGTTGGTGGCCTGATGCCTCCCGGGCATTCCGAGTTTCATTGATGGCGGCACTCGTTGAACTGGCTGAATCTTTTTTGTGCGAGCAGTACTTGTGTGTTTTTTTGTGAAACGTGAATTGGGAATTCTCTTTTGCTCGTAGGTGAGTCTTCCAGCGTGAAGCCCTGTTGCGGAACACACAGGAACAAATGTCCCGAGAAAATCTCTCCCTAGTTCCCGAAGTGAACTACCACGTCGCGTTGCTGTCGCGCGAATGACTCGCTGTGCTGCACTTTCGATTACTCCACTGATGACTGGAATTCCTCGTTTGATAATGCCTGCTTTTTCGTAAGCAATCCGTGAAATAGTTCGACCGAGTTGAGCGGTATGATCGATACTGATGCTGGTAATTACCGAGACGAGTGGCTGCGAAATATTTGTGGCATCGAGCCGGCCTCCGAGTCCGGTTTCAAGGACCGCAAGAGTCACGTGACGATTTGAGAAATGGTCGAATGCCATTGCCGTTACAATTTCAAACCACGTCAGTGAATGCCCTTTGTTATTCAAATCCGAATCAATCTCTGCAACTGCCGGACTCACACGATTCCACACAGCAACGAGTTCTTCTTCCGTGATTGGATGTCCGTCAACGACAATGCGTTCCTCGAGTGAATGCACGTGAGGCGATGTATAAAGGCCGGTACAATAACCCGCCTTTGAAACCATGGAAGCAATCATCGCAGAGGTTGATCCCTTCCCCTTCGTTCCAGCGACGTGAACGATGTCATAACGATCTTGCGGTCGCCCAATCAGGGTCAACAAACGTCTCATGGGTTTCAATCGAAACGACTGACTGACCGGTGCGTCGATTGGCGTTCGCTCAAAGTTGACTCGACGATCGAGAAAGTGAATCACATCCCTTTGAGTACGAGCTTTGTGAAGATGTTGTCGCATACTTTGCACCTAAAAAATCTCTTGCGAATCGACACTTCATCTTGTGATCGTTTCGGCATTCGCTTGATCGGCTTTCGCGATGACTCTTTATTGAAACGACGGAGGATTCCGAATGAGTCTACCCATCTGATCTCTTTCTCCTTTATTTGCGATTTTTCACGACAAAAACGTGTCTTTTTATGCGTCGAAAGCGGCCTTGACCAACCTCGATGAATGTCCGACTCTCCCGAAACATCCTCCTGCCTGATTCCTCGTCGTTGCCCCAATCATCCTTTTGTCCCCGTTGCCTGTTGCCAAGGGGCTCTGTCTTATGGTTCACACGATTCTTGCATGGTGCAGAGCTCAAGTGCGGATCGCAGTATGGATTGTCTTTGTTGCGGTGATCTGGTCATCGATGACGACGGAAACAATTGATGCCGAGGAGCCGAGTCCGGCTTGGCAGGACCCTTGGGGCGATCGCGCAGCGATCCGTTCTTCATCGACTCGCGATACGTCGGCGACGGATTCCCAACAGACATGGTCCCCGCGATCTTTGAAAAAACAAACAACCGTTTTTCCAAAAATCCCTCTTTCTTCAAAAGTTCTTCAAGACGATGTCGTTGAATTTGTACCCGCTGTGAATACATCGCGCGAGAATGATTTGCAACTTCCTCCCGCACGAATAAAAGATAGACAGATACTTAAAGCTACTCAAGATACTTCGATATGGACGGAAGGTTCTTGGAACAAAAACCTTCCATATGTACAAGCATCTTTTCGAGATGAGCTTCCGCTTCAAGAGGGCGAGATTCTGCCTCTTGTAGAGAATTTTGTATCTTCGCCGAGTGAATGTCCGCCGTTTTATGTTTCAGATGTTCTCTGCGATCCTCAACTATCGTCGGGGTGCATCGATGTCTCACCAGACCCCTGCTTGCCACGATGGTTTTCTGGCGCAAGCGGTCTTGTCATGACCCGAACACTTCCCCCTGGCGTTGCGACTAGCAGAATTGGTACTCAATCCGTGCTGTTCACCAATAATGCAGCGGCCACATGGCCAGGTGGTGTCGATTTGCATGTGGGACGCCGATTCGGTGACCAACACAAACATGCGTTCGAGGCGATTTACTGGGGAGTTTACAACCTCGGATCTTCAGGACAAGTCAGTAGTGCAACCAATTCGATCGCCGCAACGCCAACGGTTGTTGGCGTCACACTTGGAGGCATAGACGCCAATCTGCTTCTTTCAACCGCGGGTTCTCAGCAGATCAGTCGTTCTGATCTGGTCAACGACGTCGAATTCAACTGGATTTACGCACCTCAAAGCCGGGGTACTTTGATCGACAGCCGTCAACGACGCATCTCACTCGCATGGTTAGCGGGGTTTCGATTTTTTCAGCTTCAAGATCAATTGATCTTTCAAAGCACCAGCTCCAGTGGCAGCATCTTGTTGAATCTTGAAACCAATAACCTGCTCTACGGCGGACAGCTGGGTGCTCAGTGTGATTGGAACTTTCTACCAACGATGCGTTTTGCGATCGTTCCAAAATTCATGCTCGCCGGTAATTCAATCGCCAGCAATGGGTCACTCGGTAGCACTAGTGGTGTTCCTGCCACGGAGACGCTCACTGGTGCCGCGATGCTTTCTCAGTCAAAGCTTGGCACGTTTTCCTATCTCGGATCTTTGGACACTGGGGTAGCGTGGGACATCAACCCTCGGTGGACGATTTCAGCAGGCTATCGAATTGTAGGCGTGGGACATGTGGCTCTTGCCGATCAGTCGTGGCCTGCGGTGATCGATACTCCGACATCGCTCTCTTCAATAAATTCCACTGGAAGCTCTCTCATCCACGGTGCATTTGCCGGATTTGAAGCCCATTATTAGTCCCCGCACGCCAGACACGGGTTCTATCCGCGACAGTAATCAATTACTCGAGCAATTTCACTTTTTAGATCTTTGCGATCAACGATTCGATCGATGAATCCATGTTCGAGAAGAAATTCACTCGTTTGGAATCCTTTTGGCAATTCAACGCGGATCGTCGCTTTGATTGTACGCGGGCCGGCAAACCCGATGAGCGCACGAGGTTCGGCAAAGATAAGATCTCCTAAACTTGCGAAACTTGCAGCCACACCTCCCATGGTCGGATTCGTAATCACTGAGATGTAGAGACCACCAGAACGCGAATAGAGTGCCAGCGCTGCTGAAACTTTTGCCATTTGCATCAACGACAAAATGCCTTCGTGCATTCTCGCCCCGCCTCCTGACGCGCTGATGATAATCAACGGAAGCTTTTCCAATGTGGCTCGTTCAATGAGTCGCGCGAGTCGTTCGCCGACAACGCTTCCCATGCTCCCCATGATAAATGCCGAATCGGTCACACCAACTGCAACGCGTCTCGCGCGAATCATGCCAGTTCCAGTAAGTGCTGCATCGCGAAGTCCCGTTCGCTTTTGCTCCGCCTTCAGTCGATCGGCATACGGTTTTTTATCAATAAATCCCAGAGGATCCGTAGGCTCCAAATGCGCATTCCATTCCTCAAAAGTACCTGCGTCGAGGAGTTGTGTAATACGATCGGCAGCTGATACATACCAGTGATAGCCGCATTGTGGGCAGACATTCAAAAGCTGTTCGGCCTCTTTTCGAAAAATTGTTGCCTGGCATCCCTGACACATCTGCCAGAGACCCTCGGGAACTCCGCGTTTTTTTCCGCTCGCACGAGCAGGACGCTTGAGTTTTGCGGTTTCTTCACTGACAGGTTTTTTTACCGTGTCAGAAGATTCAGAATCCGTCGTATGTGCGGTCTGTGAAAAAGCGGCGATCGGGGGCCACTTGTCCCCGTTGTCTGGATCGCTGGTTGTTTTGATATCGCCTCTGGCCATAGTGCAGTTCTACTCAGTGGATGTCAGAACCGCATCTCACCGAAAAATGCGGTACGGCAAGCCCACGTTGTTTTCTATTTCTTGCGGTTTTTTTGGCTTTTCGGATTTTACGTGTCGCTCTTTCTATAAAAGAAGTCTATCGATCCCGACAAACTTTGGCAGCGCCAGAGAACCGCTGAAAAATACCTTTTTCATCGTAAGAACGTCTGAAGAGTTCTCTCTTGTGGCTCTTGTTTATCCATTTTCATGGAGCATGGCAGAGGAGAACGTTTTCGGAAAGATTTTCTTTCTCCGTATGACGAAGAATTTACGATGT
>Ga0194051_1002049_pt1 | contig 10078 bp, 10 predicted proteins | sample SepL2320m_MetaG_FD_161275 | JGI IMG/M metagenome (GOLD analysis project Ga0194051, IMG submission 161275) | Anoxic zone freshwater microbial communities from boreal shield lake in IISD Experimental Lakes Area, Ontario, Canada - Sep2016-L239-20m | ecosystem: Environmental > Aquatic > Freshwater >...
GATCGCCGATGGCGTCGAACTCGAGCCGTTGCCTCCGGCGCTCGCGCAGGCATATGACACGCTGCTGCGCACGCGGAACGCGCTGCACGCGCTGACCGACCGACCGAACGACCGCTTCCTCGGCGCGTACCAGAGCGAGGTCGCGTCGATCCTCGGGATCGAGCGTCAGCGCTGCGCTCGCGATGTGCTCGAGGCGATGCGCGTCGTCGATACCGAGGCGACACGCGTGCTCGGGCCGCAGGAGTCGACCGCGAGCTCGTTGTTCGGCTTCCTGCGCGGCCGCACGAAGCAGGTCGAAGCCGACGAGGACATGAGCGAGCTCGAGCGATTGCGGTCGCTGCTGCGCACGGCAGAGGCAGGCAGCCTCGAACCGCTCGCGCGCACGCCGTGGCTCGATCGGCTGCTGCCAGAGTGGGAAGTGCTGCGCGCACTGCCGCACATCGCGCCGTTCCACCTCCACCCGGTCGATGTGCACTCGTGGCGCACGGTCGTCGAGGCGCGCCGCGCGATCGTCGAGGACCTCGAGCAGACCGCCACGCCGATGGCCGCCTCGGAGCTGCCGGATCACGACGAACTGCTGCTCTGTGCGCTGCTCCATGACATCGGCAAGGGACACGAGGGCGACCACTCCACGGTGGGCGCCGTGATCGCGGAGCGGTTCGCGGCACGCGCCGGCCTCGATGCCGAGGCACAGCAGCGACTGAGCGCGGTGATCGCGCACCACCTCGTGCTGCCGACGGTCGCGACACGTCGCGATATCGCGGATGAACGCGTCGTGCGCGAGGTCGCCGAGTTGGCGGGGGATGCTCGGACGCTACGCCTGCTGTACCTCGTCGGTGTCGCAGACGCGCGGGCCAGCGGGCCCGATGTCTGGAGCGCGTGGAAGGCACAGCTGATGCGCACGCTCTACCTGCGTGCCCTCAACTACCTGGAGGCCGAAGGCGAACCAGAGAACGCGATCGAACGGCTGCGACTCGATGCGTACGAGGCGCTCGATGGGCGCGTCGAGCGCGAAGCGGTCGCGCGGCACCTGCGTGTGCTGCCGGCCTCGTACCTGCTCAGCACGCCACCGGCGGAGATCGGTGATCACATCGAGCTGATCGAGCACGCCTCGGGTGGGACAGCGGTAGACCACGACAAGGTCGGCGATGTGGATCGGCTGACCGTTGTGACGGCGGACCGCCCCGGCATCCTCTCGCTCGTCGCCGGCACGCTTGCGGTGCACAACGTCGGGGTGCTTGGTGGCGCTGCATTCACGCGCGATGACGGCATCGCGATCGAGGTGATGTACGTGGCCGATGGCCTCGCGCATGGCATCGACGATCGGCGCTGGGCGCGTGTCGCCGAAGCAGTGCCGCAGGCACTCGCGGGCACATTCCCGATCGACGAGCGACTCGCGGAGACGCGCAGCGCGTACGCCAGCATGATGCAGCCCGCGCCGATCGCGACGACGGTCGCGGTCGACAACGTCGGCTCCGACCTCTATTCGATTGTCGAGGTCACCACGGCCGACCGGCTCGGCCTGCTGTATGCGATCACGCACGCGCTGCACTCGCTGTCACTCGATATTCACGTCGCGAAGGTGGACACGATCGGTCGCGAGGTCGTCGATGCGTTCTACGTGCGCCGCGAGAACGGGCGGCGCGTGGAAGCGGCGGATGAGATTGAGCGGCTGCAGCAGCGCGTAACCGAGGCAGTGCGCGCACTCGACATCTAGGTGTGACGACGTCTGAGGTCGCGGGCTAGAGCGCGCCCACCCACGCACCGAGTCGGTCCGCGAGGCCATCGGGATAGACGCGATGGGTGCCGGCGAGCACCTCGGCCAGCGGGAGCCAGCGGGAGATGAAGCGCGCGTCACCCTCAATAGCGATCATTGGTTCGAGGTTGGCCGGCTCTGCGCCCGGAGCGGGCGCACAGACGTACTCGTAGACGATTTCGTGGCCCTGGCGGCCCTGATAGGTGAAGAGGTTCTCGTTCGTGCCGAGGCAGGCGAGCACCTCAATGGGCATCGCCAGCTCCTCGAGCAGCTCGCGGGCGACCGCCTCCTCGGCGTATTCGCCAAACTCGACGCCGCCGCCCAGGGGTCGGTAGAAGGTCTGCTGCTTCACGGTGTCGTAGCCCTCGGCGCAGAGCAGGTGGTCACGCCAGAGCAGGAGGGCGAGCGCGAGCACGCGGATGTGCTGCGGAGGTGGTGGGCCGGGCTCGATGCCAGGGGGCGGAGCGGGCTCGTGCTTAGGCTCTGGGGGCACTGTTGCTCCGGGTTTAGGGCTCCGGGTGTCGGCGAGGTTGGTGGTAGGATACCGGCGGCGCAGCCCAGGCGCGCGCCACTTTCACACCGGATGCACGAGTTGGAGACCGACCATGGCCAAGGAGCTGTACGCGCTCGGCGAGGTGCCCCCGCTGGGTGAGGTGCCGGAGCGAATGCTGGCGAGCCTGATCCGCCCGTCGCGCTTCGGCCCGCCGAAAGACGCGTTCCAGATCGAGGAGATCCCTGTTCCGGAGGTCGGCCCGAAGCAGGTGCTGGTCTACGTGATGGCCGCCGGCACGAACTACAACAACGTCTGGGCGGCACTCGGCCAGCCCGTCGACGTGATCGGCGCGCGCATGCGCCGTGGCGCGACCGAGGAGTTCCACATCGGTGGCTCCGACGCGTCCGGCATCGTCTGGAAGATCGGCTCCGAGGTCACCAACGTGAAGGTTGGTGACGAGGTCGTGCTGTCCTGTGGCATGTGGGACGAGAACGCCCCCGACATCAAGATGGGGGCCGACCCGATCACCTCGCTCTCCAACAAGATTTGGGGTTACGAGGAGAACTGGGGCTCGTTCGCCCAGTACTGCCTCGTCGACCACTACCAGTGCTTCCCGAAGCCGAAGCAGCTGTCGTGGGAAGCCGCAGCGGCCTACATGCTGGTCGGCGCTACCGCGTATCGCATGCTCGCTGGCTGGGCGCCGCACACCGTCCAGGCCGGTGACCCGGTGCTGGTCTGGGGCGGTGCGGGTGGCCTCGGCACCATGGCAATCCAGATCGTGAAGGAGATGGGCGGCATTCCGATCGCCGTGGTCTCCGGCCCGGAGCGCGCCGAGTACTGCATGCAGCTCGGTGCAAAGGGCGTGATCGACCGCCGCGAGTTCAACCACTGGGGCCGACTGCCCGACCTCGATGACGCTGACGCCTTCGGCACGTGGATGACCGGAGCTCGGGCGTTCGGCGCGAAGTTCTGGGAAGTGCTGGGCGAGCGCAAGAACCCGAAGATCGTCTTCGAGCACCCGGGCGAGGCAACGATCCCGACCTCGATCTACCTGACAGACAACGCCGGCATGGTGGTGATCTGTGCGGGCACGTCCGGCTACAACGCCGACGTCGACCTGCGCTACCTGTGGATGCGCCAGAAGCGATTGCAGGGCTCGCACTTCGCGAACACCGAGCAGTGCGCGGCCTTCAACCAGCTGGTCGCGGACGGTCGCATCGACCCGTGCCTGTCTGAGACGTTCGAGTTCGACCAGGTCGGCGAGAGCCACCAGGCGCTCTACGAGAACCGACACGCACCGGGCAACATGGCGATCCTCGTGAACGCCACGCGTCCCGGCATGACGACGCTCTCTTAATGGCTGAGGGCGATCGCTGCTACTTCTGCACCCTGCGACCTCGTGAGGAGATCGCTATCGCTCGTTGGCACCCTGAGGAGCCTGACGAGCAGGAGCGTCTGACAATTCACCTGTGCGGGAAGCACATGGAGCGTCTGCAGAAGGCCGGCACGCGCGGCTGGGCGCAGAAGGACTACGTCTACAAGCAGGGCTTCTGGTAGCGGCGCGGCGCTTCTCGCCCTGCGTGACGTTGCGAATCGAGGCGGACCGAATGGTCCGCCTCTTCTTGTGTGCGCTCCATGACTCGTGACACGCGCGCAAGCGGCAGCGGGCGACCGCGACTCGGCTGCAACTGCTCGGGCGGTTCGATGGATGTGCCCACTCTGGGCGCGACGGCGCTGAGCGCCCGATGGAGGACAGCGATGACTCGAGAGCAGCAGCGGGAGAACCAGGAGCAGGCGCGCCAGGCGCAGCCGCAACAAACCGGCGCCCGACAGGAACCTCGATACCCGGAGCAGGCTCAGCCGACTCCGCAGGCGGCGCCGGACGCACACGAGGCACAGCAGCAGGACTTGGCCCAGTCAGGCACTCGCAAGCAGGCTGACCCAGAGCGCGAAATCGAGCGGGCAGCAGGTCAACAGGAGCCTGCCCAGCAGCAGGCGCAGCAGGCGCAGCAGGCGCAGCAGGCGCAGCAGGCGCAGCAGGCGCAGCAGGCGCGCAACCCACAGCAGGGCGAGCAGCAGCAACAGGCGCAGGAGGAGCGCAATCCGCAGCAGCAGCAGCAGGCCCAGCAGGAGGAGCGCGAGCACCAGGAACAGGCCGGTGAGCGCGAGCCCGGCCAGCAGGAACAGCAGCAGCGCTAGCCGAGCGGCCTCGGCACCAATCAAGCAGCCCGGCAATCGCCGGGCTGCTTGCTCATTCGAGCAACGTTTCAGGAACCGTCAGCGCTTTGCGAGCGCTGCCACTGCATTCGGTCTTGGCGTTCTGACGACAATTGAGACGAGAGGGTAGCGATGCAACCATCTCTATCAAGGCGAGCCTGTTCCGCGCGCGAGCGCGACCTCGTCAACGATCGACTCGCACGCGCGGATCGGGTGCCCAGCGTCGAGACCGCACAGCTCGAGCGCGCGCGGCGGCGGTTTCAGTTGTACGTGAGCCCGCCGGCGTCGCTCAGTCCGCGACGCATGGCATAGCTCGGCGCCCCAAGCCTGCTCGTGCCACCTCGACGCAAGGCGGCGGGGCTTGCATTCTTCCCGGCATGGCAGGCGACCCGACCACGGCACAGCTCGACACCCGCGCACGGCGCTTCCTCGAGACGAATCACTTCGGGTCAATGACGACGTTCCGCCCGGACCACGCGGTGCATACCGCGCACATCGTGCTCGCACTCGTCGGCGACAAACTGTGGAGCTCCGGGACCGAGCGCCGGATGCGCACGATCTTCCTGCGCCTCAATCCGACGGCCGAGGTGCTGGTCTTTCCGACGCGCCCAGGCGGCTACTCGACTTACAACACCGGCGGGTTCGGCGCGTCGTTCCTCAGCCTCGAAACGACCGTCGAGGTACTCGATGGTCCGGAGGTGGCGGACCAGAGCGTCGAGCTATTCAAGGTGCTGCAGCCGAACGCCGCGCCGGGCACGCTGCGGTGGAATGGCCAGCCGCGCTCGTATGACGAGTTCCGCCAGATCATGCGAGACGAGGGCCGGGTCATCTATGAATTCGATGTGATCCGCGCGAACGGTCACCAGATTTAGTGAGCATCGCCCCCGTGAAACCTCGGGGGTGCGTTCAGCCGAAATGTGTGCAAGGCTGGTTGTGGTGGAGATCACCTCCACTGCTCAGCCCTCTTCTCCGTCGTCCCCGTACGTCCGCGTCGAGCCTGAGAACCACACCGGCGATCCCTGTGTCATGTGGATCGCGTTGAGGCCGGCTTGCCGGACAGGAGACTTGTTGACTCTCGCTACTGCTATATCCACACCCGACTCGATCACCGAGGACGAGGCGCCCAGCGGCGCGCTCAGCTTCGAGGGTCTTGGCGTTGCCAAAGACCTGATCGAAGTCCTGAATAAGCTCGGCATTACCGAGCCGACCCCCGTGCAGGTGCTCACGATCGCGGACGCCATGTCCGGCCGCGATGTCTGCGGCAAGGCACAGACCGGCTCCGGCAAGACGCTCGCATTCGGCCTCCCGCTGATCGAGCGCACGCAGACCGCCCAGCGCCGCCGACCGACCTCGCTCGTGCTCGTGCCGACGCGCGAGCTCGCCAACCAGGTCGCAGAGACGCTCGTGCCGTTCGCGATGGCGCGCGGTCTGTGGTTGTGCGCGGTGTACGGCGGCGTCTCGATGCTGCGCCAGATCCAGGCGCTGCAGGCGGGCACCGACATCGTGATCGCGACGCCGGGCCGCCTCAATGACCTGCTGGAGCGCGGCGAACTGAAGCTCGATGACGTGAGCACTGTGGTGCTCGACGAAGCCGACCAGATGGCCGACATGGGCTTCATGCCGCAGGTCGACCGCATCCTCTCGAGGATCGAAGGCGCGCAGGTGATGCTGTTCTCGGCGACGCTCGACGGCGCCATCGGCTCCCTCGTCAACCGCTACCAGCACGACCCGGCACGCCACGAGGTCGTCTCGGAGCAGCAGTCGGTCGACACGCTGTCGCACCGCTTCATTGGTGTGACCTCGGACACTCGCATCCCGGTGACGGCGCGCATCGTCGCCGGCGCGCGTCGCGCGCTGGTGTTCGTGCGCACGACACACGGTGCGGACCGCATCGCACAGCAGCTCGAGCGCGAAGGACTGCGCACGGGCGCGCTGCACGGCCGCCTGTCGCAGAGCAAGCGCGAGCGCACGCTCGCGGCCTTCATCAAGGGCGAGACGCCCGTGCTGGTAGCGACGAACGTCGCGGCGCGCGGACTGCACGTGGACGGCCTCGATGTCGTCGTGCACTTCGACCTGCCGGAAGACGCCAAGACCTATGTGCACCGCTCCGGTCGCACGGCACGCGCCGGTGAGGAAGGCCTCGCTGTGACGCTGTGCCTGCCGCACGAGGGTCGCGATGTGGCGATCCTGCAGCGCGACGCCGGCCTGCAGCTCGCAGTCGTGCCGATGCAGCCCGACGACGCGCGCCTCCTCGACCTCGCGTCGTGGATGCCGCCGGCGACCACCGACTTCGAGCCAATGCAGCGTCAGCGCATGAACCCGAGCGAGGACATGCCCGCCGTCGAGCGACGCCGTCAGGGCGGCTCGCGCGGCCCGGCACCCCGCGGTCAGCAGGGTCGAGCACCGCAGGCCGCTCGCGGCCGCGTTGCAGACTCGGGCCGTGAGCGCGCGCCGGAGCCCACAGGTAACCGAGCACGGCCTGCTGGCGGTCGTCCGAACCGCACTGCCTCGACCTCTCGCTGGTAAGACCTCGAGCACTTCGCATCGATACTCGCCGCCCCACGTGGGCGGCGAGTGCTTTGTGCCCTGCTCGCCGCCATACTGATCGTTCTGGAAGACGGAGGCGGCAATGGCGGCGGAGCGAATCGCATACATCCAGGCGCAGTGGCACACCGAGATCACGGACTCCTGCAAGACAGGGTTCCTGGGTGAGCTCGCGCGACACGGCGTCGACGCATCGACCGTCGACTTCTTCTCCGTGCCGGGCAGCCTCGAGATTCCGTTAATGGCGAAGGCGCTCGCGCAGACCGGGCGCTACTTTGCCGTGTGCTGTAGCGGCCTCGTCGTGGACGGCGGCATCTACCGCCACGAGTTCGTTGCTCAGGCAGTGCTCCACGGCATCGTGCAGGTCTCGCTCGAGACCGGCGTGCCGGTGCTCTCCGCCGTGCTGACACCGCACGAGTTCCACGAGCACGAGACGCACGTGAACTTCTTCAAGCAGCACCTGCTCTCGAAGGGCGCGGAGCTGGCCTCAGCCTGCCTGGCCATGCAGCAGAGCCTGCTGACCGTCGGCTAGTTCCTAGAGGAAGCGCAGCACGAAGCGACGGAAGCGAGCGCGGTAGCGCCAGAGGCGACCTCGACGTTCACGGAGCGTCGAGGCGACGGCCTCACTCGTGCCGATGGCGAGGGCCTGGCGCCAGTCGCGGAGCGTGGGGGCGCGGTCGGCGCTGACCTTCGAGGGTGCCTCGAAGCGATCGAACGGCACCCAACGGCCGCCCTGCTGCGTCCACACCTCGAGGCCCGCGGCGCGTAGCAATACGATGCCGGCGGCGACATCCCAGACGAACGGCCCAAAGAACGCGCCACCGACGAAGATGCCGGCGGCGACAAACGCACACTCGATGCAGGTCGAGCCGGTCACGCGCGTGTCCCATCGATCGAGGCGGCCCGGCGCGCCGCCCGGACGCGCGATCAGACGACGGCGCACGCCCACACTCGGGCGACCGTTGGGGACCGTGCGGCCCTCGAACAGCAGCGGGCCGCCGGTGTGTGCGTGGTAGACGCCGGTGCGGAGCTCGTGGCTGGTCGCGCACCAGATGGCACCGACGATCGGCACGCCGTAGCGCAGCACGCCGATCGATGCTGCGAACAGCGGGAAGCCGTTGATGAAGTTCGTCGTGCCGTCGACGGGATCCACGACCCAGACGTACTCGACGTTCGGGTCGGGCTGGATCTCCATCTCCTCGCCGACGATGGCGTGGTCGGGAAAGCGTTGCGCGAGGCGCTCGCGGATCATCGCCTCGACGGCCTTGTCGACCTCGGACACGGGGTTTGTGGGCTCCATGCCGGAGCGGGCAGACTCGCGCTTGTACTCGACGGCGATGGCGCTGCCGAGCGTGTCCATGATCTGCGCGCCCGCAGCGTGTGCAAGCTCAACCGCGAGCTTCTCAATCTGCGCGAGAAGCTCGGCGGGCGGTGTGGAGGGCGATGCGCTGGTCATGCGAGGAGGATAGCCCGTCTGCGCGCGGGGCGCGTTCGCGCTGACTCGGACGGCTCGCATACCCTCGATTCATGACGAACGACGAGGACAACGACTGGCGGTACTCGAGCGAGGGTGACCTCGATCCCGACCTCACGGAGGAGGCGGGCTACTCGGGCTGGGATCCGCCGCGCCGCCGCAGTGGCGCCATCGTGTTCCGCATCGTGCTCGCGATCACACTGATCTGCATCGTCGGCGGTGCGCTCTCGGTGCTGCTGCGGTGAGCACGCTCCCTGCCTCGACGTTCCGCGTGTCTCGCAACATCCGCCTGTTCAACGTCATGGTGTTCGTCCGGGAGTTCATGCCGCTCGTCGCGGTGTGGGTCGTGTACCTGACGGACTACCGCCACCTCACGCTCGCGCAGGTTGGGCTGATGGAGGGGCTGTTTTGGCTGGTGAAGCTGGGTGCCGAGATCCCCTCGGGCGCGTTCGCGGACCGGTACGGGCGACGCGCATCAATGCTGATGGGCGTGGTACTGGAAGCGTCAGGGCTCGTGCTGTTCGGATACGCCTCGGACTTCGCGATCCTGACCGCCTCGTACGTGATCTGGGGAATCGGTTTCGCGTTCCGGTCGGGCGCTGAGGAAGCCTACCTCTACGATGCGCTGGCAGCCGATGAGCGGTCGCACGAGTACACGGACCGCATGGGTGTGCTCTGGGCGATCAACCTCGGTGGATCGTTGTGCGGGAGCATCGCCGGTGGCGTGATCGCAGTCATGGTGAGTCTGCCTGCGGCAATCTTCGCGACCGTGGGGTCATACGTCCTGGTCCTGCCATTGCTGCTGATGATGCAGGAGCCGCCCCGAGCGACAACGACGCGGCGCGGATACACCGAGGTGCTCCGCGAAGGGTTCGCGATCGTGCGTCGCGAACACGCGCTGCGGAACATGGTGTTCCTGCAGGTCGTGCTGATGAGCGCGTGGGCAGGGTTCTCGATCCTGTCGCAGCCGTTCCTCCAGCAGCATGGCGTGCCGCTCTCGCTCTACGGCGTCGCATCCGGTGCGGTGATGCTGCTGAGCGGAGCGACGGGGCTGGTGAGTGGCCGGGTCGTGCGATGGATCGGCATCTCGAAGGCGCTTGTGGTGGCGATGGTCGGTGCGGTGGCCGGGCTCGCGATGCTCGCGCTAGTTGACCACGTCGTCGCGTACGCGGGATTCGCGATCACCTCGGCGGCGATCGGGCTCGTGCAGCCGGCAAGCATTGCCTACGTCAACGATCGAGTGGACTCGTCGGCTCGTGCGACGGTGATGTCGCTCAGTCCGTTCGGTCAGTCGATCGCGATTGCACTGACGAATACCGCGGCCGGGGTGCTCGGAGACGCATCACCACAGCTCGCGTACGCGATTCTCGCCGGATTTATCGGGATCAGCGGCACCATCTCGTTCGCGGCCTGGCGCTCGGCGGACCGAGCAATGCCGATGCCGGCTACCAAGGCATAGCTCAGACCAGCGGCCAGGGCACGCAGCGCCACGGATACATCTCCGGCAACACGGGATCAGCGAGTAATGCCGCGCAGCGGCGCACGAATGTGTCGACCTCGCCGGGGTGGATGTAGGAGCGGAACACCTCGGACG
>Ga0194051_1002052_pt1 | contig 10069 bp, 7 predicted proteins | sample SepL2320m_MetaG_FD_161275 | JGI IMG/M metagenome (GOLD analysis project Ga0194051, IMG submission 161275) | Anoxic zone freshwater microbial communities from boreal shield lake in IISD Experimental Lakes Area, Ontario, Canada - Sep2016-L239-20m | ecosystem: Environmental > Aquatic > Freshwater >...
CGGTGATGAGGACCGCCGCGCCTTCACGCGCCAGCGTCTCCGAGCAGGCCTCGCCGATGCCGGAAGCGCCACCGGTGACGACGGCGACCTTGCCCGAGACCTGGCCCATCTGGCTCAGCGACCCTTCCAGTTGCCGGGGCGCTTCTCGGCGTAGGACTTGATGCCTTCCTTGAAGTCCTCAGTCTTGCGCGTCCAATCCTGCTCGGTGAGCTCGCGTTCCGTCGCCGCTTCCGCACCATCGGCGAAGCCGCGGCGCATGGTCTCGCGCGTCGACATCACCGCGAGCGGCGCGCTCTCGGCGATCTCCTTGGCGAGATCGATCGCGGCCTTGCGAACGTCGGCCTGCGGCACCAGCACGTCGGCCATGCCCCAGGCGACGGCTTCCTCGCCGCCGATGCGACGGCCCGTATAGAACATCAGGTTAGCCTTCTGCTGGCCGATCAGGCGCGGCAGGGTGTAGGTGAGCGAGAAGCCGGGATGGAAGCCCAGCCGCGTGAAGTTGGCGGCGAAGCGGCCCTCGGCGCAGGTGACGCGGAAGTCCGGCATCAGGGCGAGGCCGAGGCCGCCGCCGATCGCCGGTCCCTGGATCGCGCCGACGCTCGGCTTCTTGGAGCGGAACAGGCGGGTCGCTTCCTTGTAGAGATGCTTGCCGCTCTCGGCCGCGCCGGTCTGCGGGCGGTTGGCGAAATCGGCGCCGGCGCAGAACGACTTGCCCTGCGCGCAGAGCACATAGGCGCGGATGTTGACGTCGCGGTCGAACGCCTCGAAGGCATCGGCAATCTGGTTGATCAGCGAATTATCGAAGAAGTTGTGCGGCGGACGCTGGATCTCGACGATGCCAACGGCGCCGTCGGTGCTGATGCCGATGTCCTTGGTGGCGCTCATGCGTTTTCTCCCGGGTTAAAACTGTCTAGCTTGGGCGCGATATTGCCCCGCCCGTGGGGCATCCGTCGATAAGGGAGGACAAAGAATGTCGCAAAGCGAACAACGCGCACTCGTCTTGGGGGGCGGCACCATGGGTGTCGGCATCATCGCGATGTTCCTGGGCGGCGGCTGGAAGGTCGACGTGGTCTCGCGCTCGGCCTCGACACGCGATGGATTGCCGGCGGCCACGGCCAAGGCGCTCACGTCGATGGGCAAGCCCACCGACACGTCGGGCCTTGCCACCTATGCGACGCTACCCGAAGCGCCGTGGTCCAAAATCGACCTGGTGGTCGAGACCGTGACGGAGGACCTGGCGCTGAAGCAGCAGATCTTCGCCGACATGGAAAGGCTCGCGCGGCCGGACTGTGCGCTGACCTCGAATTCCTCGAGCTTCCCGATCAGCGAGATCGCCAAGGGCCTGAAGACCCAGGGCCGCATGCTGGGCCTCCACTTCTTCATGCCGGCGCACCTGATCCCGCTGGTCGAGGTCGTGCGCTCCATCCACAGCGACCCGGCCATCGCCGAAAAGGTCGGCGCGATCATGAGCGCGCTCGGCAAGCGCCCGGTGCAGGTGAAGAAGGACGTGATCGGCTTTCTCGGCAACCGCATCCAGGGCGCGCTGATGCGCGAGGCGCTGTGGCTGATCGAGCAAGGCGTCGCCTCGCCCGAGGATATCGACGCCACGGTGCGGCTCTCGTTCGGCTTCCGCTACGCTGCCGCCGGCCCGATCATGCAGAAGGAACATTCGGGCTGGGACACGACCTGCGCCGTGGCCAAGATCATCTGGCCCGATCTCACCAACGCCGACGGCCCGCCGCCGGTGCTTCAGCGCAACGTCGACGAGGGCCGCATCGGCTTCAAGACCAAGGGCGGCTTCTTCCCGTGGAATGACGAGTCGATAGCAAAAGAGCGCGCCCGATATGAGCGCGCTCTTCGCAAGTGTCTCGAAATCTTCCGCGAGGAAGGGATCGTCTAGCCGTCGCTTGGCTACAAGCGACTAAGCTGCACGACCCCGGCCACCGAAGCGGCGGGCACCGCCGTTCGAGCGGGGACGATCACCCTGGGGGCGATCGCCGTGCGGGCGGTCGCCACGCGGCGGACCGTTCGGACGATCGCCGAACGAACGCGGACGGTCACCCTGGGGACGATCGCCCTGGGGACGATCACCGTGCGGGCGGTCACCCTGGGGACGGTCGAAGCGGGGACGATCACCCTGCGGACGATCACCCTGCGGGCGATCGCCATGAGGACGGTCGCCGCGCGGCGGGCCGTTCGGCCGATCACCGAAGGAGCGCGGGCGGTCACCGTGGGGCCGATCATTGTGGGGCCGATCACCATGGGGACGATCGCCCTGAGGACGGTCACCTTGCGGACGGTCGCGGAAATCGCCTTGCGTCCACTGGCGCTCACCCTGAGGACGATCACCTTGCGGGCGATCACCCTGAGGGCGGTCGCCATGAGGACGATCGCCATGCGGGCGGGGCCCACGCGGCGGACCGTTGGGACGATCACCGAACGACCGCGGACGGTCGCCGAAGGAACGCGGACGGCCGCCCGGACCACCGGGACCGCGACCACGCGGACGCTCATCGCGGCCCCGCTCGTCACGGGGGTCGCGTTCCTCACGACTGCGAGCAACCGGCGGCATCACCGGCATGTCCTCGTTGGCCGGGGTCGCCACGACGGCGATCGGCTGACGGGTGAGCTTCTCGATGCTGCGCAGCTGACCGCGCTCGCTCGAGTCGCAGAACGACACGGCGATGCCTGAGGCGCCGGCGCGCGCGGTGCGGCCGATGCGATGGACGTAGCTCTCGGCGTCGGCCGGCAGCTCGTAGTTGATGACGTGGGTCACGCCCACGACGTCGATGCCGCGCGAGGCGAGATCGGTGGCGACCAGCACGCGGGCCTTGCCGCGGCTGAAGTTGTCGAGCGCCTTCTGGCGGGCGTTCTGCGACTTGTTGCCGTGGATCGCCTCGGAGCGCACGCCGCGATCCTCGAGCGCCTCGGCGACGCGGTTGGCGCCGCGCTTGGTGCGGGTGAACACGATCACGCGCTCGAGCGCCGCGTCGGACAGCAGATGGCTCAGCAACTGGCGCTTGCTGGAGGCATTCACGTAATAGACGCGCTGCTCGATCTTCTCGATCGGGCGGCCCTGGGCTGCGATCTCGACGCGCTCCGGGTTCTTCAGGATCTCCGACGACAGCTTGGCGATGTCATTCGGCATGGTGGCCGAGAACAGCAGCGTCTGGCGGTTCTTCGAGACCGAGCCGGCGATGCGGCGCACGTCGCGGATGAAGCCCATGTCGAACATGCGATCGGCTTCGTCGAGCACGAAGAAGGTGACGTTGCCGAGCTTCACGTTGCCGCGCTCGACGAGGTCGAGCAGACGGCCGGGCGTGGCGATCAGGATGTCGACGCCGCGCGCCAGCGTCTCGATCTGACGGGCGTAGCCCAGACCACCGACGACGGTGCAGAGCCTGAGCCCAAGACCGCGGCCGTAGGTGTCGAAGCTGCGCGCGATCTGAACGGCAAGCTCACGGGTCGGCGCCAGCACGAGGGCGCGCGGGCTCTTCGGCTGGGCGCGTTCGTTGGACGCGGCAAGCAGCTGAAGCACAGGCAGCGCGAAGGCCGCCGTCTTGCCGGTGCCGGTCTGGGCAATGCCGAGCACGTCACGACCCTGGAGCAGCGCCGGAATGGTGCGCGCCTGGATCGGCGTCGGGGTGGTGTACTTGGCTCCGTGCAGGGCACGCAGCAACGGCTCGGACAGGCCGAGATCCGCAAACGAAACTTCACTCACTGAAAATAGTCCTTCTCGCCGCCCATCGTGCCTTTCGGGCACGCATATGTAGGGCGGCTTTTGGCCCGCTCCCGCGCGCGGCTGGGACGGCTCTTGCTTTGGGGATTGTCTCGGGATGAAGCGCCGTCACAAGAAATGGGGCGCGTCGCGCGATCGCGAGAAACCTTGATCAGCCCACGAAGCAGCGGGCTGGCGCGTATATGATGGTGCACCGCAGCGAAGTCAAGTGACGAAACTAAGGCAGCAGCGCCTCATGCGGACCGCGGGCCAATGAATTAGCGCTGCCCGCCCTTGCGCAGGAGCTGCCCGGGCAGGTTACCCGTCGGCTCGTTGTCGCGCAGCACGACCTGGCCGTTCACGATCGTGGCGCGCATGCCGTCGGCCTTCTGGCGCAGCCGCTTGGCGCCGGCCGGAAGGTCGCACACCACCTCGGGCATGCGCGGGCCCACCGTGTTGGGGTCGAACACCGCGATGTCGGCTGCCATGCCCTCTCGCAGCAAGCCGCGATCGTGGAAGCCGAACTGGGTGGCGATATCGCAGGTGATCAGCTTCACCGCCTCTTCCAGCGCAAAGGCCTGCTTCTCACGCACCCAGTGGCTGAGCAGGTGCGTCTGCAGCGAGGAATCCATGATCTGCGAGACGTGCGCGCCCGAGTCGGAGAAGGTGACGACGGAGCGCGGGTGCTTCATCAGCTCCAGCGCCTCGGTCTGGTTCTCGTTGGCGATCGGCTGGACCATGAAGAACTTCATGTCGCGTTCGAGCGCCATGTCGATCATCAGCTCGACCGGATGCGTGTTCTTCTGGCGGGCCAGCTCGGCCATCGACTTGTGCGGACCCTGGATCTTGTCCATGGCGTAGATCCAGTCCCATTCCGGCGGTCGGGCCTCGGTGCCGCGCACCTGCGGGCCCTCGTAGGGCTTGGAGGCGATCTCGACCAGGCGGCGACGCATATCAGGGTCGAGCAGTGCCTTCTTCTGCTCGGCCAGCGGCTTGGCGCGCATCTCGCACCACAGCTCCCACTTGTCGAACGGCAGCTGCGTCTCGAACGACAGCAGCACGTTCAGTGCCCGGCTGTGCACCTGGGCGAACATGCGGCCGCCGCGTTGCGCGGTGCGTTCGATGATATCGAAAGTGGTGCGCCAGGCACCCGGCGTCTTGCGCCGGTTGAACAGGCCGAAGGTGATCGGCCGGCCGGTCTCGACGGCGAGCTTCGACAGGCCTTCGTAGTAGATGCGCGCCTTGTCGCTGTCGGCGCCGCGCGGCTCGCCCGCGATCTCGACCAGGCCCGCGCCCATCGCTTTGACCAGGGTCTCGAACTCACCCCAGGTCGCCAGCCGGCTGGCGACCGGCTTGTCGTCGGAGGTCTGATGATTGACGCTGCGCGTGGTCGAGAAACCAATGGCGCCGGCGGCGATCGCCGCCTTCACCTGATGCACCATCGCCTTGGTGTCATCCTCGGTCGCCTCGTCGGTGAAGGCGCGCTGACCCATCACATAGGTGCGCAGCGCGCAGTGGCCAACGTAGCCCGCGTAGTTGATGCCCTTGGGCAGCGTGTCGAGCACGTCGAGGAATTGCGGGAAGGTTTCCCAGCGCCACTTGATGCCGGCCAGCATGGCGGCGCGGCTGATGTCCTCGGCGCGTTCGAGGTTGCGGAACACGAGGTCCGCCTCGCTCTCGCGGCACGGCGCCAGCGTGAAGCCGCAATTGCCCATGACCACGCTGGTCACGCCCTGGAAACAGGAGCTGGTGCCGATCGGGTCCCAGAAGATCTGGGCGTCCATGTGCGTGTGGCCGTCGATGAAGCCCGGCGTCACGACATGACCCTCGGCATCGAGGGTTTCCATGGCGGTCGAGGCGATGCGGCCGATCTCGGCGATCTTGCCATCCTTGACGCCGATATCGCCGCGAAAGCGCGGCAACCCGGAACCGTCGACGATCATGCCGTTCTTGACGATGAGGTCGTATGCCATGGCAGCCCTCCATCTACGGGATAAGGCTACGCTCGCCAGGCGGACGGCTCAATTGCTGGCAAGTGCATGTCTGACGTCCTAGGATTGCGTAACGAAATTGGTGAGGAAGCATGGAATTCGGCGTTCTTTTCACCTCTCACCCCAATCCCAAGGAAGAGCCCTATCCACACCGCGGCGTGCACCAGCGCACGACCGAGGAGGTCATCGAGGCCGAGCGCCTGGGTTACGACACCGCGTGGATCGCCGAGCATCATTTCTCGACCGGCTACGGCATCATGCCGGACTGCTTTGCCTACATGGCCTATCTCGCGGCCAAGACCAGCCGCATCAAGCTCGCCGCCGGCGTGATCACGTTGCCGCTCTACGATCCGATCCGCGTCGTCGAGAACACCAGCTTCGTCGATATCCTGTCCAACGGCCGTGTCATGCTGGGCATCGGCTCGGGCTACCGGCCCTATGAGTTCGTGGGACTGGGCAAGGATTTCGACGGCCGCCGCGACATGGTCGAGGAGGCGGTCGGCCTGATGTTCGATGCCTTCCACCGCCAGCGCTACGACCACAAGGGCAAGTATTTCAGCGGCACCGTGGCCGAACCCTACGAGATGCTGCCGCATCCCGTGCAGATGCCGCATCCGCCGCTCTTCATGGCCGGCGGCACCGACCGCTCGATCGGCTACTGCGGGCGCAACGGCTTCGGCTTGATGCTCTCAACCTTGCCCAGCGTGGAGACGCTGGCGGCGCAGACCGCGCTCTACAAACGCGAGCTCGCCAAGGCCTCGGTCGAGCGCGCAAAGAACCCGGCGGCCGGCCAGATCGACATCGCCCGCTGGGTCTATATCGCCGATACCGACAAGCAGGCCCGCGCCGACACCGAGGAGGCGATCGTGCGCCACATCGCCCACTTCGGCGGTACCGGCACCGCGGGCTATCTGGGGTCGGTGTCCGAGAAGGGCGATGCGCTCACCTACGACGACCTGCTCAGCACCACGCTGCTGCATGGCTCGGCGGAAACAGTGATCGCACGCCTGCGCGAGATCCAGGCGCGCACCGGCATGACATCGCTGCTGCTGCACTACCCGCCCTATTACGGGCGCGAGAAGGCGATGAAGAGCCTGAAGCTGTTCGCCGAACGCGTGATCCCCGCCTTCCGTCCCCCGGCGCAGCGCGTCGCCGCCGCAGAATGAGATCGACTGCGGCACGCAACAACACCTCGCTCGGCGCGCTCTACACCATGCTGGCCATGCTGGGTTTCGCCAGCATGGATGCCATCTCCAAGTGGCTGGTGGCCGACTATGCCATCGGCCAGATGATGTGGATCCGCTACGCCATCTTCTGTGTCTTCGCCTGGTTCGTCGTCCGCCGCCGCGGCCTGCTGACGGCGGCGCGCACCCAACGTCCCTGGTTGCAGGGCGGACGAGCCCTGCTGGCGGTGGTGGAAAGCGCCGTCTTCGTGCTGGCCTTCAACTATCTGCCGCTGGCCGACACCCACGCGGTCGCCGCCACGTCGCCGCTGATCGTGATCGCGCTCGGTGCACTCTTCCTCGGTGAACGCGCCGGCGTCGCGCGCTGGCTGGCCGTTGCCGTGGCTTTCGCCGGCATGCTGATGATCGTGCGCCCCGGCCTGCGAACGCTCGACTGGCCGATGCTGCTGCCGTTGCTCGGCGCCCTTCTGTGGGCAGGCTACCAAATCCTGGTCCGGCTCTGCTCGCGCACCGATTCGCCCGACACCACGCTCGTCTGGTCGGCCTTCGTGGCCTTCGGCGCCACCACCTTGGTCGGCCCGTGGCAGTGGCGCTGGCCGGATGCGACGGCCTGGGGCCTGCTGATCGCCATCGCGCTACTGGGCGCACTCGCCCACTACGCGCTGATCAAGGCGCTCGACCATGCCGACGCCGGCGCCGTGCAACCCTACAGCTACACCCTGCTGGTCTGGGCGGCGGTTCTGGGGGCGCTGGTGTTCGGCGATATTCCCGATCATTGGACGCTGGCGGGCGCCGCCATCATCGTGGCGAGCGGTCTCTACACTTGGAATCACGACCGCCGCGAGGCCCATCGCGCCGCCAGAAGAGACATTTCCTAGTGAATTCAATGAGTTATGATAATTCTGGACCACACTGACCGCAAGGATATCCCGCATTGTCGGTGCGATAAGGATATTGAACTGGGCGGCCGGGGGCCTTATTTCCTTGGTGCTCATGAGCGTGCTCGAATCGCCGCCGCACCTTTGTTTTCGCCGGCTGAATAGCTGATCGCCAGCACCGGTACGTTTCCACCCGCGCCAGGCACCCCTGAGCGCCATACATCGATTGGACCGGTAACTAAATGGACGGCGATCTCGACATGCAGCGCGGCAGCCAGGTCGCCGCGCTGACGCCGACTCCCACCCGCAATTCCAGCCTCCCGTTTCGTCGCGGCGGCTTCACCAGCCTGTGCGAGGCGCTGGACTATGCCGCGCAAGGCGAGACCGGCCTTAACTTCTTCGAGGCGCGCGGCCGGCTACTCGCCAGCCTGCCCTATCGTGACCTCAGAACGCAGGCCCAGACCTTCGCCCGCCGTCTGATCGGCGCCGGCATCGCACGCGGCGAGCGACTGCTGATCATCGCCGATACCTGGCCGGGGTTCTGCGTCGCCTTCTTCGGCGCGCAGTATGCCGGCGTATTGCCCGTGCCGGTCGCCGTCCCGGTCGGTCTCGGCGCCAAGGCGAGCTATATCCAGCAACTCAGCCGGCAGATCGCCGCCTCAGGCGCCGTCGGCGTCGTGGCACCAGACGACCTCGCGGCCTACGCCAGGACCGCAGCGCAGGGCAGTTCGGCCCGCCTCGCCGGTCCGATGGCGACGTTCGACGCCTTGCCCGACGGGCCGGTCGACTTGCGGCCGCTCGGCGCCGGAGAGCAGTGCTACGTACAGTTCTCCTCCGGCAGCACGCGCGCACCGATCGGCATCGACATCCGCCAGGACCGGCTGATGGCCAACATCGACGGTTCGATCACCCAGCAGGGACTGAACGAGGACGACTCAGGCGTGAGCTGGCTACCGCTCTATCACGACATGGGGCTGATCGGCTTCATCCTGGCGCCGATGTGCGCGCAACGCAGCGTCGATCTCCTGTCGCCGCACGATTTTGCGCGCCGCCCGACGCAATGGCTGTCGCTGATTTCTCGCCGCCGCGCCACGATCACCTACAGCCCGAGCTTCGGCTACGATCTCGTCGCGCGCCGGGCGCAGACGCAGATGCCGGCCAACCTCGACCTGTCGTGCCTGAAACTGGCCGGCATCGGCGCCGACCTGATTCAGCGGCCCGTCCTCGATCGCTTTGCCGAGACCTTCGCCTCCGCGGGCTTCGATGCGCGGGCCTTCATGCCGAGCTACGGCATGGCCGAACTCTGTGTCGGCCTGAGCTTCACGCCCCGCTTCGGTGGCTTCAAGGTCGACAGATTCGGCAAGCGCGACTTCGTCGTCTGCGGTCACGCGCTCCCCGGCCATCAGGTCGAGATCCGCGACCAGTCGGGCGCCGTGCTGTCCGACCGGCAGATCGGGCGCCTGTTCGTGAAGGGCCCGAGCGTCATGCCGGGATATTTCGGCGAGCCCGAGGCGACAGCCCGGGTGCTCAAGGACGGCTGGCTCGACACCGGCGACCTCGGCTTCTGGAGCGATGGTGAGATCGTGGTGACCGGCCGCGCCAAGGACCTGATCATCGTCAACGGCCGCAACATCTGGCCGCAGGATATCGAGTGGGCCATCGAGGCCCTGCCGCGCCTGCGCCAGGGCGACGCCTGCGCCTTCTCCGTCGAAACGGGAGCCGGCGAGGAAGTGGTCGTCCTCGTGATGAGCTACGTGGGCAATGCCGCGGAGCTCGAGGCGCTGACCGGCAGCATTCGGCAGACCGTCAAGGAAAGCGCTGGCGTCGACTGCCGGATCGAACTGATCTCGCGGAAGTTCGGACTGCCCCTCACCTCGTCCGGCAAGCTCAGCCGCTCGCGCGCCAAGGCAAAGTTCGTCGCCGGCGACTATGAAGCCGGGAGCGCCCGGGCAAAGCCGGCGATCGCCGGCGACTGACGTTCTGCCGCTAGCGCGGCCACTGCCTGAGCGCGACCAGCCCGCCGTCGATCGGCAGCAGGATACCGGTCACCCAGCGAGATTCGTCCGAGGCGAGATAGACTGCGCCGTGGGCGATGTCCCAGGCCGTGCCCTCGGTCTGCATCGGCACCAGCTTCTTGCGCCGGTCGCGCGCCTCGGCGCCGAGATGCGCCACCATCGGCGTGTGCACCGAGCCCACGACGATACAGTTGGCGCGGATGTTCTGGGTTGCATAGTCGGCCGCGACCGATAGCGTGAAGCCGTGCAGGCCGGCCTTGGCGGTGGCATAGGCCACCGCCAA
>Ga0194051_1002055_pt1 | contig 10064 bp, 6 predicted proteins | sample SepL2320m_MetaG_FD_161275 | JGI IMG/M metagenome (GOLD analysis project Ga0194051, IMG submission 161275) | Anoxic zone freshwater microbial communities from boreal shield lake in IISD Experimental Lakes Area, Ontario, Canada - Sep2016-L239-20m | ecosystem: Environmental > Aquatic > Freshwater >...
AACCACGTGGTGTGCGTGACGCCACCAGGAAGCGAGGTCTGACGCGCGATCGGGCGCTTCGTCGCGTCGAGCACGATGCCGCCCGCGGCGTAGCGCTGTATCGACGTGCCCTTCGCATCGGTAATCGTCTTCGCCGTTACCGAACCGGTGACATCGCGTGCGTACTCGACGGTGGTCACACCATCAGTGGCCGTGATCAGGTTCGCCGCGGCGTCGTAGGTAAACGTGTCGGCGCCGACCTTTGTCGCGCTACCGAACTCGTCATAGGTGATGCCTGCCGCAGCCGTCGGATCGGTGGTGGTGACGAGCCGATCCGCCGCGTCATAGGCGTAGGTATACGAAGCCGGCGCAACACCCTCGACGGTCGTGGTCTGTGACATTCGGTTGCCGTGTCCGTCGAAGGTCCAGTTCCATTGCCGTGACGCGTCGATCAGTCCAGCACTCACCGAAGCGGCAGAGAGATGGTTCGCCGCATCATGGGTGTAGGAAAACACCGACGTTCGACCATCGGCGGTGATTGTCTGACTCGACACGTTGCCCGCCGCCGAGGTCGTGAGCGAGTTGGCGTACGCACCGCCCGCGCCCGACCATGTGGCCGACGTCGCAGTGTTGCGATCGTCGTAGCCGAAGGTGACCACCTTGCCATTCCCGTAAGTAATGGTGTTGGTGGAACCGTCGCCGTTAAACGTCATCGCAGCAGCAGGACGACCGTCGACGGTGATCGCCTGGAGTCGGCCGACCGCGTCGTAGGTGTAGGACTCGATCGAGGGAGCAATGCCCTCACCCGACGTGGTCACGCTCGAGACCCCACCTGCGGGAGAGTCGTAGGCCGTGACTGTCACGATGCCGTAGCGATCGACCGAACGAACGGCGCGACCGAGCAGATCGACCGTGGTGGTCTCGGTCCATGTCTCATCGCCGACCGTTTGTGTCACCGACACGACCCGGGGATCGCCGTTGACGGCGAAGTTTTTCGTGAGGTTCCGCACGCCTCCCATGCCGAGTGTCTGCACCGTCGTGACTCGGAGACCGGAGTCCCACGTGAAGCACGAAGTCGCACCACTGCTCGACGACGAGGCCACGGTGCGACCACCCGCATCGAACCATTGCTCTGCGGCCGGTCCGTCGCCGCCGTCTGGCCCCGGCGTAATAACGCGCCGAGCGGCGCCGCCTTGGTTCGCGGACTTCGCACCGGGGCAGGCCGCCTTCGCGTTCTCGGCGTCACCCCAGTACTCAGTGCGGTAGATCGATCCACCGATGCTCGACGTCAATTGGCGATCCCAACCCGAACCCGTGGCCTCGTAGGCGAGCGAGGTCCTCGCCCCCGCCTGGTTCGATCGCGTGTCAAGGAGACCCTTTGCGGGCTCGACGTAGGTTGAGGTCGAGATGTTCTCGGTGTTGGCATTGCGAGCAGTGGGGTCGACCACCTTCGTGGTGGTGACGAGTCCATACTGCGGGCGCAGTCGATCGGAGGGGATCGCTTGCGCAGAACCCCCGGAATCGGGGCCCGACCATTCGATGTCGAGCGACGCGCTCGACGAGGTCGATGAGACATCGATCCTGATCTGGGCGAGTCCCTTCGGAAGGTCCATCGCCGCACATCCACCATCGGCACACGCCACGTTGTTCACGCGCAACTGCGAGCCTGCGCTGTTCGCCCGGAACGAATAGGTGCCCGCGGTGTCGATCAACACCTGGCCCGTCATCAACGCCGACCACCCGCCGTTGTTGCCGGCGGGAGAGGAGGCGTAGATCACGAGCAGACCGGGAGCCAGACGTCCGTCGATTCGCGGACCGAGTTCCTGCTTCTCACCCTTCGCGCGATCCGTGGGACTCGGCCAGTAGGTGACGTCGAGCCCCTTCATGGCGGTTCCGTCAGGAGACACATCGAAGGTTTCGTCATACTCGCGAACCGACTTTTGGGCCGTGCCGAGCGAACCTTTCGTCGGACCGAGGGTCTCGGTGAGACGGCCGGACTCGTAGATGTACTGGGTGACGAGACCATCGAACGTGACCTTGCGCAGCAGTTGACCCGATGCGAGATCCCAGTCGTAGGTGGCCGTCTGCCCCTCGGCATTCGTAACTTGCTGCGAGAAAAAGGTCGACGGGTCGAAACGAACGCGTCCGACAGTTGTGCCGGTGCACGAATCGGCAGTCGAGGTGGATTCCACGCTCTCGTAGGTATAGGTGCGCACGCATCGTGTTGCCCCCGCCGATGCGGCCACCGAAGTGAGCGTCGCCACCCGTCCACTCGAGTCGTAGGTGGCTGCGATCTGGAACTGCGCGTCATCGGCAGCGATGAGGCCCGATGCTGCGACCTGCGCGACGAATGGCGAACGGATGCGCGCGACGCGACCCGCGCCGTCGTACGCGAGGTCGGTGACCTGCGCGCCGTTGCCCTTGGCTTCAGGGAGATCGATAAAGCGTCCGATGGTCGGCTGTCCGGCGACGCCATTGACATAGCCGAACGACGTGGTCGTGCCGTCCCAGAAAACGACCTGACACAGCATGTCCTTTGGCGCGGCAACGAATCCTGCGCCGACTCCGGGACACGACCCGCCTCCATAATTCAACTTCACCGCACGTTTTGAAACCGGATCGCTCACCTCGCGCAGCAGACCTCCCGACCACTTCTGGCCGAGCACCGGACGATCGCCCGAAGACAGCGACACCAAGTTGGCGACATCCGAACCGTTCTCGGCGGCGAAGACGGCCGAGGTCGTCTTCGAGGTGACGGTGTAGGAACCATCGCCGTTGAGCACCACCACAGGTGCGAGACCGTCGGTATTGAGTTGACCGCCGGCGAGGCGCACCGGCACGAGTTCGGCTCCACGCTTTTGGTAGTTCGTGGTCACGCCGTTGCTGGCGACGAGCCCGATCGACCCATCGGCACGAACCACGATGTGCGAATAGTCCGAGCTGGATGCGACCTGCAGGTCCCAACCCGCAGGGACTCCCGCCTCTGCGACGTTCGAGCCCTGGAAGCGCAGTCCCACGCCGATGTCGCCGCTGATCGACTTCACCGAGTGACTCGACCACGACACCGATGCCTCACCCGAGGCCAACGACACTGCGATGCCGCCCGCCGTGTCGGACTCCTGCACGTTGCGCAGCTGCTGATCAACCTCGAACGTACCGCCGACAGTTCGCTTCCCATCTGTTGCCTGCCACGAGTAGACGCGGCCCTGCAGCAATCCGTCGCCGACCGTGAGCTGGGTGGAGTTCCCCGACGAACGGAACTCCTTCGGACCCCAGCCCGACTTTCCTTCGGTGAGATCGTCGACGGTGAAGGTCCATGCACCCGATCCATCGGGGACCGACAGCGTGGGAGCGAGCGAGGTCGAGACCCATGTGCTCGGAGTGACCACCGAACCGGTGAAGACCGGCGCGATGAGACCCGAACCCGACACCGAGGACAGGGCGGCGAGCTCCGTGGGATCGGCCGCAACTCCCGATGCAGCGCGGTCGCCCTTGCTCGTCGAGGAACAGGCCGTGGCGAGCAACGCCATCGACACCGCCACTGCGAAAATCGGGACGACAAGACGTCGCAGGGCAGAGGCGGTATGCGTGTGCATGATCAGAAGTCCCGTAGTTCGATGTCGATTGAAGTTGGTCGAGCGCGTCGAAGTGGCGTTAGCCCGTGATGTTGACGGTGAAGAAGCGTCCGTCCTCGCCACCGGTGAGGGTGGGCTTGTCGCAACGGAACGAATAGATCTGGCTGGTCTTCACCACGTCACAGCTGGAGGAATCGCCGGTGAGCTGACCATCCTTCTCGGTGAGCGAGATCGAGATGTTCACCTGGTAGCACGAGTTATCCGGTAGCGAGATGCAATACGACGCGCGCCAGTAGCGCGAGGAGTCACCCGACGTGCCCACGTACCCACCGGTGTAGCCCGATGCACCCGGAGCGATGCTCGCCAGACCCTGCGACGCCTTCGGGTCGAGGAGGAAGGCCGATCCGGCGGTTCCGGTCGTCGACCCGACGATTGTCATCGGCTGCTTGGTGCCGTTGGTGATTTGGATGCTCACCGGACGGTTTGAGAAGCGGTACTCGAACTGAAGATTCGAGCCGCTCTCGTAGTTCGCTTTCGGCGTAACGAGCACGCACGAGATGAATTGTCCGCTAGTACACGATGCGGAGTTGCTCCCGTTGGTCGGGATGTACGAGAACATCTCCGCCTGAGCCTGGCCCAGATCGAACGGCGCCGAGTTGGCGCCGACGTAGGTGCGCACGTTCACGCCAGACCAAATCGCTCTCGGCATGAACTGGATCGCCGACTTCACCAAGAACGGATTGGGGTTTGCGTACCGATCACCCTTGAGTGTGACATTGCTCGCGCTCGCACCCTCGGTTCGGACCTCGCCCATGGAGTCGCCACCCACGTCACGACAGGTGTAGTCGTTCTGACTGCAATCAGCGCGTACGACACCGAGCGTTGCGACACCGTCGAGCACACCGGGCGCGGTGAACTGCTTGGTCAGGTTGGTCATCACCTGACAGACCGTGATGTTGCGCACGTATCGGAACCCCGAAGCGCCGCCAGCGTCCTGTGGCCTAAGACACCAGTTGTTGGCGTTGATCGCGGTCGCTGGATCACCGATCGGGTGACTGAACCCCTCGGTATTCACGCCGGAACTCCCCGCTGCATTTCGTGAATCAGACGAGGAGGAACTTGAACAGGCCGATGCCACCACTGACACAACGAGGGCGACTGCAATGGCGAGGGGAACGAATCGCTTCTTCATAGCGTCGAACCCTAGCAGAGTGTCCACGCTGTTTACATAGCGGGACAGAACGACCTTCAGCCGCGGCGGGCCAACAGTTCCTCGGCGATCTGCACAGCGTTGAGCGCTGCTCCCTTTCGAAGGTTGTCGCCGGAAAGGAAGAGCGAGAGCCCATGCTCCACTGTGCGATCGGTTCGAATGCGACCCACAAAGGTGGGGTCGACGCCAGCGGCCATAAGGGGGGTGGGGATATCGGCCAGTTCTACGCCCGGGGCCTTCACCAACAGCCGTCGAGCGGTTTCGGGGGTAATCGCGTTTGCGAACGAGGCCGAGATCGAAAGTGAATGACCGGTGTAGACCGGCACGCGCACACACGTGACCGTGACCTCAAGATCGGGAAGTTCGAGAATTTTGCGGGACTCATTGCGCAACTTCTGTTCTTCGTCGGTCTCTCCCCGGCCATCGTCCACGATTTTTCCGCAGAAGGGAATCACGTTGTAGGCAATCGGCGCCGCGAACTTCTCGGCAATCGGCATTTCAATTGCCGTTCCCGACATAGCGAGTGCCGGCGCACCCTCACCAATCTTGCGGACTTGCCCCTCAAGTTCGGCAGTGCCGGCAAGTCCTCCACCCGAAACCGCCTGGAACGTGGTGACAGTAAGAGTGCGTAATCCCGCTTCAAGATCGAGCGGCTTGAGGACCGGCATGGCCACCATCGTCGTGCAGTTCGGATTGGCAACAATGTTCTTGGGAATCGAATCGAGCGCGTGGGCATTGACCTCAGGAACCACCAATGGCACCTCAGGATCCATACGCCATGCCGAGGAGTTATCCACCACGATGGCACCCGACTCCGCCACACGAGGTGCAAGAACTAACGAGGTTCCGCCACCGGCCGAGAAAAGCACGATGTCGAGACCGGCATAGTCCGCTGTTTCGGCATCTTCGATCTCGATCTCGCCATCGGCCCACGGAAGTCGACGACCAGCAGAACGGGCCGATGCGAACAGACGAAGTTGGGAAACCGGAAACTGACGCTCGGCGAGGATGGCGCGCATGACGCTTCCCACCTGCCCGGTTGCTCCGACGATACCGATACGCATAAGGGAAGAAACCCTAGCGGGCACCCCCAGAGCGACCACCAACGCATTTCCCTGACGTCACTAACGCCCTTGGAGAGCAGGAAAAAGAACGACCAGCTCGGTGGCCCGTTCAGTCCACGTAGACCGGACCGTTGGCCAATCCAAAAATGTCATGCAGGGCGACGACCGCTCGCTCGATATCGGCTTCGGCGACGACGCAACTCACACGGATGGCCGATGTAGCGATCATCTCGATGTTGATGTTGTTGGCGGCCAGTGTCTCGAACACCGTCGCAGCCACTCCCGGATGAGATTTCATTCCGGCTCCAACGATGCTCACTCGAGCAATAGCGGGATCGCCACTGACCCGACTCGCACCAATATCTGCCGTGTGCTGCTCGCAAATAGCAATCGCGGTATCGAGTTCGCCGTGCGGGACGGTGAACGAGATGTCGGTGACTCCATGCTCAGAGGTGTTCTGCACAATGAGATCGACATTGATGTCCGCATTGGCCAACGCACGGAAGACGAGCGCGGCAATACCTGGGCGGTCAGCCACGCCACCGATCGTGACCTTTGCCTCGTCGGCGTCGTGCACAACCGCAGAAATGATTGCCTGTTCCATCGTGTCGTCCTCCTTAGTGACGATCGTTCCGGTTTCCCATGAAAAGGCCGAGCGCACATGAAGTTCGACACCGTGAGTGCGAGCGAATTCCACTGAGCGCATTGCTGGCTTGGGACAACCGTTGGCCGTCATCTCGAGTAATTCATCGAAACTGATGCGTTCCATCTTGCGAGCGTTCGAAACAACTCGGGGATCGGTAGTGAAGACACCCGTGACGTCGGTGTAGAGCTCGCACGAATCGGCGCCGAGCGCGTGCGCAAGGGCAACCGCTGTGGTGTCGGAGCCACCCCGACCAAGAAATGTGTCATTCAATTCGGGAGAAATGCCCTGCGCGCCTCCGACAACTGCAACACGGCCAGCCGCCAGCGCCTGTTCGATCCGAGTTGGCTTGACGTCGACGATCTTCGCGTTTCGATGAGTGGAGTCCGTAAGGAATCCAGCCTGCGCACCGGTAAACGATTCGGCTTCGACTCCGGTATCGGCGATAGCCATGCACAACAACGCCATTGCTTTGCGCTCGCCGGCAGTAACAAGCATGTCCATCTCACGACTGGGTCGAGTATCGGAGACCTCGGCTGCGATGCGGAGGAGGTCATCGGTTTCCTTACCCATGGCCGAGATCACAACGACAACCTGATTCCCAGCGCGCACCGTGCGCGCCACGTGGCCAGCGACGGCGCGCATGCGCTCGGGATCGCCGACTGAGGTGCCACCGAACTTCTGGACGAGGAGAGCCATGGGCCGAAACGCTACCGGGCGCTCCGACCTGAGCCCGAATCACTTGTAGGTTCTGTCGACATGGCTCGAACACCCGACCGACGTCAGCGAGAGCAGAGTCGCGAGAAGGCGCAGGCGGCAACTGCTGCTCGGATGCAAAAGGCACGTCGACGTCGACAACTCGCCGCCGGAGCAATCGCCATCCTCGTCGTACTCTCCACGTTCGGGGCGTTTCTAGGATCGAAGGGTTCATCCTCGAAATCTCCGACGACCACCGCCGCGCCAACATCGACCACGTTGCCGGCCACTGGAATCTCGCCGGCTCCAGTCGCACCGGGAGCGACTCTGACAGGGACGACCACCTGTCCGGCCGAAGACGGTTCCGCGGCGCGCACCACTTCGTTTGCGTCACCGCCTCCCATGTGCATCGAGACCGATCACTTTTACAGCGCGACCATTACGACCACGAAGGGTTCGATCACGGTGCAGTTGAACCCGAAGGTGTCACCGCAAACGGTGAACACGTTCGTGGTTCTCGCCCGCTACCACTACTACGACGGTCAGTCAGTTACCGGCGTCCGATCCCGTGCATCGTTCACCGTCGGCATGGCCTTCTCCGGCGGTGCCGCCCAACCCGGCTTCGACATCCCCGGCGAGATTCCGGCCAAGGGAACCGTTTTCACTCCGGGGGCGCTTTCGATGGTCCCGGCTGCGAAATCAGGCGGCATCGGCGGACAACTCGTCTTCGCCACTTTTGATCAGGCTCCGGACAATGACCAGCAAGTCACGCCTCTTGGCATCATGCTGAGCGGAGACGACACGCTGTCGGCCATCAACAAGTTTGCGAGTCAGTCGGGCCAACCCACTGCACTCGTCTCGATTCAATCAATCAGCGTCGTTCGCAGCGGGGCCATTCCGAACTAATCGAGGCTGATCCCGTCCGCCACGAGCCACCGCGAGTGGCCCTCGTGTCACCGCGATCGAACTTGTGCCCGCAGGCTTGCTAGCGTCGCCGCCCGATGGGAACCTCAAAGCGAGAACGACAAAAAGCCGGACATCAGGCTCGCCTGAACGTAGAGCGATCACTTGATCGCCGCGATCGGATCCGGCGCCGTGTGCTCACAATTGCGGGCAGTGCCATCGTCGTGGTTGCTGCCGTCGCACTAGTCATCGTCCTGAGCGATAACTCTTCGACCTCAACAACCTCGGCCACCACGACGACCTCAGCACCAACGACTTCGACAATCGCGCAACCCAAACTTGCGTCAGCCGCCGGAAAGCCCTGTGTCGATTTCAACGACACCCTTCCCCCGAATGCCCCGGAGGTCACGATGCCGGTGGGTCAACTTCCGACCTCACTCGTCGTGCAAGACCTCGTAACTGGTTCGGGCACGCCGGTCGCCCCTGCGGATTCGGTCACGGTGAACTACATCGGAGTTTCCTGCTCCACCGGGAAGATTTTCGATTCCTCTTGGACCAATGGGAAAGCGGTGACGTTCCCGCTCAATCAGGTCATCACCGGCTGGTCACAGGGTCTTGTGGGGATGCAACCAAACGGCCGAAGGCTCCTGGTCATCCCAGCCGACATGGGCTACGGATCCTCTGGTCAGGGATCGATTGCTCCCGATGAATCACTGATCTTTGTTGTCGATCTCATTTCGGCATCGAAGACGGCAACACCTGGGATCGCCTCGAACTAACTCCGCTGCACTCCCGCGTAGCGATGGTCGATCAGACCACGGCCTCGGGAATTGCGGTGAGATCAGAGATTTTCCCGTCCCGATGGACGATCACTGCTCCGGCTCCAACGGCACGCCATCCGCCAGAACCGACATCGTCGATAAGCGCGGTTCGCGACGGGAGCTCGAGTAACACAACACCGGAGGATGCGAGATCGATCGTCCGGCGAACCTTGTCCGGCGACCACTCTTCACTTCGGGCGATGACCGCAACGCCAGAGAGGAGTCCGAGACCGACGGTGAAGGCACCACCGCGGGTGTCGACCATCGGATCGCACAAGACATCGGCGCCAGCACCGCTACCGACCAACGCTGCGCCACCTTGCCATGCCGCAAGGAGCGCCTGGTAGGCGGGGGTGTCCTTTAGTACCGACCGAATATGCATTGGCGAGACGCCCGTGAGATAGATGAGTTTCGCTTCGGAAATGGATTTGACGTTGTCGGCGTCAAGCGCATCGGTACGCGTATAGATCGGAACCTCTCGCACCGTTGCCCCAAGTGTCGCGAACCACTCGCGCGCCGCAGCAACAGACTTCTGCGGATTCTCGTACGCCCATCCCGTGGCCAACAACGTGACTTCGGTCGCGCCGACTGCGGCGAGCAACTCCGCATCGAAACTGCATCCTTCGGTGAACTCGCCGCCGCCGAGTGCCAATGGTCCTGTCATCGCACAACCTCTCTGCTTGGTTTGGCACGTCGTGCGCCGATCGCCACGAAGTGACGCAATGGTACGACTGCGGTCGGAATGATAAATCGGTCGATGTCGTCATTGGTAAGCGAGGTTGTCCTCGTTGCCGCAGGGAGATCACGACCGAGATGGAATCGGCGAACCCACCGACTCGGTGACCACATCGACGACGCAATGACTCGAAGGATCCCCGGTCGAGCCACAGGCTCCACGGCGAGGAGTCGACCCCCCGGAGCAATGAGCGAATCGATTGCCGCAAGCGTCGCCGGAAGGTCGGGAAAGCGAATGAGCTCCCCCACCGACACGACGAGATCCCATTGATCGTCATCAGCGGTGCGACCTCGATCAAGAGCGGTCCGCACAACCTCGCGCGCCGCCGGATCGGAAAGGTCGAGAACTCGGCCCTGAGCATTGGAAAGCAACGAGCGATGGCGACGACTGAGTTCGGCAGCGACCTTTGCGGGGAAACGGCGTTCGCCCGTCACGAT
>Ga0194051_1002056_pt1 | contig 10063 bp, 9 predicted proteins | sample SepL2320m_MetaG_FD_161275 | JGI IMG/M metagenome (GOLD analysis project Ga0194051, IMG submission 161275) | Anoxic zone freshwater microbial communities from boreal shield lake in IISD Experimental Lakes Area, Ontario, Canada - Sep2016-L239-20m | ecosystem: Environmental > Aquatic > Freshwater >...
ACGGCCTAATCAGACCCGGCGGCTGGCAGACCCGAAAGCGCGCCGACGGCACGTGCGAATGGATCCCCCCACCCGGATCACCCCAACGCGGCGGCACCAACACCTACCACCACCCCGAACGGTTCCTCGAAGGGGAGTAGTCAAGACGGGGAGTAGCCGTCCTACTCATCCGAAGCCTTCCTGATACGTGCGGTTCTGGCCAGCGCGCAACGCAAAGGGCAGGTGGCCGCGCTGCGGCCACTGGCTGAAACCCTGCTTACCCGCGATGTTGCGCGGCGAATGGGCGCGGCGAATGGGCGCGGTGAACTTTCGCGGGGGCTACATCGACGGCGAGGTCATCGATGATGTCCCCGGTGAGGTCGTCGCCGAGCAGGTGTAAAAACCAACTCGCGGCGCCATCGCCCGACGCGACGACATCTGACGCCGGGGACTACTGTTACGGCGTCACGTGCGAGATTCCCAAGAACGCCCGCGCCACACGGCGAGAGGCACATCATGAGAATTGAGCCCAGGTCCGACCGGCGGCGTCGACGGGATGCGTGGCAATCATCCATCGGCCAATACCACCGGCTAGCTCACGGTTGCCTGCTGACTGGGCAGCCGTGACCCTTTCCCGGATTGTGTAGTCGTCTGACCCGAACGGATCGGCGCACGTCGTCGCAGGGCACACTGATGACGTGACCACACTGCTGTTCAACGGGCTGGTGCACAGTCCGTCACACCCGGATGCGACCGCTATGGCGGTGCGTGATGGCGTGGTGGCTTGGCTGGGCGATGACGCCGTGGGGCAGGTTCAGTTTCCGGATGCCGAGACTATTGATCTCGATGGTGCGTTCGTGGCGCCGGCGTTCGTCGACTGTCATGTCCACCTGACCGCCACCGGTTTGCAGCTCACCGGATTGGATCTGACTGCCGCAACCGGGCGTGAACATTGCCTGCGGCTGATCACCGAATATGTTGCGGCCAACCCCGGTCGGCCGGTCTGGGGACACGGTTGGGATGACAGCGACTGGGCTGGGACGCTCGCTACAGCTGATGTCGACGCTATCATCGGGCTAATTCCGGCTTATCTCTCGCGCGTCGATGTGCACTCGGCGCTCGCCTCAACTGCGTTGCGCAACATGGTCTCCGGACTTTCGGCGGTGAATGGGTTCGACCCGCAATTACCGCTCTCGGCTCACGCCCATCACCTGGTGCGAGCCGAAGCGCGCCGACTGCTCACCGCTGGACAACGTGCTGACGCCCGCCGCGTGGCCCTGGATGCGGCCGCGGCAGCGGGCATCGTGGCCGTCCATGAATGCGCCGGCCCGGATATCGGCGGTATTGAGGACTTCAGTGAGGCGCGAACCAGCAACCACGGTGTCGAGGTTGTTGGCTACTGGGGTGAGGCGGTGTCCAGTGCATCCCAGGCGCATGCGCTGATCGAGGCCACCGGTGCACATGGCCTCGGCGGTGATCTTTTCGTCGACGGCGCACTCGGTTCGCACACGGCGTGGTTATGCGAGCCCTACGCCGATATGCCGGGGACTACCGGCAATACCTATCTTGATACCGACGCAATCGCGGCGCATCTGTTCGCCTGCACTGAGGCCGGTGTCACCGCGGGTTTCCACGTGATCGGCGACGGTGCCGTCGCCGCGGTAGTCGACGCCCTGGAACGGACCGTTGAGCGCTTCGGCATACCCGCGGTAGCCCGGTGCGGTCACCGGCTGGAACACCTGGAGATGGTGTCGGCGCAGCAGGCGGCGAAACTTGGCGCCTGGGGGATCACCGCCAGCGTGCAGCCGAATTTCGATGCGCTATGGGGCGGCGTGGACGGTATGTACGCCCGCCGCCTCGGGGTCGATCGGGCTTCCCTGCTCAACCCATTGGCGCTGTTAGCGTCGGAGGGTGTGCGGTTGGCTTTGGGCTCGGATTCCCCGGTGACCGCCATGGCCCCCTGGGCCTGGGTGCGAGCGGCCAGCCATCACCAGACACCGGGCAGCGCCATCTCAACGCGGGCCGCCTTCGCCGCCGCAACCCGCGGAGCCTGGCGGGCCGGCGGCGTGCGTGACGGGGTCACCGGAACCCTCGTCCCCGGCGCTCCCGCTTCCTACGCAGTCTGGGATGTCGGTGACCTCGACGTCAGCGCGCCGGCCGACACCGTCCAGCGGTGGTCCACCGACCCCAGGTCCCGGGTTCCGGCGCTGCCGCGTCTGGACGTCGAAGGTCCACTACCGCACTGCCTGCAGACTGTGCACCGAGGCGTAGTGCTGCATGGGTAATCGAATAGCGCAGTTCACCTCGGGGCTGATGCCGCGGCTGATGCGCCTTGGCGTTTCTGTGCTGGGCGGGCTGCTGATGTGTGTGAGCTTCCCGCCGGTCGGGTGGTGGTGGGCGGCCGTGCCGGCGCTGGCGCTCTTGACCTGGGTACTGGTGCATCCGCAGACCACGATGGCGGGCGGGTTCGGCTACGGGTTCCTGTTCGGCCTGGCGTTCTACCTCCCGTTCCTGCCGTGGATCAGTGGACTGGTCGGCCCGATACCATGGATTGCGCTATCGGTGATGGAGGCATGCTTTCCCGCGGTGTTCGGCGTCTTCGCGGTCCTGGTTGCGCGTCTCCCGGGCTGGTCGCTGTGGTTAGCCGCGGTCTGGTCGATGCAGGAGTGGCTCAAGTCGAGCGTGCCGTTTGGTGGATTCCCCTGGGGCGTAACCGCTTTCAGTCAAGCTGACGGGCCCTTCCTGACGCTGGCCCATTGGGGCGGTGCGCCACTGGTGTCATTCGCAATCGTCCTGCTCGCCACGTCGCTATGCGCGCTGGCGCTCGAGATCGCTCAATGGATCCGCCGCGACGGATCACACGGACACCCGCTGATCGTCCCCGCCGCGGCCATCTGCGCGGTGCTGCTCATCACCGCGCTGGTCGCACCCGTCGTTCGGCGATCTGCCATGCCGGTCGATGACGAACCCATGATCGTCATCGCCGCGATCCAGGGCAATGTGCCGCGGCTGGGTCTGGACTTCAACAGTCAACGTCGCGCAGTCCTGGACAACCACGTCCGCCAGACTCTCCAACTTGCCGACGATGTTCGGGCCGGCAAAGCGCCGCAGCCGAAGTTCGTGATCTGGCCGGAGAACTCCTCCGATATCGACCCGCTCACCAATGCCGATGCCGCCGAGCAGATCACCGTCGCCGCCCGAGCCATCGGAGTGCCGATCCTGGTCGGTGCGGTCGTTGCCCGACCGGAGTCGACCCATGCCAACCCGGCCGCCTCCAACACCATGATCGTGTGGGACCCCATCAGCGGCGCCGGCGCACGCCACGATAAGCAGATTGTCCAACCGTTCGGCGAGTACCTGCCCTGGCGATCGTTCTTCAGCCATCTATCCTCTTTTGCCGACCGTGCCGGATACTTCGTCCCGGGCACTGGCAGCGGCGTCGTCGACCTTGCCGGGGTGCCGGTCGGCGTGGCCACCTGCTGGGAGGTCATCTTCGATCGGGCCCTGCGCGAGTCGGTCCGCAACGGCGCCGAATTGCTGACCGTGCCCACCAATAACGCCACCTTCGATCAACCCATGAGCGAACAACAATTGGCGTTCGCCAGGCTCAGAGCCGTCGAACACGGCCGCTATCTCCTTGTCGCCGGAACCACCGGCATCAGCGCGGCAATCGCCCCCGACGGCCGTGAGCTGGCCCGCACCGCGTTCTTCAGCCCCGCCTACCTCGATATCGAAGTGCGGTTGCGTACCGCCGAGACCGCGGGCACCCGATGGGCCGAGCCGCTGCAGTGGGTTCTGGTGGCGGTCGCGGTAGCCGCCATCGGCGCCGCGATACTGCAGAATGGTGGATTCGTGCATCGGTGGCGCAGCCGCCGCCAGGCCGAGGGTCACGACAGAGGAGTCGCATGAGCACCCAGGGCAAGGGTCGGGCCAAGAAGGCCACCGAACCTCCCAGCCAGCGCACCCTGGTGATCATCCCGACCTACAACGAGCTGGAAAACCTGCCCCTGATTACGGGCAGGGTCCACAAGGCCCAGCCCGACGTGCACGTCCTGGTCGTGGATGACTCCAGCCCCGACGGCACCGGCGACCTCGCCGACGAACTTGCGCTGGCTGATCCGGCCCGCATCCATGTCATGCACCGAATCGCCAAGGATGGTCTCGGTGCGGCCTACCTGGCCGGCTTCGCCTGGGGCCTGTCCCGCAAATACAGCGTGCTGGTGGAGATGGACGCCGACGGCAGCCATGCACCCGAACAGCTCTACCGGCTGCTCGACGCCATCGACACCGGCGCCGACCTGGCTATCGGATCCCGCTACGTCGACGGCGGGACGGTGCGCAACTGGCCGTGGCGCCGACTGGTGCTGTCCAAATCGGCCAATACCTACTCACGGCTACTGCTGGGTGTCGGAATTCACGACATCACTGCGGGCTACCGGGCCTACCGGCGCGAGGCGTTGGAGAAGCTTGACCTTTCCACCGTCGACTCCAAAGGCTATTGCTTCCAGATCGACCTGACCTGGCGCACCATCAACAGCGGGTTCACCGTGGTTGAGGTACCGATCACATTCACCGAGCGCGAACTGGGCGTGTCGAAGATGAGTGGTTCCAATATCCGCGAAGCGATGACCAAGGTGGCCCAGTGGGGCATCGGCGGTCGGCTGGACCGGGCCCGCGGCATCGGACGCTGAGGCCCCGTCAGCTACCCGCGGCGCTTCGTCTTGATCAGATCGAGTCGCTCCTTGAGAAGTTCGTCCAATTCCTCGATGGACCGGCGTTCCAGCAGCATGTCCCAGTGTGTCCGGGGCGGCTTCACCTTTTTCGGTTCCGGAAGATTGCCCTCAATCAGGGTTCCTTCAAGACCGTTGCGGCACAGCCAGTTACCGGGGATTTCGGCGTCGTCGGCGAAGGGGACGTCGAATTCCTCGCCGTTCTCAGTGCGATACCGCGCAACCTGCCGCGGTGCCAGGTCGTGGTTGCGATCGGTCTCGTAGCTCACGGCCCCGAGCCGACTGCCTCTCAGGACACGATCAGCCATCGTCATTCTCCTTGCTTTAGGTCGGGATCGAGACCGCGAAATGAATGCGGCGCGGCTCCCGACTCAACACCTATGATACCGGCCCGAGGGGGTGCCCGGTTTAGTCTCAGGACGTGACGCGTCGCACCCGGCCACAGCCGTGCCGCTGGTGCGGCCGCGAGGTCCCCGATATCGGACTGGGCCGGCGTCGGCAATATTGCCGCCAATCCTGCCGTCAGCGGGCCTATGAGCAGCGATCCATCGTCAAGGAGACCGCGGTGCCGGCCAATGCGGTGGTGCTTTCGCCCGAGGAAGCCGCTGAGCTCTCCGACCGGGTCTATCAGGTGCGTTGCGCGGCGGAGGACGTCGCCACCGCCGTCGACGAGGGCGCCCCGGCCGCCGAACTAAAGAAGCTCTGCGACGAATTGATGCGAGCCGCCCGTGCCGCCGACGGCTGGCGCTGATTCAGCAGCGGTAAAAAATACCGATACCGGCAGGCGGAGTCGGCTCACGGGTGCAGCCGTAGGTGTCGATACCGTCATCGCTGTAGTACACCGCGGTCCGGTGGGCAAAGTTCACGCACACCAGGGCCGAAGTATCTGTGCGGCAACGGAAGTCGCCGACCGACAGGGACCTGTCGGTGGGCATGGGCGATCCCCGGCCAGCCCCGAATCGGCCCGGGTCGCCATGGGCTGAGCCCACCTGCACAACGGCGCCGTCGAAATCCACCCAGCCGCCCTTCCATGCGCCGTACGAATCAGCGGGCTGCGGTGGCGGGTCAGCCAGGTTTACCAAACAGGCCAGGGCCGTCGAGCCGTGCCGGATATCGGTCATACAGCTGGTGCCGGATGGGGTGGTGAAAGCGACATCATCGCCGAGGGAGGTGGTGGTTCCGCCGCGCAGTGCCACGTGGAAATCCGCACTGTCGACCGGCCGGGCCGCCTCGACCCAGCGGATCACCTCGGCGATCGGCGCGCCGGGTTGCGGCGCCGGCGACGACGTTGGCGAGGTACTTGCCGGCGTGGAGGATGCCGTTCCCGTGGTGCGGGACGGTGTGATCGGGGTGAGCTGGGTGGCGTGCGGCGGGTTCCCGGATAGCTGGGAACACCCCGCTACCAGCACTGACGCCCCGAACAACAGCGCGATCCGCATCACGCAAGGCTAGCGGCCTCCGGCGTTGCGCCACGTCAGGCGCGTCGGGTGCGGTGTCGTTCGCTACCGTCGGGGCATGCACGAACACCCGGTCCGAGTCACCACCGCCAGCGGCGTGGTCGAAGGCTTCACCCGAGACGGTGTGAACCGGTGGCGGTCGATCCCCTATGCCCGCCCGCCGGTGGGCCCCCTGCGGTTCCGGGCCCCGGAGCCGGTGCAGTCCTGGACCGGCGTATTGCCCTGTCACAGCTTCAGCAACTGTTCCCATCAGGCTCGGCGTTACACCATGACCGGGCTCGGGAAGTACCAGCCGATGAGCGAGGACTGCCTCACCCTCAACGTCGTCACCCCGAAGTGGTCCGGTTCGGCACCGGACAGCGGTCCGCTGCCGGTGATGTTCTTCATTCACGGCGGCGGATACATCCTGGGCAGCTCGGCCACGCCGCTCTATGACGGCGCCACATTGGCCCGCCGCGGCTGCGTGTACGTGTCGGTGAACTACCGCCTGGGTGCGCTGGGGTGCCTGGACCTGTCATCGCTGTCCAACCGGGACACCATCATCGACAGCAATCTCTTTCTGCGCGATCTGGTGGCGGCGCTGCGCTGGGTTCGGGAGAACATCGGGACGTTCGGTGGTGACCCGGACAATGTGACGATCTTTGGGGAGAGTGCCGGGGCGCATGCGGTGACCACACTGCTCGCGGTCCCGGATGCGAAAGGCCTTTTTGCGCAAGCTATTGCAGAGAGTCCCGCATCGGGGATGGTCGGTGATGCCGATGTCGCGGCCGAGTTCGCCGGCCGATTCGTCGACGTGCTCGAAATCGATCGGGCTAACGCCGCTGCGGCTCTGTTGAGGGCACGCCCAGCCGATCTGGTGCGCGCCATGGACACCGTGATGACCACGAGTCTGGATTCGATGATGGGCGCAGCCCCGGTCGGGCCCACCTGTGGCGATGGGTTCCTGCCGCTGGATCCGTTCGAAGCGATGAAACAGGGCACGGCGCACAAGATTCCGCTCATCGTCGGCACCAACGCCGACGAAGGCAAGCTGTTCACCCGGTTCATGAAATTGCTACCAACAACAGAGCACGCCATCGAGAGATTTTTGGCACACACTTCGCCGGAGGTGCGCGAACGCGTGCTGGCCGCCTATCCGGACTATCCGCACCCGCAGGCCTGCGTGCAGTTCGGCGGCGACATGATCTTCAACACGGCGGTCTGGCAGATCGCCGAGGCGCACGCCAAGCTGGCGCCGACCTACGTCTACCGCTACGACTTCGCGCCCCGAACGTTGCACTGGACCGGCCTCGGCGCCACCCATGCGACCGAGTTGCTGGCGGTGTTCGGCATCTACCGCTCCCGGGTGGGCGCGGTGCTGACCGCGGGCGTGGACCAGCGTGCTGCGGTCAAGGTCAGCCATCAGGTCCAGATCCGGTGGAACGAGTTCGCCCATACGGGGGTGCCCGGCGAAGACTGGCCGGTCTACAACCACGACGAGCGTCCAGTCCTGGTGTTCGACCGGCATATCCACGTGGAATACGACCCACATCCGCACCGCCGCCAGGCCTGGGCGGGGTTCTCGCTGGCGGAACAGTAGGCCCGGTAACGCGATGATCGAACGTCCTGGCGATCTGACTGCCGACTGGCTGACTGAGGCCATCGGCTCGGGACAGGTGAGTGACTTCGCCGTCGATCGCATCGGCACCGGGCAGATGAGTGAGTGCTACCGAGTCGCACTCACGTACACCTCCGGAGATCGGGGCCCGGCCTCGGTCGTACTCAAGGTCGCCGCCACCGATCCGGTAAGCCGGGGAACCGGACATGCACTCGGACTCTATGAGCGAGAAGTCCGGTTTTACTCCGAGGTTGCCCCTGGCCTGGGTGTGCGATCCGGCGGGCCGATCGCGCACTGTTATCACTCCGCCTACCAACCGGAGACCGGCTACTTCACACTGCTGCTCGATGATGCCGCCCCGGCCGAGGTGGGCGATGAGATTCGCGGAGCGAGCATCGCCGACGCGAAACTCGCGCTGACCCAACTGGGCCGTCTGCACGCGCCACTGATCGGCAGCGAGGCACTCGCCGATGCGGAATGGCTCAACCGGGAGACACCGGTGAACCAGGAACTGATCACTGCGCTGTATGCCGGCTTCGCCGATCGCTACGGCGATGCGATCACCAGTGCGCAAAGCGAGGTGTGTGAGCGCCTCGTCAACGGCTTCGACGCCTATGTCGCCGAGGAGGCCGACCGGGTGAAAGGACTCGTCCACGGCGACTACCGCTTGGACAATCTGCTTTTCGGCCGGCCGGGATCGTTACGCGATCTGACAGTGGTGGACTGGCAGACCGTCACCTGGGGGCCCGCTGTGACTGACGTCGCGTACTTCATCGGCTGTGCGCTACTGGTTGACGATCGCAGGGCGCACTACGACGAACTACTGCAGGCCTACCACGACGGGCTGGGCCCGAACCCGCCGCTGACGCTCGATGATGTCCGCGAGGGTGTGCGACGCCAGAGTTTCTTCGGCGTCATGATGTCGGTCGTGTCCTCGATGCTGGTGGTGCGCACCGAACGCGGCGACGAGATGTTCCTGACCATGCTGGATCGGCACAGCAGCCACGTTCTCGACACCGGGGCGCTCGACGCGCTGCCGGATATCAGCTGACGAGGGTGGGGCGCCCGAACCGGGTGTGGACCCCCGGGGAGTACAGCGCGCGCAACGGCTCGCCGGCCGGCCGCACACCGCTGGCGGCCAACAACTCATCGTAAAGTTCGAGGATCGTCGCTGACCGAAGCAGCCACGGCTCGTGTTCGTTGGGTACCCACCAGGTTCGGCCAGCCTTCCGGGTGTGCGCTCCCCAGCGGGCGGTCAACCAGACCTCCAGTGCTGTCGGTTCCACCGGTGCGCCGGGGCTGATCGTCAGCCGGCTGAGCAGGCCGCGCTGAGGCCAGCGCCGCAGGCTCTCGTAGCTGATCGCCTCTGCTGAGCGGCTGATCCGCATCCACGCCCACGTGTAGGGAATACCCAGTGCGATACGCACCGCGGGAACCACCAAGAGACGGGTTGTTTCCAGCGACAGGAACAGCACGCCGTGGCGTCCGTGGTCGTCGACGGAGTAGAGCCGGATATTGGTTTCGGCGAAGGTGCCGAAATACGGGACCGGCGGGCTTGGCCCCACTTTGGTGCGGCTCATCTGGAACGGCACCAGCGCCGCATAGGTCATACCGTCGGCGTAGACGTCCGGGCGGGTGCCTGGCGGAAAGAGGTGGACGACGTCGGCCGGCCGCACCGGCCAGTGGACGAATGTCAGTTCACCCCAGTGTTGATCAAACAGTACGGGGCGAGGCAGCGGAGGCGGGCTGATCGGATAACCAGCCAGCGCATCGACTACGACTTGATGACCTGAGTTCCACCGGCCAGCTCGTCATGCTTGCCCTGTTTGGTCGGGCTGCTGTTAATCGTCACCGCGATGACGACGTAGGCGATGACGGCGAGCAGCCCCCCGATGTAGGGAACGATCGTCAGCAATGTGAAGGCATTGCGGATCGCGGACTGTTTCACATCCGGTTTGGGCGCACCGCCGGGGCCGTGGACGCTCAGACCCAGCACCATCTTGCCGAGCGTGCGGCCCCGGGTGACCTCCATGGCCACGAAGTAGGCGAACATCAGCACGCCGGAAAACAATCCGGTGACGAGAATATTGCTTGTTGCGCCGAAGATCATCGCCACAATGCCCGCCACGATGCCCACCAGGATTCCGTCGATGATGCGGGCCCCAAAGCGCACGCCCAGACCACCGGGATGTCCGCCCCACGCGGCCGGCGGACCCGACGGGTACCCGCCGGGAACGCCATAGGGATCCGGCGGCGGGAGGTAACCGGCCGGGGGCGGCGGCGGATAGCCACCGGGCGGG
>Ga0194051_1002059_pt1 | contig 10046 bp, 15 predicted proteins | sample SepL2320m_MetaG_FD_161275 | JGI IMG/M metagenome (GOLD analysis project Ga0194051, IMG submission 161275) | Anoxic zone freshwater microbial communities from boreal shield lake in IISD Experimental Lakes Area, Ontario, Canada - Sep2016-L239-20m | ecosystem: Environmental > Aquatic > Freshwater >...
GTAACAGTCGATCTCTTGGGTTGCTTAAACCAACGGTGGCGTGCCTCCCTTTGGTCACAGCACACAGTTGCGTGTGTTCGTGGATCCGGACTTGTTGCAGTACGACGAGGTGTGGGCTGCTGCGGGAACGTGGAATGACAACTTCGGTGCTGCACCTGCTGACATCGTTCGTGTTGCCGGTGGCGTCGTCACCGACCTGAAGCGCGTTTAGCCAAATGCGAAGTTAAGTCACCGCCTATTTCACTCCGAGTGCGGCCTTAAGCGCAGCCTCTGTGATTCCCAGTTTCTTTGCCGCGCTGGGAAAGTCAGGTGGCAAGGTGTTGTTGAACGCATCCTTTAGTTGAGTTTCCGTAATGCCGAGTTTCTTAGCGGCAGCGGCAAGATCTGGCATCGGGGGCATCATGTTTGGCATTGCTTGAATCTGTGATTCGTCGACTTTGCCGTGGAAGCAACCAATAGATGATGTCGCATCAGCAGTTCCCGGAAGAACGTAGTGATAAACACCCTTTGGATATTCAGGTGTTGGGCTGGAGATTCCGTTGCATTCATCAAGAGAGCTCGCAGGTACGGCTTTCCCGTTGATGTCGTTTGCACCGTAGATGAAATAGCCATCAAGTGCAATACCAATGATGTGGGATGGTCCTGTAGTTGTGTCAACTTTGCTTGTTACACAATTAGGTAACCCGTGGTAGTGGTAAGCACCGCCCGTGCCATTCATGCCGGGAGTGGGATGACCTGCGCACTTGTCAACAAATGAAGCTGTAATTCCGGCTGCATTAGTGATTGTGAAGTTATTTGCCATCGCAACAGTTGTTCCATCGCCTTCGAATGGGTTGTAGAGAACCGCACCCGAGATCATCACTCCGATGGAGCCCAAACTTGTTTTTGTAGTAGTCGACGAGAAAGTTGGAACCGAAGGAATATCGAATGAATAGTTCTGAGCCGAAGTTGGATCCTTAATGATGTTCGCTGTACTGGCATCTGGCACTACGACGCCTGCATTTGGCACTGCGTAGTACGCATCACGTTCATGGTTGGGAATGCCATCGGGCTGGAAGTTGATGATGCCATCTGAATAGGAGATTTTGATTGTGGGGTTCCACGAAGCTGCTTTCACAACGTCAGTGGTGTCGGACGAAAATAGAACAGCGGTATCGGTTGAAGAAGATGCGGTAGTTGAATCTGATGACTCTGAACTGCTCGAGCATGCGCTGAGGAAAATGATTGATAGGGCAGCAGTGATGCTGAAGCTTGTTTTGATTTTCACGGGTTGACATCCTTGATGTTGGGTTGCTGATCATAATAACTTACCTAGGTAAATAAAAGGTAAGAAGTTCTGTTATCTTTGGCATATGAGCCATCAGGTCAAAAATCCTTCAGTAGGCGCAAAACCGACTTCCTCTGACTTGGCAAAGATGTCTAGAGCCGCGGCGGCTCCATTTACTGCGGCGAGTGTTGGCCGACTAAGCCACCTTTTCCCACGCTGGCTTCTGCTCAATGTTGAGACCCCTCTTGGGATTCCCGCTTCTCGTCTCCTGGTTCTCTGGATGTTGCGTAATGAGCAGGCACTCACCATGGGTGAAATTGCTCAGATGATTGATCTCACCCCACGTGGAGTCACGCGAATCGTTGACGGGCTTGAAGCAGATGGATTAGCTACGCGTATTGAAGATGAATCTGACAAACGAATCAAAGTGGTGGAACTGACCACTAAAGGTCGGCGGTTTCTTGATACGTCACTTCCGACAGTTCACGAGAAGTACGTTGAACTGTTCGCCGTCTTAGAAAAGTCAGAAGCACTGGAATTAGTTCGACTGCTTGAGAAACTCACCGATCACATGAAAGCAGAAATTGAAAAATAGGAGAGTTGGATGATCGCTAACTCCTAAGGCAATTGAAGTATCCGCAAAGGGTTGCTTAAACCAACAGCGGCGTGCCTCCCTTTGGTCACAGCACTCAACTACGAGTGTTCGTTGATCCCGACTTGTTGCAATACGACGAGGTGTGGGCTGCTGCGGGAACGTGGAACGACAACTTCGGTGCAGCGCCTGCTGACATCGTGCGCGTTGCTGGTGGCGTTGTCACCGACCTCAAACGCGCCTAAATCATCCATACCTAAAAGCTCATTGAAGTTATCCTTGACACATGACCGATAGACCTGTGCTTCACCTCTCGTTGGCAGTAGGTGATCTTCACGCTGCAAGGGCTTTCTACGAACACACACTCGGGTGTCGTATTGGACGCGAGCGAGAAGATTGGTTCGATGCCTGGTTCTTCGGCCTGCAGTTAACGCTGCAGTTGAGACCGCAGGAAGTAATGGATGTCAGCCAACAAGGTGTTCGGCATTTTGGAGTCGTCCTTCCCTCATTGACAGAGTTTGATGAACTTGTTCATCGGGTTGCTGCATCCGGGCATCCGTGGATTTCAAAACCTGAGAAACATGTCGATGCCGAGTTAAACGGAAAACTTGGAGGGAAACTCGCAGATCCCAGCGGAAACGTCATCGAAATCAAGTTCTATGCAGATGACGCTGACTATTTGAGTTGAGTTGCCAAACCCAATAATGGCGTGCCTCCCTTTGGTCACAGTACACAACTGCGTGTGATTAGTTGCTGAGCCCAGCAAGTAGATCCTCGTGGGAGTGGTCTAACCTCTGTTCCCGAAAGAAGGAGACAGTTCATGAGTGCACCAAAGGATTACGTCGAAGTAGAAGTAGCCGTTGCTGCTGATGTGGCAAAGGTGTGGTCGTTTGTCAGCGACATCAATGTTCCTGCACAGTTCTCTCGGGAATTCAAGGGAGCAGAATGGCTCGACACGCCCGGTCTTGGTGGCACGTTTCGCGGTGACAACGCCTATGGGGACTTCAAATGGTCAACCACGTCGATCGTCACCGACTTCATTGAAAATGAATCATTTGCATGGACAGTTGGTTCGGTGGAAGAGCCGATTGCAGTGTGGGGTTTTACGCTTTCCGGCCGCGACGGCGATGTTCTGTTGAAGATGCATGCAACGATGGGACCGGCGATGACCCCTACACGTGTATCTGCTGCAAAGGATCCGGAGAACGCAGAGACGATTATCTCAAAACGACTTCACCAATGGTCGAAGAACATGACAGCCACAGTCGAAGGCATTAAGTCGCTCAGCGAGCATTAGACAACCACTCAGAGAGTTAATCGAGGTTACCGATTTTAGAAGTGTGGTTTTTGTCGAAGGTTCCTGATGTGCTTGCGATTCACTTCTGCAGGATGAAACAAAACTCGTTTCCTTCTATGTCACTCATGACCTGAAAGAAGTTTGCCGGCTCTTCATGGATGACACCGTGTCTTGTTGCACCGATTTGGGTGCTCGATGCGACTGCTGCTTCGATATCGGGCACATCTAGGTCAAGATGCACTCGATTCTTGACCAGTTTGGTTTCTGGAACCTTCTGAAATCCCATCATTCCAATTGACGGAACGTTTTCGAGAATCAGATAGTCATCTGGCGAATCGGCAATAAAGTCTCCACCAATAAGTTGTTGCCAAAATGAAAGTAGGGGACGAGGATCTAGACAGTCAATCGTTAGAGCAAGTGGTCGGGCAATCGGTTGCACAGAATTCAGATTACCCAAGCCGTCGGAATGGTTCAACAAATCATCGGTGGCGTTGTTACCGACCTCAAGCGCTTGCAATCACTAATAAACGCGAGTTTGTCTGATTTTGTTTTTAGGGAATCTCGGCGAGTCGGGCCTTGGCGATTGAACGTAAAAGCACACCGTCGACTTTCCAGTCAAGTGGAACAGTAAACGTTGTTTTATTCACGGTGTAATTGCTCAATTTCTTCGTAAAAAGTTTGATGACGTCATCACTAAATGGATTAATTGTCATGTGGTTCTTCGAAACCGAAATACCGATGATGTAGGCCTTACCCTGACGCAACATCGGTTGGTTCCACGCGATCACCAACTCGAGATCTGGATATTTTTCGGTAATGGTTGAGAAGATCAACTTCGCTGTTTTCCTCGTGACGGGTTCTAAGCCTTTGAAAAACTCAGCAGGTGTCGCGACCCTTTTAGAAGATTTCGAGCCGCGGACATACATCACCAATGCGTTGGCGTGCGCTTGGCTAAATCCATAGTTTTCGCGCAGGTAGGCAATCTGCTCTGGGTATTTCGTGGTCTCTAGGTCTTTCAGCAATTTGATCCAATGTTGGATCTTTTCACCGTGTTTCTTCTCAATGGCAGGAAAAAACTGGGATCGATCTCCGGATGTATCGGCCATGCTCTGATCGTAACCACCAACTTTCGGTGATGGTAAGTTGAAGTTTATGTCAAACAATTTCCCAGCACCAGATGCGCTCGACGATTATCTGCTTGATGCCTCAGTGCAAGGCGGGCAGAATAACGAAAATAGTCGCCGAGAATCACTCAAACTAGAAAATGCAATTGCCGCTCGCTTTTGGGGCGGCATTCAGTGGCGCATCGTTGTGACGTTCGGTGTCTGCGCAGTGTTGTGGAGCAGTGTTCTTGTTCTTGGTATGAATGGAACGATTCCTCTATGGATCGGACTCATCCTCAACACCGTTTTGGCAGCAACCTTTTACATGCCGATGCACGAAGCCGTTCACAAGAACATCTGGGGCAAAGTGACGAGTGGACGAGTGCTGGAAGAAATCGTTGGCTCCTTGTGCAGCATTCCAACCTTGATTCCATTCCGCCTCCATCGCGCTGCACACATGCGCCACCACGCATACACGAATGACCCTGACCGCGATCCTGACTATTTATTCCAAGGAGAGCTTCGTGATTTGCCGCTGAAAGTTCTCTCGCTCAATTTCGTCAATGCGTTGTTGCCACTCTTTGCATTCATTCCGCCGATGCGAAAACTGATGCATCCAGCAATGGCCCGTGGTAATAGGGGGAGTGTCAACAAGGCTGAAGGCTTGAAGCAGCTGCGCTTCTGGCTCGTCACCCATGGTGTGCTTCTAGTTGCTGTTCTCACTGGTTTCGGATGGCCGGCGTTCCTGTTGTGGTATCTCCCATCGAGGCTGCAGGTTGGCTGGGTTGCACTTATTTTTGCTTGGTATCCGCATCATCGCGGTGATAAACAGGGTCGATACGTGGACACACGCGTCGCAGTGTTTCCAGGATCAACATTCTTGATTCGTGGACATGATCATCATGCTTTGCACCACTTGTTCCCCCGTGTAGCGCATTACCGCTTACCTGCGATGTGGCAAGAGATGGCTCCAGATCTTGTCGCTAAGGGTGTTCGTGCCGAAGGGCGTGCTCTCCAGGCAACCGGTCCAATCGTTTGGTAGTTAGTGTCAGCTTTTAAGGATCGACCGAATACCGCACTCATCGTGATTGATGTGCAGAACGATGTTGTGGCTAAAGCGTTCAAACGTAATCAAGTCATCAACAACATCTCACAACTAGTTTCGACAGCGCGATCCGAGCATGTTCCAGTGGTGTGGGTGCAGCACTCTGACGACGAATTAGTGAAGGACACATTGGGCTGGGAATATGTGGCAGAACTCCAGAGCGCACAAGGTGAAACTGTCATTCATAAGAGCTTTGGCGACTCCTTTGAGGACACAGATTTAGAAAATGTTCTGTCAGGGTTGAAGGTGGGCAAATTGATTGTTTGTGGTGCACAAACAGATGCATGTATTCGCTCAACATTGCATGGTGCAATTGCGCGTGGCTATGACGCAATATTGGTCTCAGATGCACACACCACCGATGACTGCGCATACTCTGAGCCCCCAGTGAGCGCAGAGCAGGTAATCGCACATACGAACTTTTATTGGAACTGGCAACGCACGGCATCTGCACGAGGTGGGACTAGCTTGACCGTAGAAGTGAAATTCGGTGAACACGTTTGTTATTCGTGTGAGTCGCCACTCGCTACACCTTGGAACACAGCCGAAGGAACAGCCTGGCTCTGTCGTGAATGCGCGAACTTAAATGGTCTCGGTTGCCCTTAGTTAGGCGAGTACTTTGCGAAGGCCGCTTGTAGCGGTATCGCCAATTTTGTTAAAAACTTTTCCAAGAACAAGATTCACTCCAGCAATAATCCAATTTGCAGTCAATGTCGCATCGTAAATTACCGTGCACCCCGTATCTGTCTTGATAATCGTCACGCGATCGATGGACGTGAAGAAGGTATTGACGCCTCGCACCAAGATGTTTGTGAACTCGTCGTATTCGGTGGTGGTGTAACGCAATGTAGAAGTGGATTTTCCGAAACCCTTTACTGTCACGTCAAAAATTGTTCCTAAGCCTGCACCGGACCCTTCAATTTGCACAACCTTGACAACACCCTTATCCCATTTGGCAAAGTTATGAAGGTCTGCCATATAAGCAAACGCCTCCTGTTGGGAAAGCGAACTTGGAATTGTCGTTACATATCTGGCCATGAGTTCTCCGTAAGGCGATGAATGTGTTTATTGGTGATTAATAAATTCGATTATCTAAAGAGCCAGATGTTCTTTGATCTTTGCGAGCGATGGATTGGTCATGGAAGTTCCATCAGTAAAAATAAGCGTTGGCACGGTTTGATTGCCGTTGTTGGCTTTTTCAACTAGTGCGGCTGATTCGGCATCGTGTTCAATGTCGACCTCTATGAATTCAATCCCTGCGCGCTGTAGATCAGACTTGAGGCGTTTGCAGTAACCGCACCATTGGGTGGAGTACATCGTGAATGTTTGTGTCGTCATAGCCACAATTCTAGAGCAAGATTTCGTGGATGTAATTATGAAGCGAGTGTGCCAGCGAACACTTGCCATGCAAGTATCGACTTGGCGACAAGGCTCAGAATCACGTAGATGCGCTCACCGTGCAGGTAGTTGGCCCACTTGCCTTTGGCTTTGTATTGCTTCCATTGCACAATTGCAAAACAGTTAAAGAGTATGAACAGTGAGATGACGATTCCATAGACAAACACTGGCACCGTTGACTCTGCTGGACCCTTTGGGTGCGCAAGATTGATCGCAGTTGCGATCCAAGGAATGCTGCCTGCAATACACCCAAACCAAAATGGGAGCATGTCGCCATCGCCAGGTTTGGTGTAACGCTCCTGTAGCCAACCAAAGAGAATCATGCATACGTTGACTCCGAATATTCCCATGAGAGCGATGTAGTCGGCGGTGCCATTGAGCTGCAAAATGACGATGATCATGAGTGATGAAGAGATCGAATACTCAACCCAACGAAAAACGTTGATGTTGTTGCGAAGCCCTGCCGAATATTTGGGAAACATTGCTTTTGAACTAATGAGAAAGTGAAAAAAAGCAGAGAGTGCAAGAAACGCAGCAACCATATAACTGATGTTGATATTGAACAGATTGACTAGTGACGAGAAATTGCCCGTACCTGGAGCGTCGGTGAGATAGATGGCATTGACAGGTAGTGCGGCATCATTGGAGAGCAGCAAAATACCGATGAGGGACGCTAGATGCAGGAATCCCGCAATGATGTTGAGCCGGCGAAGTTTGTTAATTTCAGTTTCCATTAGCTCTACAGTAGTTGATTGCTTATTGCGCTTCGCGCTGCAACAATCTTGCACTTGGTTTTATTGCGCGATCAACGCCGATAAGTCCAAATTGCAGGTCAAATCCGTGTAGCCATTCGTAGTTGTCGACTGCAGTCCAATGGAAGAGACCACGAATATCGATGCCTCGCTGAATCGCATCGTGTGTGATGTTGAGTCCGGCGCTTAAATATTCAGCACGAATTAAGTCGTCGCTTGCACCCACTCCGTATTCTGCGATGAGTAGAGGCGTGTCGGGTAGTTCGGTATGTAGACGATCGAGCACCAAGCCGAGGCCATCTGGCCAAATTGAGTAACCGAGCGGAGATGGATTGTTGGATTCGGGATACGGGACAATGTGCCCGTTTCGTACACCGTGAGCGCAGTAATAAGAAAACCCAATGAGATCGAATGAACCTTGCAGATCTGGTCGATCTATCGGCTGGCGGTTGGCAAACCGCAAGACACCATCACGAAATAATCCGGTACCAGTATTCCAGTTGGCATTGTAAAAGCGTTCTGCAAATTCGAGTGTTGCCGGTTCATCATCAAGAAGTTCGAGGGTGGAGAGTCCAAATATGGAAGCAACTGGTTTGCCGGTTTGCTTGAGTCGCACGGCTGCTTCTGCAGTAGCAAGATGCATTTGCTGGCTGACAGTTCGATATTCCTCGAGGTCGTTGTGACCTGGTGACCATCCTCTACCCAAATACGCTGCAGCAGGGTAGTAATTGGTTTCATTTACGGGTTGCCACCCAAACACAAGATCACCAAATGTGTTGGCTATGAATTCAACATGTCTGGTCCAATATTTAGCCCGATTGTTGTCGGTCAAGAATCCACCAAGGTCTGTAAACCACTTTGGCAACGTGAAGTGATGCAGACAGACCCACGGTTGAATGCCTGCACTGTTCGCTGCAATGAGCATGTCGCGATAATGACGAACTGCATGTTGGTCATGCACACCTTCGGATGGTTCGATGCGTGCCCACTCAATAGAAAGGCGATGATGGGTGAGTCCGAGTTCGCTGAGCAATGCAAAGTCTTTGGCATAACGCGTGCCAAAGCCATTTCCATTTAGTGATGCTGGTGCATTTCCGGCTCGCTCCCACTCGATCCAGTCAGAGTGTGGTGCAGCACCTTCGCATTGCGTGGATGAGGCACCAGTGCCCCACATGAAATCGTTAGGCCAAGTGCGCTTCACGCTTGCGAACCTAGCGTGTCAGGTGCTTGACGTATGTGAGCGCAGGAACGAGGTTTTCACCATCTGGGCAAGGTTCTGGAGTGCTACCCATATTGACGAAACCTGCTCGGCTTGCTGTTGCACGTGAAGCAACATTGGTTTCGGCAATGTGGGCGCTGAGGAACTTGACAGATGGGATAGTGAGTGCGAACTGCTCGACAAGATACAGAGCATGAACTGCGGCAGCACGTCGACGACCCCATGGTGCAATCCAATAACCGACATCGGCATCTCCCGTGTCGGGATCAATTGTGTGAATACTGACAACCCCAACCGCTTCGTTAGTTTCTTGTTGCTCAATCACCCAGCGATGGGCTTCGTTGATGGTGTTATCAATAAATCCGCGAGCATGTTCATGTTTGTAGGGACGGGGCACGACAGTCCAGCGTTGAATTTCGGCATCTTGGCAAGCACGCGTAATCCACTCGGCATCCATCGGCATCGGTTCTCGGATCTCGAAAGTTGCCACACTGAGATGCTATTTGAACCTTTGTATTATGTTTCATGCATGGACAAGAATAATTTGTCAGAGATCAAGGTGCGCACACGCTGGGGCGAGATGGACCAAAACGGCCACATGAGAAATGTGGCGTACTTGGATTTGTCGGCAAATTGCCGGATGGAATTCTTTGATGTCAACGGTTACACGCTGATGGATTTCTTCGGCGCAGGGTTTGGACCAATCGTGTTGAAGGACGAGATTGAGTACCGAGCCGAAGTACGGCTTGCGGAGGAGATCACCATTACTAATGAGTTGGCAGGCATGAACGAAGAGGGATCGCGTTTTGTATTTCGAAATCGCTTTGTGAGAGCAGATGGGAAACTCGCCGCAAGCGTGTCGAGCCTGGTGATGTTCCTCGACCTTGCCACTCGGAAAAAGATAGCTCCGCCTGAAAAATTGCTCAGTGCAATTTTGGCAATGAATAAATCTGACGACTACGCCGTCATCAAATAAGCCGTCATTAAATGAAATAGTCATTTTCGAGGCTCATTCGTTAGCGTTACACAAATGCCAGCCAACGAAATGTTCCCCCCAAATCCAGATTTGCCTCTTTTGCACACTCGTCGTTACGAAGTTCGAGCATTTCGGATGGCAGATGATCGCTTTATGTTGCGTGGAATTGTGTGCGACGAAAAGCCGGCTGGCGTCTATGTCTCCAACGATCCCGACCCGCTGTGGATGCACCTCATGGTTGTGGATCTGGAAATCACCTACCCAGCGTTTGTGATTGAGAAAGCATCAGTGGAGTTTAAGAATCATCCACATTTGGGATGCACCGATAGCACTGATC
>Ga0194051_1002061_pt1 | contig 10042 bp, 10 predicted proteins | sample SepL2320m_MetaG_FD_161275 | JGI IMG/M metagenome (GOLD analysis project Ga0194051, IMG submission 161275) | Anoxic zone freshwater microbial communities from boreal shield lake in IISD Experimental Lakes Area, Ontario, Canada - Sep2016-L239-20m | ecosystem: Environmental > Aquatic > Freshwater >...
GTCATGAGTTCTGTCGGTTGGTATTACGCGTCGCTGGAGCGCGTGATCGAGGAAAACAAGGACTTCTACTACAACGCGCTGCGGCGCACCCAGACGACGCTGAAGGGCGATGCGCCTGACTGGGAGCCGTGGGTCGGCTTCTTCCTGCGCTGCCTCAAGAAGCAGAAGGATGGCCTGGCGGCGCGGCTCGACCGCGAACGGATCGCCCAGGGTGGCGAGGAGCGCGGCGAGGACGACCTGCCCGACCTGTCCCGCCAGGTGCTGAGGGCGCTCGGCGCCCAGGAACGCCTGACGATCGCGCAACTCGCCGCGAGCACGGGCGCCAATCGCAACACGCTCAAGGTAAGGTTGCGCGAGCTGGTGACGGCGGGACGTGTGCGCCGGCACGGCAAGGCGCGTGCGACCTGGTATTCATTGTGAGGGCAAGGTGGCAGTCGCCAGCTATCGCGTCAGGAGATCGCCGCGCGAGCGAGGGTCGCGGTGCAGGTGGAAGCAGATCGCCGCGCTGCTGGAGGATCAGTCGTCCATCCCGGCGATCCGAGCCCAGCTCGAACTTATCCAGGCGATCCAGACCGACGATTGGTGGCAGGACGTGACGCTGCCGATGCTGGAGGGCGCCCGCAAGGCGCTGCGGCTGCTGGTGAAGCTCATCGAGAGGCGCAAGCGCAAGATCGTCTATACCGACTTCGAGGACCAGATCGGTGACGGCCGCGCGATCGACCTGCCGGGTTTCACGGGCGGCGACGGCTTCGAGCGCTTCAAGCAGAAGGCGCGGGCTTTCCTGAAGGAACACGAGGATCATGTGGCCGTGGCCAAGCTGCGGCTCAACCGGCCGCTAACGCCGTCCGACCTAGCGGAACTGGAGCGCATCCTCGTCGAAAGCGGCACCGCCAATCCCGAGAACTTGGAGCGCGTCCGGGAGCAGGCGGAGGGGCTTGGTCTGTTCGTGCGCTCACTGGTGGGCCTCGACCGGGCCGCCGCGACCGAGGCGTTCGGTGAATTCCTCAACGACCGCACGCTCGGCGCCAACCAGATCGAATTCGTGAAGCTGATCGTCGACCACCTGACCGAGAACGGCACCATGGACGCGGCGCGCCTCTACGAGTCGCCGTTCACCGACCTGCACACGCAGGGTGTGACGGGCCTGTTCCCCGAGGCCAAGGTCGAGCGGATGGTCGATATCCTGAAAACGGTGCACGACCGCGCAGTCGCATAGACCCGCGCTTACCTCCGCCTGGGTCAACCATCCGCAGGAGGAAGCCATGTCCACTCCAGCGCCGTCACCGGTCGCGACCGCCGCCACGCCTGAAGCGGTCACCGAGGTCTACATCGCCACCTGGAACGAGACCGATCCCGCCCGCCGCCGCGCCGGCATCGTCGCGGCCTGGGCCGAGGCGGGCACCTACCGCGATCCGGTGATGGCGAGCGACGGCCCCGCCGGGATCGACGCCATGTGACAGCCCGCGGCTGTCATCTCAGGGGCTGTAAACAGCCCCGGCGAGCCTTTGCGCCTGCCCTGAGCGAAGCCGAAGGGAGGGACCTCTTTGGCCCAGGCAAGATCCCTCGGCTTCGCTCGGGACAGGCCTGGTCGCTCGGCCCCGCGTCGGGCCCGACGGTCGTTGAGGGCGTCGATTTCTGCACCCTGGCGCCGGATGGCCGGCTGGCGTCGGTGGTGGGGTTTATTGATAAAGCACCTCAGATGTAGCGGTGACGGTGTCATCCCGAATCGCGCGGGGTAACCCCCGCGCTGAAGTGAGGGATCCTTCCTGTTCACGAAGGATCCCTCGCTGTCGCTCGGGATGACAAGGAAGCGTCAATCTCGGGATGGCGGAGGCGTGCTGCATGCACTGCCAGCAGCCCGGCGAAAAGCGCAAAGCAGATTTGCGGTCTCAAAGTTGCAGGTTCAGCAGGAAATTTGCTATATTTTCGCTATCGTCGCACGAGGCCTGTCTAGAAAGGCCGAGCCGCCCATCACTTTCCGGGACGGCTCCTTGTCGTGACGGAATGCCTTCTCCTCGCAGCAACTTGCTCCACGTGACTTGTCACGCTGGGGGTCCTGGGCTGCGGGTCGGGAGGCAGACCGATTTGAACCTTTGGCCATGCCCCGCCCGGCGCGCCCGCCGGGTATAGTTCCCTGGAGGACCAGGGGAGGTCCCGCGGCAATTACCGGGTAGTCCGTACCCGAGTACTGAGCCGTGAGTAGCAAGCAAAGGCTGCCCCCGCCGACGATCCGTCCGGCATGTGGGGTGGACCGAGGCGCGAAAAACGCGTCCGAGAGCTGAAGTTTGACGGTCATCTGCGGCCGCCCGAGGTGGGGCCGCGGGGTCAGATTCTCGACGATGTCACAGGTGGGCGCTCAGCCTGTGTCACAACATTTGTCTCAACTTGGTGTGACAGTTTGGGATGAGACACAGGCCGAGCGCAGCTCGGCCCGTGAGCGTCAGGACATTGCGCAGCAATGTCCGAAAGCGTTGAACGGCTTACCTAATTCCTGAAGACGCTGAGGCGGGAATGACGCGGCCGCCCATGCCGTCCATCTGTTGTGCCGCCACGGCGCGCTGGCTGTGGAGCGCCAGGCTGTCGCGGTCGGTCAGGTGGCTGATCGCCACCACGCCCATGGTGAAGGTGAGGGCCAGCACGATGCAGGCGATGAAGAAGGCGGCCTGGCCGGTGCCGAGGTCCAGCGGCTCGTCATAGCGGCCGGGCGTCGCCGGCGGCATCTCGTGGCCGTGCGAGGAGGGGTGGGGTTCCGGCAGGGTTGGCAGAACGTGAACGTCCATGGGTGCCCCCGAATGGTGCATCTTACCCTGAGTCAACGCCCCCGTCTCGCCACAGTTCCATCACCGCGTAATGACGGGACGTTCCGGCTGACGGGCCTGGTCGTTCCGCTCGGCCGACTTGTCAGGGTTGAAGAACAGCACCCCCAGAGTGAGCACGAGGGCGATCATGACGCCGGTCACCAGGTAAAACGCGCCGGCGCCATTGCCGGTGCTCGGCACCCGGTCGACCTCGGGGGCGCGCATCTCATCGCGCTCCCGAGGCAGCGGCTGATGGTCGGTCATGGTGTGCTCCGGACCCGGCTATTGCTGGCGCGGCTGAGTGGGCTCGGCCGGGATCGTCGGGGACGGTGCCGGTGTCACCGGGAGGGCGGGCCGCTCGCCCGGCGTGGCCATCGGCGCCGTCTGTGTCGGGACCGGTACCTGGGCCTGCTGATCGGCCGGCTTGGGCTCGACGAAGTAAAGGACACCGCCCACCACCGCCACGATCGCCAGCAGGGCGAGCAGGGCGAAGCTGGAACGGCCGCCCCTGTCTTCGGTGTACTCGTAGCGCGGCTGTGTGCCGTACGGATCGGGTCGCCTCGGATCGGGATTGTAGTCGGTCATGTGGATCTCCTTTCTGGATGCTCCACAGACTCCAACGACCCCGGCCGCAAGAACGTTCCCTGCGGCCGGTTTTCTCTGTCTTTTCAGCGGGTTAGGCGGCAGCCAGCGCCTGGTCGAGATCGGCCAGGATGTCGTCGATATGCTCCAGCCCGATCGACAGCCGGACATAGCCCGGCGTGACGCCGGTCTGGGCCTGCTCCGCGGCCGTCAGCTGCGAATGGGTGGTCGAGGCGGGGTGGATGGCGAGGCTGCGGGCGTCGCCGATATTCGCGACATGATAAAACATCTTCAGGGTGTCGATAAATTTGCGGCCGGCGTCCGCACCGCCCTTCAGCTCGAAGCCCAGCAGCCCGCCGTAGCCGCGGGAAAGGTGCTGGTCGGCGCGCTTCCTGGCCTCGCCGGTCATCAGCGAGGGGTGGATGACCTTGGCGATCTTGGGGTTTGCGCTGAGATGCTTGGCCACCGCGTTGGCATTCTCGCAATGGACCCGCATGCGCAGCGGCAGCGTCTCCAGCCCCTGGATGAACATGAAGGCGTTGAACGGGCTCATCGGCGCGCCGACGTCGCGCAGCAGCGTGACGCGCGCCTTGATGATGTAGGCCACCGGCCCCATCGGCTTGGTCGCCTGGGTCCACACCGCGCCGTGGTAGCTGGGGTCGGGGGTGTTCAGCATCGGGAAGCGGTCCTTGTGCTTCTCCCAGTCGAAGTTGCCGCCGTCGACCAGGATGCCGCCGATCGAGGTGCCGTGGCCGCCGATGTACTTGGTCGTCGAATGCAGGACGATCGCCGCGCCATGGTCGAACGGCCGGCACAGCACCGGGGCGGCGGTATTGTCCATGATCAGCGGGATGCCCTGCTCGCGGCCGATGCGCGCCACCTCGGCGATCGGGAACACGGTGAGCTTCGGGTTGGGCAGGGTTTCGGCGTAGTAGCAGCGCGTTTTGGCGTCCGTGGCGCGCCGGAAATTCTCCGGATCGGCCGGATCGACGAAGCGGCATTCGATGCCCATGGTCTTCATCGTGTTGGCGAACAGGTTCCAGGTGCCGCCGTAGAGGTCGGTGGAGGCCACGAAATTATCGCCGGCGTGGCAGATGTTCTGGACGGCGAACAGCGAGGCTGCCTGCCCAGAGCCCAGCGCCAGGGCCGCGACCCCGCCTTCGAGGGCAGCGATGCGCTGTTCCAGCACGTCGTTGGTCGGGTTCATGATGCGGCTGTAGATGTTGCCCATTTCCGCGAGGCCAAACAGGTTGGCGGCGTGCTGGGTGTCGCGGAACTGGAAGCTGGTGGTCTGGTAGATCGGAACCGCCACTGCGTTCGTGGTGGGATCGCTGCGGTATCCGGCATGCAGAACGACGGTCTCGGGATGCTTGCTGTTGGTCGCCATGATGTTCTCCCCCTACGGTAACGGCCGCTTAACGTCGGTTCGTCCGGCCCGAATCATGCTACGATTTCGATATCTCTCTGGGAGGTCAACCCCGTGCCCGATTCAATTCTTCCCCCTTCCACGGTGAGGGCCCCGGCCCTGCTCGATGCCGCCGACGCCGCGGCCCTGGTCGCCTCCTATGCGCCGGTGAGCGTGACCGCGGCGGTAAAGGACATCGGCCGCATCGACGTGCACATGCGGAAGTTCATTTCCCTTTCGCCGATCTGCCTGGTCGCCACCGCCGACGCTTCGGGCAAGCAGGACGTGACCCCGCGCGGCGACCCGCCGGGGTCGTTCGTGGTGTTCGACGAGCGCACGGTGGCGATCGCCGACCGGCCGGGCAACAACCGGCTCGATACGCTGAAGAACCTGCTCGAGAATCCCGAAATTGCGCTGATCTTCCTGCTGCCTGGCACCAACGAGACGGTGCGGCTGGCCGGTACCGCGCGGCTGTCGGTCGATCCGGTGCTGCTGGAACAGATGGCGGTCCAGGGCAAGGCGCCGAAATGCGCCATCGTGGTGTCGGTGCGGCAGGCCTATCTCCATTGCGCCAAGGCGCTGCTGCGCTCGCGCCTGTGGACGGGTGACTACGCCCAGCCTAAGGGCACCTTCCCCTCGATCTCGCGCATGGTCGGCGACCAGATCGGCCTCAGCGAGGAAGAGAAGAAAAAGCGCGAGGCGGCGACCGAGATCGCCTATCGGGACGGGCTATGGGCGCCTATCTCATAACGGGGCAACGCGCCCGCCAGATGCGGGTGGTGCCGGCCGAGGTGCTGAAGCGGCTCTACGCCCGCTCCGATGCCAAGGGATTTATGCAGACGGGGGCGCATCTCGCGCTGCTGATTGCGGGCGGCTGGCTTGTGCTGGCGACGCTGGGCACCTGGTGGGTCGTGCCGGCGCTCCTGCTGCAGGCGGTGTTCGTGAACACGCTGTTCGGCGCGATGCACGAGTCGACGCATTACAATTCGTTCAAGACGCGCCGTTTCGCCGACATACTGGCTTTCTTTTCGGGGGCCGCGATCCTGAACAACGCCGGCTTCTATCGGCACTATCATATGGCGCATCACCGCTACACCCAGGATCCCCTGCGCGATCCCGAGCTGATCACCTCGGGCACGCCCCGGACCTGGGGCAACTATCTCTTCCGCATCAGCTCGCTCCCTTTCCTGATGATCCGCGCCCGCGACATCCTCCTGTTCCCCTTCGGTTTTAGGGGCGACGTGACCTACATCCATGAAGCGGCCTGGCCCGAAGTGCGGCGCTGGGGGCGCCTACTGCTCGCCTTCTATGCCGCGCTGATCGTAGGCTCGATCCTGCTGCAAACGACGGCGGTGCTGTGGGTGTGGTTCATCCCGCTGCTGATCGGCCTGCCGCTGCTGCGTCTCTATCTTCTGTGCGAGCACACGCTCTGCCCCAACAGCGACGACGGTTTCGCCAACACGCGCACGACGTTGAGCAATCCCGTGGTGCGCTTCCTGATGTGGAACCTGCCCTATCACGCCGAGCATCACCTGCTGCCCAACATCCCGTTCCATCATCTGCCCGAGGCGCACCGCCATCTGAAGCCGCATCTGAAATTCGTGGCGCGCGGCTATATCCAGGTCCAGGGCGAAATCCTGCGCAGCCTCGGCCGGAGTGCCGCGTGAAGACCAGCGAGGGTGTGTTCGAGTGCGGCGATCTTTCGTTGCAGCAGGGCGGCACGCTGAAGAACGCCCGGATCGTCTACAAGACTTACGGCACGCTGAGCCCCGCGCGCGACAACGTCATCGTCTATCCAACGAGTTATAGTGCCCAGCACACCGACATCGAATGGCTGGTCAACGTCGAGCATTGCCTCGACCCGTCGCGCTATTTCATCGTCATCCCGAACATGTTCGGCAACGGACTCTCGTCCTCGCCATCCAACGCCGCGACCAAGGCGGGCTTTCCGCGCATCACCACCTTCGACAACGTGACGCAACAGCGCCGCCTGCTGGCCGAGCTGTTCGGCGTCGCCCGCATAAAGATGGTCTACGGCTGGTCGATGGGTGCGCAGCAGGCTTATCACTGGGCGGCCCTGTTCGGTGCCGACGTCGAGCGCATCGTCGTGAATTGCGGTTCGGCCAAGACGGCGCCGCACAATTTCGTCTTCCTGGAAGGCGTGCGCACCGCGCTTCATGCCGACCCGCACTGGAATGGCGAATATTTTACGGCAAAGCCCGAAGCAGGCTTGCGCGCCATGGGCCGCATTTATGCCGGCTGGGCGGCCAGCCAGACCTTCTATCGCCGCGAGTTGTGGCGCGGGCTGGGCTTTACCAGCCTGGAAGATTTCCTGGTGCGCAACTGGGAAGCCAACTACCTGCGCCGCGACGCTGACGATCTCCTGTGCCAGCTCTGGACCTGGCAGAACGGCGACATCTCGGCCAACGATCTTTTCCGCGGAGATCTCGAGATGGCGCTCTCGAGCATCAAGGCCAGGGTGCTGCTGATGCCGTCGGCCACCGACCTCTATTTCCAGACCGACGACAACCGTGCCGAGCTGCCCCATCTCAAGGACGCGAAGCTGGCGGAAATCCCCTCGGTCTGGGGCCATCGTGCCGGCAACCCGTTCGCTAATCCCGAGGATGCGGCGTTCATCGACGCCCAGGTCGAGGCGCTGCTCGCGAGCGCCTAGTCCTTCTTCTAATCCTTCTCCGGCACCACGGTGGGAAGCACTGCCGTCGGGTCGGTCGGGGCGGACTCCGCCGCCGCGGGACGAGGCAGGGCCACGCGACGCGGCGGTGTCGAGGCCAGAAAGGCAGCCACCGCGGCGGCGGTCGCCTTGGGATCCTCTTCCATCGGATTGTGGCCGAGGTTCTCGAAGATCTCGAGCTTGGCGCCCTTGATGTCGTTCTGGAAACGGAAGGCGTCCGCCACCGGCACCCAGCGGTCCTTGGCGCCCCAGAGGATCAGGGTCGGCACGTCGAGCCGTTTGAGTGGCGTGGGATCGAGCGGTTCCTGGGTCCGGGCACGCTGCAGAGTGGCCTCGCGATTGCCGGGGAACCGCTGCAGCTCGGAATACCGCTTGATACGATCGGGCGTCACCATCGCGGGGTCGGCGTAGACCTCGGTGAGCGAGCGGCGCACCAGGCGGTCGGGCTTGAAGTAGATGCCGATGTCCCCCACCACCGGCATGCGCGCCAGCCGGATCGGCAGCGGCGCTTCCCCCTGGCGCGGATAGCCCGCGGCATCGACCAGGACGAGCTGGCTCACCCTGTCCGGCCGGGTGGCAGCGAAACTCCAGGCGACGGCGCCGCCCATCGAGTGACCGACCAGCACGAAACGGTCGAGATGCAGGGTGTCGACCAGCACCTCGATGAAATCGGTGTAGGCCTCGATGGTATACTCATCGCGTGGCCAGGCGCCGGTGAGGCCGTGCCCCGGCAGATCGACGGTGATCAGGCGCAGACGCGGTTCCAGTTCGCGCGCCCAGCCCTCCCACATGTGCAGCGAACCCAGCGATCCGTGGATCAGTACCAGCGGGATCGCATCGGCATTCGTCTCGTCGCGTGCATAGTCGCGGACATGGGCCTGCACGCCGCCGACGTCGACGAACTTCGAACGCTCGTTGGCGTAGTGTGCAATCAGGGTCTCGGCCGGCAAGGTCGGCGAATAGGCCCACAGCGCCACGCCTGCTAGAACGCCTGCGGCGAACAGCAGGACAAATGGCCAGCGCCGGCGCGGCGCGTCAGTCTTTCGGCGCCGCGGCGGCATCGTCCGTTCCTTCGCTGCCCATCTCCGAGCTGCCTTCCCTCTTCGGCGGTTCCGGCGACGGCTCGCCGCGGAAAGCGGCGCCAAGCTTGTCGATGTCGCGCAACCGCAGCTCCGGCACCGGCTTGGGATCGATGATCTTCTCTTCGATCAGCCGGGCGAGCAAAGTGCGGTTGAGGCCGTTGGCGACGGTCAGGCGGTCTTCCAGGTTGGAGACGAAGACGAACAGCTCGAAGTCGAGGCCCGACGTGCCGACGCGCACGAAGCGCACGATCGGCGCCGGCACGCGCAGCACCCGCGGATTGCCGAGTGCCGCCTCGCGCAGGATCGCCTCCAGCTTGGTGACATCGGTCGACAGCGGCACCGTGATCTGGATTTCGACACGGCTCGAGGTGTCGGAATAGGTCCGGTTGATGACCGGACTCTGCAGGAACATGCTGTTTGGTACGATCACCGATGTCCGCTGGAAGGTCTCGATCTCGGTGGCACGGATGTTGATGCGGCGGACGAAACCCTCGTGTCCGTTGACCACCACCCAGTCGCCGGCCTTGATCGGGCGCTCCATCAGAAGGATCACGCCGGAGATCACGTTGTTGGCGATGTTCTGCAGGCCGAGGCCGATGCCGACCGACAAGGCGCCGAGCACGATGGCGAGGTTGGTGAAGTCGACGCCGAGTGCGCCGACACCGACCAGGATCGCGATCAGGACGCCGGCATAGTTGAGGCCGGCGTCGATCGATTGGCGCAGCGGCAGCGGCGCATCGACGGTCGGCATCACGCGATCGCGCACGATGCTGCGGATCAGGCGGGCGATCAGCATGCACACGACGAAGGCCATGATCGCCGTGCCGATATTGCCCAGCGAGATGGTGACGCCGCCCACTTTCACGCCACGCAGCAACTGGCCGAAGCCCTGCAGGATGGCGTCCATGTCGACATCCCACGCCGTGGGAATCGCCACCGCCAGCAGCAGCACGAGAAGGATGTCGAACAGCAGCAGGATGAGATATTGCCCGCGGACGGCCGAGTCGGGCGGCAGCGAGAGGCGATGACGCACCCAGCGTCCTGACGGAGTCTGGGGTGCGGCGGCCGTCTCGAGCAGGTCGGAGCCCAGTCGATGGAGAAGCAGCGCGATGCCGATCAGCAGGCAGGTTTCGGAAAGCGCACCATTGAGATGCGACGCCAAAGTGGCGTAGCCGGCAAGGGCAAATCCGATCGAGGACAGCACCGCCAGGCTGAGCAGCAGGCGCGCGATCGACCACCAGGTGCCGCCCACCATCCTCGGAAGGTCGGAGCCCTCGGGCCGGGCCGCCTGCCAGGCGCGGTTGCCCAGCGCCGGCAGGGTGAGCAGGGCAACGATGGAGGCAAGCAGCAGAGCGCTGACTGCCGCCACCGCTTCGCGTCCCACGCCGCTGCGGACGAACGCGACATAGATGAAGTCGAGCGTGAGGCCGATGATCATCAGGCGGCGGATGGAGTACGAGAGCCGTCGCGCACTGTCGTCGGT
>Ga0194051_1002064_pt1 | contig 10034 bp, 8 predicted proteins | sample SepL2320m_MetaG_FD_161275 | JGI IMG/M metagenome (GOLD analysis project Ga0194051, IMG submission 161275) | Anoxic zone freshwater microbial communities from boreal shield lake in IISD Experimental Lakes Area, Ontario, Canada - Sep2016-L239-20m | ecosystem: Environmental > Aquatic > Freshwater >...
CCGCTGTTGATGAAGGTGCTGCCGTTGCCCAGGGCAGTGAGACCGACACCAAAGTCGCCGACCGTGATGGTGCCGCTGTTGTTGAGCGTGCCGTTATTGCCCTGGATCGCCATGCCTGCCGCCACGGAGCCACCGATGATCGTGCCGGTGTTGGTCGTGCTCAGATTGTCGCCCAGCGCAAATATGCCGGCGGCGAAGCTCGGCCCGTCGCCCACGATTATCGTGCCTGAATTGGTGGCGTTGCCGCGCGTCTCGATGCCGATGCCGTCGGTGCCGAGGACGACGCGGCCTGTGTTGACGATGGTCGAGCCGGTGTCGCCGACGAGGCCGGTGCCGTCACCGCCGAGCTGGACCAGACCGCTGTTGGTGATCGAGCCGTTGATGCCGACGGCAATGCCGGTGGTGCCACAGCCGGTGCCGAACAGGCTACCGCTATTCGTGACGGAGGAGTTGGAGCCGGCGGCAAAGATGCCGATGCTGCCGCATTCGCCGAACCTGATCGTGCCGCGATTGGAGATATTGACGTTGTCGCCGGCCAGGATGCCGAGGCCACCGTCGCCGACCGTGATCGCGCCGACGTTGGAGATGCTGCCGGCGTTGTTGAGCTGGATGCCGATTCCGCCGGCGCCGGCAAACAGGAGCGAATTGTTGACGATGGTGTTGTTGTTGGCGGCCGTCACGGCCGCGGCGCCGTTGCCTACCGAGACGGTGCCGAGATTGCTCACGGTGTTGCCGTCGTTCAGCGCGATGCCCGTGCCGACGGTGGCGCCTTGCAGCACGTTGACGGTCAGACCTGTCACGCCCGGCCCCGCGGCAAAGCCGCCCGGCGAATTGCCGGAGCAGGTGACGACGACACCGCTCAACACGCAGTCGGCCAGAGCCGGTCGCGGGGCGCCCAATGAAAAGATGGTGAGGGTGGTCAGCAGGAGCAGAACGAAGCGCAACACGGCGCCAAAACGGATCGGCGTCACAAACATCCCCGAACAACAAGCGTCCCCCCGGACAACCCATCCTAGGGGATTGAACCGAAAGGTACACCTCTGCGTTGTCATATTTCAGCCGGGCGCCGGAATTCCTCCCGTCAGCGGGACGGCCATGCCCTAGACTGGATACGGAGGCGGCTCATGACCAAGCGAATAGGAATCCTGACGAGCGGCGGCGACTGCGCCGGGCTCAATGCCGTGATCCGTGCCGCGACGTTGCGGGCGCACCACGGCTACGGCTGGACGACGATCGGTATCGGCCGCGGCACGCTGGGCCTCCTTGAACGCCCCGTGGAGGCCGTGACCCTCGACCCGGCACGCCTCGATTCGTCACTGGCGCGCCAGGGCGGCACGTTCCTCGGCAGCACCAATCGCGGCGATCCTTTCGCCTACCCGATGCCGGACGGCAGCCTGAAGGACCGGTCCGGCGAGATGGTCGAGGGCCTGAAGCAGCTTCGTCTCGACGGGCTGATCGGCGTCGGCGGCGACGGCAGCCTCGACATCCTGCGCCGCCTGCTGGCGCCGTCGGGCGTGCCTTTCATCGGCGTGCCCAAGACCATCGACAACGACGTGGGCCAGACCGAGCGTGCGGTGGGCTACTCGACCGCCGTCGCCATCGCCACCGAAGCGCTCGACCGATTGCAACCGACCGGCGCCAGCCATGAGCGCGTCATGGTGCTGGAGGTGATGGGCCGCGACGCGGGCCATATCGCCATCGCTGCCGGCATCGCCGGCGGCGCCGATGTCGTGCTGATTCCCGAGGTGCGCTGGAACCTCGACCGCGTCGCGGGCCACATTGCCGGATTGCGTGCCGAGGGTCGAACCTCGGCGCTGGTCGTAGTGGCCGAGGCGGCGGGCCAGTCCGATGAAGCGACTGATGTAGCCGCCGATGCGCCCGACCATGGCGTCGGCGAGTGGTTGGCCAAGCGGTTGGCCAGGGCGACTGGCGCCGAGGCGCGGGCCACGGTGCTGGGCCACGTCCAGCGCGGCGCCATGCCCACGGCCGAGGATCGGCTGCTCGCCTCGGCGTTGGGCGTGCGCGCGGTCGACGTGCTGGCCGAAGGCAAGGGCGACCGCATGGTGGCGTGGTGGAACCGTCAGGTGATCGACGTGCCGCTCGAGAAGGTCGTCGGCCGCTCGCGCACAGTCGATCCCGACGGTACGCTTATCCGCACCGCTCGCGCGCTGGGGATTTGTCTGGGCGATGCGGTTTAGGCCCGCGGTCCTTATGACGTGAGATCACCGCGCGAGATCCAGAACACCTCCCCTTGGCTCTGCTCGGTGTCGAGCCAGAGGAAGGGCAGGCGCGGGGTGGCGGCCTCGAGCGGTTTGCGGCCGCGGCCGATCTCGCACAACAGACCGCCGTTCGGCGCCATGTGCCGCGGCGCCTCGGCCAGGATGCGGCGCACCAGATCGAGGCCGTCATCGCCGGCGGCCAGCGCCATCCGCGGCTCGTGGCGGAACTCCTGGGGCAGCTTGGCCATGCCGCGGGCATCGACGTAGGGCGGATTGCTGATGATGAGGTCATAGCGGCTGCCGTCCAGTGGCTGGAAGAGATCGCCGCGATGGAGCGTGATGCGATCGCCCAGGCGATGGGTGGCCACGTTGCGGCGCGCCAGCGCCAGCGCGCCGGCCGAGAGATCGACGGCATCGATCCGGGCGCGCGGGAAGACCAGCGCCGCCAGGATGGCGAGGCAGCCCGAGCCGGTGCAGAGGTCGAGCACGCGGCGCACGCGGGAGGGATCGGCGATCGGCAGGGCACCGCCCACCAGGAGATCGCCGATGAAGGAGCGCGGGATCAGGGCGCGGCGGTCGACGTGAAACCGCACGCCATGCATGTAGGCCGCCCCCACCAGGTACGGCGCCGGCAGGCGCAGCGCCACGCGGGCGTCGATCAGGGTGAGGAGCCGCGCGCGTTCGGCCGCCGTGGGTTTGAGATCGAGCCAGGGATCGAGGGTGTGGATCGGCAGGCGCAGCGCCTCCAGCACCAGGAAGGCTGCCTCATCGACGGCATTGGTGGTCCCGTGGCCGTAGGCGAGGCGGGCGGTCCGGAAGCGGCGGACCGCGAACCGGAAGAAGTCTCCCAGGGTGACAAGAGAGGGTTTGGTGGGGTGGGGCATGCGGGCCTAGATTACCTCACATGAATCGCCGCGCCTTTCTTTTCGCCGCTGTGGCCGCCTCGGCGATTCCCGTCGCCGGCCGTGCTGCCTTGGCGGCTTCGGACCTGAAAGTGATCTACATCGGCGGCGAGGATTGCCCGCCCTGCCATCGCTGGGCCAAGGCTTACAAGGCCAAGTGGCTCGCCTCTGCCGAATTCAGGGGGGTGACGTGGATCGAGATCGATCCGCCCAGGTTCCGCGAGGCCTATCAGGAGCGCTACTGGCCGGGAGATCTCAAGCCGATCCTCGACCAGATCCCGCGCAAGACCGGAGCGCCGCGCTTCCTGATCGCGAAGGACGGGCTGATCGTTTCCAACCAGTTCGGCGCCACCAAGTGGGAAACCACTCTGGCCGACCTCAAGACTTTGCTGGGGTAGTCACATGGCGGGCGCTCTCGACGGCCTGGTCGTTCTCGACCTCACGACGCACCTCTCTGGTCCGTTCTGCGGCATGCAGCTCGCCGATCTCGGCGCCGATGTTCTCAAGATCGAAAGCCCGCAGGGCGACGCCATGCGCGGCGCACCGCCCTTCGTCGAGGGCGAGTCGGCGCCCTTCATGCTGTGGAACCGCAACAAGCGCGGGGTGAAGCTCGACCTCAAGAACGCCGACGACCTCGCGACCTTCTGGGAGCTGGTCGATGGCGCCGACGTGGTGCTGGAGAATTTCCGGCCAGGCGTGATGAAGCGCCTTGGCTTGGGCTGGGAGGCGCTCAGTGCCCGCAATCCGAAGCTGGTGCTGGGCTCGATCTCCGGCTTCGGCCAGACCGGACCCTACGCCGGGCGTGGCGGCTTCGATCTCATGATCCAGGCGATGTCGGGCTTGATGTCGGTGACCGGGCCCAAGGACGGGCCGCCCTACCGCATCCCGCTCGCCATCTCCGATGTCGGTGCCGGCCTCTACCTCACCATCGGCATCCTGGCGGCCCTGCAGGCGCGGCAGAAGACCGGCGTGGGCCAGTGGGTAGAAACCTCGCTGCTCGAGGCCACGGTGTCCTTGGGCGTCTATGAGGCGGCCAACTACTTCGCCAACGGCATCAGGCCGGAGAAGCTCGGCCAGGCTCACCGCGGCTCCTCGCCTTACCAGGTGTTCCAGACCAGCGACGGCTGGCTCACCATCGGCGGCGCGCAGCAGAATTTCTTCCGCAAGCTGTGCGCGATGATCGGCAAACCGGAGCTGCCCGACGATCCGCGCTTCAAGGCCAACGCCGATCGCGTGAAGAACAACGACCAGATCGTGGCCCTGTTGCAGGCCGAGATCGTGAAGCGCTCGACCGAGGACTGGATGGTGGCGCTCGAGGCCGAGGGCATCCCGGCCGGGCCGGTGCTGCATCACGACGAGGTCTTCGCCGACCCGCAGATCCTGGCGCGCGCCATGGTGGTCGAGGTCGAGCACGCCAAGGCCGGCCGCCAGAAGACGCTGGGCGTGCCGCTGAAACTTTCCGCCACGCCCGGCAGCATCCGGCGGGCGGCGCCGACGCTCGGCCAGCACGACGGCGAGATCGGCAAGAAGAAGCGCTAGCTGGAGCGGGTCCCGATTGGATGTCACTTGCTGAGGGCGCGCCTCCAGCGAGGAAAACGCGCTGGAAACCGCCGCCCGGCTTCCAGTCGGCTCGCTGCGGACCGATCAGCGACGGCGGCGCGAAGGGTGGCGGCGGCAGGTAGCGCACCTGCGGCGTGTTCGTGGGTCCCGCGACGACTGGCATCGGCACCGGTTGCGGCGGCAGTGTGGCGCTGAGGGGCGGCGGTTGATAGAGGGCGGGCGCCACCGGCCAGGGCCGATAGGGTTCCGGCGCCGTGCCGTATGAGGCCGCCGACATGTCGGGCGGCTGCATGCAGGCGGTGCTTGCCCGCCCGAGCGCCGTCGCCGCCAGGGCAATCGCTGCTTTCATGGCACTGCTGCTACCGCCGCTGGTAGCGGTCGGGGATGCCGTCGCGGTCGATGTCGCGCATGCGGCTGGGCCGTGGCGCCGGTGTCGGCACGGCCACCGGCACGTAGCGCGTCTGGGTCACCACCACCAGCTGCGGCGCCGAGTAGTAGGTTGGCCTGCATTGATAGTTGGGCTGACTGTAATAGCTGGGCTTGCTGGCGTAGCCGCTGCTGTAGCCGTTGCCGTACGAAGTGGTCGGATAGCCTGACCCCATCATTTCCATGCATCCGGCCGTTGCGAGCATCGCGCCCGCCGAGACGAGAACCCTGAGGTTACGCATCATTGCGACTGTAACGACGCGATGAACTTTAACGGCGGGTGGAAGAACTCTCCAACAGCTTCGCACGGTTACCTGCTGCACTGCTCGAGCGCTAACTATGATGATCCACAGTCGGCCGCATCGCAACCTATTCAGAAATGAGCGAGCCCATTTGAGACCGCAATCTGATGCCGCGACGTCTGCAACCAAAGGTAATCTAGTTGTCGTAGACATTCCTTCCCACGTGCGTATACTTTATGCATCTGCCGGGAGAGGGGATGCTCGATTACGAGGCCCGCGGCCCAGCAAGCGGAATGTTTGCGCAGGTTGGCGATAAGACAAAGGCGTATTTCGGATTGGGCGTCCACGTCTCCCTGGATCGCGCCGAGGCAAACCTTCAGCGATATCAGTGGCTGGCCGGTCGCGACGTGCGTTGGCGTCCGGAGATCCACTTCGTCGTGAGCGACCTTTTTTGGCAATCGGGTGCTGTTCTCTGATGAGGTGGCAAAGTGGGACCTTGTCCTATTTAACCCTTCGGGCTGGCCAACCCCCACGCCACTTCTGTAACGGGCCCTGAGAAGTCAATCCCTCAAGAGACTCACTCTGTCGCCGAGAGGTTGCATGATCTTCAGACGCAAGCTGGCTGTCACGTCGCGCACAGCGTCACCTGAGATGCGGGCGCGCCTCATCGGCGGTCCTATCATCTGGACGATGCTGTCGCTCTCTCTTCCGCCAACGACGGCGACACTGGCACAGCTTTTTGTCCAACTGGCGCAAGTGCACTATGTCGGTCTCCTCGGCATTGAGCCGCTAGCTGCTCTGACCCTTGTCGCTCCAGTTGTGATGCTGATGCAGTTGCTGTCAGCCGCCGATGTCGGAGGGGCGATAAGCGCTGCGACGGCCCGTGCAAGAGGCGCAAACGACGCCAAGGATCTTCAGCGACTTGTGCTCTACGCCGTTGTCTGCAGTCTCTTCCTGGGACTGCTGGTCGCTACGATCGAGTATTTTGGAGGAGGAGCTCTCTATCGCTTTCTCGGCGGAAAGGGTCGCGTCCTTGACGAAGCCATCTCCTACGGGCGGATCGTATTTGGCGGTGCAGTGCTCATGTGGATGACCAATCTACTCGCCGCCACTCTGCGCGGCAGAGGTGAGACGTTTGCACCGTCAGTCATCATTATCGTGAGTATGCTTGGAACTTTACCACTTTATCCGATGCTGACACTCGGCGCATTGGGTAGACCAGGCCTTGGTCTCGTGGGTGCCGCGATCGGCTTTGTCACCACCTATGCGGTGTCGACGATCGCATTGCTCTTCTACATGCAGAGAATGGGAAAGGAGACTCGAATTACCCTGGTGACTCACTGGTGGTCCTGGAAACTGGTCCGCGAGACGGCTCGCGTGGCGTTTCTGTCGTCGACCCGTACAATCTTGTCGGTAGGAGCACTCTTGGCTGCCACCTACTGCGTCGGCCGGCTCGGAGATGCCGCGATTGCCGGCTACGGCATCGCGTCTCGTCTGGATCTGACTTTTGTCTCCCTGCTTCATGGCTTGGGAATATCAATCCTGGCGATGGTCGGCGCCAACCTTGGCGCGGGGAAAGCCGAGCGGTCGTACAGAGTGGCCGTTGTTGGGACGCTGATGGCGACTGCGATCGGCGGCGCTCTCGGGCTTTTGGTGACAGTACGGCCGGACGTTTGGCTGGTCCACTTCAGCGACAATGCCGCTGTGCTCCTCGAGGGAGAGCGCTATCTACGCATCGTGGGACCGGCCTACGCCTTGGGGGCATGCGGATCTGCCGCGCTCTTCGTCGGGCAGGCAATGGGCCAAATGAGATGGGCCTTCTGGGGGACGGTGGGACGTTTCGCGATAGTTGCGGTCTGTGCGACCGGGCTCTTTGGATTTCCCGACACAATTGGCTCGATAGCCCTGATGATGGCCAGTGCCTATGCCGTTCAGGGTCTAATAGCCGCCGCGATTCTAAATCCTGCAAATCGGCGCGCCACGGCCAAGGGGCAAGTTGCCTAGTTTCCCGGGGACGTCACACAGCCGGCGAACTCGGCGTTATCGGGACACCCGACAAAAGGGCAACGCGTCTTTGCGATTCCATCGCCGCGATCAACTGAAATCTCGGCGGATGATTCTATCAATCAACCAGCGCCCCTATGCACGATTGCAGATTAGACATGCATTCCCGCAAAGGTAGCCCAACCGCGAATAGTGGTTGATCTATTCCACTACTTTTGCGAGCTTTCTAGCCTCGTTGGAGACGCCTAGAGGGGGAAATGCGGTACCGTTTGCGTGCCTAGGCACGCCGAACGACGCCACCGCTAGGTGCGTAAGCGCGCGGCTCGGCCTGCTGAGATACGTTTCTCAACTCTGACTTTCTCAACTCCGACTGTGGAACGGATCGCCTCTTAGTCATGAAAACTCTATCGCCCGCCCAAGTCTTTGCGCTCCTCAATGAGCACAATATTCGATACGGCTTTCAGACCTATGCCGGAGGCACAGTGAATGTCTGGATCGGCGAGAACTGGAACAGAAAGGCGCAATCCAACCTCACTTGCGATGACATGCAAACAGTCGCGGCGTGGTTTCTGAAGACCGCAACTACGCATTTTCCACAGATAGCCGTCGAGCGGCGATTTAAGCGCCGGGCGTAGCAATGAGCTCGCCAAACGGGGGCGTCTTCACAGGTCAGGAATATATGCGGCTGGGACACACGAGGCCGCAGCGACAGTAGCGGAGACAAGGCCGGCCGCCTCCCGCTGGAGGAGGCCCAGGTTGCGGCGTCGTTTCTTGGGGTGCTGGCGGAGCGTTTGAGGGCTTTCAGAATAATCTTTTTGTCTCGAGGACTTGAGAACTATCGGAACGCCCCGACAAAAAGGCAACGCGTCTCTGCCTCCATGGGAGGGCCCTTATGTCGAGGTCCTTCCCTCTTTGGCATTTACGTTCCGGGCAATGGTGCTGTCGCGGCACAATAAACGCCCGGTCGCTCCTCCCTCCCGATTGCCGGGAAGGGAGGAGAGTATCGGGCGCCGAGCTTCGCTAGCGCTGGAAGGAGTCGGGGATACCGTCGCCATTGGCGTCCCGATCATAGCGGTTCGGCACGCCGTCGCGATCGGAGTCGCGGTTTGGCTGCTGGGCAGCGCGCTGAGCTGACGGTGAGTAGAACGGGTTGCCTGAGTTCGCGGTGCTGTTGGTGTTGCTGTAGTAGCGTCCGTCGCTGCCGTAGTAGCCGCTGCTGTTGCTGTTGTTGTAGGCGTTGTTGTAGCCGCGATTGTTGTTGTTGTACGACGAGTTGGGATAACCCGAAGACTCGACGCAGCCCGCGGTCACGGCCACGAGGCCCGCCGCCACCAGCCATTTCACGTTGCGCATGCTGACCTCCATTGGATGTCCATCAGAAGAACGGGACTTCCATGTAACGAGGTACGGCACCGCAAGTGGCATCATCGCGGCGGGATAATGAATTTATGTAAAGTCGGCTGCGTGCAACCTCCGGAGGCAGCGCGGCGTTCCTTATAGGGCGCCGGGCGCCGGTCCGCGCGCCACCTTGGCGTTGAGCTTGGGCGGGTGGGTGACGATCGACTTCAGCGCCGCCGTGGGCTTGCGAAGCTTGGCGATGTTGGGCAACGGGCGCGCCAGCCCGGGGATCGCCTTGAACGCCGTTTCCATCGCGTGGGCGGCGCCCAGCACCTCGCCGTCGCCGCGGAAGCGGCCGATCACCTGCAGGCCGAACGGCATCTTCTTGTGGTCGAGGCCGCAGGGCAGCGAGACCGCGGGGTTGCTGGTCAGGGTGACGAAGTACTTCGTCGCCATCCAGTGGTAGTAGTTGTTGAGCTTCTTGCCGTCGATCGTATCGAGATAGAGCTGCTTCCACGGGAAGGGTGTGACGCCCACCGTCGGTCCGATGACGATGTCGTAGTCCTTGTAGATCTCCTGGAAGCGGCGGAAGATTCGCGTCTGCTCGGCATGCGCCCAGGCGAAGTCCGCGAGCGTGAGCTTGGCGCCGAGCTCATAGTTCGCGACGATATTCGGGCCGAGCATCTTGCGGTTGTTGGTGTAGAGATCCTGATAGCGCGACAGGAAGCTCACGGCGCGGATGACGTCGAAGCAGCGATCCGCCCCGCCGTAATCGACCTCGACCTTGTCGAGGCGGCGGAAGAGATGCTTCATCGCCTTGATCTTCTCTCGAAAGGTCTTGCGGATGCCCTTCTCGACCGGCGCGCCGCCGTAATCTTCCGTATAGGCCACGCGCAGGCTGCCGAGATCGACCGGCCACGGCTCGGCATAGGCCATCGAATCGAGCGGGAAGCTCAGCGGGTCGGTGTCGTGCTGGCCGATCTGCGTGGCGAAGAGCAGGCTGACGTCGGCGACGCTGCGGCCCATCGGGCCCAGCACCGAGATCGGCGTCCAGCCCATGGCGCGGCGCTCGACGGCGACCATGCCCGGTGAGGGACGGAAGCCCACGATGCCGCAGAACGACGCCGGATTGCGCAAGCTGCCGCCGGTGTCGGAGCCGGTGCAGACCGGCAGCATGTCGGTCGCCAGCGCGACAGCCGAACCGCCCGACGAGCCGCCGGGATTGAGCATCGGATTGAACGGATTGCCCGTGGCGCCCCACACCGGGTTGCGGCTGTTCGAGCCCGCGCCGAACTCCGGCACGTTGGTCTTGCCGACGACGATGGCGCCGGCAAGACCAACGT
>Ga0194051_1002066_pt1 | contig 10031 bp, 8 predicted proteins | sample SepL2320m_MetaG_FD_161275 | JGI IMG/M metagenome (GOLD analysis project Ga0194051, IMG submission 161275) | Anoxic zone freshwater microbial communities from boreal shield lake in IISD Experimental Lakes Area, Ontario, Canada - Sep2016-L239-20m | ecosystem: Environmental > Aquatic > Freshwater >...
GTATTATTGTTGACGATTGTTAATCCAAGTTCAAGAGCTTGAGAGGCTATCCATAGATCATTTACCCCAATAATATTGCCTTATAGCTCCAAATGTGTTTTGATATGTCCAAAAACAGAGGCTACGATCGTTCTGATGTCTAATATTTCGATTGAGTTTTTCAGCAGCTCAAGAATGGAAAGTGCTTCTTTTCTTCGTGTGCTTTTTTCTGCTCCAGCCGATAACTCACCCAATGTGATTACTGGCATTCCAACAGAGCCATAGTTTAATTTTTTTAATTTTTAAGCTATTTCTGGGGGGCGAATGTTCATAATGTAGATACAGATATCAGTATCGATCATGTATTTAAGCATTATTTAATTTTCTCACGATCTTGTGGTGGAGAGTTATATCTACCCTCAGGCATAAAGTCCTCTGGCATAGAAGTCAAAATATCAAATAAGATGGACATATTTTTGTGTTTTTTCCGAAGAACAACTTCATCTCCACGTTTCAATATTTCAACTTCTTTCACGTCGAATTGAAAATCCTTTGGTAACCTTACTGCCGTGAGTTGCCAGACATAAACACGGATGCTGTTCTCAAATGGAATTTCCTTTTGTATATACAATTAGTATTCTATAAAATTTTTTGAATCAAAGGCGATCTCATTGTAGGGTTTAGGTTTTAATATTTAAATAGTATCATTTTTATAACTAAAAAAAATTAAAAGACGTTACTAAAGTGTGATCTCCCATTTTTTTAGTTATTTCCCGACATGTAGACGCTTAGCACAAAACGTTGAACAAAATTTCAAATCGGTAGCTTAGCTATTATTATGAGGGTTCGCATTGGGCGCGATACACTTAAAATTTTCCGCTTCATTAATAGCGGGCGTATCGATTCGATTCCGGTCTCGGGGACCAACATTAGACTGCTCAAAGCAGCGCATCAATGGTGTTTTTCGCGCACAGAACAAAGCCAGAACAGTGCCAAACCCTTCGGGCGCGTTGACTTCATGCTACCAGCATTTTGTTTAGCAAACTCGTACGTACTTTTTTGTGTTGAAAAGCATTGAAAAACTTGCTAGAATCCATTTAGAATTTGACTTTTTGTTAGTAGCGTGCGTACCGGTTCGATTCCGGTTACGGGCACTAATTATTTATTATGTATTTCTCGTGTTAGCTAAAAGTTCATTAAGTCCTGTGCTTCTAATCGACGATTAATCGCTTTAAGGTCACCACTATGCGACTTGACCCAAAAATCCAAGAACTAATTAAGAAAGAAGTTTCTGATCAATTGGGGTCAGACGTAGTCATCCGTTTATTTGGTAGTCGTGTAGATGACTCTGAGAAAGGTGGCGATATTGATTTGCTAATCGAGACGAGACGCACTCTAGAAAATCGATTTGAAGTGGAGAGTAGACTTGCAACCAAGCTCTACATACGTTTAGGCGGAAGAAAAGTTGATGTTCTTCTAAAGGATGAATCAACTCAGGTTCAACCCATCCATACTCAGGCAATTAAAACGGGCATTGTTTTATGACTTCTTCTGACAAAAATACCTACATTATCGAAAAACTTCTAGAAATAACCGGGAAAGAAGTCATGTATTTTCAACAATCGAGAATTCGAGTCATTAATTCAAATGTTGACATCAAATGGATAGAAGCTCTTGACGAGAACCCACAACACAGTGAGATGTTAGATGCCTTTGTGGCCAGATTCAGTCGTCTGCAAGACGCTATTGGTGACAAACTTTTGCCTACCATTTTGAAACTAAATTTGGAAACGGTTGGTTCTCAGTTGGACAATTTGTTTAGAGCTGAAAAATTAGGCTGGATTGAGTCCGCAGACCAATGGATAGAACTTCGAGGACTTAGAAATAGTCTTATCCACGAATACATGACGAATCCAGAAAATTTGCTTTACGCCCTTAAAAAAGTCATTGAACTTGGTGAGATGCTAATAAAAACACACAATTTATTAGCAGATAATTTTAAAAATAAATTGAATTGATTTTGTTGTTGTTAATATGATTTGCTTGGTAATTACTAAATTGCTCTTTTGAAATCGTATTAATTTAAACACCAACTGTATCTTGTAGCACAAAAGGTAGCACAACATTTCCAAAAGGTCGCAGACCCAGTATGAATGCGCTTTCGTATTCGCATTCGGCACGATACATTTAAAATCCGCCGCTTCGTTATTAGAGGCCTACCGGTTCGAATCCGGTTTCGGGTAGCAGTATCCATGCGTCTTCCAGAGGTATGAACTCTTCTGGAGAGCTTCTTTTTATGCATATTTTTATTTGCGCAGTCGTTTCAAAAATTACATTTTTTCCGAATATTGAATCAAAAACAGCATCATTTAATGTTAATATTTGAATAACACTTAAGGAATTATGATGCGTACCACTGTCACGATTGATGAGGAATTGTTAATCAAGGCTCAAAATTTATGCCAAACTTTTGGGAACAATGACCTCATTCGAGAGGGTCTAAAAGCGTTAATTCAACGCGAAAGTGCAAAACGATTAGCCCTCTTGGGTGGAAGTGATCCCAAAGCCAATCTTCCTTCGCGCCGCAAAAGTGTCAAGATCAAATGATTCTTATTGATTCATCTGTTTGGATTGATCACCTAAGGTCAAAAAACGAATACCTATTCAACCTTTTGCAAGAAGGACGAGTTTATATGCATCCCTTTCTATTGGGTGAATTGGCATGTGGACATCTTAAAAATAGGAGTACTATCCTATCTCTCTTGGCAGATCTGCCCATGATCAAGGTGGCAACCGAGATTGAAGTTCTGCACTTGATTGAATCGAGAAAACTGATGGGTAAGGGTATCGGCTATGTCGACGTCCATCTTCTTGCATCTTTAATGTTATCGCCAGGAATAAAACTTCATACTGGCGACCTTCGATTGCAATCAGTTGCTGCAGAATTAAAATTGGCAGAGAAAATTACAATGTATTGAAAAGCATTAGTAGAACTAGTTTTGCCAGTACATCCGAATATCGTTTTACCCCATCTCTTGATGAGTACTCAATCGTATCAAAATGCAGTCTTACTCGCTCCACTTCTAGTGCTATTGATAGTCTGTCAACAGTGTTTAAATTTATGATGTTATTTCATAAAACCATATGAATATTTTTGTGCTGCGTGTATGCATAAATCTCATCAAATCCTTCTTCTCTTCCTATGCCAGATTGTTTATAACCGCCAAAAGACGCACCTATAAAGTGGCTGCTTACATGATTGACCCACACAAAACCTGACTGAACACGTGAGGCAGCGACATGGGCACTTTTTAAATTTTGCGTCCAAATGGAGGCCGTGAGACCGTACTCAACCGAATTCACCTGTTCGAACATGTCTTCTTCATTTTCCCAGCGAATCACAGACAAGACTGGGCCAAAGACTTCTTCATTTGCAATTCGCATTTTTTGGGTGACATTTGTAAATATAGTAGGCTCAACGAACCAACCCTTTGCCAGCAAAGGGTCGTTTGGCGCTTTGCCCCCATGAACCAGTGTGGCCCCTTCATTTTTGGCAATTTCAATGTAGTTCATGATCTTTTCCCACTGAGCTTTGGAGACAATGCTTCCCATGGTTGTCTTAAGATCTGTGGGTATGCCAGGTATGTAATTTTTTACCTGCTCCAATACACCTTGCATCACTTCATCGTAGACGGAGTGGTGTATAAACAATCTTGATGTCGAGCCGCAACTTTGTCCGCACCACGTAAAGTTCATGCCGTTGATGGCTGCAGGAATGGCTTTTTTAAGGTCTGCATCTGGGTAAATGATACAGGCGTTTTTACCTCCCAATTCTAAGCTAATATGTTTGAGTTGATCGGCACCAGCTTTTGCAATGGCGCGTCCTGTGGGTACGCTACCTATTAAAGCAATTCTTGGAATATCGGGGTGTTTGACCAAGCTTTGTCCGGCCACTAAATTTCCCGTCACGATGTTCAAAACACCTGGGGGTAATACGCCATCGAGAAGCTCCATCATTCTGTAAGAGGACAAAGGCGCTTGATAGGGAGGCTTCATGATCACGGTGTTGCCCGTGATCAAGGGTGGCGCCATCTTGGCTGCGGTGAACATGATGGGATGGTTATAAGCCACAATTCTGGCACATACGCCATAGGGTTCTCGCACCGAGTAATTCAAGATGCCCTCGCCCATCGGGATCGTTTCTCCCTTGATCTCTGTAGCGAGTCCAGCGTAATAATCAATTTGTGCAGCGGCGATCAACGCATCCCTTTGCATCTCACTGATGGGATTGCCACAATTGGCCGCATCAAGCAAAGCCAACTCAAAAGCGTTGTCTCTGAGAATTTGGGCGACTTTTTTGAGCAGGCTTGCACGCTCCAAGGGTTTTAATTTGGCCCATCCAATTTGGGCTTGTTTAGCGGCATGGACAGCCAAGTTGATGTCTTGCTCATTGGCCTCTGCACATGGCCCTAGGTTCTCCCCCGTTGCGGGGTTGAAGGTGTCGATGTATCCACCATGAGGCTTGTGCCATTTGCCACCATAATACAAGTCGCGATGCTGAGGGAGTATGTCAGAGACAATGATGTTGTGAGGTAATTTGACGGTATTCATGATGATTTTAATTAACGTTTGTGTGCCGCTGAATTGGTCACTGTGGGACGATGAATTTAATGGGCTTTTGTGGAAAGTTGCTGCTCGGGCTTGTTTGGGCAAAGGACTGAAGTGCGAAATGGCTTAGTGCAATCAAGAGGCAGACAAACTTAAACACAGGTGCTTAGATGACCTGCGTGACGAGCATGTCGAGTCAAGCTTAAATTCAGGCAAAATTTGTAACACTAAAAATTCTTCAAGAAAATCTCCTTGTTGACCAAGCCTTCAGCATTTTAGAAGGCAATCAGCGAAAGTTCACTAAGTGTTTTCCAAGTCTTGTTCAGCCCTTTTTAGGCTGTTTGCTCTTAAGAATTTCCAAGCCAGGCATTTTTTTGGAGTTTTTCGGCCTTGACCACAAGATGTTAAAGCTTTAAAAATGCATAATAGACTTGGTCTATTTTTAAGGCAGGATGATTCAATCGTGTAATTGTTTTCCTAGGTCACTTAAGTCATGACGCTCATTCAACCCAATTCTGAAAGGCTTGCCGAGCCCCTTTTTAGCAAAGGGGTTGCCTATTATGAGAGCGGAGAATTCGATCAAGCATTTGAGATTTTCAAATTGCTCATTGACAAAGACCCCTTGCATTTTGATGCGCAGTACTTGAGTGCGTTGATTCTTTTAAGAAGTCAGCGTTTTTTGGTGGCCATTGATTACTTTAGGGCCACCTTGTCCATTAAGCACAATCACCCTCCATGCTTGCGTTATTTGGCGCTGTGCTTGTCCAAGGTCGGCCAGTTTGAGCAAGCCTTGGCGCAAACGCGACTCTTGATCGAATTATCACCTGACTCGCTTGATGGACATTCATTGCTTGCTCAAATTCAAGTTGGCATGGGAGATCTGACGGCAGCGCTTGTCACTTGGAATAAGCTTGGTCAACTTGAACCTTCGTCTGCTCAGATACAAAACAACATTGGTGTGATCTGTCACCAGTTGGGCCAATTTGAAAAGGCCATTGTTCATTACCAGCAGGCTCGACTTTTAGACCCGCGTGATGCAAAGTTATGCTTTGATTTGGCTGTGTCTCAAGAGGCACTTGGTCAGTTAGGGGCGGCGCAGCAGAGCTATCAGCTCGCCTTGGGCATTGATTCTCACCACAAAGGAGCGCACTTTAATCTGGGCTTGTTACAGATTCAATTGGGGGATTTGGAGAGTGCCCTTGAGTCTTTTGATTGGGTTTTGTCAATTGATCCAAGCATGCCTTTGGCTTATATGAACAAAGCCGTTGCTCTTCAAAAGCTCAAAGCGTTTGTGCCCGCTCGGTTGGCACTTGAACGGGCCATGACACTGGATCCCCAGAGCGCTTTGATATGTTTTAATTTGGCGACTGTGTTGCAAGACATCCGAGAGCTTGAAGCCAGCGCCAACATGTATCAACGGGTCTTGGATTTGGATCCCTCGCATCTCAATGCTTGGTGCAATTTAGGCGATGTGTTGAATGACCTGCAAAAACCAAAACTTGCCATTGATTGCTATTTAAAGGCCCTAGAGCTGGAGCCTCAATCCATAAGGGCAGGGTACCATCTGAGCTTATCTTATTTACTCGATGCCCAGTTTGCGAAAGGATGGCCTTTATTCGAATGCAGGCGCCTATATGAGTCGACCTACCTCTCGATTCAAGACAGACTTGTAAAACCTGTGGCTCCTATGTGGCTGGGAAAAGAAAGCTTGAAAGATAAGAGTATTTTGGTCGCTTGTGAGCAAGGCTTGGGAGACAGCATTCAGTTCGTTCGGTACTTGGTCTATTTGAAAGAGCTCGGTGCACACGTGCTGCTGCAAGCGCCCACTGCACTCATTGAACTTTTTCGGTCTGCGCCAGGCATTTCTGAGATATGGCCTAATGACCAAGAATGTCCAGAGAGTGACTTTTATGTCTCTTTAATGAGTTTACCCCTGGCGCTAAAGTCGATCGTGCCAAACATTCCTACTCCTTTGGGGTATTTAAAGTCAACGCCCTTGTTGTCAGAGAAATGGAAAGGCAAGATGGGCCCCAAAGCCAAACTCCGGGTGGGCTTGGTTTGGTCAGGTGGTGTGCGCTTTGAGCAGCCTTGGAGTTGGGGGGTCAATCAACGACGAAATATGCAATTGCAGATGCTCAAGTCCTTGGCCCATCCGGAGATAGAGTTTTACTCCCTTCAAAAAGGGGAGGCAGCCATCAAGGAGCTGAGCTTGCTGGAAGCTCAAAACTGGGGAGGTCCTGTCATCATAGACCACATGGGGGAGGTTGTAGACTTTTCAGACACCGCTGCACTCATGGATCAATTGGACTTGTTGATCAGTGTGGATACTTCATGCGCACACTTGGCAGGGGCTTTGGGCAAGCCTGTGTGGTTGCTCAATCGCTTTGATACGTGTTGGCGGTGGCAATTGGGCATTGGGAATTCGCCTTGGTATGCCTCGATGAAAATATACAGGCAAGAACGGCTTGACGACTGGAGTGGCGTGCTTGTCCAAGTCAGAGCTGATTTGCACAGTCTTTTATCGTCTTGGATAAAAGCCAAATAGCTCGCTCATTGCCGGACCTTTGCTGCGGATTTTAGGCAAAAAAAATCCCCCTCAATCTCTTGAGGGGGAGCTTGTCAGAAAATTATGACAAGTGCTTGCCGATCAAGCCAGCCAATTCAAACATGGTGACTTGGGATTTGCCGAAAACTGCTTTGAGTTTGTCGTCAGCATTGATGTTGCGTCTGTTGACCTTGTCTTGCAAGTTGTGCTTTTTGATGTAAGTCCACAATTTGCTGACAACTTCAGTGCGGGGGCTAGGTGCGTGGCCAATGACAGCGGCCAATGCAGCGCTTGGGGTCAAGGGCTTCATGAATGCTGCATTGGGGGTGCGCTTTTTAGCGGGAGCTTTTTTAGCGGGAGCTTTTTTAGCAGCTACTTTTTTCGCTGGTGCTTTTTTAGCAGGCGCTTTTTTAGCAGGCGCTTTTTTAGCAGGAGCCGCTTTTTTTGCGACTACTTTTTTCGCTGGTGCTTTTTTGGCGGGTGCCGCTTTTTTAGCAGCTTTTTTTGCCGGAGCTTTTTTTGCAGTTGCCATTTTTGATGTTCCTTCTTAAAGTATATAAAAACCAATGAAATCTGCGTTTTCCATCAGTGTTGTGATGCTATAGCGAAAAATACGACTTTCCAAGGGGAGAAGTACTTTTTTCACTGGTAAATGTTGTTTTTTTTGGATAAAAGTGCGTTTTTCTCCTCCCAAGGCGCGGTTTTCTCAAAATTTCCTCGTTTGAAAGTCTCGACTCTTTCTCTCTAGAAAGAGTGATATTTGGATGCTGGAGATTTTTTGGGCTGCTAATCTTATAATTTTTAGTTGGGAAAAAAATTATTTTACTGTCCCTATGAGCCTTGTATCAAAGTGTATATTTTGAAAAACACACAGCCTTAAGACTCAAGCGTAAAATGTGGGAAAATGCATCACAAGATCAAAGAGTGCTTTGCAGTTTTTTTGTTTGTGTTCAAGCCAATGCATCAAGATGTGCAGAGTTCTTTTTCATAGAAGCTCTTTTTTTTGGCCAAGATCAAATGCATGAAGTCATTTTTGATTTAAAAAATTAGTTTGACTTCCAGATACCAGTCATCAATAACCGAACCTATAATTTATGTTAGACATTACGCTACCTGACGGTTCAGTCAGGCAATATCCAGGGCCTGTAAGTGTGTTTGATGTGGCCGCTTCCATCGGATCTGGGCTTGCAAAGGCCGCTCTTGCTGGGCGCGTGAATGGTCAAGTCGTCGATACCAGTCATTTGATTCAAGTCAACAGCACACTCTCTATTTTGACCAGCAAAGATCCTGAGGGCCTAGAAGTCATTCGCCACTCTAGCGCTCATTTGATGGCCTATGCGGTCAAGTCCCTCTATCCTGATGCTCAGGTGACCATTGGACCTGTGATTGAAAATGGCTTTTACTATGATTTTTCTTACAGCCGTCCTTTTACGCCAGAGGATTTGGTGAGCATAGAGAAAAAGATGATGGAGCTTGCAGCCAAGGACGAGCCTTTGAGTAGACGCGTCCTTCCAAGAGACGAGGCGGTCGCTTTTTTTAAAAATTTAGGGGAGCACTACAAGGCGGAAATCATTCAAAGCATTCCCGCTGGAGAAGACGTCTCCTTGTACAGTGAGGGCGCCTTTACGGATTTGTGCCGTGGTCCTCACGTGCCATCCACGGGAAAGTTGAAATTTTTCAAGCTCATGAAAGTCGCTGGGGCCTACTGGAGGGGCGACCATCGAAATGAGATGCTTCAAAGGATTTATGGAACAGCTTGGGAGTCTAAAGATGCTTTGCAGGGCTATTTGGCCATGCTTGAGGAGTCTGAAAAGAGAGACCATCGACGCTTAGGGCGTGAGTTGGATCTGTTTCATATCGACGAACATGCCCCTGGCTTGGTCTTTTGGCACCCCAATGGTTGGACCATTTGGCAAGGTGTAGAGCAGTACATGAGGCAAGTCTACCGGGACAATGGATACTTGGAGGTCAAAGGCCCTCAGGTCATTGACAAGACGCTTTGGGAAAAAACAGGGCATTGGGACAAATACCGCGACAACATGTTCACAACAGAAAGCGAAAAGAGAGATTACGCGCTCAAGCCCATGAATTGCCCTGGCCATATTTTGATTTACAAGCAAGGCATCAAGAGTTACCGTGATTTGCCACTTCGATATGGTGAGTTTGGGCAGTGTCATCGCAATGAGCCTTCTGGCGGACTGCACGGCATCATGCGAGTGAGAGGTTTTACGCAAGACGATGGACATATATTTTGTACCGAGGATCAAATTCTTCAAGAGTGCACGGATTTCACCACCCTCTTGCAAAAAGTCTACAAAGACTTTGGGTTTGAAAGCATCATTTATAAAGTGGCAACACGCCCAGTGCAACGCATTGGCAGTGATGAGATTTGGGACAAAGCCGAGGCCGCTTTGAAGCACAGTTTGGATGTCTCCGGTTGTCACTATGAGCTCTCACCAGGAGACGGTGCGTTTTACGGCCCCAAGATTGAATACACGCTCAAAGACGCCATTGGGCGACAATGGCAGTGTGGGACAATTCAGGTGGACTTCTCAATGCCAGAGCGTTTGGATGCGGAATATGTCGCCTTGGACAGCTCAAGGCAGCGTCCAGTGATGCTTCACAGGGCCATTGTGGGCAGTTTAGAGCGTTTCATAGGAATTTTGATTGAACAGCATGCCGGCGCCTTGCCAACTTGGCTGGCCCCAGTTCAGGTGGCCATTCTGACGATCACCGAATCTCAGTCTGAATATGCCCAAGATGTCGCCAAAATGCTGAAAAATCAAGGGTTTAGAGTGGCTTTGGACGTGAGCAATGAGAAAATTACGTATAAAATACGCTCTCATTCTATGCGCAAGCTTCCCTTTCTGTTGGTCATTGGTGACTCCGAGAAGGGATC
>Ga0194051_1002070_pt1 | contig 10013 bp, 3 predicted proteins | sample SepL2320m_MetaG_FD_161275 | JGI IMG/M metagenome (GOLD analysis project Ga0194051, IMG submission 161275) | Anoxic zone freshwater microbial communities from boreal shield lake in IISD Experimental Lakes Area, Ontario, Canada - Sep2016-L239-20m | ecosystem: Environmental > Aquatic > Freshwater >...
GACGGCACTTCCGCGATTCATCCCCCGTGCGGAAAGAAACGTTTTCTTTCCTTGCTTTTCCCCTTATGAGGTGAAGATATGTCTCGATTTATTTTTTCCATGATTTCGTGTTTTGCACTGCTCGTGACGCTCGTGGCGGTTTCTCCATCGGCTGCTGGGGCCGAGACGAAGCTCAATCCCGTGCTTAAGGACAACTGCATTAAGGCTTGCGGCGAGTGCCTGCGTGCTTGTCGGGAATGCATCGTCAGTTGTGATTGCCCCAACTGCGAGAAGCACTGCTTGACGTGCTTGGAGACGTGCCGGGCATGCGTCGCTTTGATGGAGTACGAGGCTCCGCTATCGGGCGCGATGTGTGGACTGTGCGCGAAGGCGTGCGAGAACTGTGCCGCCGAGTGTTTGAAGTGCGGTGACATGCCCTGCTGCAAGAAGTGCGCGGAGGCCTGCCAGAAGTGCCTCGCGACCTGTAAGGCCATGGCCAAGTAGTTTGTGTAGTCCACAGGCGGGCGTGGGGTCATCGGGTGCCATGTTGCCCGGCGATCCACGCCCGCTCTGCGGAAGGGCTGCCGATCTTTATGCGGCCGGCCACTAGAGCGCGTCTGCCGTAGCTCTAGCGCCATCTTCAAGGGCTGGATAATGTAGGCACATTCTAAGGAGGTGCCTATGAAACCGTATTGGAAAGAGTTCCGTGGCCAGAAGTTTGCAGTCGAATTTCGGGCGTTTGCAATACTCTTCTGGAGAATTAAACTAAAGCCCGTTCGCTTTCTGCGAATTGCTTCGTTGTTAAAAAAATTTCGCTCACGAGCGTGATTAACTCTCTGCTCTTTTGTGTTGTGGGGAAACTTACCATGCCGTTCGGCTTGAACTATTGCTGCCGCCCTGTTGTAGTTTTTTGGAGCTGGCTGCTATTGGGGATTGGACTGCTGGGAATTGGCTCATCGCCGCTGCTGGCCCAAGAGCCAGTGCCGCCGGAAGTTCCTGCCGCAAAAGAAACGCCGCTGCGGGAGCAGACAATTTACATCCCGTATTCGAAGCTGCGGTCGATGTTTGAAAAAGAGGGGCGCGGCGTGTTTCTGGCGTATGAAAAATTTCAAGAGCTATGGAATGCGGCTCAAGCGGCAACGCGTAAGCTCGATGAGATCAAGCCACCCTTGGGGGCCTTGATTACCGAAAGTGAAAGTCAAGCGACGGTTCAAAAAGATGTGGTGCAAGTTGCGGCCCAGATCAAGATTGATATTTTGACCGAAGGTTGGCATGAAATTCCCTTGCGGCTCACGGATGCCGCCATTCGCGAAGCGAAGGTCAAAGACGAAGCGGCCAAAATTATTTTTGTGCCTGAGCAAGGCTATAAACTGCTGATTGAGAAAAAGGGGAAAGAACCAGAGCAAATTTTACTGTCGCTGGTTTACTGCAAGGCTTTTTCTAAGGGAGCGGGAACCAACAGTGTACAGTTTGATGCTCCTCAGGCTCCGGTGAATCGTTGGCAAATTACTATTTCCGAACCGGGCATTAAAGTGCTGGTGCATCCCAGCTTAGCCACGAACGATAGCTCTGCCGAGATTAAAAATTCAGATGCGGTTAAAGACCCTGCCGAAATGAAGGATGCTCCGAAGGAGACCAAGGTAGAGGCGTTTGTCGGAGCTGCTCCGCAGGTGCGGATTGATTGGAATCCCAAGGCCGAAGGGGCCGCGGGGCAAATGGCTTTGACGACGGTGCAGGTTCGCCAAGAAGTGGTGATTGAAGAAGGGGTGATGCAGACAAAAGCCTATTTGGCATTTGATATTTCGCGGGCCGACCTTCAAGAGCTAACCGTAGAAGTTCCTGAAGGGCAAAATGTGGTCAATGTGTTTGATCCCAACGTGCAAAAGTGGGAAAAGAAAGTGGCTGGGGAAGTTCAAACCTTGACGATCAAACTGTTTCAGCCAGCCCGAGGGAATCAAAACGTTACCATCGAAATGGAAAAGTTTGGTGACGACAAAGAGATGGCAGAAGATATGGGGCGGAAAGATTTTCAAGCCCCGGATATTAAGGTGCTGAATGTCGCACGGCAGCAAGGGATTGTGGTGGCTCGGCTGGCCAGTTCGCTGCGGGGTGAAGTGACCACTCGTAATGCTTTGCTGCAAATTGATGCTGCCGATCTGCCCGCTCCGCTGGCAGGACAAGATTGGCCCTTTGCGTATCGGTATGCCGCCCATCCTTACTCGCTGACAATTAGTGCCGAGAAGGTTCGGCCCCAGATTGAAGTGGACGAGTTAGTGGAAGTTTATTTAGAGCCGCAACAAACCACGTTTGATTTGCTGGCGATTTACAACATTCAAAAGGCAGGGGTGTTTCAATTGGAGCTGCAAGTCCCTGAAGGGTTTGAAGTTCGTCAAGTGCTGGGACGAGAAGTCGCCGGAGCGGCAGCTGTGGTGGTAGATTCGCATCATGTGGATGAGGTGCTGCTGGCGGATGGCAAAAAGGCCAAGACGAAGTTGGTGGTGAATTTGGCCCGCAAGGCGCTGGGCAGAGTTGCTCTATGGGTTGAACTGCAACGGCGGCAAGAAGATGCCAATTTGCAAACGCCCACGGGAAAGAAGTCGGTCCTAGATCTGGCGATTCCGCGCGTGGCAACGGCAAAGCTGCTGCGGACGACGGGGCGACTGATGGTGTATGCACCTGAAAGTTTGCGAATCAACCCGACCGAAACCAAGGGCCTCAGAGCCATTGCCATGAGCGAAGCTGCGCAGGGGATAGAATCGACTCGCGGTGGCCGCTTTGCGGAGACTCGCCCCTTTTTAGCGTTCGCTTACACGCAAGAGCCTGCTCAGCTGCAAGTGGATGCCGAACGCCGCCAGCCATTCATCACGGCAGAGCAATTGCTGTTTGTGCAGGTGGAATCGGGCGTGGCCAAGTATGAAGTGACGTTTAACTACAACATTTTGTATAGCGGGGTTAAAACCTTGCGGATGGATGTTCCTGCCGCGCTCTATGAACAAAAAGAATTGCGACTGCCACCAGGAGCCATGAAAGAGAAGAAGCTCCTGCCGCAACCGGCTGATGTGGCGCAGGGGGATGTCGCTTTAGAAATTTCTAGCGATGCCGAGTTCCTCGGACCGAAGGTGATTAAGTTTGTGGGCGAACGCAAACTGGCAGAGATGCAAGTGGGACAAAGTGTGGGGATTGAGTTGCCCGTACTGCGGCCCCGCGGGATTGATCGCCATACGGGAAAGATAGCGGCAGCGAAGGGAGAAACGATTGATTTAGGAGTGGAAGGAATTCCTGAGGGGCTCCGTCCGATCGACCCGCAGCGTGATCTTTCTGTTGCCAATTTGCCTGCCGTTCCGTCCAGGGCGTTTGAATTTACCGATGATTGGACGCTGAAACTCGTCGCTTCGCGATATGAGCTAGAAGATGTGAAGCGAACCAGTATTGATCGAGCGTTTGTCCGCATGGCGGTCACGCGAGGTGACGAAACCACGGTGCAGTGCTTGTATCGTTTACGCAGTGCGAAGCAGCGCGTGGCGATTATTTTGCCGAAGGTGGTGGGAGCAGGTTCGGCCTTTGATCGACAGCCGCTGCGGGTGAACAACATCCCGGTGCCACTCGAAAAAGATCAGAACCAGTTTTATATTCCGCTGACCGGTCACACAGCAGATGAATATGTGTTGGTGGAACTACGGTACACGTTACCCAACTATCAATCGAAGTTAGTGTTGCCAGAATTTCCAGAGAACCCTGCTGTGCAACAAGTCTTTTTGGCCGCGTTTTTGCCCGACGAGCGAAAGCTGCTAGGAATTCGAGGAACCTGGAGCGAAGAAGATGATTGGCGACAGTCGCGTTCGTATGGATCGGCAGCGGGGCATTCCGATGACCAGTTGTTGGCGTGGGTTCGCAGTGATGTTCCTAACTCCCAGGGACTAGAAAACTTTCCCACCCAAGGGACACGTTATTTATATTCGGCCTTGCGGCCAGGAACTGGCCCAGCGGGAGTCTTGACGCTCATTGCGGTGCATAAATATGTTTTATGGACGGCGATTGTGCTGCTGGTGGCGGGAGTGGGGTTGGCTTTGACTTGGCGACCCATGTGCAACCGGATGTGGTGGCTGGGGGCGTTGGTGGTAGGAGTGGTTTTATCGTCGCTGTTTTTCCCGACGTTTGCCCAGGCCGTGCTGAACGACGTATTGTGGTGGTCGCTGGCGCTGGTGCTGCTCGGCTGGACGCTCCATTTTTTCGCTTGGGCGCTACCGATGGTTGCGAACTGGATGACGGCTCGGATGGCTCGCGCGGCAGCGGTTGCCACGGCAGTGGCTGCGGCAGCGACAGCCAGCACGGCAGGAACAACTTCTGCCGCTCCTCTTCCCGCAGAGATTGAGTTCAAGGATGCTCAGTCGGGGGAGTCGCCCCCGCCTACAACTTCTTCTTTCACGAAAGGGCACACCGACGAAGGCAAAGAAGGGGGGATCAACTAATTTTTAAGTATTCTCTCCTGCAAATGTATTCGATTGGTCTGTTCGTTCTGCTGCTGCAATGCAGCTATTGGCAAACGGCATTCGCCCAAGATCCAAAACCAGCGGCTAAGCCCTTGGTTCGAGAGATTTTTGTTCCCTTTGAAGACTTAAGTCTGATTTTAGAAAACGATGCCCAGCGAGTCTTTTTGACCAGCAAGGAATATGCGGAGCTAATTGCCAAAGCTCAACAATCGACTGAGGTGAAAGCGCCCCACTCGGTTGGAGTCATTGCCGCGGCTTATGATGGCAAATTAGAAGAAGGCCGCGCCTCCATTGAAGGGAAGCTTGAAATAGAACTGTGGAACGATGGCTTGCAAGCCATTCCGCTGGATCTCGCAGGCGTCGGCATTCGCAACGCGCTATTAGATGGCAAGCCAGCTTCGCTAGGACGGAATGTCGCCGGTCAAGTGATTTTGTTTGCTGAAGAAAAAGGAAAGCACACGCTGGCTTTGGCCTTGACGACGCTCCTGCAAACTTCAGCGGCAACGCAAACGCTGCAGGTCACTTTGCCCACCCCTGCTGCGACGAAATTACAGCTAACGGTGCCGGGTAATGTAGAAGTCAAAGCTGGTGCTGCTGTCATTCGCCGCGAGTATAACGCGCAGGATGTTTTCACTCGGCTGGAATTGATTCCAGCCCGCGGGCCGTTGGCGGTTGTGATGTCGTTCAATAATAAAAAGTTGCAAGACAAACGCGTGGTGGTTGCCAAAAGCGTACTCGTGACGGAAGTCACACAAGGTTATGAACGGATTCATGCCAATGTTTCGCACCGGGTGTTACATGGAGCTGTAGATAAATTTCGGTTTGAAGTTCCCGCAGGGTTTGAGGTAACGGGGGTCGAGTCTCCGCTGTTATCTCGCTGGGAAATGAAAAATGAAAAGCAAGGAGAGACGGAACGATCCGTTTTGGAAGCGGTCTTACGCGAGCCAACCACAGAAAGCGTTGTGCTGGAAATTTCAGCTTCACGCTCGCCGCCGCAGTTTGAAAAATGGACCCTGCCACGCCTGATTCCGCTCGATGTAGCTGGACAGGTGGCGGTGGTTGCGCTGTTGGTAGAAGATCGCTTGCAAGCGGCCGCTATTGTGCCCGAAGGGCTGCTGCCAATTGATGCTGCCGTGCTGGCAACGGCCATTCCTGCCACCGTGTTTAAGGCTGAACCAGGGGCCCCTACCCTGCGGCAAGTCGTTAGCTACTACGCCCCAGCAGGCGAATATCGGCTGAGTGCCGAAATCACTCGCCCCGCTGTGGAAAACCGGGTTGCCTCCAGTGCTTTATTAACTATTAGCGACAAGCTGCTGCGGGTAAGTGGCCAATTTATTTTGGCCCCGGAAGCGGAAAATCTGTTTGAATTTAATTTCAGTTCGCCCGCTGGGTGGCACGTAACGACAGTCACCAAAGACGATGGCACAGCCCTCCCTGTGGAACGTTATCCATTGGCCAACGGAACCACACGGCAGCATGTCCGCTTGCCAGGAGGGGTGAAAGCTGGCGAGCGGTTAGGGATTCGTTTTCAAGCACTCAGTACGCCCTCCGGCTGGCTGGGAAATTGGTCCAGCCAAGGGGTCGCCTTTCCGCAGTTTTTAGTCGATGGAGCAACTCGCGATAGCGGAGCCGTAGGCGTTGCGATTGAAGACGATTTGACCGTTCGGCCCGAGCAGTTAGATGGACTGACGAGCCTTTCTGACGATGAGCAACGCGCCCTCACCGGTGGAACCCAAGCTTTGGCTTTGGCCTATCGTTTTGAATCTCGCCCGTTTACGGCTGGGCTGGTTGTCGATCGGATATTGTCTTCGATGACGGCTGATTTATTTTCGTTTTTTACGCTTGAGCCCGATAACTTGAAGGCCCATTGTGAACTGCACTACAACGTGCGCGATGCCCGCACACGTGAGCTTCACTTTTCTCTCCCTGCCAGCACGCCTGCTGAGGTCACCACCGTTGGCCTGGGGAATGTAGTTGTTAAAGAAACCAGTTCCCTTGTGGTGGGTGATCGGCGGCAATGGCTGGTGCAATTGGCGGAGCGTCAAAGTGGCGAGATTCGCCTAGCGGTTTCGTTCGAGCAGAGATATGAGCAAAAAGAGCCCCAGGGATTGGTACTGCCTCTCTTGACGGCAGAAGGGGTTGAGCATCAATCGGTTTTAGTTGGTGTGGAAGGAAGTGCTGAACTGGATTTGAATGTGGCCACCAAAGCCCGCGTCGTAGACGTGGGGGAAGTGCAAGGGGATGTGGCTTATACGGTTTCTCGCAGGCTTGTGGGGGCTTATGGTTATGTGGGAACGCAAAGCGAAATCAAGGTGGATGTGTTGCGGCGGAAGTCGTACATCCTGCCGGCCGCCCTCATTCAACGAGCCGAGCTGGTGACGCGAGTCTCACAAGGTGGACGAAGCCAATCAGTCGCCCGGTACGATCTAAAAACCAAGGCGACGCTGCTCGAAATCCGCCTGCCACCAGAATCTGAACTATGGACTATCTTTTTAGATGGCGAGCCAACCAAGCCACAAAAACAAGATGGCAGTCTGCTGCTTACACTTCCCGCTCAGGCGAAAAGTGTTGCGCGAAGATTACAAATTGTATACGAAGCGACCGATGCCCAAGGGGCCTCGGGGCAGCATTCCATTGGGTTAACAGGCAAAGTCCAAGCGATTGCCCCGCAGCTGCTGTTGCGCCTGGAAGGGGAAGCGAGTGCCGGTGAAATTCCGCAAGCGAATTTGGTTTGGACACTCATTTTGCCTACGGGCTATCAAGTTCGCCGGGCGGGTGGAAGTGTTTTTACCGAAGAAATTCCAGTGCATGAATTGGCCGCTTGGAAAACCTTGCGTTGGGTAACGGAACTGGCCCAGACCAATCCTTGGCCGGATGGTGCGAAGTCGGCTACGAGTCTGCGCTCGACAAGTGACGATTCTGCCCCCTCTTCGATGGACGGTTCGGTCTATGCTCGACGGACCCAAGATCCACATTCTCGAATGTCTACCGAAGAATCTAGTTTTCCGTTCATGGATAGTTTTAAATCTCGCCAATCTGAGCCGATGGCCGCAGATGAATCGGCACTACAAAAAGTGGCGGCGGCGAAGGACGCTTTGCCACCTGCTCCTCAGTCCAAGCCTCTATTAAGTGCTGCTGCTGCTGCCAAACCGGCAGAGCAGCCGATGGCTGAACCTTCGGCAGATAAATCGGGCGAAGACAAAACTGTCGAAATGTTAAAAATGCAGGGAACGCCTCGCAGCATTGTTCAAGAGGAAGAAAATGAAAACTTGGGTATAAGCGTGGAAGAGGGACAGCCTGCGTCCACCAAGCAATCTGAACGCAAATACTGGGCCGAGCAAGGGCTCAGCAGCTTAGTGATTGACGTACAAAATGATCTATACGCCCCGGCCGTCACTTTCCAAAGTTTAGGGGTATTGCCAGAACTACAGGCTCAAATTGTCGATCAGCGATGGCTGGCTTGGGTAGCGAGGGGAGTCTTCTTGCTGGTGCTGTTGGTTGGGTGTGGCTTGATACGCAAGACCCTGCGACAGAAAGTTGGTTTTGTGCTGGTGACCATGTTGGTCGCCACGCTGCCCCTGCTGTTGACGGATCGGCTGGATCATCTAGCCGCCATTGGTGATTCCACCTTTTATGCTGCGGCGTTGTTATTTCCCATCTACTTGGTTGCCGCCGTAGCACAGGCGGGATGTAAATCGCTTGGCTGCTGTTTCACTGGCGCGTGCGAAATGAATTCGACGAACGCAACCACCAGTGCAGGAAATTCCCTTCCGTTTGGTTCTATTAGCTCTAGCGCGGTGCTGCTGCTATTGTCCACAGTCTGGTCGATTGGTGCTCCTGTTGCCCTGGCTCAGGTGCCGATTGATATTAAAAACTTTAAAGAGTTGCTGCCGTTTCTCGATCCCGGTGGGCCGGTGAATATCCCGCGGGATGCCGTGATTATTCCGTATGCGGCAGACCAGGAAGATGGTTTAAAGAAGGCCGAAAAAGTCTTGGTTCCGTACGAAAAATATGTGGAACTATGGAATTTAGCCAATCCCGATAAGAAATTGCAAAGAGTTGCGCCACCAGCCGACTACGCCTTCGCAGGAGTCACTTATCAAGCGACTCTAGCCGATAGTGAAGATTTGTTGCTGACGGGCAGATTGCAGATTGATTTGTATATTGATAAACCAACCGTCATTCCCCTCAACTTAGTCCGCGGTGTTCTGGTAAAGGCCTTGCTTGATGGCCAACCGGCGCGGCTGCAAATAGTTCAGCCGGAACAGGTTCCTGCTAGTGCCCAGCAACAAAAAGCGGCCCCTCCTGCGGGTGTCGAGGCTGTCGCTCTGCTCCATGTGGCGGGTCAAGGACGCAAGCAATTAGAACTATCCATTCGCTTGGGGTTAGAGCGCCGTGGAGGCTGGCGAATTGCCAGTGGCCGCCTGCCGGTGGCTCCTGCTGCCGCATTAAACTTAACCATTCCGAATGCCCAAACAGAAGTTCGCCTTACGGGCCTTCCCGATAAAGACAGTTTTGAAAGTACCAAAGCCAACTACCAAGTGCAAACTGCGCTGGGGGCCGACGGTTCTTTGGCTGTGCAATGGCGTCCCAAAGTGGCAGAAGGACTGGTCGATCAGGCCCTCACTGCCGCGAGTACTGGCGTGATTGACATCCGCGAAGATGCTGTACGCCTCGTGTGGCAAGTAAAGCTCGATTTTGGACGTACCAGCCGCGATAGTTTTAAGCTTAGCGTTCCTGCCGATTATTTGGTCGAGCAAGTGACCGGCGAAAACATTCGAGGCTGGCAAACCAAAGCCGAAAATGGCCGCCAAAGTTTAGATATTACCCTGCTTAAATCTGCCGTCGGTAGTGAAACTTTAACTGTTTATATCTCGCGCCGCGGTTCCATTGGCCAGGGAGAATTGGCCCAATTTGTCGCGCCTGATTTGAGAGTCGATTCCGTCCTGCTCCATCAAGGAGATCTAGCGATTCGTCGCAGCGACCGGATTGACCTTCGCTCCATGAGCGTGGCGGAGCTATCACGGGCCGATGCCGAAGGCAAAACCGCTGGCGTGGAACAACTTGCAGATTCTGCCGAAGCCACAGTCTTGCTATTGCGGCCGTTTCAGTCGTATCGGTTTGTGCGGGAAGGTTATCAACTTACCTTGGCCGCTGCTAAACTGTCGCAGGAAAGTTCGGCTCAAGTTCGTCTGATTGTACGGGCGGGACAGCGTGAAACCTCGCTCGATGCGGCCATCGTATATCGCGTAAAGGGAGAGCCCCTCTACCGGGCTCGCATGTATCTTCCCGCTGGCCTAGAGATTGAAAAACTCGCCCCTGATGAGCTGGAATGGGCCTTAACTACCGTGCCGGTGAATGTGGCTGGCAAGATAGAAAATCGTCAGCTATTAACGGTCCACTTGCCTCAAGGGGTTTCCAGTGAATTTACCCTCACACTCCTAGGTCGACTGGGCAAGCGTGCCAATCCGGCCGAATTACTCGCTCCCAAACTCGAAGTGTTAGATGTGCAACAACAAACAGGAGATTTGGTTATTCTGCCTG
>Ga0194051_1002073_pt1 | contig 10005 bp, 7 predicted proteins | sample SepL2320m_MetaG_FD_161275 | JGI IMG/M metagenome (GOLD analysis project Ga0194051, IMG submission 161275) | Anoxic zone freshwater microbial communities from boreal shield lake in IISD Experimental Lakes Area, Ontario, Canada - Sep2016-L239-20m | ecosystem: Environmental > Aquatic > Freshwater >...
GCTGCTTCTGGCTGGTGCGTTGGTTAATGTAGGCCTCGCCCTTGGTGATCGTGCCCTGATAGAGCCGCATGAATGTCAGCTGGCCGTAGGGGTCATCTACGATTTTAAATGCCATTGCCACGAGTGGCTTCTTGGAAACCGGCTCTAGATCAAACGCCTCGTCGGGCTTGTCCCACTTCTTGGCGATGATCTTTCGCTCCAGCGGGCTCGGCAAATACCGCACCACCGCATCCAGAAGCGTTTGGACGCCCTTATTCTTGTAGGCACTGCCGCAGAATACAGGCGTGGCACTTTGGTTTTGCACCGCCTGCTTCACAACGGCATGAATCTCGTCGTCCGACACGGGCAGTTCGCTCAGGAGCTTTTCCATCAGACTGTCGGAATACATCGCGAGGGCTTCAAGCATCACGTGGCGTGCCTCGGCGGCAGCAGCAGCAAGCGATTCGGGGATCTTTTCGCGGCGGGCCGTTTCGCCGTTCTCGCCGTCAAAGTAGACCGCTTCCATCGCGATCAGATCGATCACGCCCTCGAGGTAGTCTTCCTTGCCGATGGGGATCTGGAGCGGAATCGCATCGCAGCCAAGCTTATCTCGGAGTTGCTTTACCACGCGATCAAAATTGGCACCGGTGCGGTCCATCTTGTTGATAAACGCCAGTCGCGGCACCTTGTATCGCTTCATCTGCCGGTCGACTGTCATCGACTGGCTTTGCACGCCACCAACGGCGCAAAGCACCAGAATCGCCCCGTCCAGCACGCGTAAACTGCGCTCTACTTCGACGGTGAAATCGACGTGGCCTGGAGTGTCGATGAGATTGATATCGCAGTCATTCCAGTGAACGCTCGTGGCGGCGCTGGTGATTGTGATGCCCCGCTCCCGCTCGAGATCCATGTAGTCCATCGTTGCGCCGTCGCCGCCGCCCTTGACTTCTTGAATGCGATGGATGCGACCGGCGTAAAAGAGGATGCGCTCCGAGAGCGTTGTTTTGCCGGAGTCAATGTGGGCCGAAATGCCCATGTTGCGAACGTTGGCGAGGTCCATGGAAGCAGTGCACCTGGAAAAAGGGAAAGGGCAGGGGAAGTCAGCCGGAGAGACGAAAGATCAAGCGGAGCCGAAGTCGGCGGCATGCGGAGTGTTGAGCGGAAGGCAAGCAAGGGAACGATGTGGAGGGAATTGAGAGCGTGGAATATACTCGCGGAAGGAAAAACAGGACAGACGAGCCAATTTCATAGGGAATTCAGCAGGCATCCTACGCCGTTGGCGTGGGCTAGGTGGCCGATGCTGTGGAGCGTTGGTGGAAGGCTTTCGCGAGGCATACCCCGCATATGGCAACACGCATTGAGCGTACGGATTGCGGTTTTCAAAACGGCCCCGATCGCCCTTGGCAGGCGTGCGTTGTGCCGCTGGTCGTTTTTTTGGCCGTGGGTGCGATTGAGCCCACGCCTGGCGGCGGCGGGATTGCCGGGGCGTTTGGTATTCCGTACGCCGCGTATCCGTGGCTCTATGCGGTGCGGTTAGTCGCCACTGTGGCCGCGTTGGCCTCGTACTGGCGAGCGATTTATGCCTGGGTGGGCCGACCGCATTGGTGGCCGCCCTTGGTTGGTCTCTGCTTGGTTGTGCCGTGGATTGTGCTCGCGCAATGGCAGCGGGATGCGGGCTGGGCAGGATCGACCTTTGAACGCAGCGCGTTTAATCCGTGGTCGCATTTCGGCCAAGAGTCGCTGGCAGCATGGGGATTTGTGTGCGTGCGAGCGATGGGTTTGGTCGTGGTTGTGCCCATCGTTGAAGAGCTTTTTCTGCGGGGATTTCTTATGCGATACGTCATTCGCGAAGATTTTTGGACGGTGCCATTTGGCGCGCTCACGCTGGCCTCCGCAGGGGCCTCCACGCTTTACGCAGCAGCCACGCACCCGACAGAAGCCATCGCCGCGGTCGTATGGTTTGGGGTCGTCAGCGGTATCGCCGCAGCCACGCGTCGGCCAATCGACGCAATGATCGCGCACTCAGCCACGAATCTGGCCCTCGGAGCTTACGTCTTAGCCACCGAAAACTGGTGGCTCCTCTAGTTTTCCAAAGCCCCTAATCTTAACCAATTTGGTGGCTGCCACCGTTTATTTATGGGTCGAAGCGTTGTGCGTGCTGGTGCGGTTCGTTGCCACGCGTGCAGGCTTGCGCCGCGGTGGTGCGTCTGTCGGGCGCTTCCGCAGGCGACCACCGCAATCCAAGTGGATGTGCTGATGCATCCGCAAGAGCAGTGCAAGCCCTCCAGCACGGGCAAACTCATCGAGCGCGCCGTGCAGGGGGCTCGGTGCCAGTTGTATCAACGCGGCCTCCACCAACACGGCGGGCCGTCTCCGCCTTCGCTCGCGGCACTGCAAGGCCCGGAACTCTGGATTTTGCACCCCCTCGGTGAGCCTCTCGAATCAATCCAGTCAGTGATCGATTCCTCCACGCCCCTGCAGGTATTACTCCTCGACGGCAACTGGAGCCAAGCCGGAGAGATGCTGCGAACTATTGAATCGATCGGCAGGTGCGTGCGGCTGCGTGCGCCTGGCCCCTCCCGATACTGGCTGCGAGACCAACGAGAGCCCAGCCACATCTCGACGGCAGAGGCCTTGTTGGGCGTCTTCAATGCCGTGGGCGATACGGCTGCGGAAGATCAGTTTCGACTCCACTTCGAATTGCACGTGTACGCCTCGCTTCGAGCCCGAGGCCGACGCCAACTAGCAGAAGACTACCTACAGGACTCTCCATTAAAAGCTGCGATTCCTGACTTTCTGGAACGGCTCAACGCCCGGCGGCCCTGACAATCGTGAAAACACTGCCGGGCCATCGGCGATTCTTCCGCTTGGCGGCAATGACGAACCAGAGGATTACGAGGAGCCTCCGGCGAGCGCGGCGCGGAGGATGGGTGCCATCACGTCGGCTTGGCGGAGAAAACCCAGATCGTTTGGATGCGAGCCGTCGATCGTGCCTTCAGCGTCAGATCCCAGGAGATCATCGCCGGGGATATAGAAAAGCCCAGTGACACCGGAAGTCTGGAGTTTCTCAAAGCATTCGCGAAGGGCCGCGTGGTTGTCGTTATGAAACTGATCTTTGTTGGGTTGAATCCACGAGTTGGAGCAGCGTCGATCTTCCACGAGCACAATGGGGGTCGTGGGGTGGGCGGTGCGAAGTTGGTTGACAAGGGGAATGCATTTTTCGCGAACGGCACCGGCATCCATGTTCGGAAGGCAATCGATGACATAAACCGCCGCATCAATTTTGTTGAGCAGGTCGCCCACCGCGGCATCCATGCGTCCGTTGCCCGAGAAACCAAGGTTGATAACCGAGCGATCAAACCGTCGCCCCAGAATGGCCGTGTGCACCATCCCAGGACGCGAAGCACTGGCTCCGTGAGTGATCGAGGTGCCGTAGAAAACAATGGGCTTATCCGTGCGAGGAGCCAGCGGTGTAAATTGTGAGAGCGGGTCGACGCCGATGGAAAGTTTTTCAACGCCGTTGTAGAGCGGTAGGTAGATGGCGTACTCGCGGAGTCCTGGCGCGAGTTGGTTTGCGAGTTGCACGCGGACTTCTTTTTTCTCAGGGCGTGCCACGCCCACCCATCGCCATTCGCCGGCATCGTCGCGGGCGTAGAGATCCAGACCGCTGGCCCCGATGGGGGTCATATTCACGCCATTGAGGCGTTCGCGCAAGAGGGTGTAGTCGGCCCAAATGAGCGAAGAGTCCGTCTGGAAGCGAACCATCATGCCAGCGCTATCCCGACTCAGTTCCCACACGGCGGGAGTCACATGCCCATCGGCAATGGCAGGGAAGCGATCAAACCACCGCTGGCGTTTGAGATCACCAAAGGCTCGGCCCTCGACTCCCCAAGTGGTGACATCGTGCCACGATACGTTTGGTTCAACAGTCGTCGGGCGCGCGGGGTTTGTTGGCGCGGCAGCAGTGGGGGCGGGTGCGGCTTGTGCGAAGCCGATGAAGGTGAGGACGCAGGCGATGAAGCCGGGGAGGAGAAAGCGGTCGTATGACATAGGGTCACTCTGTTTGTAGACTGTGGAACAAGTTGAATGCCGTACAAAGCCTCGACCACGCGACTTTCCACACAGGACGCCGCAGTATTCGACACGCGATCTGCCGGCCTCAATGCGTATTGGTCGAGAGTTGGGGCCCTGCCCACAAGCGAGGATCGTAGGCAAATCCTTGCGATCGTCAACGGCCAGCGACCACGTAACTGACGTGGGCTGGTTTAGCGCCAGCGGGAGCTTCTACGGCACGTTTTGTTCAGAGCGGGGGCGATAGCGGCATATTCGTACTCGTTGCCCGTGGCCCCGACGGCTGGGTACGCTTGTCACACAGTTCAACCAACGTCTGCTGGGAGGAAATCCAATGCGTGCTGTTGTTGTAGGGATGCTGCTGCTGTGCTTTGTGAGCGGCTGCATGAATTTTGGTCCGAGTGTTCCGACAATTGAACTGGTGCCGATTCCGGCAGGGGAGTTCACGATGGGTAGCCCAGCTAAGGAGAAGGGTCGTGAAGCCGACGAGGAACTCGTTAGCGTGGTGCTGACTCGCCCATTCAGGCTTGGTAAGACGGAAGTAACACAAGGGCAGTGGGAGCAAGTGATGGGATCGAAGCCGTGGAATGGGCAGGAATACGTTAGGGCCGACAAGGACTGCCCAGCCATCTATGTGAGCTGGGACGACGCGACGAAGTTTTGCGAGACGCTAACCGATTTGGAACGTAAGGCTGGAACATTGAAGGCTAACGAAGAGTATCGCCTTCCAACAGAAGCAGAGTGGGAATATGCGTGCCGTGCAGGAACACAAACGGCGTTTTCATTTGGGGACTATGAAACGCAGTTAGGCGAGTGCGCGTGGTTCGGCGGCAACGCTTGGAATGTTGGCGAAGCATACGCACACAAAGTTGGCTTGAAGAAGCCAAATCCGTGGGGTTTGCACGACATGCACGGCAACGTGTGGGAGTGGTGCTCGGATTGGTACGGCGAAGAACTTCCGGGTGGCAAAAACCCAGTTGGTGCTAGGGGGGGCTCCTTCCGCGTGTGCCGCGGCGGGAGTTGGTGGCTTGCCCCGGGCAGCTGCCGGTCGGCGGATCGCGACTCCTACATCCCGTCTCTCCGCCGCCTCAGCCTAGGCTTCCGGGTGGCCCGCACTCAGTCAGCAGAGTAAGCGGGGGCGATAGCAGCAGCATATCCGTACATCGTTGCGAGTGACCCCGCTATGGAGGTAGTCTTTCACCTAGTTAAACGCACATCTACTGCGAGGGACAACAGATGAAACATCTATTTGCCGCGTTGGTAATGAGTGTGGGCGCGGGCATAAGAGATACCGGATTCGCATTCGCAAAGGATGCTCTTCCAAAAGTGATGAAAGACCCGGCATCCACAACCGTTGACCCCGCAAGCGTCAGCCACCAGTACCTATTTGACACAAAAGACCGGCAGGCAGGCGAAACGATCAGTGTCTACTTGGTGCAAGGGGAAGTGCGTTCAAAAAATTCTTTTAATGCAATCGTTCCATGCGAATGGTTTCTACTCGTTGCCGAAAGAGAGAAAAGTGTAGAGGTGGCCACTGTTCACCTGGGCGAAAAACAAATCTTTATAACCGATCTGGGCAAAGAGCTTTGGTCTCTCATTCATAAAAAGACCGCAGTCAGTAACGCGAAAGAGCGGACCCAAGCAATGGCCGCCGACGCAGGGTACACCCAGGGCAATCTAGTCGATCAGTTCGTTGCGGGTTCTGTGGCGGGCATCGCAACAGCGGCACAATACACGTAGGTCGCTCGTCGCGATTTCCCCGTTTTCCCTCTATTAGGGTACGCTTTCACCCAGACGAATCAACGTCTGCCGGGAGGATGCAATGCGTGCTGCTGTGCTGGATCGCAGGAGGGGCGGAGCCGAAGCGAACGCACGGGGCGGGTCTATTGGAGGGCAAAATCCCAGCTTAAGAACTGGCGTCATTCATGGGGGCAGGTCAGTGAAGGCTTTACGAATAGTGGGGCTGCTGGGACTCGAACCCAGGACCAACGGATTAAAAGTCCGATGCTCTAACCAACTGAGCTACAGCCCCGGAAAGAATTCAGAACACATCCCGGTCATACATTTTGTATTGAGGTATTGTCTCAGGCATATCCAGACTGCGGCAGGGAGCCACAAGAGGTCGTAGAAAATGCCCGAGAGAGGACTTGAACCTCCACCCAGTTACCTGGACAAGAACCTGAATCTTGCGCGTCTGCCAATTTCGCCACTCGGGCGAGTGCGGCCCTCGAAAATCGTTTCGAAAAGCCCCTTGATCGTACCAGCGAGGTCTTCAAACGCAAGCCACGGAGGCACCATTTTTCTGTGGTCATTTATTCGACAGTCACGCTCTTGGCCAGATTCCTCGGCCTGTCGACGTCGCAACCGCGCAACACCGCGATGTGATAGGCCAGCAGTTGTAGGGGAATGGCTGCCACAATTGGCTGCAGGTAGTCGGCTGTTTCGGGGATCTCGATCACATCATCGGCCAGTTCACGCACCCTGGCGTCTCCCGAACTCGAGATAGCAATCACAGGGCCCTTCCTCGCCTTGATCTCTTCCAAGTTCAATGTCACTTTGTCGTAGACGGCACCTTGCGGAATCAGAAACACGCTCGGCGTTGACTCGTCCACCAACGCAATCGGGCCGTGCTTCATCTCGGCAGCCGGATAGCCCTCAGCGTGGATGTAGCTGATCTCCTTCAGTTTGAGCGCGCCTTCTAATGCCACGGGAAAATTATATTGTCGGCCCAGATAGAGAAACGTCGTGGCGTCGCGATACTTCTCCGCGATGCTTCGCACATGGCTGTCAGTTTTTAGCGCCAAAGCCACTAGGTCAGGCAATTGCTCCAAGGACGCGATAAATTCCAGCCCCTTTTCAAAGCTCATGTGTCGCAGGCGGCCAAAGTAGAGGGCCAAGAGCGCCAACACAACGCATTGGCTGGTGAAGGCCTTCGTGCTGGCCACACCGATTTCAGGCCCAGCGTGCAGGTAGATGCCCCCGTTGGCTTCCTTGGCAATCGTGCTGCCCACCGCGTTGCAGATGGCGAGCGTCGGGTGCCCCTTGCGTTTGACCTCGCGGAGCGCGGCCAGCGTATCGGCTGTCTCGCCCGACTGCGTGATTGCAAAGAGAAGCGTGCCACTCTCGATCGGCGGATTGCGATACCGCAGCTCGCTGGCATATTCCACTTCAACCGGTAGCCTCGCAAATTCCTCAATCAAATATTCGCCCACCAACGCCGCATGCCAACTCGTGCCGCACCCCGTGAGCATGATCCTATTGACTCGCTGCAACTGTGCGGGAGTGAGGTTTAGCCCTCCAAAAACAGCCGTGGCATCGTCGTGAGAGAGTCGGCCTCGCAGGGCCGCCCGGATGGTTTCCGGCTGCTCGTGAATCTCCTTGAGCATGTAGTGGGAATACTCGCCCATCGTCACATCGGCGGCGGAAAGTTCTAGCAACTGCACCATCGGTTCGATCCTGCCCCAATCGCGGTGGATCACTCGCAGCGTGCTGGCCGTGACGATAGCCACCTCGTGATCGGCCAGATAGACGATCCGTTCGGCGTGGCCAGCCAATGGGCTGGAGTCGCTGGCAATAAAATGCTCGCCATCGCCCACCCCAATCACCAGCGGGCTGCCGAGCCGTGCGGCCACGAGCAAGTCGGGCTGATCGCGAAACAGCACCAGCAAGCCGTAGGTGCCCCGCAACTGTGCGATCGCCTCGCGAACGGCCACCACCCACGGCGCATCGGCGGGCTCATCGGTTACACGCGAACCCGAGGCAAGTGATCGCTTGAGGCAGCTGTCGATCAGGTGCGCAATCACCTCAGAATCGGTCTCAGACCGAAAGGTATAGCCTTCTGCCTCGAGCCGCGCCTTGAGGCTGCGGTAGTTTTCGATGACGCCATTATGAACCACGGCCACCGACGCATCTGCGGTGGTGCCGCCGCCACCCAAATGCGGATGGGCGTTGCTGTCGGTGGGAGCGCCGTGTGTGGCCCAGCGAGTGTGGCCGATGCCGATCGAGCTGTCGGGCACGTTGTTGCGAATGAGCGCCTCGAGATGCAAGAGCCGGCCAGCCGCCTTGTGCACTTCCAGAGCGCCCGAATCGTCGATGACCGCAAGGCCGGCAGAATCGTAGCCCCTGTATTCAAGCCGTCTCAGCCCCTCGATGAGAAGGTCTGTAGCCCTCCGAAAACCGACGTAGCCCACAATGCCGCACATGGAGAGAATGCCTTTCTCAGAAGTCAGAGCCGCCACCGGTTGCAGTCTAACATCGCGGGCCCAAAGGGATCACACCTCTTTGGGCCCGCGTGCGATCCACAACGCCCATTTTATTTATTGGAGACTGGCCAAACGGTCACGAGTGATCTGTCATGTCGACCGCTGCTTTGATCGTGATTCCCGCCCGGCTTTCCAGCCAGCGGCTGCCTCGCAAGATGCTGCTCGATCTGACTGGCAGGCCGCTCATCGAACACACGTGGAGGGCCGCTCAAGGCGCGGCCCGAGCATCGCGAGTGATCGTGGCAACCGACAGCGAGGAAATCGCGGCGGCCGTGCGAGCGTTTGGCGGAGAGAGCGTGATGACGTCTTCGGAGGCTACAAGCGGCACGGCGCGTATCGTTGAGGCGCTGCGGCAGCTTCCTGATGCCAGTGTGATTGTGAACGTTCAGGGGGACGAACCCGAGTTGGCAGCCAGCGGCATCGACGCGGCAATCGACCTGCTGGATCGCTGTGCGACCGCTGGCGTCGCTACGCTTGTGACACCGCTGCGACGGCTCGAAGACCTCCACGATCCTGCCGCCGTAAAAGCCATCCTGACGCCGTGGCGAGAGGAGCCGGAACCAGGGGAGGTGGTGGGGTTGGCTGTGCCAGACGCGTGGCGTGCGATTTATTTTAGCCGCGCAGCGGTGCCTGCTGCCCGAGACTCAAGCGACGCCTCTCTCACGGCACACCCTCCGCTTTATTGGCAGCACGTAGGCCTGTATGCCTACCGCCGTAGCGTGCTTGAAGCGTGGAATAAACTGCCAGAGTCGCGGCTGGCAGCAACTGAAAGCCTCGAACAGTTACGCGTGATCGAAGCGGGAATTCCAATTGTGGCCGGTGCGATTGACCACGCTGCCAAGGGCATCGACACCCCAAAAGATTACGCTGCATTTGTAGCGAGACAATCGCTCAGGTCGCACTGAAGCAATGCAATGCACTCGCGTGCTATTTTTCCACCGGCACGAGCAACACGCTGGCTTCTGAGTGCGTGAGCACCGCTTCGGACGTGCTGCCCAAGAGCCAGCGGGTGAGCCGGTCGGTCGGCGTGCGTCCTACGACGATCAAGGCATCGCCGCCGGCCTTTGCACAGGCCACAATCTTTTCAGCCGGGTTGCCTTCAACGATCACAGGAGCATGGTGGCGAAACGGCGAGGGGAGCGCATGCTGAAATGCCTTCAGGCGAGCCTCAAGCGAGGCTCGTTCTGCAGCGTGCTCCTCCTCCCACGCAGTGGCAATGGCTGCGGTGTCGGGATCTCGCACGCGTTTTTCAAGCCATTGGGGCAGGGGGCCGGCCAGCAGCGATTCAGCCACGCCGATCACGCGGCCTTGCGTGGTGGTGGGCCAGTGCAGCATGCCAACGGCCTCTGCCACGGCAGAGGCACTGGCCTCATGGTGGCACACGAGCACCGGAAATACGCCATCAGCCGGAGGCAGTCCACGCACCACGAGCACAGGTTGACGGGCCCCGTGCAGCACCGCGCGAGAGACGCTTCCCAAGAGCGTCGCTTTGAGCGAGGCGACTGGCTGGGATGAATTTGTGAGGAGGCTGGCACCCCGTGCTCCAACCACGATGAGATCCGCCTGCCAGTCGTCGGCCGTTGCCACGATCCCTGCTGCTGCGGACTGCGTGCCAAGGATCGTGCGAACGTGTTGTGCAAGCGATAGAGGCAGGCGAGACTTCGCTTCGTCGAAGAGACCCGCTTCCGCACCG
>Ga0194051_1002075_pt1 | contig 9997 bp, 8 predicted proteins | sample SepL2320m_MetaG_FD_161275 | JGI IMG/M metagenome (GOLD analysis project Ga0194051, IMG submission 161275) | Anoxic zone freshwater microbial communities from boreal shield lake in IISD Experimental Lakes Area, Ontario, Canada - Sep2016-L239-20m | ecosystem: Environmental > Aquatic > Freshwater >...
GATGGCCGATCGGACCTGCGCGTCGTCGATGTGTCCGACACCCGGATCGCGCAGACGTAACGCCACGAATGCGGTGAGCAACGATGTGAAGCCAACGGCCAGGAACACGCCGCGCCAAGTGAGTCCTAGCCATGCCGTGAGGAGACCAACGAGTAGGGGTGCCACAACGCCACCCACATTCGCGGCGGCAGAGTACGCGGTCTGCACGCGCACCCGCGCGCTATTGGGATACGAGTCCATGAGCAACGGCTGGTGCAGCACACGCACGCTTCCGCTCGACACGCCATCGATGACGACCACCACGAGCAGACCCCAGACGCCCACCACGGTGACGGCAAGGAACGTGGCTGCTGTCCACGCGAACGCAGTAATGAGCGAGATCGATGCCCGCCATGGCCGCCGCTGTACGAGGGCGGCCATCGGTAGGGTTGCGAGGGCGACGGCGAGCAGCTTGGCCGACAGCACAGCGGCAAATGAAGCGGGCGACATGCCGATTGACCGAGCGATCTCAGGACCGAGCACCGAGAGCACGAACCCGAAGAGTTCGTCGACGATCACCAGGCCGCCGATGGCCAACAACGGATACCAACCGATTCCGGACGTGGCCATGACGCTGCGCAGTCGCTGCGTAGTCGCGGGTATCGCGGTGTCGTCACCGAGATGGATGCCGAGCGCATGCCGTGCCGCGAGACGCGCCTGCGCGCGATCGATGATGTCGGTCATCGCGCGGCTCTGATCTCGACGGTGACCGTGAAGGTTGCCTCCGTGTCGCGCCGGCCGTCTCGGTCGAGACGCACGACTGTCACGTCGTATCGCTTGTTCCGGCTGTTCGCGTTTTTGCGCGGAATGATTGCGATGTCCGCGAATCGATCGGCGGTGACGGTGATCCCTCGCAGGCTCAACCAGCGAGCGTTAGGGCATCCGGGGCTCGCAGCACAATCCTTGTCGTCGCGCGCGAACCATCCAACGTCTTGACCCACGGGCATCGGCGACCGATCGATCAACACCATGTACGCGCCGCCATTTCGCGGTGCGACATCTGTCCATTCCACGTGCAGCGGACGATCAGCGGCGGTGCGATCGTGTGGTGCCGTGATGGTGATGGTCGCATCGCGGCGGAGCTGCAAGCTGGCCGTGGAGAACTGCGAGCAGGCGGTGAGGGGCAGCAACAGTGCGCATGCCGCGAGTACTGTCCGCCTGCCCCGACGGTGCAGGTCGGCTTCAGCCGATGGGGGTTGGCCCATTTTTGCGGTACACGTTGCAGGAGCAGGCCGGGTCGTAGTCGGTGATGTAGTACTCGGACACACCATCGTGCTTGCTCGGCCCGAACGTTGTGCTGAGCGCGGCGGGCGACTGGTACGAACTGCCGAGGCCCTCGATGGCCTTTTGCAGATCGGTGGGCGCCACGGGTCCGCCTGCAGCTTTCACGCCCGCTTGCAGCAGCCATGTTGCATCGCAGAACCGAAGCGTTTCGCTGGTTGCGTTGGGCGACGTGAATGCGGCGCGAGTGCTGTCGATGAGGTCGAGGCACTTCTTTGCCTCGGGCGACTCGGGCAGCTCGCTGGCCGTGGGCACGTCGCCCACTGGGGACCACGACACCGAGGTGCCGCCACCTTTGATGTTTTGGACCAGACTCTCGCCGCCACTGAGGGTGGAGAAACCGAGCGTCGGCGCAAAACCCTGACCCTTGGCGGCAGCCAGGAAGAAGAAGGGAGCCCCGCCGCCGGACTCGAAGAACATCAGGTGGGTGACACCCGCCTCCTTCATCTTCAGCACAGCAGCCTGAGCCTCAGTGGAGAAGCGGGCGATGTCGTCGTTGGTGGCGATTTCAGCAATGGTGGTGTACACCGCAGGCTTCACCCCGATGGCGGCCAGTGCAGGGTCGAGGCTGTTCTTCGCCGCTGCGTCGAACGCAGGGCTGGTGAGCCGGATCACGCCCAACACAGCGTCGGTTGTGAACCAACCGGCAGTGTTGAGGCCTTGGACAAGGGCTTTGGCGGCGCTGTCGAGGTTAATTCCGCTGCCGTTAAAGAAGAGTGGGTTGGCGTCGTACGCGGTCTTGTCGGCGAACGAGAACGTGCCACCGCTCGACACGATCAGCGGAATCTGGGCTTTGTTGAGGCAGGCCAACAACTGATCTGATGGCGTGCTGTTGCTGAGCACGGCGTACACCTGGTTGTCCTCGGTGAAGGTCGCGCAGATCTCGTTGGAGATGGTCTGCGGATCGGCGCCTCCGGTGACGTCGGTGACGTGCAGAACGGGGACGAGCTTTTTACCGGCGAGGCCGCCGTTGGCATTGAGATCGTCGACGAGCTTGGTCACGATCTCGTCGTGAGGTACGAAGGTGATTCCCGTTGTGCCGAGCTTGGCCTGTGCCGCGTCCTGGTTCTTGGCCGTGAGGAAGCCGATTTTGATGGTGTCGCCTTCGACGCCGCGCACGGGAGCAGGCGGAGCGGCCGAGGGGAGAACCGCGGTCGCATCAGTGGATGAGCCGGTGGCTTGGGTGCTGGTGCTCTTCTCCTCGGTGGAACTACATGCGGTGACGGCAAGCATGCACCCCAGCATCACTCCTACGAACTTACTCATGGTTGGTCTCCCCTGTGCTCGATTGCCACACCGCAAGACGGTGTTGGCGGCAGTTGAGTCATCCTTTCTTATCTCAACTGGTGCGATCACGTAAGCTTCACCGATGACGGTTGTGCAATCGCACAAACGGCGGAGGCATGCGGCTCACCTGATCAGCTCGATGCCGAGCGCGATCACTGCAAGCACCGTGACGACATCGGTACGAACGTCGCGCTTGGCTCGGTTCCACATGGGAGCGCCGATGGCCTTGCTCCACACGTTGGTGCCGCCATGGATCAGAACTGCAGGCCACACGCTGCCGGTGTACTGCCAGGAGATCGTCATGAGAATCGACAACATGAGGCAGAGCCACAGGAACTGAGCTTGATTCTTGACGAAGTTGGGGGGTGCCTTACGACGCTTGAGAGCCGGCACCTCGCGAGGGAAGTGCCAAGCCCACCACAACAGAGCGAGGAGCGCCGTTGCCCATACTGACGAACCAGTAGTTACCACCAACACCGGCAGTGCCCATCCGCGCCATCCGAGTTCCTCGAGCGCGCCGCCTTCATCGATGAATGCGCCACCCGCAAGACGCAGCCAGACCTGTACGGAGTTGCGATCACGAAGCAACGGTGGTTGCTCCTCAGGCGCCGCGGATCGAGCGACACGGAGATAGCCGATAGCGCCGACAATGAAGACCACCACGATCGTGGCATAGGTCAACAGCGCGCCGCGTCGGTCTACGCCAGTCCACGGTGCAAGCCGATGTGCGAACGCTGTAAAACCCGCGGTGTTGCTCCCGAAGGGCGCGACCGCGAGTGCAGCAACCGACGGCGCCGACGCGAACACGATGATGGCCCACGCCGGCGGCCGCGCGATCGAGTAGCGCGCGATCGATACAGCGTTCGCGTATGTTCGTTGCTCGTCGAGCCACGGGAACATTTCGGGGATCACCCGGCGCGACGCTGGATGATTCTTTTGCCGCCGTCCGGAGTGAACCATCACCGCACTGGCGATGGCCAGCGCGATTACGTAGTAAGTGGTGAACGCGATCCAATGATTCATTTGTGACCCGAGGCCCCAACGTGACGCGGCGCGCGTTGCAATGCGAACGGGTTGCCGGCCCATCCAATGCCGTCGGCGAGATCGGCCAATCGCCGCCCGATCTCAGGAACGAACTTGAAGCCATGACCGCTGAGTCCTACGCCGATCACCACGTTGCCGACGCGATCGAGCACGAAGTCTTCGTCGGGCGCGGACGCGTACAGGCACGTCGAAAAGTTCACGGGCTCGGGTTCGAGTCCGGGGAACGTCTCACCGACCCAGTTGCACAAACGTTGCCACGTGACGGGTTCGATTTCGAAGGAACGGTCGTCAGGATCGACAACTGGCCCCGTGTGATGCTCGGCCACTTTCACCAATCCGTCGGGAGTGGTCAGACCGTAGCGGCGCGGCGTGGTACGTGAGATGAAGGTGGGCCACGGCGACTGCCGAAGATCGCCCGTTGGGCGGAAGTAGGCCAACTGTTCCTGCGTGACGCGATAGCCGGGAAGGTCTGCGAGGCCTTCGAGCATTCGTGAGGCCCAAGCTCCTGCGGCGATAACCACCGTCGATGCCTGATACCTTCCGTCGAGCGTGGAGACGTGAACACCATCGCTTGTGGGCTCAATCGATACGACGCGTGCGGCATAGCGGAAGACGGCGCCCAATCGCTGGCCCATCCCGCGTAGGACGCGCAGAGCCTCGGCGGCCCTGACGGTGCCGCCTTGGGAATGGAACAATGCCGACGTGTGCGGATACATACCGGGAAAGCGGTTCGCCACCTCGCGCGGGGCGAGCCAATGCATCTCGATGCCGAACTCGGCGCATGCAGTCGCCATCTCGACCAACTCAGCGTCACCCGCGCTCTCGTCAGACAGATCGATCGCGCCGGTCTGGTTGATGAGCATGGCACCCGAGTGGCGTTCGATCTCGCGCCAACCGTCGAGCGCGTCGAGCGCAAGACTCACGTAGATGGGGTCGACATGGGCCAGCCGGACAATTCGTTCCGTGCCGTGGGAGGAACCTCGGTCGTGGCCCGCCGTGAAACGATCGAGCACGAGTACGGATCTTCCCCGCCTTGCAAGGTTCCATGCCGTGGACAATCCGCACGCCCCGGCGCCAACCACGATCACGTCGTAGCGGTCACCGCCAGTGTTGAGCGCCATCAGCGCTGTGTGGGCGCAGGTTGCGCACCGCGCACAACGCGACCAGGAAGTTCGTCGGTGGATTTTCCATCGACGAAGGTGACGGCGCCGGACTTCACGGTGTAACGGTAGCCCTCGGCCTCTTGCAGCAACCGCGTTCCTCCTGCTGGGAGATCTGCCACGAGGTGCGGCGGCCTGAGCCGAAGCGCTGCCATGTCAATGACGTTGAGGTCAGCGATGTAGCCCGGCGCGAGGACACCGCGGTCGAGCCAACCGACATGCGCGGCGGGGCGCTGGGTCTGGTGATGCACAACGAACTCGAGCGGTAGACCCTCTCCGCGGGTGCGGTCACGGCACCAGTGCGCGACCGCCGTAGTGGGGAAGGTTGCGTCGCAGATAAAATTGCAGTGTGCGCCGCCGTCGCTGAGACCGAACACGATGTTGGGACTGGTCATCATCGTTCGCACGTCGCGTAGGTCGCCTGCGGCGTAGTTGTTGAGCGGCATGTACAACATGTTGCGTCCGCCGTTTGCCAGAAGCAGGTCGTAGACAAACGCAGTTGACTCGACCCCGGCGCGAGACGCCATCGCGGCAACCGACGTTTCCGGCGTCGGCTCGTAGTCGGGCGGATCACCGAGGGGGAACATCCGCTCGAACCGTGTCGACACGAAGCCACTCAACCCACTCGGAACAAAACGAGCATGTTCGGCGAGGATGCGTGATCTCGTCTCCGGATCGCTCATTGCTCGATGACGTTCTGACAGCGGCAGGTCGGCGATACGCCGATAGCTGGCCGCCCCCTGAAAGGGATTGGCCGAGCCTGATAGGCCGAGCAGCAGACCAATCGGGCGCGGGGCGACTTGGCCCTTCACGTCGAGACCCTCGGCGCACAGTCCGTCGATCACATCCAGCATGTCTCGCCAACGGTGACTCACGGCATCGACTTGCTCGACGGTGAACGACAACGGGCGACGTACCTCGCGGGCGATCCGCCGGAGCAACGCGATCTCCCGCTCGACTTGCTCGTCGTCGTCGGTGAGGTATAGGTCGCTGACGAGTTGCACCACACCGCGACGGCGAGTGGTGAGCGCGCTGGTGATCCCGATGAGTTCCTCGGCTGCAGCTGTCATCGTGCCAACAAATGCGCCCGAACCCGTGCGATGAATTGACGTACGCGAGGTGGCGAAACCGAGTGCTCCGGCGTCCATCGCCTCGTCGACGAGACGACTCATCGTGGCTAACTCATCCGCGCTCGGACGTGCGGTGTGGTCGGCGCCTCGTTCGCCCATCACATACGCCCGCAGCACGGCGTGTGGCACGTGCGCTCCGATGTCCACCGTGTGCGGTCGGCGATCAACCGCATCGAGGAACTCAGGGAAGGTCTCCCAGTCCCACGGCAGACCCTCTGCCAGGGCGGTGCCTGGGATGTCCTCGACACCCTCAAGCAGTCCGATCAGCCAAGCGTGCGCGTCGGGCCGGGCAGGGGCGAACCCCACACCGCAGTTGCCCATTGCGATGGTCGTCACGCCGTTCACCGACGACGGTGCCACGATGCTGTCCCAGGTGACCTGACCGTCGTAGTGAGTATGGATGTCGACCCAACCTGGTGCAACCACGTGCCCATCGGCATCGATCTCGCGCCGGGCGGCGCCGACGTCGTCGCCCACAGCCACGACAAGATTCCCGGTCACGGCAACATCGGCGACCATTCCGGGGCGGCCTGTACCGTCGACCACCAAGCCATTTCGAATCACGAGATCATGCATTGCCTGCCATCGTGGCGGTGTTGGCGTCTGTCATGTCTCCAAACGATGGTGCGGCTGTCTGTGCGAATCACCAAGTGCCGAGATGCCACGCCAGTTCGAGCATGAATCGATCGACTGGTCGGGCGAGGTCGACCCCAGTGATCTCGCCGATTCGTTTCAACCGATAGCGCAAGGTATTCGAATGCACGTTCATAGTGGCCGCCGCAGTCGCGATGTCACCGAAGGCCGCGAGATACGCACCGAGCGTCGCCACGTAGTCGGTGCGTTGATCGAGGTCGTGGCTTTGCAATGCGATCAGGCGCGGCGAGCGCAGGCGGGGATCATCCTCGAGCACGTTACGTAGGTGACGCATGGCCACTTCGTCGTGCATGTCGTCCATCGTGGCGACCCCATTCGTGCGAGCGCCCGCTGTACCTCGCGATTGCTCCACCAACACTTCGTGCACCTTGGCGGCCTGCCAGCGCGACTCCGCTAGATCGGAGGTTACGCGCGCGATGCCGCCGATTCCCGCGAACACCGGTTCGCGGAACGTGTGCTCGGCGCGACGGATGATCTCTGCAGCGACCTCGCGCACTCGGCGAAGTGTCACGCGATCGCTGAGCGGCACGATGGCCCAAACGCGTTGCTGCATGCTCACGGCGACACTGCGCGAATCGAGAGCCTCGCAATGAAATGCCACGAGTGTGCTGAGCCGCCCGAGGCGCTCGATCGCATCGATGTCTTGCGGGTCGGGCGGGGTGACGCCCGCGAAGGCGACGACCGCAAAGCTGTCCGCTACCGCTATCGAGCTGAGCTCTCCGCCGCGACCTTCCAGCAGCGACCGCACGGCATCGCTTCGCTGTCGACGTTGGGGATCGTCGTCGGTGAGATGCTGGATCATCCGCAGTGCTGCAAGTTTGCTGGCTTCACGCAGCGTTGCTTCTGCCTGGGTGTCGAACGGCCTGTCACCCTCCACCACCCAGATGGAGCCCACAACCGCACCACCTGCCCGCATCGGCACGCCCATACGTGATCTCACTCGGCCGTCGTCCCGGCGCGGCAGGCGCACCACATCGTCGCTCGACCACATCGTGCGGTACATCGCGACGATGGCATCGTCTTCCATCACGTACGACGGCACGCCGCGGCCGAGAATCGAGTCGCGACGAACGTCGTCGATGGGTTGGTCGAGACTGGAATACGCCACGACACGGAACTGGCGATCCTCGATCGTTGTGGCTCCGCCGATAGCAGTTGCCATGGCATCGGCCAACGAGAACAGGTCAGGTATCGCGACGTCGTCGCTGCCGAGGGGTGATCGTGCTGAGCTCGCAGCGGCACCGAGCAAGGTGTATATCTGGCCCCAGTCGGCGTCGGCCGGCGCGGTGAGTATCGCAATCGGAGGCGCAATAGCCAGTGTCTCGCCGACCGCTGCTTTCACTACCACGGCAGCGGCTCCGCTGGAGGCGGCAGTTCGAACGACGTCGGCGAAGAGCGCAGACTGCAGCGATGTACCAATGGAGACGACGACGTCGCCGGCTTCGTTCGATGAGGTATCCGCTTCACCCGCAGCGCTGATGCGGATGCGGTTAACACTGATGTCAAGCCCCGCCGGTGCAGCTATGACTTCGAGCACCATTGGAGACAGCCGCGTCACAAGCGATCGCAATGTCAGCGGCTGATCAACATTCACCTCGTGCAAGATAGCCCGATACTCTGCGGCGAATGGATCAACTCAACGCTGCGCTCGTCCGCTTTCTCGCCGCCAATCCCGACAGTCCCGGCGTCATGATGCACGTAGACGCGCCTCGGGCCGGCGTGAGCTGGAGCGGTGCCGCTGGGGTGAGCGAGATCGGTGGTGAAGCCCTGCTCGCTACCCAACCCATTCGCACTGCCAGCATTACAAAGACCTTCGTGGCAACGGCCATCCTCACGTGTATCGAGTCGGGCGCGTTCGTGCTCGACGACGTGGCGCTGCCGCTTCTTCCCGAACTCGCCGCAATTCCATTCGCTGCGGCGATGGGCGAAGCAGCGAACGAGATCACGCTGCGCCACCTCCTGCAGCACACCAGCGGACTATTCGACTTCGGTAACGCGGCGCAATACCGCCGCCTCATTGCATCCGAGCCCACCAAGGTGTGGACAGCGCTCGACTTGATCTCCATTGCATTCGACCACGGCGCGCCAGTGGGCCGCCCCGGTGGGCAGTTCCACTACAGCGACACCGGGTACGTGTTGTTGGCGTTGATTCTGGAACGCGCGACGGGCATGCCGATCGCATCGGCGTTGCGAGATCGAGTTGGCTTCGAGTCGTTGGGGTTGCACTCCACGTGGTTCGAGGGCAAGGAGTCGATGCCCGACGGCGTGCCGCCGCGCGCGCATCAGTACATGACGGGGGCCGATACGTATCACTTCGATCCATCGTTCGATGGCTATGGCGGGGGTGGGCTCGCCTCCACCAGCCGCGATCTGGCTGCGTTCGTTGGTGCGCTGCTGGGGGGTCGGATCATTGGCTCAGCGTCACTGGCCGAGATGCTTTCATTCTCTGCCGTCACCGATCTGGGTGAAGTGGGCCAACGCTGTGGACTGGGTATCTTCGAGTCGGTCGTCAATGGCGTTCGCCGAATCGGGCACGAGGGCTTCTGGGGCGTGTGGATGTACCACTACCCAGACCACGACATCACCGTTGCCGGCGCGCACACGGGTCTGCCGTACGACATTACGAGCAAGCGCGAGCTGCTCCACATTCCGGTGAGTTTGTTCGGCATCGCATGATCTCAGCGACGCGGCGGGCTCCCTTTGCCCGCGTCGGGAGCATCTCGTGCGCGTCATTCGCGCCGACGTGTACAACTTTGATCTCGCGTAGGTACACGGCCAACACGTAACATCCGGCGGTCGCTCTGTCTACTCGCTGCCGTCCGCAGCGGTGAGCGTGGCCACTGATGAGTGTGTGCAGGGTTGGAGGCGGCGCTCGTCCATTTTCGGTGTCTGATCGCGTTCGTTGGCCACAAGCATGGAGCGCGACAGGTGAAGGCTCGCGACTACGCGTGGACGATAAGCGGGAGCATGGTGAAGATGGGCAAACTTAACCGCCGCGTCGCTTTTCTCGCCGCAATCTAAGCCTTCGTCAACGACCATGGCGCTTTGGGGTGGTTGACGTGGCTCAACGAACACGCGCCGATAGTGCTCCTAGCGTTCCGGGTTCGGAATAGCTCAGGCGGACGTGTGTAGATGGCTTTGACGCCTCACCGGGCGCTAAATCTTTCGTTGACCCGTTGACGTTTTTCGCGTGTGGTTGTACCGTCCACGCGCAGTGGTCACCACAGCCGTTTCTCGTTCTTGTATCTCGGTCATCCGCACCGTTTGTCGGGCAGATTTCAGCGTGAAATTTGCGCTGACGTCAGCGACGCCAGTTTGGACAACGCTGTGACCAGCACGTTTACAACGAAATCAGTGGTGCTGGCAAGCGACATTCGTTCGTCCCCGCCACTATGTGAAAGG
>Ga0194051_1002080_pt1 | contig 9976 bp, 7 predicted proteins | sample SepL2320m_MetaG_FD_161275 | JGI IMG/M metagenome (GOLD analysis project Ga0194051, IMG submission 161275) | Anoxic zone freshwater microbial communities from boreal shield lake in IISD Experimental Lakes Area, Ontario, Canada - Sep2016-L239-20m | ecosystem: Environmental > Aquatic > Freshwater >...
CCGCTACCAGAGCCTTGATGCGCCAGAGGGAATCATCGCCATCGATCCCGAAACTCAGCATACATGGCGGCCGGTATTTATTGGACGCATCCGTGGTGACGGACAGTTTGACATCGTCTGGTCGAGCCGAACAGCCGTACGACCGGTGCCATTTCCAATTTCACGATCCCGCACTGACTGGGAAACATTGGTAACAACTTTGCAGCAGGCTTGGGGGGGCGCGTGGATCAATCCCAAGGGCATCACCGCGCAGAATAATTCTTCCTCTGCCTCTCTCACTCCCAACAGGGACACCTACTTGGACCCGAAGGCATCGAATCCATAATGCACCCATCGGTCACTCAAGCGCTTGCTCCCGCCGGCAAGATTCGTGTCTTGGAAAACCATTCGATGCAACGGTCGATTGCCGGCCGTCTGCTGTTCTGGTTTCTTGTCATCGCACTGATTCCCTGCGCGATCTTAACGGCCATAACAGCGCGGATTGCTTCGAGTGCCTTAGACAGTTCTGTGCGTAATAAACTCGTTCAGATCGCAGCTGCAAAGGCAAATGAATTGGAAGCATATGCAATGGAGCGCGTGCGCGATGGCACGGCGCTGGCTCGAGTGCCGAGCATTATGAGTGGCCTCGAAGAGCTGATCGCCGCAAGCGAAAAAGGGCGGCCGTCTGTTGTGGCGGCACAGACCGTTCAACGCAGCACGGAAGTCCGTCCTTTTGAGATTTTTTTGGCCTACGCCACCAAAGCGTTTGGCTACAGCGATGTGCTGCTCATCAATAGCAATGGGCAGATTCTCTTTTGCTTAAACAACTCCGTACCGAGCGGTGGCAATCTGCTCTCCGGGGTGCTGGCCTCTTCCGAACTGGCTGTGGGCTTCGATCGCTCTCGCAAGCTGCTCCAAGCGGAGCTGACTGGCTTTCAGACCTACGGCCAGCATCCACGACCGTTGGCTTTTGTAACGAGCCCCATCTTTGTTGGTGGAAAAGTGATCGGAGTGTTAGCGCTGGCACTGGGTCCGGAGCGCATTTGGCAGGTGCTCGCCGATCTCAGTGGCTTGGGAGATACCGGTGAAATTGTCACCGGTCAACAAAGCGGTGACAGTATTTTGGTAACCGCGCCGCTGCGACAGTCCGCGGATGCGGCTTTTCACCTACAGATACCGCTGGAGTCGAGTGTGTCGTCCGCAGCGAAAAAAGCCGCTAGCGGTGAACGCGGCTATGGACTGACCAAAGATTACCGCAACGAGGATGTCGTGGCCGCGTGGTGCTTTCTTCCGAGCTACCGCTGGGGTATGACAGTCAAGCAGGATGCCAGCGAGGCTTTCGCACTGGTGCGTTTTCAGCGGGCAGCGATCATCGGCCTGTCGCTGGCGACTATTGTGGGCGTAACGCTCGCAGCCCTGTTAGTCGCCCGCACGATCAGCAATCCCATTCGCACGGCAGTCGCGGTCGCAAGGCAAGTTGCCGGCGGCGATCTGCGTGCGCAGGTCAGCATCACATCAGATGACGAAACCGGTGCCCTGCTAGCAGCAATCCAAACGATGACAAACGATCTGCGCGGACTCATCGGACGTATTCAAAAGTCATCCGTTGCCTTGATTTCAACAGCCACCGCCATCCAAGCCACCAGCAGTGAACAGCAGCAGGTGATTGCCGATTATGGCGCATCGACGAGCCAAGCTGTCGCGGCTGTCAAAGAGATTTCCGTCACGAGTCAAGAACTCGTGCGCACAATGACGGAAGTCAATGACATGGCAGCCCACACCGGCATGATGGCAGCTGAGGGTCGCGGCAACCTGTCGGGAATGGATGGCACAATGCGGCAACTGGCCGAGAGCACCTCTTCCTTCGGTGCCAAACTAGCCACTATCAGCGAACGAGCTGCCACGATCAATCTGGCCGTCACAACGATCACTAAAGTAGCCGATCAGACAAATCTGCTTTCCATCAATGCTGCCATCGAGGCCGAAAAAGCAGGCGAGTATGGGCTCGGTTTTCTGGTGGTCGCTCGAGAAATCCGTCGCCTAGCCGATCAGACGGCCGTGGCCTCTCTGGATATCGAGCGCATGGTGAAGGAGATGCAATACAGCGTGTCGGCAGGCGTAATGGAAATGGATAAGTTTGCCGAGCAGGTGCGCATGGGAGTGCGGGAAATTGGTGAAGTCTCTGGAAAACTCGGTGAAATTATTACTGGCGTCCAGGGCATTTCCGGCCGCTTTGGTCAGGTCACCGAAGGCATGCGTGCGCAATCGCAGGGAGCCGAGCAGATTCGTGAGGCCATGATCCGGCTCGCGGATGGCGCCGCCCGCACAGCTTCGTCGCTCAATGATTTTAACAGCGCCACGATCCATTTGCGCGGTGCGGTGGGTGATCTCAAGGAGGAAGTATCGCGGTTCACAACCTGATCCGCGAACGCCATCCATGCAGCTGCTCACGTTCACCGTCGCTGGCCAGCCTTATGCCATTGAGTCGCGCGCAGTAATCGAGGTGCTGCCACTGGTTCAGGCGCGGCCACTGTCCTGTATGCCCGATTATGTGCGCGGCATCTTCACTTACCGTGGCCACTTGGTGCCGATGATCGATCTTGGGCGTCGGCTTGCCGACCACACGCTTGCAGAGCGGCTGAGCACGCGGATCATGGTGGTCGAACTGAGGCCACTTCATTTGGCATTACAATCCGATCGTGCGCCGACTGTGCGCTTGGGTCTGATCGCTGAAAACGTGATATCGATCTGCTCAGCAGAGGACGCTGATACTTCTTTTCCTGCGATGCAACTGCCAGACGCACTCTTTTTAGGTAAGATTCTGCGCATCAATGGACAAACAGTACAGCTGCTAATCATCGAGCATCTCTTGGCTCCGGCTCTCCTAGCCGGATTATTTCCCGCCGCCGCAGAGGTGCCGTTGTCATGACTTCTTCACAAGTGACACCAGCCAACACTGCCGAAGATTTCCTCCGACGCTGGATTGGGCTGGATCCCACCACAATCGGCTCCACAACGATCCAACGCGCAGTGCGATTGAGAATGGAAGCCACTGGCACCGACAGTCAGCTGGAATTTCTGGCAAGAATCCGCGTCGACGAGAGGGAGCGGGATCTCTTTGTGGAAGAGATTGTTGTGGCAGAAAGCTGGTTTTTTCGCGACCGGCAGGTGTTTGAATTTGTGCGGCGATTTGTCAGCACGCTCGCAGGCCTCCCCCATCGCGTCCCGGTACGCATCCTCTGCGCGCCGTGCGCTGCTGGAGAAGAGCCCTACTCATTGGCGATGGATCTGCTCGATGCCGGCCTACTGCCAGAGCAATTCACGATCGATGCCATCGATGTCAGCCACCGGTCACTGGAACGGGCGGCGCTGGCCAGCTATTCGGCAAATGCGTTTCGAAATGCCGATCTTACTTTCCGTGACCGCTGGTTTCGCAGTCAGGGAGGCGCATCGGTGCTCGACGAAAAGGTGCGAGCCTGCGTGCATTTTGCGTGGGGCAATTTACTCGATGAGTCGTTCGTGACACAGCGGTCGGGCTACGATGTTATCTTCTGTCGCAACCTTTTGATCTACCTGACGGATACCGCACGGGCCAGCGTGCAACGGACGCTCGACACGCTCTTAAAACCTGATGGCTTGCTCATCTTAGGGGCTGCCGAACCGGCGATCATCAAGGGCGAATGGATTCCGGCTGGTGCTACTTCTGCTTTTGCAATCCGGCGCGGCGTGCGCACCGCAGGGACTTATCCACCGCTCAACTCCCTGCCAGCCAAATCCCTTGCCGCGCGCCGCTTGCCGTCGACAGACAAGAGCCCCGAGCCAGCCACTCTGGCGGTGCCGAGCGATCCGCCGCCACTCTCGCTGCCAGAGGTTCTTCACGAGGCTGGACTGCTGGCCAATGCTCTCCGCTCCTCAGACGCACTGGCCTTCTGCGAAACGCAGCAGAAAGCTCTGGGGCCCTCGCCAGAGCTCTTTTTCCTGATGGGTATGCTCCACCAGTCAGGCGGTGACCTCGATCGCGCCGAAGGCTGCTTTCACAAAACGCTCTATCTCGACGCCTCGCACGAAGAGGCCTTACTGTCTTTGGCCCTCATTGCCGCGCAGCGCGGTGATCATGCAATGGCCGACATGTATCGGCAATCGGCAACGCGTGCCTTTGCGCGAAAGGCTTCGTCATGAATGATTCTTTACCCATTGTCCTCGAAAATACAGACGCCCCAATCGATGCGTGCTGGCGCAGAATCGGCGTCAGCGGCGACCGCAGCTGTCCTGAACTCGTCCCCTACATTCATTGCCGCAACTGTCCCGTACTCGCTCGGGCAGCCAGCACGTTTTTTGATCGCAATGCCCCGGAAGGCTACCTGGAATCATGGCGGGCCATCCTCGAAGAGCCGGAGATACCGACCGACAGCGATGCCTTGAGCGTGCTCATTTTTCGACTCGGACGCGAGTGGATGTCGCTGCCTACCGCCACCCTCGTTGAGATCACAACCCTGCGCCGTCTGCATCGGGTGCCACACCGCACCAGCACGATCCTGGAGGGCTTGGTAAACATTCGCGGCCAATTGCAACTCTGTTTTTCACTGCATGGACTGCTCGAGTTGGAGTCAAAGCCACCTGTGTATCAAGCCCCTCAGCAGCCAGTGGTTGACGCCGACTTCCAAGCACTTCCAAGCGCACGATTGCTCGTTGTGGACCGCAGCGGTCAGCACGGAGCAGAACGCTGGGTGTTTGCTGTCGATGAAGTGGCTGGCGTGCAGCGAGTTGCCCGCTCGGCCATGCGGGCCGTGCCGTCGACCGTAAGCCACGCTGGGGCTCGCTCGACGCTCAACCTTTTTGATTTTCAGGAACAGACTGTCGGCATACTTGATCCCGCTCGCATTTTTGAGGGACTGCGGGATCTTATTTCAAGCTGATGCATAGCGGAAATCCAACTCAGCACTAACCATTGCACGGAGCAAGACGATCGTGGCGGAAGACCTCAGCGGATTTTCAATGCTTGAGCTGTTTCGGCTCGAGGCGGAGAGCCAGACGGCAATCCTCTCGGCCGGCATCCTTGCCATTGAAGAACTCCAGCGATCCCCCGAAACGATTGAATCGATGATGCGGGCGGCCCATTCGCTCAAAGGTGCTGCGCGGATCGTCGGACTCGATCCTGCCGTGCGCGTTGCGCACGCTTTGGAGGACTGCTTTGTCGCGGCAGATAAGGGGCGTTTCACGGTCCGTCCCGAGCACGCAGACCTGCTGCTCACCGCCACAGACTTTCTCGCCACAATCGCCCGCAGCGATGATGCCCTTGAGCCTAATGGGTCGTGGGCGCAGAAGGCGAGCGCACTGGTGACAGATCTCAACACTCTATTGACCGCACCAACGTTGACCGCACCAACGTTGACCGCACCAACGCCGGTCGCAGCCTCTACCGTCATTGTCTCGCAGCCTGCGCACCAACCGCCACCAGATCCTGCTGACGCGCCCGCTGAACCGTCGGTTTTCGTTGCGGCAACAGAGCCGGCCGTTCCAGAAACAAATTCGGGCCCACAGGTTCCGACCGCCAACCAGTCGGCGGCACACTCAGCTGTTAAGAATGTCGAGCAAGCCGACCGCGTTGTGCGGGTGTCGGCGGAAAGCCTAACGCGTCTGGTCGGCTTGGCGGGTGAATCGCTGGTCGAAACGCGTCAACTGCGTCCGTTTGTCGATGCCCTGCTGAACCTACGGGCGACACAGGTCGAACTCTGCGACACCCTTGCCGTGCTCGAGGATAAGAGCAAGCTCGAAAATGCCGCACTCTCCGCCTCTTTTATCTCGATGCTCACCCGCGTGCGCGAACGATCCGATGAGTGCTTGTCGAGTCTGACTAAGCAAGCGGATAATTTTGAAAGCTTTGCCCGACGCAATGAGGATCTTTCAGGCCGATTGCATCACGAAGTGATCGTGAGCCGGATGCGACCGCTGGCCGACGGCATTCGTGGATTTCCGCGACTCGTACGTGATGTCGCACGCTCCCTCGACAAGCAGGTGCGCTGGGAGACACGCGGGGAACAGACCGGCGTCGATCGCGACATTCTAGACAAACTTGAATCACCGCTTTCTCATCTTGTGCGCAACGCTTTGGATCACGGTATCGAATCGCCGTCGCAGCGTGAAGCGGCTGGTAAATCCGCAACTGGCGTGATCCGCCTCGACGCACGGCATCGGGCTGGCATGCTGCAGATCACACTCACCGACGACGGCCGCGGCATCGACATCCAGCAACTGCGAAACAAGGCCGTCGGCCGGGGACTCGTTGCCAAACAGGTAGCCGAGCAACTTTCCGAAATCGAATTGCTTGAATTCCTCTTTTTACCAGGCTTTTCCACGAAGGAAATGGTGACAGAAATTTCCGGACGGGGCGTTGGTTTGGATGTTGTGCAGAGCATGGTCAAGGCGGTCGGTGGCAGCGTGCGCGTGGCCACTTCGCTTGGTCAGCAGACGGTTTTTACACTGCAACTACCGATCACGATGTCGGTGATTCGTGCCCTGCTAGTCGACATCGGCGGTGAGCCGTATGCCTTTCCGCTGATGCGCATTGATCAGATCCTCTTCTGCCGTCATGCCGATATTCGCACCGTCGAGGGGCGGCAATATTTTGAGCACGACGGCGTTTTCATCGGACTTGTTATGGCGGCACAGATTCTGGAAACAACAGCACTCCCATTGGGCGTAGATCCGATGCCGGTGGTTGTGATCAGTGATCGCGGGCAGCAGTTTGGCATGATCGTCGACAGCTTTCTGGGTGAACGCGATCTAGAAGTACGCCCGCTTGATCCAAGACTTGGAAAAGTACCCAACATCAACAGCGCATCACTGCTTGAAAACGGCAATCCTGTTTTAATTGTCGACGTCGAGGATCTTGTGCGATCGATCGACAATGTGCTGATGGGCCGTCGGCTCTCGCGGGTTGAGTTTGAACGGATGGCGGATCAGGCGCGGCAACGCAAGCGGATTCTGGTTGTTGACGATTCGATCACGGTTCGGGAATTGGAGCGACAGTTGTTGCAGTCGAGGGGCTTCGCTGTCGATGTTGCCGTCGACGGCATGGACGGCTGGAATGCCGTCCGCACAACGCACTATGACCTCGTGGTGAGTGACGTCGACATGCCACGAATGGATGGCATTGAGTTGGTGGCCCTCATCAAGGCAGATCCGGCGCGGAAGGATATTCCGGTGGTCATCGTATCGTATAAAGATCGGGAGGAAGACCGACTCCGCGGCCTCGATGCAGGCGCAAACCGCTACCTCACCAAGAGTAGCTTTCACGATGAGACGTTTCTCCGTACGATCGTGGATCTGATCGGTGAGCCAACACAGTAAGGACACAACAGCCGTGCGGATTGGAATCGTCAACGACATGCGCGCGGCCTGTGAGGCCCTGCGTCGGGTTGTGAATAGCCTGCCTGACCACGTCATCGCCTGGACTGCAGTCGATGGCGTTGAGGCAATTGCAATGGCCAAACGCGATCGGCCCGATCTGATCTTGATGGATTTGATTATGCCGCACGTTGATGGAGTGCAGGCGACTCGTCAGATCATGACGGCTAGTCCGTGTGCGATTCTTGTTGTCACAGCCACTGTGAGCGGCAACATTTCTCTCGTCTATGAAGCGATGGGGTTCGGCGCGCTCGACGCTGTGGACACGCCGATGCTTGGTCCTGCCGGCGAGGTGAGTGGTGCTGGATCGCTCGTGGATAAAATCGGTATCATTGCCAAATTAGTTGGCAGCACAGGCGAGCCGAGAAAAAAGTCTGGCACCACGACCGCTGCGACACCACCTCGACTGTTGGTCGTAGGGGCATCCACCGGTGGACCAAAAGCAGTTTCCGATCTTCTCTTGCCACTGCCGCAAGACTGGAACACAGCCGTTATCATCGTGCAGCATGTCGACGTGGCTTTTTCGCAAGGGCTAGCCAAGTGGCTCGGCGATCGCACGCACCGCGCGGTGCGCGTTGCCGAACACGGCCAGCAACCGGTGGCCGGTGATGTGTTGCTTGCCGGTACAAACGATCATCTCGTGATGTCAAAATCCCGGGCACTGGAATACACCGAAGAGCCCAAAGAGATCTTTTTTCGACCCAGCGTGGATGTCTTTTTTGAAAGCGTTGCCGATCACTGGCCGCAAACCGGGATCGCACTCCTGTTGACAGGGATGGGCAAAGACGGCGCGAAGGGATTGCTCAAGTTGCGCACACGCGGCTGGCACACGATCGCCCAGAATGAGGCCAGCAGCATTGTCTGGAGTATGCCTAAGGCTGCGATTGAGGCCGGTGCTGCCTGCGAGGTGCTGGCGATCGACCAGATGCCGCGGGTGATAAGTGCACGCCTCACCGGCTAGATCGCAACCAATGCCCAAACAGTTGTTGGCTCAGTTCTTTCGGCCGCGCTCGATGATGCGCATCACGTTCAGGACGGTTGCCTCGCCGCGCCCTGGTTCTGTTTCTAAACCAACAACCTGCACGCCTATCGGAAGCCCACAACTGCCGCGGTCGGTCTGTCTTGCGGCCCGCACAACTGGATCCCACGAAAAGCCACGGCCATGCTCCTCCTCAGGACCGACGTGCGTCACCGGCACACTGCCGGCAGCCAAATCGAGCAGATTGGCAAGCCAGCATGGCGCCGCGGCAACCACCAAACGGCTGGCAGTTCCATGACGCAGCGCCGGTAGCGCAGAAACCGGACAGATGATGGCGTCGTAATGGCTGGCCAGTTCCACAAACTGCGTGGCAATCTCTTGGCGCGTTTGGAACAGCCTCTTGAGCGCCGCGCCACGCCGCGGACCGGTTGCCCGCAATGATTCGGCCTCAATGCGCCGGCCAAAGAATTTCACTGTCTCTGCTAGCAACGGTCGCATGCTCTGGGGCAGACTGGCCAGTCGTAACAACCGAGCCACTGGAGGAATGGGACGCGAGCCAGCAAAGAGCTTGCGGACATCGGCACCACCATCCGCCGACAGAATCCCCAAATGCGTCCAAGCGGCAGCGTGCGCGAGTGCGCCATCCAGGCGAGTGGCTCTGGCACCGGCATGCTCTAAGCAGGCCACTGCCTCCAGCACTGCCCGCTGTACAGCAGCCGACGGCTCAAGCGGACCGCTATCAAGCCAGAATGCAATGCGCAAGTGGCTTGGCTGGTTTTCAATGGCAGCGCCGGCAGCCTCGCAGCCGATCGCGCCCACCGCTGCCAACGCCCGCGCCAGATCATCCACATGGCGGGCAAGAAATCCCGCCCGCGGCCACACCACCTCGAGTTTATGCATAATCTGAAAGGCACCGCCGTCGCCCAGCGTGGCTGTCCGAGGCACAATGCCAACAATGCCACAAGCGTGCGCCGGCTGTCGAATGCTCCCGGCCAGATCGTTGCCAACGGCCAGCGGTACCACTCCTGCAGCTACCAGCGCTGCATCGCCTCCGCTTGAGCCACCCGGGCCACGATCAATGGCCAGCGGGTGAAGGGTGCGTCCCCAGACGGGATTGACCGTCTCGTGCAAAAACATTGCCTGCGGCACGTTTGCCTTGCCAACGACGATTGCACCAGCTTTTTTCAAGCGGGTGACGAGCCACGCATCCTCTCTGTCGATCGCATCTGGATTCGATCCTGAATGCCTTTGAGCGATGCCCAGCGTGGTCAACAGGCCGCTGACGGGAAAACACTCTTTGATACTGATCGGCACACCAGCCAACAGCTGACCGGTTTTACTGTCGCTTGGCATGCTATCCAGCTGCAATGCCTCCGCGCCTGCCAAGGCATGACGCGGTTGCACGAGTGCGTTTAGACGCTTTGCGGTTTCGCGATACCGCGCTCTGTGCTCGTCCAAAACAGTTGCCGCTTTCACTCGCCCAGCAGCCACCGCATCGGCAATCTGCACCACCGATTCCACACGCCATTCTCCTGACCGATTCCACTGCCAGCGGCAAACAATGCACAAACAAACGGGGCAGCGTTCGGCTCCGTCTGATCAGAACAAATC
>Ga0194051_1002081_pt1 | contig 9976 bp, 3 predicted proteins | sample SepL2320m_MetaG_FD_161275 | JGI IMG/M metagenome (GOLD analysis project Ga0194051, IMG submission 161275) | Anoxic zone freshwater microbial communities from boreal shield lake in IISD Experimental Lakes Area, Ontario, Canada - Sep2016-L239-20m | ecosystem: Environmental > Aquatic > Freshwater >...
CCCGGCAACATCACCGGGTCTGTGTGCGAACTTCATTCACATCTGTCCCGGTGATGTTCAGATCACCGCACCCAATGCGACCAGCCAGTTGTTCTTTGTGATGCGTGGCAGTGGCACAACGAGCCTGGCCGGGGAAAACAATGCCGGCCCAGCTGGCGGCAAGCAGATTCCGTGGCAGGCAGGCGACCTGTTTACGCTGCCGGCGCAAAGCCGTGCCACGCACTTGGCGGTTGAGGATGCCGCGATTTACTTTGTGCACGATGAGCCGCTGCTGAGGTATTTGGGCGTGGAAGCCACGCGGCAGCAGTTTGCCCCGACCCTCTACCAGCGCGAATCGATGCAGAACGCACTCGAAGCGATCAGCAACGATCCGCACAGTGCCACAGCCAACCGGATCAGCGTGCTCTTGGGAAACCGGGTTTTCCCGCAGACAAAAACAATCACGCACGTCATCTGGGCAATGTTTGGACTGCTGCCTGTGGGTGCCAATCAGGCACCGCACAGGCACCAATCAGTGGCAGTCGATCTGGTGGTGGACGCCCAACCGGGTTGCTACACGCTGGTGGGCAAGAGCCTCGATGCAGATCCCAAAAATGGTGGCCGAATCAAGGACGGGCAACGGTTCGATTGGAAGCCGCATTCGGTGTTTGTGACGCCGCCGGGTCTGTGGCATTCCCACCACAATGAATCGGGGCACCCGGCCCATATCCTGCCGATTCAGGATGCGGGACTGCACACGTTTCTCCGCACGCTCAACATCCTCTTCAGCCGTCAAACCCCCAGCGGCGGGTGCGAAGTGGTTGAAACAGCAGGCTAGCAGCCCGGGAGCCAGAAACGGGGACAGGTACAGTTTCCCGCACCCCCCTTTTGGAAGAAACTGTACCTGTCCCCGTTTCTCTATCGACGCAGATCGCGCAGATTGCCTGACTGGAATGCGTGGATTGATAGTCACGACCCGCATGACCGACAGTCGAAAGCAGAGCAGAACAATTTCTTCCGTGAGGGTCATAACGCTATGCACGCTTGTTCCGATTGTAAAACAATTTTTAATGGCATCTGCCAAACCAGCCGTCGACCTATTGGTCGATCTGTTACTTGTGCCCAGACTAGCCGTTTTGCCAACCGAATTGTGGTCATAGCCTGCTGTGCTTGGGCCGCAGTCATTCCAGTGGCTATGCACGCTGGCGGTTTCGATAACCTCATTATTCCAGTACAGGATGAACTGCTCACCCATCCTACTGAGGAATCGATTTTGATCCGGCAGGAGACCTCTGCGGAGGAGTCCGGCATTGTTGAGCTGCCGGATGCAATCGCTGCGCCGATGAGCGAGACGAAAGCGGTTCCGGCAGAGGGCAATCGTCAACTCGGCAGCGACCGTGTCTTGACAAACAGCGCTGGGGAAGCGAACAACAGTCTCGCCTTTGTTGCTGAGAGCCGATTCAGCACCGAAGATTCTGACTTCGATGAGGACGGTTACAAATCATCCTTTGTCAGCGACGGCCTGCTCAACCGGATGCTCGGCGAGGCCTGCCCGCGATTCGTGGCACAGGTCGATGCCCTCATGTTGTGGCAGGGCAATATTGCCAGCCGACCGCTGCTGGCAAATGCTAGCGGTGTGACTGTGCTGGATGCCAATCAGGCGCAGACGATCATGTCGGTAGGCCCGCGGTATGCATTATTCCTCAATCTGGATCAGTGCTACTCCATCGAGGGCAACTACTTTAATGTCGGATCCTTTGCGGGCACCGCGCCGCAGGTTCCAGCGGGTGTGTACACGGGCATCACACTGCCTGGATCGATACCAACCTCAGCCACTCCATTTCAGCTATTGACCAACGGCGAAATCACGAGTGCCGAATTAAATTGGCGACGCCGTGCCGAGAGTATTACCTGGCTGGCCGGTTTTCGGTGGGTTGAATGGAACCAGCAGTTTCAGCTTGTTGACAGCGTGACGGCCCCCACGGCGGGCACCAAGGCAGTCACGGGGAACGACCTCTACGGCGGGCAGGCTGGAATGGACATCATGCTCTGGAATAACGGCGGACCGATCAAGGTCAACGGTGTCGGGAAGGCAGGCGTCTTCTATAACACCGCGTATCAACGCACCAACTCCGGCAAGGCAAACGAATTTTTGGGCAGCGGCACTGCTGACCAGACATCTTTCTTTGGCGAGGTGGGCGCAAACGGCAGCGTCCGGCTGACAGACTGGCTGTCGTGGCGGGCCGGCTACTCGCTATTTTGGTTGAGCGGTGTGGCAGTGCCTGCCGATCAGCTCACGGCTGTGGCACTGGCCCCAACTCCGAGCACCCCCACGATCAATACGCACGGGAGCGTTTTGCTGCACGGCGTGACGACGGGCCTTGAGGCGCGGTGGTAGGCGTAGCTGAAGCAGCCGGCGCGGTGGTAGGCGTAGCTGAAGCAGCCGGCGCGGTGGTAAGCGTGGCTGAAGCAGCCGGCGCGGTGGTAGGCGTAGCTGAAGCAGCCGGCATCAGTAACCCAAACGCGTCTAAGGCTTCGCCAGTGTGACTGCGCAAGCAATCGGCGGCGGGGTGCTGCTGTTTTTTCCAAAGCCGCGAATGGATCACGATATCTTCCGGCGGACCCGCCACCACAATTTTCCCGCCGCCAGCCCCGGCCTCCGGGCCCATATCGATCACCCAATCAGCGGCTGAAACGACTTCCAGATTGTGTTCAACAACGAGCACCGTGTTGCCACTGTCCACGAGCCGTTCCAGCACATGCAAGAGCTTCTCAATGTCACTAAAATGCAAGCCGGTAGTCGGTTCGTCCAAAATATAGAGCGTGCTGCCGGTGCCGGGCTTGGCGAGTTCTCGCGAGAGTTTCACCCGCTGCGCCTCGCCGCCGGAAAGCTGCGGCGCCGGTTGGCCGAGCGTGAGGTAGCCCAAGCCCACATCGACGAGCGTGCCAAGGATGCGAGCAATCTGCGGCACAGTATCAAAAAGATGGGCTGCATCAGCGGCACTCAATTCCAAAACATCCGCGATCGACTTGCCGTGCCACTTGGCATGCAGTGTTTCCGAGGAGTAGCGTCGGCCTTTGCACGCCTCGCATTGGATCCACACATCTGGAAGAAAATGCATCTCCACCCGACGCTGGCCGAGTCCTTCACAAACTTCGCAGCGGCCGCCCGGCACGTTGAAGCTAAACGTGCGGGGCGTAAATCCGCGCGTCCGCGATTCCGGTACCTTGGCAAACAGCGTGCGGATGTGATCGAAGACACCGGTGTAGGTGGCGGGTGTCGAGCCGGGCGTGGATCCAATCGAGTCCTGATCGACGAGAATCACCTTGTCGATCTGCTCGAGTCCCTTAATCGAATCGTGTGCACCTGGCTGCTCGCGGGCCGCGTGCAGGCGACGGGCGAGCGACCGCCAGAGAACCTCCAACACCAGAGACGTTTTGCCGCTGCCGCTGGGGCCGGTTACCGTTGTCAGCACTCCGAGCGGAAAGCGCACGTCGATTCCTTGGAGCGTGCGGTGGCGAATGCCACGCACTTCCAGCCAGCTTTGTGGCACGCGGCGACCGCTCTGGGCGATGCGGTTTTGCGCCGCCGCGCAGGCCCGTTTTGTTTTGAGGTAGGGACCCGTCACGCTCTGCCGGGAGTTTGCCAACGCTGCGGGGGCTGCCCGGGCCACGATCTGACCCCCTTCGCGGCCGCTGCCTGGGCCAAAGTCGAGGGCGTAATCGGCAGAGGCCACCACATCCCTGTCGTGCTCGACAACCACGACGGTGTTGCCCAGATCGCGAAGTTTTCCGAGAGCCGCGATTAAACGATGCGTGTCGCGTGGGTGCAATCCAATCGTTGGCTCATCCAAAACATAGAGCACGCCTGTTAAACCGCTGCCCACCTGCGCCGCCAGTCGGATCCGTTGCAGTTCTCCGCCCGATAGGCTACCGGCCGGTCGCGAAAGATCGAGATACTCAAGCCCCACGTCCACAAGAAATGCCACGCGGCAAAGCAACTCAGGCAACAGATCACAAGCAATTTTCTTTTCGGCATCGGAAAGCACAACGGCTTGGAGTTGTTGGTGCAGGCGACCCAGTGGCAGACGCCCCCAAACATCCAGCGACCGGCCCCAGAGCGTGACAGCACTTGCCACATCGGCTAGGCGCGTGCCGCCGCATTCGCTGCACGGAACCGCACCCATCACAGCATCGATTTTACTCCGCAGGCCAGCAACGAGGCGTGAGGCCTCCTCGCAGGCGGCTTCCAGACCCTTGAATTGAAATGCAAACCACGAACCACTGCCGGGCACGCCACGCGGCCGTTTCACGGCGATCCACTTGTCGCCGGTGCCCTCAAAGAGCACGCGCTGCTGAATCCCAGAAAGTTCACACAGCGGCACATCAAGCGGCAGGCCCGTCGCCGCGGCCAATCCATCCAGCATCGATCGACTGACACCGACGCTTAAATCGGGCCAAAGATCGAGCGCGCCGGCCGATAGTGAGAGCGTGGCATCGCGCACCAGCGACTGGTGTTCGACGCCGATGCGCGTGCCGAGACCATCGCAACTCGGACACCAACCCAGGGGACTGTTAAAGGAAAATTGCCGGGGTTCTAGCGGCTTGAATCCACGGCCGCACTCCGAACAGGCGAGCGTGCGGCTGAGCACTTCCACCGGCCATTCGGCTTCGTCCACACCATCCACGACGCGGGCCACGAGCATGGTGCCGCTGCCGGCGTTAAAGGCTGCCTCCACGCTCTCTGCCAACCGGGTACGATCGGCTGGATCGACCGAAACTCTATCGATCACAATTTCAATCCGACTCTTGCGCTTGCGATCGAGGGCCGGTTTTTCAGCGCGTTGCTCTGCATCGATTCTTACGGTGCGATTATCGATGCGGACGCGCACATAGCCGCTGGCTAACAGGGCCGCCAGAAAGCTCTCGGGCGATTGGCCGACCCGCATTTCTATCGGCGCCAAGATCAAGAGTCGCGTCCCTTTTTCATGTTGCAGCAAGCGTTGCACCGTTTGATCAATGCTCTGGGCGCCGACCTCAATCTGACAATCGGGACAGTGCATGACGCCGAGTCGCGCCGAGAGCACGCGAAAATAGTCATACATTTCGGTGAGCGTGCCGACGGTTGAACGCGGAGTGCTGCCGGTGGAACGCTGTTCAATTGCCACCGCTGGCGAGAGCCCTTCAATCCGTTCAAAGATCGGCTTCGGCACTTGCCCCACAAATTGCCGGGCATAGGGGGAGAGGCTTTCCACATAGCGTCGCTGCCCTTCGGCGTAGAGCGTGTCAAAAGCGAGTGATGTTTTTCCAGAGCCGCTGGGACCACAGCAGACCGTCATGGCACCGCGTGGGATGTCGGCATCCACCATTTTTAAATTATGCTGTCCGGCCCCACGCACGATGATGGCCGGTGGCCCTGGATCCCGTGAGGCGGCAGTCAGCTTTTCAAGCGCAATCTTTGCCAAGGCAGCCGGCGCACGCACCGGCTTGCGGCGGGCCGCCGGTCTTTTTTTGCTGGGGGCCAACAAGCCGCTCTGTTTTGCGGCGGCGAGCACCGGCGTGAGCGCTCTGCCGGTGTGGGAAGCCCGCACGCGGGCGATCTGCTCGGGCGTGCCTGCCGCCACGATTCTGCCGCCGCCACCACCGCCTTCGGGACCGAGATCGATCACCCAATCGGCGTGCTTCACGACGTCGAGGTTGTGTTCCACAACCAGCACGGTGTTGCCGGCGGTAACGAGTCGCTCCAGCACGGCAATCAGCTGTCGCACATCGGCCATGTGGAGACCGGTGGTGGGCTCATCCAGAATGTAGAGCGTGCTGCCGGTGGAGCGTTTGCCCAGTTCGCGGGACAGTTTGACGCGCTGCGCCTCGCCTCCGGAGAGGGTGGGTGACGGCTGACCCAGATGCAGATAATCCAAACCGACATCAAAGAGCGTTTCGAGCTTACGGGCGATGTCTGGTGCGTCGGCAAAAATTTCTCTCGCTTCGCCAATTTCCATGTTGAGCAGTTCCGCCACATTTTTGCCCTTCCAGCGCACTTCGAGCGTGTCTTTAGCAAAACGGCTGCCACCGCAGACATCGCAGGTCAGCCAGACGTCGGCCAGGAAATCCATGTCCAGCCGGGTCGAGCCGTATCCTTCGCAGGCTTCGCAGCGACCACCAGCCACGTTGAAACTAAATCGCCCCGCCTTCCAGCCGCGTTTCTTCGACTCTGGCAACATCGTGAAAAGCTTGCGAATATCGTCCCAAACCTTGACGTAGGTGGCGGGATTGCTGCGCGGAGTGCGACCGATCGGCGACTGGTCGATGACAATCACCTTGTCGAGCTTGTCGGCGCCTGTGATTGAATCGAATGCGCCGGGCTGAGCCACTTCGCTGCCGAGCCGCCGCCGCAATTCTGGCTCGAGCACGTCGCCAACCAGCGAGCTTTTTCCACTACCAGAAACTCCTGTCACGCAGACAAATAGCCCCAGCGGGATCTCCACATCAACGCTTTGCAAGTTGTTGTGGCGCACGCCCGTGATCACTAATTTATGTTGGGTTGGCTGGCGGCGGGTAGCCGGCACAGCAATCGCGTCTCGCCCAGAAAGAAACGCACCGGTGATGCTGCGCTCGGCGGCGGCAATATCATCGGGCGTGCCACAGGCCACCACCTCGCCGCCACGTTTGCCAGGCCCCGGCCCAAAATCGATGATCCAATCGGCGGCGCGGATCGTTTCCTCGTCGTGTTCGACGACAACCACGGTGTTGCCTTTGTCCCGCAACGCTTGCAGGGCGTTGAGTAGCTTGACGTTATCGCGGGCATGCAGGCCGATGGATGGCTCGTCGAGCACGTAGATCACGCCCGACAGCCCCGAGCCAATCTGCGCGGCCAGCCGGATGCGCTGGCTCTCACCACCGGAGAGCGTCGGTGCCTTACGATCGAGCGCGAGATAACCCAAGCCCACCTGATCGAGAAAGGCCAGTCGCGAACGAATCTCTTTGAGGAGTTCGACGGCGATCACGCGCTGCGAGTCGTCGAGGACAAGCGCAGAGAGAAATTCTGCCGCAGCGCTGATCGGTAAGGCACACAGAGCATTCAGCGAAAGCTCACCCCCGGTCTGAGATTGTGCTCGTCGCGATGCAGTTGTGATGCGCACAGCGCGGGCCTGCGCCGAGAGGCGGGCGCCTTGGCAATCATGGCAGGGCGTGATGCTCATGAGCTTCTCGAGCATGCGCCGCAGAATGCCGCTTTTTGCGTTACGCCAGCGGTTGGCCAGGAGCGATAAAATACCGGAAAATTTTGTGCGTGCTCCCCGCTCTGCCCGCCCCCGCTTCCAGGAGACCGTGATTTCTTCAAGGCCCGTACCGTTCAGCCAGATCTTTTTCTGCAGCGTGGTCAGCAGCTTCCACGGCGTGTCGAGCAGGGTTCCAGCCGGGATCTTTCGTTTGGTTTCGGCATGGCTGGCCACTGCGGTCAACAGTCGGCGCAGCCAGCGTGGCATGTCGCGGAAGCTGCCAACTGCGTTGAAAGCCCCTTTTCGAACCGACACGTCCGGCGACCGAATCAGCTTCTCTGGATCGATGCCATAGATATCGCCGAGGCCTTCGCACGTCGGACACGCGCCCTGCGGGCTGTTGAAGCTGAAGAGTTGGGGTTCGGGAGTGGCGTAGCTGACGCCGCACTGCACACAGGCGTAACGGCTGGAGAGAATGAGATCATCTGTCGTTGGCTGCTGCTGGCGTTCGACTTTGACGGAATCCTTTGCGTTCGTTTCTGTGGCCGGTTCAAGGGCCACAATGACCTGGCCGCCGCCCGTGCGCAGCGCGAGCGAAACGGCTTCTGCCAGCCGACTGCGGGTGCTTGTCGCTGGGATGAGCCGATCCACCACCACATCGATCGTGTGCTTTAAAAGTTTTTCCAATGCCGGTGGATTTTCAACTCGTACCACGTGGCCATCGACGCGGGCCCGCGTAAAACCCTGTCGCACCAGATCGATAAATAAGTCGCGGTGTTCCCCCTTGGCTGTGCGCACGAGCGGCGCGAGGATCATCACGCGTTCGCCACTCCGTGCCGCAATGATCCGCTCCACGATTGCATCGCGGGGCTGGGCTTCCAGCACGCTGTCGCAGAGTGGGCAATGTGCCGTGCCCACCCGCGCAAATAACACGCGTAGAAAATCGTGAATCTCAGTCATCGTGGCTACGGTGGAGCGCGGATTGTGACCGGCCGATTTCTGAGCGATGGAAATCGACGGTGAGAGCCCCGTCACGCTGTCGACGTCGGGCCTGGGTAGCTGCCCGAGAAACTGCCGCGCAAACGTCGACAGACTCTCAACGTAGCGGCGTTGCCCTTCGGCATAGAGCGTGTCAAAGGCCAAACTCGACTTGCCAGAGCCACTCACCCCCGACAGACAGACAAGCCGGCCGCGCGGCAGACCAACCGTGACGTTCTGGAGGTTGTGTTCCCGCGCACCGCGAACAATGATCGGAGCAATGTGCATGAGCAAGTAGTAGTGGTGGTGTGGAGAACAAGAGCAGCCCGGGAACCTGCCATCATAGTAGGACGGTGCTCCCGGCCTGTCCTGCGGACTGGACAGCCTTGCAGACGTGCCATACCATCAATTTTCTACAGGGCGATCGCGGCCTGATGCGGTCCACTCTTCGGGGCGGTAGCTCAACTGGGAGAGCGCGGCGTTCGCAATGCCGAGGTTGGGAGTTCGATCCTCCTCCGCTCCATTTTCAACTGTTTCGGAGTCCATATGTATGGAGGCCACTACCGATCCATCCACAGCCCTCATGCTGCTCGTTCGGGATGGCAATGTGGAGGCCTTTGAACAACTGGTCGTGCTGTGGCAGGATCGATTGGTCACGCTGCTCTTGCATCAGACCGGCGATCCATCCATTGCAGAAGATCTCACGCAGGAAGTTTTCCTGAGGATTTACCGGGCCCGTGCCCGCTATAAGGCCACCGCCAAGTTCACAACTTGGATCCACACAATTGCCAACAATGTGGCCAGCGATTTGCGACAACGGGCCTACCGGCGCCGGGAACGGGGCGTGCCGGGGAGCGTCTCGGCGTCGAGCAGCATGATCGGCCTGGACCAGTTGGCCGTAGCGGCCAGCGCGCTGCTGCCGACTCGGCAGGCCGACCGCACCGAACTGCAGATGGTTGTGCAGCGGGCACTTGCACAGCTCAGCGAGAAACAGCGCATGGCGGTGCTGCTGGCAAAATTTGAACAGTGTTCCTACGATGAGATTGCCGCCGCTATGCAGCTTTCTGTGCCCGCCGTCAAATCGCTCCTGTTTCGGGCGCGCGATCAGCTGCGAGAATCACTTGCACCCTATCTGCAAAGCAACGCGCCATGATCACCCCAACGATCACGCCAACGATCACGCCCTCTGATTCGTCGCTGCACTCGAGCGCTGCCCCACCGCCACCGTCACCGCCACCCGCTGCGGCGCTGGAAGGCATTTGGGAGCTTCTGGATGTGCTGCCGCAGGCAGAGTCGCCGCCCGATTTATCGGCCACCACGATTGAAATGGTGGCCCTCTCGCTGGCTGGGGGAAAAAGTACCACCCACTCCTTTGCTCGCACTTGGCAACGAGGCTCGACCGGGCGGTGGGCGATCGCTGCAGCGGCTGTGATGGGCGCGCTCGTGTTGGGCGTGCTCGCCGGTCGCGCTAGTCTCCCCAGTCCCAGTGCACGGCTGATTGCATTTCTGCCGATTGCTCAGCATGTCGATCTGCTCGTGGAGGCCGGATCGGTCACATTTTTACAAACTCTGGCTGCCCAGCCGTATCCCCCGCCGCGGCACTTCGACGCGTTTCAGCCCAAATTAGACGCCCAATTCAACGCGGCGATGGACTCGTTGCGGCGGCTGCAAGCGGTCAGAAACAGCACCGATAACGCGGTGCGGCCAATGCCCTCGGAGCCAGCCACCCCAGCAGAGCGGCACGAGCTGGAAAAAAATGTAGAAACATTTCAAAGACTTTCTTCCACACGCCGGCGGGAGTT
>Ga0194051_1002084_pt1 | contig 9973 bp, 13 predicted proteins | sample SepL2320m_MetaG_FD_161275 | JGI IMG/M metagenome (GOLD analysis project Ga0194051, IMG submission 161275) | Anoxic zone freshwater microbial communities from boreal shield lake in IISD Experimental Lakes Area, Ontario, Canada - Sep2016-L239-20m | ecosystem: Environmental > Aquatic > Freshwater >...
CACTATATAGAAAGCTACTATTCATTTGAAAAAACCAAAAATTATTGTCAAATTGTAGATTTTTTGTTTAATTATCGAGGTAATAATGAGGACTTATAATGAGCACAAAAGCGACCAAAGCGTCGGTCCATTTTTCGGCAGACTTTTTGCAATAAGACAAACCGCCCATGTTCTGCACCTCGCTTCTAAGAGCTACGCAGAACACAAGGCTTTAAATGGATTTTACGAAGACCTAACAGATCTGCTCGATTCGCTTATTGAGGTTTATCAAGGACAATACGGATTAGTAACGGTCGAACAATCTACATCAAAAGAAAAAGAAGCATTAACCTTCTTAGAAAAGGCCGCTGAGGACTTTGTCTCGGCGCACGAACTATTTGATAAAAAAGACACACATCTGCACAATATTCTGGATGAGATTACCGCCCTGACTTATCAGACAATTTACAAAGTAAAATTTCTTAAATAAATCTCATCTTTTTGTTGTTTGTAGCAAATAGAGTGATATCGTAGTGCCCTATTAGGTTCTTATATATCTTTATGGAACTAGCATTCTTCAAAATGCTGAACCTTTTGTCTTTAGACCATTCCAATAAATCTTTACCAAAAATATTCAATATATCTTCTTGAGATAAAACTTTGCATATTTTTTCATAAAATTCTTCTATTACTAAACACAATAACCCTCTTGCATACTGATATTTGGTGAAAGGGTTAGATGCTATCGATCCGTTGCCATGAAATACTTTAGCTTTTCCAATTTCAATTAAATCAATAGTCTTTGCAGTTATGTGTTCTTCATCTGGCAAAGTGTTGAACATTTTTGGGTGTTGATACTTCATGTATCCCAAAATCATTTCATCCCAAATGCCATACCATTCTTCATAATTGACATATCCCTTTATTAGCTGCAACATGACAGGAGAGTAAACGGCTGATCGGACATAAGCATCAAAAGCATCAAAGAAAGAAGAAAACGTTGGGCTGGCTTGATTGTAATAGAAGAATCCTGTGTTCCATCCGTTCCAACAGAATCTGTCGGTTTTGCAAGCTAATGGAAGTGGGTCTTTGAAAAAGAACACATCGGAATCAACATACATTATGTCGGAGTCTGGAGCATTGACAGAAGCCCATTGGTTTAGATCGTATATTCTGGATAGATGTCTAAAGCCTTTTATTTTGTTGGAATATTTTCTTAAATGAAAATCGAAGTTTTCAACTTTAAAGTTTAGTTTATCAGGAAAATATCCCCAACTTTTTTCATTCTCTGCTTGCAGAACAACTATCGGCATATCGCTTACCGCCCTCAGTGTTGCTATAGAAAGTAAAACTGGGACACGAATGTTGTTGATCGGATCTTCTTCCGGTTCTTTCCACCAATGATAAACGGCTATTGGTTTCAAATCATTATCTTTCTGTGTTTGAAAATTTCTTCCTTAAACCAGTCAGGGTACTCGATTCTCCATTTCCTACAGTAACGGATTCCATTCTGAATAAATAGAGCTTTTTGATCAGATTTCCCATAGGTTTGTGGTGGGTGCCAAAGATGAAGTTCTATTTCATCACGGAAAATATTCTTTACTCCGATTTCTTTCATTTTGTTGGTCATATCGCTGTCAGCCCAACCGTATCCAACATATCCTTCGTCCATCATTTCGGCATCTAAAAAATCTTGCTTCCAAAAAGCGGTATTGCCTGACCACATGTTTCTGACGCCAATATTGTTTTCTTCGCTTCGTTGTTCGTCGTTATATTCAAATTCATTGTTTTTTATTTGTTCATTAGTGGCAGGAGATTTAAGCTTTTTCATGTTTCGACATGTGATAGAAACATTTGGTTTTAGCTGTTCGAAGACTTGTTCAAAATAACCAGCCGGAAGGATTCTGTCACTCTCAAGAACGCATATTTTTTGAGAACTGGCGTGAGAAACGCCAAAATTTGTCATGTACGCTAGTTTCATTTCGTCTATCTCTAGATCAAAATGTTTATGCGTCTGGAATGGTTGAGTTAAATTTTTGAATTCCGTTAATAAATTATTGTTTTCAAATTCAATACTATTTTGACAAATAGTAACTAATTCAGACATAATCAATATATCTTTATGATAGTTTGATAAAAATTTTAAGGTCTGTAGTAGATTATCAAATCTAGCAGCGTGAAAGCAAATTATAAGGGAACAATTTATCATTTTAAATTTTAAATCACAATTTTGTAATTAAACTAGTTTATTGTGATATTTACTTAAATTTTGAATTTTTTTCTAAATAATATAAAACTCCTTTATCGCTTATGCAAAATTTGCATATTTTTTCTTGACAATGTCTTATTTTTTTCTAAATCCTCACAATAATTATATTTTAAATCAATTACAGATTTTATGTGTTTTAAATTATTACTAATTGACAAATAGTAAAATGAGACCATGCGGGTTGGTTCTGAGCAAAAAAATTTCCATTAAATAACTTGTATACTTGATAAAACAAATCGTTGATAATAGAGGATAAATAATTTGGGATTCCAGTAAACCTAAAATGAAACTAGATACTACTTTTGGCCACAACAAATTAAATTTTGATTATCAAACATCCGTAGAATAAGGCTTACGAAACACAATTAAATGGTACATTGAAAATGATCATGATCGACAATAAAAAATATCTCTACCTAATTACTTTTGGTGGATTAAATGACACAATCAATCAAATTATGTTGGGATACAAATATTGCATCCCAGCAAAAAGAAATTTAGTGATTGACACGACACATTCTCGCCAAGAAAGAGATATTCAAAATTATTTCTACCTCAAAAACAAAATAATTTTTCAAAACTCTAAAAGTTATTTTGCAAAACATGCAAAATTAATGCAAATATATCCTCCATGCAATCTTGATTCACTAAAATTCACATATGATGCAACCGCTGGCAACATGGTTTCAAATGGAACTTCATTTGCAATTGATCTTAAAGATGATAGAAAAGAAGACATATTGGTATTCGGAGATTGTAGATTAAATGGGCGAGAAACCAATGAGTTCTTTAAACTTTTTCCCATGAAAGAAAATGTCAAAATCCCTCTTCAAAAAAGATACAACTCTTTGCCACCCGATTATATCTCAGTCCACATAAGAAATACTGATTATCAATCCGATGTTTCTACATTTATAGAAAAAAACAAAGACAATTTTGCCAAAAAAAGCATATTTCTCGCTTCCGACAACACCAAAAGCATTGCTGAATTCAAAAACAAAATTGACGCCAACATCTACACTTTTTCAAATATACCTACATATATAAATGACCCGGAATTAGGCATTCACAAATACAAAGTAGACAATAAAGAAGAACTCAACATCGAAAGTATAGTAGATTTAGTTATTCTATCCTTGGGAAAAGAAATTTTTCGTTCTTGTCCTTATTCTGGTTACTCAAATAACGCAATAGTAATGAACGCCGATAATGAATTCAAAAATAATGTGTTATCACAGTTAAAAAATAATCATGAACCCCTATCAAGTAGTAAAAGACTTTGAAGACAAATTATCAGAATTCGTAGACAGTAAACACGCAATTGCCGTGGACAGTTGTACCAATGCCATATTCTTGTGTTGTAAATACCTTGAAGTAAAAGAAGTGACAATCCCTTGTTTTACTTATGTCTCTGTGCCTTGTTCAATAATTCATTCTGGCGGCACTATAAAATGGGAAGACTATGAATGGGAGGGAAAATACCAATTAAAACCCTACCCGATTTACGATTCGGCCTGCATTCTCAAAAAAGGAATGTATATGCCGGGGACTTACCAATGCATTTCTTTTAGTGCCAATAAGCCTCTAAAAATAGGCAAGGGAGGCATGATCTTCACAGACAATGATGATGCAAACAAGTGGTTTCGTCTAGCACGCTATGAGGGTAGGAATGAAATTAATATATTTGAAGATAATTTTACTATGTTAGGATGGAATATGTACATGACGCCAGAACAAGCAGCACGAGGTCTTGTTCTGGCGTCATATTTGAAAGATGATAATTTAGTACGACCAAAATATCCTGACCTTTCAAAATTTGATATTTATATGAAAAAAAAATAAAAATGAATTTAAAATTGCACAAAGAAGAAATGAATGTTTATGGCTTTACCAATTTAGGAAAGATTTTAACCGACGAACAGATTGAATTTTTCCGAGATAACCTTCTAGAAAAGAAACGAGAGCATGTAGAACTACACGGCGAAGAAAAACTCAATAAATATGGCGAACTAGAAATGCTCCGAAACGTGGGCAGCTTCCACGAAAACTATCTAAAACTTATCGAGTCTGATTGGCTTAATTCTTTCATTAATGCAACCCTAAACGAAAAAGCCATATTACATGGTTATCATGGAATTTTGACCAATAATGACAGCAATGGTGTGCGGACCTTGCCAATGAAATTCCATCGTGATGCTCCGTGGTTCAAAGACACTCGCACTTGCATTTTAATTTTAATGCCTCTTGTGGACTTCACTGAAGAAGTAGGACCAACAGAAATCGTGCCGGGAACACATTTGTTTCAAAATATTCCTAGCCAAACATTTTTAGAAAAAACCTGTCAAAAAATGCTTGTGCCTGCCGGAACAGTATTTGTGATGGATGGAACTCTTTGGCATCGGGCTGGTCGCAACATATCAGGCAAAATTCGCCCTTTGCTTCAAATGAATATAACTCTAGCATTTATGAAACAGCAAGTAGATGTTTGGTCTTCTGATACTTTTGCTAATTGCTCTGATCTTGTTAAAGCAAGATTAGGATTCAATGTAAGGAACTACAAAAACCCCGACGAAATGTTTACAGAGAACCGCAATTGGAAGTCTGGAAATTATGACATGACTAACACTTTGATAAGATGAAATGAAAGATTTAGAAACCATACAGTACCTGAAAAGGGTTTGCAATTTCATTTACACAATGACTGAAGATCATTGTACCGAAATTTCGTTTTATAGCGATGATGAGCCATTTGGTGGAACCATAAGAAAATTGCCAAACAAACCAGATATTTTAGACAAGGTATCAAAAATGCCTTTTCTGAAAAAAATCAATCTCAGAAAATGTAAAGTTGGTATTCTACCAACCTTTTTATCTAAATCACTGGAATATATTGACCTAAGCTGCAATGACCTAGAGATAGTGCCCGGCTGGGTTGTCAAACAGCCCAATCTGAAATTCCTAAGTGTAGGCGCAAACAAAATAAAAGAAGTGCCTACCTTCGATCATTTACCTCTTGAAACATTAAAGCTCCACAAGAATTCAATAACCAAAGAACCTGTAGTTAACAATAACTTAAAATCTCTCAATCTATATCTCAATCCTCTTCCTATTTTCCCAGAACTAGTGTTAGGGCTTCGTAAACTAGAAGTATTATCGTTGGGAGTTACAAACATCTTAAAATTACCGCCAATATCTTCCTTGCAAAATCTAAAATGGTTAACTTTAACAGTCAATCCATTCAAACATTTGCCGGAAGATATTTGTGAATTGAAAAAATTAGAGGGATTGCAACTAGCCAAAAATCAATTAGAGTCGCTACCGCAAGAAATTGGCAAATTATCAAACTTAAAAGTTTTGACGGTATACAATAACAACCTGTTTTTTATACCAGATTCATTATTTGATCTGAATCTATCTAAATTAAATCTGGCAGGGAACCAACTAGAATCATATAAAAGTAGAGTGTTGGATAAATTTAAGAATATTGATTTTTTGAGGATATAATGGAAAAAATACTTTGCATAGCCGGTGGCATATGGCAAAAACCTTGGATTGAATATCTGAAAAACAAAGGACACTACATAGCAGTAGTAAATCCTGCTGTTACTACCGCAACCGAATTAGCGGACTATCATATTCAGACAGACATTAACGATCTAGACACGATAGATCGTCATATCGAAAAAATTAAACCTTCATTTGTTACGTCGGATCAATCAGATATCTCCACAATGATTGTTGCTACAATAGCTGCAAAATGGAATCTTCCCGGCAACAAGATCGACACCATTGAGAAATTAACCAACAAGTTGGAAATGTTCAGATTCGGACGATCTTTGGGCATCCCTATGCCAGAATCTGCGGAAGCTGCATCTACAGAAGAAGTCAAAGCCTTTGGCCTCGCTCACGGGTTTCCAATCATTATCAAACCTGCTGATTCTACAATGAGCAGAGGATTTCGCAAAATAGAAACCCTTGTAGAAATTAATGATGATATTTTCAAGTCAACCAAAAAATTCTCCAAGACAGGTAGAGTTGTAACTCAAACTTTTATCTCAGGAGAAATGGTTACTTTAGAGGGAGTTTGTTCGGGAGGGAAACACAGAACCATTGCAGTGTCCAAAAAAGATGGATTTTTTGGACCGGGCATAAACACCGGAGTTCAATACCCTTACTGGTCGCCTCTGGTCGAAAAAATAGTAGCCACAAACGATCTTTATGTAGAAAACACTGGCATGAAGTTTGGCCTAACCCACAGCGAATTTATCTTTGAGAATGACAAATTTTGCTTAATTGAGATTGGGGGCCGGGGCGGTGGAGCAGGCATCACCGATAAAATCGTGCCGTGGGTTTCAGGCATCAATATTTATGAAATCTTATATCAATCATTAATGGGCAAAGTGATAGATGTTAAAAATATACAAGTGCTACAACGACCAGCACTTCTTCGATACTACACCAAAGAACAAGTTACCAATTACACTGAAGATAAAAATGATATAATCAAAAATCTAAAGGGTGTAGCGGATTTCAATTACAACTTTGCTGGTAAACAGTATGTCACTGACAAAAATGACATACGACATACTATGGCCATTTACCTAAGAGAAACTTCGGAAGAAATAAATGAACTAGAAAATCAAATAAAAATAATAATTAGTCCCATTGTCCCAAGTTGACTCCCATATTTTTGATTGTAGCCACTAACTTGTCATGCACTTCATTTGCGACATTTAAATGTTGTTGATGGAATTCAACAAACAAATTCTTCACTAAAACAATAGTGTTGTCATCTAAAATCTTTTGAAGAACTGAATATTCTGCTCCCTCTATGTCTAGTTTAAGAGTCAAATTGTGCATTCTTGGGTTTATGTTATTTTTCAACCAATTGCTAAAATCAACACACTCAACTTCAATCGGCGTTGAATGAAAGTCCGGTCCCAAATATTCACACTCGGCTGATTCCCATGCAGAATGAATCAACACTCCGTCCTTAGTGCGACACAACTTGTTTTTCAATAAAGAACTGCCCACCTGCCTAGCGTCCTTACTAACAAAGAAAGGCATTTTGCCATCGTGAGTCCAAATTGCTTTTGGAATAAACTCAAAATTGCTGCCATCATAACTCTTATAGAAAACAGGGTTTGGCTCAAAAACATACACTTTGTTAAAATGCTTGTTGAAATTGAGCAAATATCTGTCGATGCCTTCTCTAAAGTTACCGCCACCATCCACAAAAATTTCTAAACTAGGTAAAAGCATGATAATCCTCCACAATAACAAACGAGGAAATAACTTTCTGGTTTCCAACATTATTGCCGAGCAACTTAGCTGCAAAACTTTCGCAATAGAAGATGGGGTGCCAGATTTAATTCCACATGAAATAGTTATGTTTGTACTGTCTAATACTGGAGATGAAGAACTTCCCCAACCAATGGAAGATTATCTTTATAATCTGTCTATAAGAGAAAAAAAATATCTAGTTTGTGAACTGGGAAACTACTTTGGACTTGAAAATTATTGTGGCTGCAAAAAAGTTTTATTCAAACTCTTAGAACGCTTATGTTGGAAAAAAATTTCAGATACTTCTATTGACTCTATGCCCGAACTCAATAGAACCGATTTAGATAAATGGATCGAATCTATAAAAATAATTTTCTATTAAAAACATCAATTACTGTTCGGCCTATTATATCCAAATATTCATTTTTACTTCTATCTATATTTGAATTCAAAACTTGATTTTTGTTAGAAATATAGTGAAGAAATAAAATATTATCTAAGTTTTGTGGAAAGTTTAAATCATACCAATTAAATTGGCTTGGTAAATGATTGACCTCTATCTGTAAATCGTGCAATGCCTTAGTCACAGCTATTTGTCCTGCGAAATAATAGTGTTCATGATAATTTCGCAGGACATCATCCATGATATTCATCATCGCTTCACCAATTACTCGCAAATATTTACTAGGCACCACCAACATACCCATATTGAAATAATTAGATGTCTCTCTAACATCCAAATCGGCCCAATCTTTTTCTGATAAATGGTTTTTATATGCAGGAACTCCATGAAAAACATTTTTATCAAGATTGTAAAGTGGCTCCAAATCTCCGCAAGCAATCACGTCAGCATCTATAAAAACACAAGTGTCTGATTTTGGTTCAATAAACCATCGATGAGGAATAGGAATCTCCCAATAATAGGGACTACGCCAAATTTCTGCATTAGCAGCAATGTATTTATTCCTTATCGTTCCTCTAGTAAGTGAAGGATACACAATAGATGATGTGTCCTGTTCGCCATTAACAACAATAGAAAAATGAGAAATTCTATTTTGAGAAAATTTCTTTACCGACCTTATCAAAAGCTCAGTTTGAAAAAGCATTTCTGGCTTCTCACTAATCAACATCAAATAATGCACAAATAACCTTATGTTAATTGATATAAACAAAAATATGAAAATCAAAGGCATAATCCACATAGGCGGACATTACGGACAAGAGTATTTACTGTACAAAAACAAAAAAATTCAAAATATAATGTTCTTCGAGCCAGTCCCTTCTAATTTTGCGATTCTAAAAGAAAAATTAGAAGGAAAAGCCATTTTAATCAATAAAGCTGTGGGGGCTGAATCGAAAAAAATAGAAATGTTTATTGAAACTGCCAATCAAGGCATGTCTTGCTCTATTCTTCAGCCAAAATTACACCTAGAAAAACATCCAAAAATACAATTTACTTTAAAAATTGAAGTTGATATGATAAAACTTGATGAAATTAATATCGACAAGAAAAATTATAACATGCTTGTAGTGAACGTTCAAGGATATGAATTAGAAGTATTCAAAGGAGCAATAATCTTACTCGAAAATATTGATTACATAATAACAGAAGTTAATCGAGAAGAATTATATATAAACAATCCACTCATTGAAGACATTGACGCTTTTTTAGGTCAACATAATTTTTTGAGAACAGACACAAAATGGATGCCTTCGGGATGGGGAGATGCTCTATATGTCAAACAAATCAAATTATTTTAATGTGCTTAAACAATAAATTAATTGTCATTACAGGCAAGAGCGGACCTTTATCTACAAACTCATAACCCCAAGAATGTTCAAAAATTACCGTAGCATCAATAGCAACCATATCAAAATAATTCAACTTCATATTTTTTATTTTTTTGAAGACAATATTTGAATATTTTGTGTTTTTTTATTTCTATATAAAATAGATGTTTTTTTTGCAATTATATATGTTGAAATTTAATAAAACAAAAATTATTTGGGTGGTAGGAAGTCCACGCTCAGGAACTACAATGCTTACCGATTACATCGGCAAACACACAGATTTTGTTTATAATGAACCTTGGGAAACCCACAATGTAAATGATTTTTTTTCTTGGTCGTTTCCTGATTGTAATTCAATTGTTTTCAAGTATTGTTCTAATTGGATGTTAGCAAAAAAAATTCAAAAAAGATTTAAAAATTCATTTTTTGTTCATGTGTTAAGAAATCCATCAGATGTTGTTTATTCGATGATGTTCCCCAAGAAAGAGTCAGAACCCCAAAGAAACTGGTCAGAATACTCTTATCAAAAAGAGCAGAGATTCGAAAAAGTAATCAATCATTGGTATTCATTTGTAAAAGGTTGTTTTGAAATAGAAAATTTTGTTAAATATAAATTATTTATATACGAAAAAACACCATATGAAATATTAG